>Ga0307379_10000338_pt1 | contig 81059 bp, 68 predicted proteins | sample UN2MG_FD_202237 | JGI IMG/M metagenome (GOLD analysis project Ga0307379, IMG submission 202237) | Soil microbial communities from Risofladan, Vaasa, Finland - UN-2 | ecosystem: Environmental > Terrestrial > Soil > Coastal area > Acid sulfate soil | place: Finland: Risofladan, Vaasa | collected... | reverse complement strand
GGCGTCCGCACAGTTCGCTCAGGTATCGTCCGCCGGCTCCCGAAGCGATTCAACCACCCAACCAGCTTGACAAAAATGTTATGATAGGACTAACTTAGGAAGTGGTACAACAACCGGGGGCACGTCATTGGTGGTGCTACTGGTTGGACTAGTCTTTCCGGTAGCGGCTCAGGCAAGGTGGCAAATTGACGCCGAGACCGGGCTGGCTGTCAGCGGGTACAATAATGTGCGAATCCCCGGGAATACCGGTACGAAGTTCTCGCTCTCGCGCGATCTTGATATCGACCAAACCGTATTCTGGCGGGCACGATTTTCCCGCATGTTTGGCGACAAACACAGCCTGTCTATACTGATTGCACCCCTGACCTTCAACGCGGAAGGCAGACTGGAGAAGGACCTCAAGTTCGCAGGAGGTGAATTTGCCTCCAACACGTTTGTGAAAGCGAAGTACAGATTCGATTCGTATCGACTGACGTATCGCTACGATTTCTATCGTCGCGATAGATTGCGCCTTGGAATCGGTTTTACTGGAAAGATCAGAGATGCCGCGATTGGCGTCGAAGGTGGCGGGCAGAAAGCTGAGAAGACCAATACCGGTTTCGTGCCGCTGATCAACTTCCGAGCCCAGTGGACGATCAGTTCGCGCTTTGGAGTTCTTCTTGATGGCGACGCCTTGGCCGCCCCACAAGGACGGGCGGAGGATGCTCTTCTGGCGCTAACCGCAAGCACCTCAAAGAATCTGCAATTCAATATTGGTTATCGCCTTCTTGAAGGGGGCGCCGACAACGCTGAGGTTTACACCTTTGCACTAGTGAATTATTTGGTGTTAGGCGCGACCTGGAGATTCTGATAGGCAATGATGAAGTCACAGACTTTGGTGTGTCGGTGGAAAGTCAGCACGTGCTGGCAATCGGAGGAAAAAGACCATGATCAAGCTCTCTGAAACGTCTGAAACGAGCCCTGCAGGTCAGATCATTGCCCTGTTAGCATGGGTGGGCCTCTGTTTTCTTACAGCTTGGGTTGGTTCGAGATTCACACCGGGTGAGTCGTATCTTCAACTCCAGAAGCCATCATGGACGCCACCGGGGTACCTTTTCGGGCCGGTATGGTCAATTCTCTATTTAAGCATGGGCGTTGCTGCATGGTTAGTTTGGAGACGGGCAGGATTTTCTGGGGCAAGTCTCGCCCTGACACTGTTCGTTGTGCAACTTGTGCTTAACGGAATGTGGTCATGGATATTCTTCGGCATGCAGAGGCCGGGATTGGCGTTTGCAGAAATCTTGGCGTTATGGTCGATGATACTTGTAACTATGATAGCCTTCTGGCGAGTGAGCACCACCGCTGGCATGCTTTTCTTGCCGTATCTTGCCTGGGTATCATTCGCCGCATTCTTGAACTACTCTATCTGGCAATTAAATAAGAGCGGTTGATGGCAAGCTCTCACGGCATTTCGACTACCATGCAAATATAGTAAACGTAGACCTAATATATTGGAGGTGGGGGGAATCGAACCCCATACTCGCGTTGCAGCACAAGGACTTACACCCTATTGTGGCCATTTTGTGACCGTTTTTTTTCACCTTTTACTCTTCTTTCCGCGACGAATAGCTCACCCTGATATAGTACACTGAATCCCTTTTCCACCAGGTATAAATACCTGTCCAGATCGATAATCGCTCTGCAGATATCACTGTCGGCAGAATGTCTCGCAACCGCCTGGAACTCATCTGGGGTGCTCACACTCCTGCCAGTCTCACTTCTGGGATAGGTATTGCGAGAGTACTTGTCCGAGAAGTAATAGCCGGCGTATTTGGCACGGCTTCTCATTCTCCCATAGACCCAGTTCTTGAATCTGAAGAAGCGGTTGACGCTGTTAAAGCGCTTTATGACTGAGACGTTTCCACCGATGTTGTCGTGACAACAGGTCCGACACATTAGATACCTGGCTTGAGAGTTTATGGCGTAATCCTGAGCCGCATCCGAAACAGCACCGCACGCTCCAAAAAACACAACGGCCGTTGGCTGCACACTCAATTGCGGTGTGAAGATACTATCTTTCACGAATGAGTAGTTTTCAGGAAAGCGAAAGCCTCTCACAAGCTGGTAAATCCGATTCCAACGTGGGTCGATATCTGTTCCGATGACCCTGACACGTGTGAGCCGTGAAGCGAGATCACTTGCATGCCATCCAGCGACACATGCAGGATTGACGATAGTTGTGACGGCTGAATCGCGATCGGATAGCAGCTGGACAATGATGTTCTTCAAGTAAGCGTCTCGCCGACCGCGGAAGTGCTGACCCCAAAAGGATGTGTAGGGGAAATACTTGCTCGGAAAACCAGGGAACTTTCTATTCCACATCTCTGTCAGCGAACCGGTGTGCAACTCCATTCCTCTCCGCTCCGCGTCCAGCTTAATGATATGCCCCTGCCGAAACAACTCAAGCAGCCCTGCAAGCGCCGCCAAGGGCGTTTCGCGATCATCATGTGATTCGTCAGCCGTCATGGACCAGAATCCTCAATCCAGTAATGAGCTTTCTTTGTAAGACAAGTATTTCCGCTCTACATTGCAACCCAAACTGGGGCAGGGTCAACTGTGACCAAATTGTGACCGTTTTTCACGCGTAAAAGTGAGTATACCTTGGTACAAATGCTGTTGTCTGCGCCTGTGCTCACTGCTTCCAGTTGAGCTTAACGAATCTCGGATAGTAGATATTCGTGTCTGCAATGATCGTCTCAATGGGTCCATTGGTGTTGTAAGTGATTATCAGGTCGGCCCCCACGATCTCAGGGTGAGCCTTGGCCGCATAAATCATGACATCTGGCACCGGCTTTTCAGGCGGTTCAAATACCAGTTGCAGCTCCGACCATGGCCCGGTTAATGCGGGTGCGGTGCGCATCATGACATCAGCAGCACCGAATCCAACAGTCTGAATGGCCACATAGCACTCATTTATGTCGTCATAGACTACAGACAGCTCCGTTGCGCCGTCGGCAAAGATCGCTGGCGGCTTTGAACGGAGTTCTGCATCGAGAACCCAGGCGGAACTGTCGCCCACCCACCACTCAATGGCCGCTGTTGAACCGATCAGCACACTGTCGGTATGCCAGCGAGAAAGAAACATCGACGCATCACTCGGATCCTGGACGTCCACATTCAACAAGTACACATAGGGTTGACGAACAAGGGGGGCTGCTCCGAGCATGATTCCAAACTGAGTCTCCGGAAGGGTCAAGCACGTAATAGTCCATTCTAGCGGATCCCCACCAATGTGATCCACCAGGAAAGCGGCATGAGGAAAGTCATCACACTCCCTGAAGCCAAGTCCAGAATCACTGGGGCAGAGATGCATTAGGAAGACTAGCAAAGAGCTGTCAATCCTCACAGCGTTACCTGGCCAGTACCAGCTAGTGTCATCGTGTGGAAAGTAGGCGCTCGGGGTCTGTTCTGTACCTCGCCTGTATACCTTGAAGCCAGCTGTTGACGGATCATAGCCTGTCTGAATCCCCAGACAATTGCGGATCATGGTGACACAACAGGAGTCTCGAACATATGGCGGAGCAACGGCGACGTAGCTGTCAGCGAATAACCAGAGTACGCGGCCGTCACCCAGGTCGACCGAAGATGCACAGTCGCCACCGCGCCAACGAGAGTCGGCATAGAACATCCGTTGACCAGCGTCCCAGGGAGTGCCGGTGAATGCCCGACTGTACCCGGGGGCTTCACCGGCCACCACGTTCACAGGAACTACGGACAACAGCAACACCGAAACGGCAAGGATCCAGAGTGACTTAGAGGTCATAACCATCATTTATCATCAGCCTTAGTAGGTCGGGTTCCGATTCTAAGAAATACAATCGCGAGAAACCTGACAACCAAAAATGCCATATTTGATATTTCGATGTTACTGCATTTGACAAACGATCCTGAGGTGTTCCCCCGCCGCTGTCCGAAGCTTTTTCGCTTAACGCGATGACTCAGTCTGGTACTATATAGGCTATCGCCGGAGAATCGTTGGCAAAACCAACAAAGTTGGTGTCAAAAGGACTTCCCTTATCTTGACGACTCAGTCTGAGACGCCATTGATCATTGGTGGAGTATCGTTGGCAAGACCAACAAAGTTGGTGGAGGTGGGGGGAATCGAACCCCCGACTCGCGTTGTGGCACAAGGACTTACACCCTATTGTGACCGTATTGTGACCATTTTTTCTGGGCTCTCTTTCAGAAACACTATCTGTTCTTCAGCACATATCTAGTGTGGGATCGCAAAGAGTACCGGCTGTTATTAACGCCGTCCGCCAAATGTTCGGCCAGCCAGTCAGACCAGATGCAACTCGAATATTCGGATAGACCGGGGAAAACACGGAACTCGGGCAGCGGTCTCGTCGTATTTAAGGCTGGAATAGACCCTACATGAGGAATGAGAGTTATGCTAAAATCAAACTGCATAGCAATGGCATGTGTGATTATCTTTGCGTCGACTAGTGCAATGGCCAACGGTCCGGTACTGGACACAAACCTGAGCATCTTTGAAGATCTCATCGGCAAACAGTGGGAAGGTCATTTCGAAGACGCTGATGAATCAATGACTCTCTATATGAATTGGGAGCCGATTATTGACGGTGCAGCTGTCCAGATGAGCGGATCGTCAAGCAGCTCAGATATGACACGACGAAATATATACTACTTTGATCGGGCAAAGAACCTGGTCACTTTCCTAGCGATGACGTCAAACGGATATGTGGGCACTGGCACCGTAAGCTTGCAGGATTCAGTCCTGATTTTTCTTGGCCAGCAGGTATGGCCCGACGGAAGTGTGCATGACACGGAGTCACAATGGGAGTTCCTGTCGGATGGCAACGTGAGGGTTATTGCAGGCCACAAGATTCTCTACACCCCGGTGGATTCAAAGTAGGGTCAGGCTACTGAGACAAGGCCGTACGACATAAAGATGGAGAGTCAGGGTGGCTAGACTGATTGCACTGTATCGCGGCCAGGTCGTGACCAAGACGCTCGATCGGGAGTCGATCAGGAAGTTCGCCAAAACCACCCACCGATTCCGTGCGATCGTTATCTCTGTGGTCGTTACTCATTCCATCTTTCCGGAACGTGCTACCATTGCCTGAATGCGGCTATCCCAGTCGTTCATGATCTCCTTGAAGCGCGGCAATCCCCTGAGTGGATCAAGGTCGGGATCGACCTTCGCCCACCAGAGTACCAGATGGCCGCGCTCTACCGCTGTCTGCAGCCAATGAAGCGCTTGGGTCGTATCACTTAAGACGGAATAGAGGCATGCTGCACAGTATGCAACTTGGGCATTTTCAGGTTCCAACTTGATGGATCGCCTGATTTCGCTGATGGCCTCATTGCGTCTCTCGGCTCTGGCTAACGCCAAAGCACGAAATGGCAATATCCCCTCACCCATATATGCAAGTGAACCAAGACCGTAATCCCCCCGCGCCAGGTAAGTCAAACTTCGGATGGCGTCTTCAAGGTAAGGGATAGAATCACTTAGGCCGTTTGCCGCCGCCATCTGGGCCCTCCTGTAATGGATCGATCCCCAATAGGTCGTCCATGAGCCACGGGTAGTCAGTTGTCCGAGCGACTTCACGGCCTCCTTGGTCTGGCCACTGGCATACTGAAGGAGCATCAGTCGCTCCGTCGCCGCCATATCTGGTGGGATCAATCCGGATTGGGCTTCCTCCGCCAGTCGCAGCGCGGAAGTCAGGTCTGGTCTCGATATTGCCTCCAGCTGCGCGATATCCATCAATATATCAGGTTTGACAATTGCGGCAGCGGTCGAAGCGAGATTCTCGAGTATGAATCTTGCGCTATCGAGCTCCCCTTTCTGTCTGTAGCAATATGCCATGTCAGTTATAAATTCCGCCATACGGGTCGCTTCCCCACTTTCGAGATACAGAGCATAAGCAGCCAGCGCTTCATCATATTGACGCATCGACTGGTAGTAAGAGGGTGCAACTTCGGCCCAGTGGTCCAACCCGGATTTATAGTCAGGCGATTGTACTTTCATGCTGTCAAGATACCTTCGGATTTCATCATGTCGACCTTCAGAGCGTAGAATTGCGACTATCCAGTGGGCCGACGACCAGGAGTCCCTGGCCTTGCGGAAGTTGTCCAGAGCCGACTCCGAGTCGCCCGTTAACCACTGCGCAAATGCCAGGCGGGTCAGTATCTCGTGGCTTTCTTTGAGGGCAAGGGATCGTCGATAGACAGCGATGGCCTCGTCATACGAGCCTGCTATGCACAGTTCTTGAGCCAGATAATAGAGAATTGCGGCATTGTCAGGGAATTCTGCCGCGGCTCGTTTCATTATGTCCAAGAATTCTTGCCGTCTATTGAGTGGCCCAAGCTGCTGCCCAAGGAAGTAATAGTAACGCGCGACTCCGGGTGCTCGCCGCGTTGCCTCGATGGCAAATTCCGCAGCTTTCTCGTATTGCCGCTCTCTATAAAACGAAAGTGCGATGGAAGCAGGGAGAATATTCGATCCTGGTCTAGCCTTCATTGCCCGATCATAGAACCGCATGGCATCCTCAAAGCGATTCAGAGCCGTATATACCGAGCCGGCTGACTCCAGCACCCTCCCTGAGTTCGGCCGCAATGCTACGGCCCGTTCGACCGCCAGTATTGCTTTCTCCGGCGTATCTCCGATTCCCTCAGAGGAAGATTCTTGGGATAGTCTTTCTGCATATGATCTGGCCAGCAGAAGATAAGGCCAGACACGATTTGGGTTACGTTGTACCGCCTCCTCGATAACGCTCATTGCGCCGGCGTAATCCTCTACCCATACTAGGTAGTAATAAAGTTCTTCATAAGCTTCCCAATTGTAAGGGTATCTTTTCACAAAGTCGCGGAGAAGATCTTCGGATTCTCTTATACTGCCTCTGTAGAACAATTTATCACTTAGTTTGACATATCCGGTTGAATGATCTGGCCTCACTGAGATGGCGAGACGATATAGACTGTCGGCGCTTTCTCCACTGTGCCTCTCTTCCTCTAGCTCACCCAAGTCGATATAGGGGCGATCATGTCCAGGATTGATTCTCTCGGCAGACCGAAAGGCGTCGAATGCAGAATCATAGAGACCCATCGATTGATACACGTTGCCCTTCCCGCAGAATGCATCGACGCTTGGCCGGAAGCTCAGAGCTGTATCATACATAGACCCGGCTGCTCTCAATCGACCTTGTTGATAGTAAATGTCCCCGAGATGGACGTACGGTTCATCCCAATCCGGCCGCAGATCCCGTGCTCTCTCGGACGCTTCGATGGCGCCAGTTATGTTGTCTTCCTGAAGATATAGTTCGGCCCGCGATTCGTAAGCCTCGGCAAGATTCGATTGAAGAGATAGTGCCTTCTCAATTAAGACCTCAGACGAATCCAGCCAATACTCGTCGTAATCGAAACGCTCCTTGTACCGCTGTACAAACACATCTGCCAAGCCGGCCAGTGCCAAGGGATAATCCGGGTCACTTTGCAGGGCTCGTTCAAACTCCCGCTCGGCAAGCTCATTGTCCCTGAACGTAATGTTGTAATAATAGTGGCGCCCCCGGAGATAATGGTCATACGCCCCCGTATTATCGGTCGGTTTGACTGCCATCGCAGCCTTTTCGAGAGGAGTCAGCCGGATTTCGAGAGCCTGAGCAATCCTCAATGACACTTCATCCATAAATTGGAATATCTCGGTAAATTGCTTATTGATCTGATCTGACCAAACGACCTTGCCCGACTCCCTGTCGATCAACTCGACATTGATTCTGACCAGGCTGTCCTGGCGAAGAAGTGAGCCGCCCAGAGCATACTGAACTTTCAGACGTGAGGCTATCTCCCGCGGCAATAAGTTCTCTTTGGCCAACCGACGGATATCGGCGCTGCTGGCAACTTGGACTCCCTCCAATTGCCGCAACTTAATTGAGAGATCCTCGGCCAATCCGCTGGCTAGATAGGCATCCTCCGCCGCGCCGACGTTATCAAAATCCACCACGGCAATAGATTTCGCGGCCACCGCCGAGGGACTCAGCCACGACGTAAGCTGCAGGCTGCCCCAGACAACTATGATCAGCACCGCAATGCCTGCCAACCAGGCAAGCCGTGGCACTTTCTTCTTCGGAATCGCCACGCTCTCCGAGGATACCAGCCGTCTCAAATCGGCCAGCATGCCCGATGCCGTTTGATAGCGGGTCTCCAGATTCTTCTCCAGAGCTCGATCAACGATTTGCTGAAGTTCCCCCGTAACGCCGGACTTAAATCGGGCGATTGGTTCCGGTGTTGAATCGGCAATCGCTTTGACGACGGCGGCATCGTTGTCCCCTTCGAAAGGACGACGACCAGTCAGCATCTCATAAAGTATCACGCCCACCGAAAACAGGTCCGAACGATGGTCAACGTTTCTACCTACTATCTGCTCCGGCGACATGTAGCCGACTGTTCCAAGTGTCGAGCCGGTCTTGGTCAGTCTATCCTCACCTGAGACCATCGCCAGACCAAAGTCAAGAATGCGCGCCCGGTCCTTGGTATCAATTATGATATTCGCCGGTTTGATATCGCGATGGACAACACCCGCTGAGTGAGCTTCATGCAGACCTTCGCAGATCTGCATCGCCAGACGGATTGCTTCGTTTGTAGATAGTCTGCCCTGCTTGATGACCGTACGCAGCGCCTCGCCCGGCACATGCTCCATAGCAAAGAACGGCCTCCCGTTGAATTCGCCGACTTCGTGGATAGTAACGATGTTCGGATGGTTCAGCGCAGCCACCGCTCTAGCTTCACGCGTGAACCGCGCGCGCATATCGGCATTCGATGCTGCGTGAGCAGGCATGAATTTGAGAGCGACGTTTCGTTCGAGATCAGTGTCTTCGGCCAAGTACACCTCACCCATCCCACCGGCGCCGATCTTCTCGACAATCCGGTAATGCAACACCTTCGTTCCCTTAGTCAGGGCTACAAATGATTGTGTCCGATCATTGTCAGAATCAGCCATTACCGCCCTTCCTTCATTCGGGATTTCAAAAAGCTTCTTAGAATCAAGTCTTCAACCAGTTTCTGGATGCTCGTATCCTCCTGGACAGCCTTTATTTTTAATCGCTTGTGAGTCTTATCATCCAATCGAATGTGAATCATTCGATCTTTGGTATGTGCGTTAGATTCCTTCTTCATTCCAGTTCGATTCTACTGATAGTTTATGTGCCACAAATATAACAATATATCAATCACTAAGTAAAGCACAAATAGGCTTATATGTGAGACTATGTTATCTGTGTTCAGTGTGACCAAATCGTCTCCAAAATGGTGTTACGTTATTCAGTGTTATTGGGGGATATAGACTTACAGAGGCAGGGGTGGGGGGTATGATACCCCCGTCCGGTTTATAAGCTGTTGAATTGTATCGAGTTATCTTAATGGAGGTGGGGGGAATCGAACCCCATACTCGCGTTGCGGCACAATGGCTTACACCCTATTGTGACCAGATTGTGACCGTTTATTTGGGTCCTTACAGGACACACTAACGAAGTTGCGCATTGTGATGTAAAGCGCTACTTCGACTTACTTAGCCTTTCTAATGCTGCCTGCGCATCGGAATACCCCTGATTCAGTTCAAGACATTTCTCGTGACATCCTATTGCCTTTTCGATCTCACCCATCTGCTCATATGCGACACCTTTTCGCCACCAGGCCGCAGCTGCCGAGGGGTTCGTTGTACTATCCGCAAACTCGATATATCGGTCAAGCAACTCTATCGCCCGAGCCTGCTCAAATTTACCTAAGAGCCGGGTCCGGGCTGCCTGGTAAAGAGACGGCATATAAGGCGGATCTGTCTGTGCTCCTTTCTCGAAATAGGTCACTGCATCGCTATAGTTGCCTCTGTCCTGACAGAGCATGCCCCGTCGATAGTCTCTATCGTACTCTGATGCTATGGTGTAAGGAAGTCCCAGCAGCATACAGTCTATCTTGTTAGCCAGTTCAGTTGCGGCTCCCTCATAGTTGGAAAGTGCAATTATCGTATAGCCCTTCTCAGGGTAACGCCGTAGCTCAGAGTTGAAACCGCCGGAATTCCCACCGTGATAAATAACTTTGGTACCACCGAATGTAACGACGATCCACCCAAGACCGAACGGGGTATCCTCAAACGCCGTGAACATGATATCCTTGCTTTCCTCCCTCAGCAATTCTTCACCATAAAAGGCCTGGTCGAATTTTAGCAGGTCGAGAGCACAGGTGTAGATGCCTCCACCGGTATAGGCTGACGGCTCGTCCAGGACCCGCAAATATGACTCGCCGTCATCTGCTAGCCGGTAGGCCGTGGCGCGGTGCTCTAGCAATTCCCCGCTGATTAGGAAATCGGTATTGTTCATGTCCAGAGTCGCCAGGATCCGCTCCTTGAGAACTTCCTGAAGCTTCTTGCCAGCAGTTCTTTCAATGATGCCCATGGCAAGTAGGAAACCAGTATTTGAATACCTGAGCCGCTGACCGGGAACATATTTAACCGGCTCTTCCAATCTGAATACTAACGGAAGCACATCATCGATACTGGAGTAGTTGTCCGCATTTGCCCGGTATTCCGCATCATCACGATAGTCACCGAGCCCTGTACTGTGATTGAGCAGATTCCGCACGCAAACTTCGTTGGCCGCTTTCCACGGACATTCGGGGTAGAACTTCGTCAAGGGATCATCAAGAGATATCAGCCCTTCCTGACAGAGTTGCATAATGACGGTCGAAATAAACGTTTTCTGTATCGAACTTATGTTGAACTTGGTCTCCAGCGTGTTAGGTATTCGGTACTCTTTATTTTCCTCACCAACCCCCCTGGCATATACAATATCACCATCTTTGGCGACCAGGACCGCTCCGGAGAAGAGGTCCCAGGCCTCCTCCGCCTTCACAATCTCCTCAATTCTCTCGCGAACATCGGCCTGGCCGAAAGCCAACGTTGCGCCAATCAGCCACACCAAAATCGTAAAGCCAGTCCGGCTCAATATTAATACTCCAGTCCCAGTCATACTGGCTCCTTCTGTTTTTATTGATTGCATTTGATTCCTCACCAGGCAAAGTACGCTTCTCTTCTCATCGCCTTGCGGCCTCACTTGAACTTCGTTGGTAAAACCTCGGTCTCAACTTTGACAAAACCTATCTTTTCGTAAAGTGCTTTGATTAAGTCGTACGAACAAGGAAAGTCGTTCCCGGAATTATGATAATCCTTTCCCGGCCACCACTTCTCGGGAATCTTGATACTTCATTATTGCATTACGAAAGCTATCGAAAACAGTTGCCCCTCAGCGGGCACCAGTAAAGGTGGTCCCGCGTCAAATGATGGAATAGACTCCATACGCTATTCAAAAAAACCAGCATGACCAACCGGGGTTTTTGCGATCAGGGCAGAGTGGCGCTATTTGATTCTATTGAAGGATATAGACTTACAAAAGCGGGTGGGGGGTACAATACCCCCGCCCGACTTGTAACTTGTTGATTTGTAACGGATTATACAAATGGAGGTGGGGGGAATCGAACCCCCGACTCGCGTTGTGGCACAAGGACTTCCACCGTATTGTGACCAAATTGTGACCGCTTTTCCATAGATCTATCGTGGCCTTTTCTGCTGAATTGGCTACCATGCTTCCCTTGGCTCAATATTGCTTATGGGGACTGGTAGAATCTACTAGCAGGTTCCGGCCTGCAATCAATCAACTTGGCGGCACTTGTCTGACCACCCCGCCTTAATAGTGGATAAATCGACAGATCGTGAACATATTGAACGCTATGACAAAGGCCGATGACATTCTGTGTGAGCAGTTGCAGAAACTGTTGCACAACCTAGTTTCTAAGGGGAAAATACCGCATGCTGTCTTAGCAGTTAAGAGTGGTGACGGTTCTTTTCAGTGGATGGGAGCAGCTGGAGAGGCAAGACCCGGTGGACCACAGATGCAGCCAGATACTCCTTACTTCATTGCCAGCATTGATAAATTGCTGACCGCGACAGCCATTCTCAAACTTTATGAACAAGGTAGCATCGTTTTGGATGAACCGATTTCTGCCTATCTTTCGGAAAACCTCATCGGCGGTCTAAATAGGTGGGGCGGAAAGGACCACACCAACATCATCACAATCAGGCATCTCTTGAGCCATACCTCTGGTCTTGGAGACTGGCTGGAAGATAGACCGAAAGCCGGTTCAAGCCTCCTTGAACGTTTAGTCCGTTACGGCGATATGTCACTGGGCATACAAGATATTCTATACATTGTACGTGATCAGCTTTCCCCTCACTTCGCTCCCCAATCTCTGGGGTTGAAGCGGCAAAAGGCGCGTTACTGCGACACTAATTTCATATTACTCATAGCCATTATAGAGTCTGTGACAGGTAAGCCGTTGCATAAGGTACATGAGGAGTTTTTATTCAAACCTTTCAATATGCATCACACGTGGCTTGCGGGTCAATCGGGGCCGACTGTTTCGACCCCCGCGCCAGCAATGATTATGTATGACAAAGAGCCTCTAGATATTCCTCTCATGCTGCACTCCTCGTGGGCGGTCTACAGTACAGTTGAGGATACTTTGAAGTTTCTGCGTGCTCTCATCAGGGGTGAGGTTTTCGCCAACCCTGAAACGCTTTCCCTTATGCAAGAGGGCTGGGTTCGCTTTGGCATTCCACTGGACAGAGCAGCCGCGCGCTTACCCTCATGGCCTATTGAATATGGTTTAGGACTGATGCGTTTTCACGATCCGCTTCTTCGCCTGCTGGGAAAATTACCTAGATATCTTCGGCCGGTTTACCCGGCTCCAGCTGTTGTCGGTCACACTGGCTCGACCGGCTCCTGGTTGTTCTACTGCCCGCAACTTGATGTTATGTTCTCCGGGACCGTCAATCAAGCTACCGCCGGTGCCCTTCCATTCCGCCTAATCCCAAAAGTCCTTAAGGTTGTTGATGAGTGCAGGCGAGGTAAGCCCCGTGCGCTGTGACCAAATCGTGACTGTGATCGTCGTAAGTTATTGCATGATATTCAGCGATATAGCCAACCGGTGGGGGGTATAAGCAAATGATCCGGCTTGCATGTCGCTGCAAGCTTTTGGTTTATATTAGGTTATAACAAATGGAGGTGGGGGGAATCGAACCCCCGTCCGAGTATAATGTCAAGCCGCCCTCTACGTGCGTAGCCTTCCTTTATTTTCTCGCGATAGCCGCTGCCGGAAGACGGGCCACGACTACCGCCAGCCTTTTACTTTAAGCTCTCCTTAAAGGCGTCAGAGAGCCGAGCCTCCTTTAGCGACGCTGTATCCCGGCCCTGGAGACAAAGGTCCAGGTACAACGGGCTGCGCTAGATACTAGGCAGCCATGGCGTAATTGTATTCGCCAATTGCTGGTTTTGCCCGGTTTGATAACGGGGACCCAGACAACCCCGGCACGCTGGCAACCCCCCACTATACCCGTCGAAACCAGGTCACCCCCATAGGCAAGATCAGTTTCGTGCGGGACAGCGAAGAGAAACCGCCTCTTCACATGTCAAAGAACCGTTACTAATATACTATATCGGCCGGCTTATCGCAAGCCTACCCATCCCTTGAACGTACTGTCGCCCTCCCAGGTTTCAAACCCTGAGCGGCCGGGCGCCAGTAACAGCGAGTCGAGCATCCTCTGCACGGCCAAAACAGCCCCCCGTGGGGTGCGGGCTTTCTCGCTATCATTCTCGGCCGTTTCCGATGATAAATCCGCGTTGAGCAATGTCGCCCTGGTCCCTCGAACGATTTGCATGGCCTCTGCGACGAGCTCTGCCACATTCTCAGGTAGTCTGGCGCCTCCTGGAACCCGGCCTGACGTTGTTTTCTATTAACTCCTCTATCCAGACCTGAATTGTCTGGTTTTCTTTGGCTACCTGAATTCGCAGCTGTCAGTCACAAGTCCAGCTTGACTTCCAAGGAATGTGCGGCGATATTATCCTGAGCGTATTCGACTTCATCTCTGGAAGGACAACCATGAAGAATTTCTACCCCAACTGCTTTGTGCCGGTTTCTGTCCTGTTGTGCCTATCCGTATTATTGAGTTGCGGAGATGACAAAGGTACGGAACCTGACATCAGCGTGCCGGTACTTACCACTACTACTGTCAGCGCCATAACACAAACTACAGCTCAGAGTGGTGGTAACATTACGTCGGATGGTGGAGCGGCAGTAACGGCTCGCGGGGTCTGCTGGAGCACGAGCCCAACGCCCGCGGTTACTGACAGCAAGACTAGCGATGGTTCGGGTACGGGCGGTTTTACCAGTTCCATCAGTGGTTTGACTGCTGGTACAGATTATTATGTCAGGGCCTATGCCACAAACAGCGCTGGCACGGGCTATGGCAGTGCTCAACCATTCACGACGACAGCTTCTTCGGGTACAGTAACGGATATAGACGGTAATGTCTATCAAACTGTGACAATAGGGACGCAGGTCTGGATGGCAGAGAACTTGAAGGTAACCCATTATCGCAACGGCGACCAAATTCCGAACGTGACCGACGGCAGCACATGGTCCGGTCTTAGCACCGGGGCCTACTGCGAATATGATAATAACCCAGTTAATGTTGCTACCTATGGGAGGTTGTACAACTGGTATGCAGTAGATGACAGCCGTAACATTGCGCCAGCGGGTTGGCATGTGCCGACGGATGAGGAATGGAAGCAACTGGAGATGTATCTTGGTATGAGCCAGGCTGAGGCGGATGCTTTTGGTTGGCGCGGTACTGATGAAGGCGACAAGTTAAAAGAAGCTGGCACATCGCATTGGATAAGCCCTAACGCCGGCGCAACAAATGAAAGCGGTTTCACCGCGTTGCCAGGCGGGTACCGCAGCTGGAATGGTACCTTCAGCAATCTGGGTAGCTCCGCCTACATTTGGTCCTCTACGGAGTACAGTTTTAGCTACGCGTGGACCCGAGGCCTGAATTACGGCGGTTCGCAGGTCCTCCGTAACGTCAACTACAGTAGGCACCACGGTTTTTCTGTTCGTTTCGTCCGGGATTAATTGACTATTTGACTCTTTGGGGTATGGGGCGTAGCCCCATCGAATTTGATTTTTGAAAATGGCAAAGTACGATGAATTGCCGATTGTAAGGCTCCCCCATTGGCAAGCGGTGTCTAAGAAACTCCTCGTGGTCGGGCCATAGGTTGCTTCCATCCGGTTCGGCGATTTGTAGCGCAGCGCCGAATACAGGTAGGTTTCGTTGTACTGCTCGACCCACGCTCCGGCCGCCGTCGACAATTCGAACGGATGTCGCCACTCCCGCAACCGGGCCACGATCGCTTCGTTGCGAGAGGCCACCGATGCCGACGACCGCTATCCGGAAGCCGGTTTGGCGTAGCTGTCGATGAATCCGTCATTGAGGAGATCGTCAAGCGTAGTATGAATTGACCGCGGCCTGAAACCCAGTTCTCGTCGCGCTTTCATAGAGGAAAACGCCCAGTCGAAGTCGATCAGTTTTACCAGATCCGGGTAAAACGAGATCTTGTGACGTCCGGTCAGGCGCACCAACATGACCCACAGCCTCGCGGCAACGTCCAGCAGGGCCCGTGGCGGCCGGACAAGCGGGGGTGCCTTGCCCAGGATGGCGGAGACAGCCAGGACAATTTCCTGCGCCGTGATATTGTCGCCGGCCAGGATGTACCGCTCACCGGGGCGGCCGTGCTCCAGCGCGGCAATCACACCCGGCGCAACATCGCGGACGTCCACCAGGTTAACCCAGTTTCGCAGGTCGGGCACGACGACTCGATTAAACAGCCTGAGTGCCCTGGCGCGATCATCGCCGCTGCGCGAGGGAGCGATGATTATCGACGGGTTGACCGTGACCAACTCCGTGTCGCTCGACTCTGCCAGTGACGCCAGTTCCACTTCGGCTGCATGCTTGCTCAGGATGTAAGGTATCCGAAGGTGCCCGAGATTGAACGCATGGCTCTCGTTGACGAGGCGTTTTGGCTGGATGATATTCTCCGATGTAGTCCGGGGGGTCGCGCCCACGGCGGCAACGGTCGAAACGTGCACGAATCGCTTGACGCCGGCCTTGGCCGCCGCCCGGTACAGCCCGGTCGCCCCGAACGTATTGATCCCGGCGAACTGAGTCGCCTTATCCCGTCGGAAATCCACCCATGCGGCGGTGTGAATCACCACTTCCATGCCGGTCACCAGCCGTTCCAACTCTTCCCGGTTGCGCAGATCCGCAAGGCGTTTCTCCAGACCCAGGGAATCGATGAACGAAGTATCGGAACCCGACCGCACGTGGGCCACCGGCTTGATGCCCGACCGGGAGAACTCGTAGGCCAGTTGCTGGCCAAGCGAGCCTGAGGCCCCGGTTATCAGAATCCTGCGTTTGTCCGACGTCATCGTCATGGCTCTACTGCTTACCGACCTTACATAGTACTGGTTGCCGGCAGGCAAAGTTCCTGCCGAATCCGGCGTACCGGCATGGGCGTAACCGCGCCCACGAGCAGGTGGTTCAATTAAAATACTTGGAAAGCGGGAGTCAAATGTCAAACCGACACGCGGCTTCATAACCCCGGGCGACGCCTCCTCCCGGAGCGCCCCCGGGGCGGACCCGCAAGAAAGCTCTTGAAATATGCGAGACAGACAGATAGCCTGAGAAATACCGGCAGCCGAATGACCACGACCGGAAGAGGACTTGATAAATGCAAGCAATGATCCTGGAAACCCCGCGCCAACCGCTCAGGCTGGTCGAACTGCCGGACCCGGTTCCCGGGCCGGGACAACTCCTGCTTCGCGTGCACGCCTGTGGAGTCTGCCGCACCGATCTGCACGTTGTCGACGGTGACCTGACGGAGCCAAAACTGCCGGTCATCCCGGGACACCAGATTGTCGGCACGGTCATTGACGTTGGCCGGGGGAGCGGTCGGTTTGCGCCGGGAGACCGGGTCGGCTTGCCCTGGCTCGGCGGGTCTTGCGGGCAGTGTGATTACTGCCGTACCGGCCGGGAAAACCTCTGCGACCACGCCCGGTACACCGGGTACCAGATCGACGGCGGTTTTGCCGAGTTGTGCGCGGCCGACGAGCGCTTCTGTTTCCCCGTCCCCGAGGGTTATCCCGATCTGCAGGCGGCTCCGCTGCTTTGCGCCGGGCTGATCGGCTACCGGGCCCTGCGCATGGTCGGTGACGCAACGCGGGTGGGATTCTACGGCTTCGGTGCCTCTGCTCACATCCTGATCCAGGTGGCCCGGCACCAGAAGCGTGAGGTCTACGCGTTCACGAGACCCGGCGACAGCACCGGCCAGGCGTTTGCCACCAGGCTGGGGGCGGTCTGGGCGGGTGCCTCGGACATGCCGCCGCCCGCCCCCCTTGACGCCGCGATTATATTCGCCCCGGAAGGCGCGCTGGTACCGGCCGCCCTGCGCGCGGTCGCCAAAGGAGGGACGGTCGTCTGTGCCGGTATTCACATGAGCGATATCCCGTCGTTCCCCTACTCCATCCTGTGGGAAGAACGAGTCGTGCGCTCGGTGGCGAACCTTACCCGCCGTGACGGTGAAGAGTTCCTCGCCCTGGCCCCGACGGTCCCGGTAAAAACCGAAACCCACGCCTATCCGTTGGCCGGGGCCAACCAGGCGCTGGAGGACCTCCGCCAGGGCCGCTTTTCCGGCGCCGCCGTTATCGTGATCGACTAACGGCGCGAAACGTCATCCAGAACGCCGATCAGTTTATCGACGTCACTCTCGTCGTTGAACAGGTGGACGGAAACCCGGATCGACCCCTCACGGTTGACCAGGACGATCCCGCGCCTGAGGATATCCTTGTGCAGCCGTTCGACGTCCGGGCAGGTGAAGGTGAAGATCGACGAGCGGTGCTGAGCGGCCATTGACGACGTAATCGTGTAGTACGGATTCCCTCGAATATAGTCGGCCAGTCGATCGATAAGGGCGTAGTTGTGCTGCTGGATGTTACGGATACCGAGGTCTTCAAACAGCCTCGCGGCCGCCCGCATGCCAAGAATGTTCAGCACGGCGTAGTAGCCCAGTTCCAACCGCCGGGCGGAGTCGAAGTACGGCCGGTCGTAGTGGAACAGGTTGCTGAAATCCATCTTCCAGTCAACGCCGAGCCAGCTCATAAACGGCGGCGTGATGCGGTCGCGCACTTCATCGGAAAGGTAGAAAAAACCACACCCCTGCGGTGACAGCAGCCACTTCTGGCACCCGGAGGTGAAAACGTCAAGGCCGAGCTGTCCGACGTCGATCGGCTCTACGCCCATCCCCTGGATACCGTCGACCACGAGGTAGATCCCGCGCTCTTTGCAGAGGGACGAAATCGCGGCCAGGTTGTTCTTGAACCCGTTGAAGAACTGCACCCACGAGAGCGACAGCACGCGCGTGCGCGAAGTAACGGCGCGTTCAAACTCGGCCATGTCAAAGACGCGCTCGCGCGATTTCACGAACCTGAGTACAAGCCCCCTGGCCTCGGCCGCCGCCTTCCACGTGTACACCACGGCCGGAAACTCAATATCCGACACCAGTACCTCGTCCCCCGCATTGAGCGGAAGCCCGAACGCCGCGATGTTCAGCCCGAACGAGGTGTTCAGACCGATGCCGATCTGCCGTGCCTCCGCGCCGATCATTCCGGCGTACGCCGACCGCAGCTCATCCTGAACCGTAAAGGCATCGTGCGTATCGTCCTGTTCCGCCCGGACGCGCAGTTCGACGTTATCCTCGATGGCCTTCTTCACGGGCGTGCAGAACGGGCCGTAGGAGGCGGAGTTGAAATAGACAATCCGGTCAGTATGTGGAAACAGTCGCCTGGCGGCGGCGAACGGCTCTTCTGTCACGTTCATGGCAGGTTCCTTCACAGCGAGTAGAGATATCCGATAATGCTCAACGAACCGCCGAGCTTGATAAGCAACGACAGGAGCATGAACAGTATATACGGCATGGGTAGTTTTATCCTCACTGACAGGCCCATAAGGGCCGGGATTGCGCCGAGAGTGAAGGCGAACAGGCTGGCCGCCATCCCCGCGCGGATACCCGACAAGGGTATGATGAGATAAAAGAACCCGTAGGCAAGGGTGGGAATGACCGCGAAGAACAGCGCTTCCATAACGTAATTTATGGCGGCCCAACCGAGCCCGGTCGATTCCAACAGGCTGCTTGCGATCCCCTGCGTCAACTGCAGCTTCCGCTCAACGTACCGGAGCACGACGGACACGATAAGCAGGTACAGGCTCGACAAAACAAAACAATAGAGCAAAAGTCCCTGTGAGTACATCAGAGCCATCCGTGTTTGAGATACCAGCCATACGTTTCTCCTGCCCCCTGCTCGAGCGGGATGGCCGATTCGAAGTCAAGGTCCACCCGCGCCCGCTCGGTCGAGACCTGCCACGAGGCTAGCAGTTCGCGTGTCTTGTCCCGTGTCACCATGGGCGTGGCTCCGACCAGCTTGAAAACAAACTCCGAGACCGCCGCGGCAAGTCTGAAGACCCCCGACGGCAGACGAAGCGGCAGCGCCCGCCGGCCCGATGCGCGTTCCAGCACGGCCGTCAACTCCCTGAGGGTGTACGAACGGTTTTCCGCGATGTGGTAGACGGCGCCGCTTTGCGTCCTGGACGAAACGGCTTGAACGACCCCCCGTGAGAGATCGTATACGTGCACGAGCTGGATTCGCCGGTCAAGATCTCCAATGTACGGTTTCAGGTGCCAGTACACGGCTTTGAACAAGGCAAACATCTCCGTATCGCCCGGACCGTACACCGCCGGCGGGCGTATGGAGACCACGTGCAGGCGGTCCCTGTACGACAGGGCCGCTTTTTCGCCTTCCGCCTTGGACCGACCGTAGGCCGTCACCGGGTTGGGCGGATCGCTCTCGGCCACCGGCCTTCCGGCCGAAGACGGGCCGCCGACCGCCTGAGACGACATGTACACAACCTTCTTTACCTCTGCATTGTGCGCGGCGATGGCGTCAAACAGCCTGGCCGTCCCGCGTGCGTTGACGTCAAAGAACGCCGCCGGGTTGCGGGCTTTCACGATTCCGGCGTTGTGGACCACGTAATCGACACTGCCGACCATTTCGGGAAGCCCGGCCGCGTCGGTGACATCGCCGTAACGGTAGCGCACGGGCAGATCTTTGAGGAAGGTCAGGTCGGCGGACTCTCTCACGCCGGCCACAACGTCATACCCCGACGAGAGGAACCTCCGGCAGAGGGCCGAACCGATGAATCCGTTGGCACCGGTGATCAGGACGCTTGGTTTCCCCTCGGGCATGCCCCGAAGGTAGGCAATTGAGACGGCGCCTACAAGTGGTTATCAGGAACGCGCGATGGATCGCACAGGCGCGCCGGACGGCTGACCCTCTTTACAGATCAGGGGATAATCTCGGCGCTGAACTTGTAGAGTTCGGCAAACTTGTCCCTGTAACTGTTCTTGGGCAGGCCCGCCTTCAGGCAGGTCTGTTCAAGAAGCTCAGTCACGGACCAACCATGCTCTGTGGCCACCTGCGGCAGCAGCAGGCCGGAATGAAGGTCGAGCTTTATCATCAGGCCGTCCCGGCCGATCTTGATGTCGTTGACGTCCCGCACCTTCTCCAGCGGAGAAAGAATCGAGATCTCATACTCCAGGCTGTCCAACTCGGTGGCGGCCAGCGGGGGAAACCGCGGATCCTCGAACGCCGCGGCGACGGCCATGTCGGTAACCGTCAGATAGAGCGGGTCGCGGGCGCGTATCTGTCCGATGCAGCCCCTGAGTTCGCCTCCTATTTTCAGCGTGACGAAGGCCCCGTTCTTCTCCTCGAGATTGGGGTGGGGCTCCGGGCGGTACGGCTGTCCCTGCAGCCGAGCTTCTATTGCCTCACGGGCAATCTTCAGCAGAGTCGCCTTGTCTTCATCGGACAGAACCCGCTTTTCCGGCGGCCTGGCGGCGGTGCTTCCAATGACCCGCGTAACCGTCCGGGCCTTCTCTCCGGCGACAACGGCCGCCGCAAGGTACCCGACCACCTCGTCATAGTCGCCCGTAGTGGCACCTGAAGTGTTGTAGTCGAGGAATTGCACGCGGCTGCCGCCCAGCTTCCGGGCAGCATGCATCACCGCTGCGACCGGACCGCCCCCGCAAGCCTCTCCTTTTCCTGAGTGCAGGGTGCGCGTCAGGGCGTCCGCGTCAAACTGCTCGATCACCTTCTGCACGGTGTAATCCAGCCGCTTGGCCGTCTCCTGCGAGTGAAAGTGAGACAGGTCGGTCGAAGCCACCATGAGCGTGTTGGTTCCCTGCAACGCCGCGCCGAGCGTCTCCCCGAGCGCCCTGATGGAGTCCGTCTCCTGATCGCCCATCACTATTGCAACCAGCCGGGTCTTCGGCAGAACAATCTGCAGGAACGGCAACTGCACCTCGAGAGCATGTTCGCCCCGCGTAATTCCGGTGGCATGCCCCATGTTAGAGAAGTAAACCGACGAAGGATTGATGGACGCGATCTTCTCGGCCAGGGCAAGGTCCGTTTCCATCACGCCCAGCGGCGTCTGGTAGCCGCCGCCGCCGAAGACCGACGAACCCTTGAAGAAAACTGTATGCGACGGCGATACTATCACCACCGTATCGAACTCTTCTCCCTCGAGCAGCTTGTAAGCCTTGGCCGCCACCTTGCCCGAGTACGGGTATCCGGCGTGGGGTACGATCAGCGCCATGGGACGTCCCTCCAGCGGCACCTTGCCCACCTCGGCAAACATGGCTGCAATCGATTTGGTGAGTTCCAGCGCGCTACCGGGATAGAACGCTCCGGCTACGGCCGGCTTCCTGATCTCGCTCCGATTAATCTCCGTCATGGTTACCTGACCTCACTCCATGAGCCCTGCCGGCAAGCTACGGCACGTGCAGTCAAAAGTCAATCGGAGGCGCGGCGGAGCAGCAACACCTTTCGGTCATCGGGCCGCCTTCTCAGCGGGCGCCCCGTACGTGGCCGGGCATAGAAAAAGGCCGGATACCCGTATCCGGCCTCCTGTCTTTCGCCTCGCCGGCCTGCCGCCGGCGGTTCTCTCAGCTCGTTGCCTCGGTCGGCGATGCCGACGGCCCGGGGTGACCTTTTCCGCGATCCTTGCTGACGCCTTCCACTACGGCTGCCAGGGCTGAGATCATTCCGCTGGCTTCGTAAGGCAGAAAGATCTTGCTGGCTTTCCCATCGGCCAGGCGCGGCAGCACATCGAGGTATCTCAGCGTAATCAGTTCGTTGTCCGGCCTGCCCTCGTGGATGGCTCCGAAAACGGTGAGAATGGCCTGCGCCTCACCCTTGGCCACCGTCTCCTGCCGATACATCTCGGCGTCGGCCTTCTTTCGCACCGCCCCGGCGGCACCCTCGGCTTCGAGAACCTGGGCCAGCTTGTGACCTTCCGCACGCGTGATATCCGCCTGCCGGGTCGCTTCGGCTTCAAGGATGGTGGCGCGCTTGTCGCGCTCGGCTTTCATCTGCCGGCTCATGGCGTCGGTGATGTCGGCCGGGGGATCGATCCGCTGCAGTTCGATCCGGTTCACCTTGACGCCCCACTTGTCGGTGGCCTGATCCATCACGTCGCGGAGCTGGGAGTTGATCTGGTCGCGTGACGAAAGGCATTCGTCGAGGTCCATCTCGCCGATTACGTTACGCAGGTTGGTCTGAGCCAGCTTGGTCGACGCAACAATGTAGTTGGCAATCTCATACTTGGAGCGAAACGGATCCGTCACCTGGCAGTAGATGATACCGTCAACCTCAACGTTGACGTTATCCTTGGTGATGACCAGTTGTGGCGGAACGTCGATCACCACCTCCCGCATGTCCACCTTGATAACCCGGTCGGTCAGCGGGAAGATCATGTTGAGACCGGGGTCAAGCGTCCGCTGGAACTTCCCCAGGCGCTCCACGAGACCGCGCTCGTAGGGCCGGATGATCCGGATTGACGAGATCACCACGGCGAATACCAGCACCCCGAAAACAATTAGCAGCAGTTCGACGGCATGCATTATTCTGTCCTTTCTTCATTTAACTGTTCCTGTTTTTCCACACGCACTCGGGTGCCGGCCACCGACACAATTCGCACCCTGGATCGCTCCTCGATGCGAACCTCGGCTTCGGCCGCCCAGATTTCGCCTTCATATCTCACCAGGCCGCCCCCATCGGGCTCCACGGTCTTGGTCACGATGGCCGTCCCGCCGATCATGCGGTCGACGTTGGACGCCTGAGGTGAAGGCTTGGTGATCTTGGAGGCCAGCCGTCGCGTCAACGGCAGCAGGGCCAGCGATATCACGAGAAAGATGGCCACCTGCACGTAATACGAGCCCGGAAAGATCTCGGCGTATATACCCGCGCACAGCGCCCCCGCGACAAAACTGACAAATATCAGGGTCGGTGTGACAAGCTCGACTATCAGGAACACCAGCGCCGCCGTTATCCAGATCCAGAACATCGTCGACATGAAATCTCCTTTCCTGCCGGGAACCCGCTCCCGGAAGTCCGACAATAGTACTTGCGAACGGAGTCGATATTCAGTACAACCTTGCGTAATGAGAAGGCCGTGCCCCGCTCGCTGTCAACTAAAAGGCCTGTCGCATCGGACGGACCCGTGTCGGGGAGAGATACGCCGGTGAATGCATACGACCGGTTTGCGTCCGTATACGACCGAATTGGAGCTGACCGGTTCTCCCGAGACATGGTCGCGTATACGTTCAGAATCGCACGACGTTTCGGAGTCCGCGCACAAACCGGGCTGGACCTCTGCTGCGGCACCGGCACCGCCATGGAACTGCTCGCCGATCGCGGCCTGAGCGTGGCCGGCCTGGATCGAAGCTCCGCTATGCTGAGCCAGGCGCGCCGAAAACTCATGGGCAAAGGCGTGAAGCTCTACCGGCAATCACTGCCCCGTTTCAGGATTCCGGACGGCACCGGCGGTGGCCGCGTGCGAAAGTTCGACCTGGTTACCTGTTTTTACGATTCCCTGAATTACCTGAAAAACGAGCGGGAACTCAAAGCCGCCTTTCGGTCGGTGTACCGTCACCTGGCGCCCGGAGGCTGGTTCGTTTTCGATATGAACACGCCTGTCGGGCTCAAACTGATCTGGGATTCGCAGATCTGGGGCGGTGTCAGGAACGACGTGGCCTGGATATGGAGAAACGCGTATCACGCTCGGACCCAATCGGCCGAATGCGCGACTACGTTTTTTGTGAAAGCCGGCCGCAACTGGCGTCGGTTCGACGAACTGCACCTGGAGAGGGCCTACAGCAATCGCGTTGTTAGGCGGCTGCTTCGCGAGACGGGACTCACCGTCATAGCGTACTACCGCTGCTTTACCTTTGACAAACCGTCCCGGGAAACCTGCCGGATCTGCGCGGTGGCCCGGCGCAACCGTTAGAACACACCCCAGGCCGTGTCGACGTCGGCCTCCGGAAGCTTCAGGAAATCGACCCACGGTGTCCTCATGAAGTGGCGGTTCTCGACGTAAATGAGCAGCCGCTTGAACGTCGTCAGGGGCATGGCGGAATCCATCATGCCGAGAATCTGTCCCGTGGAGTCAAAGAAGTAGTACGCCGGAATACCCTCTATCTTCAGCAGGTCGAACAACTGGCGCCTGGTATACTGCCGGTCATTGATCGTAACCGGCAAATCCCGGTCGAGGTTGATGTTAACCGGGATGTAGTGCTCGTTCAGATAGGCCACAATCTCAGGCCGAGGCAGGATCAGACTCTCCATCTGCTCGCACCAGGGACAGTTGTCCTGGCTGATATAAAGAAAAAGCGGGCGCGGTGCCTGGGGAAACTCGGCCTGCATCTCAGCAAGGTCCGTCCACACGAGTTCTGCCGACCCCGGCTCATCTGAGCCGCAGCCGGTCATCAGCACCCCGAGCAGCGCCAGGATCAGTGCCGTTCTCATGATCGTCAATCTGCCTCGTCCGCGACCGCGGACTTGGTCAGCCCGCTCACGTGAACCTGCCGCCGCAGCGGGGCGGCCCCGCAGACGGAAGCCCCAAACGGGAACTCGAAGGCGCCGCGAAGGCGGACAACAGCCTGGTCGTGTTTTCAGATCGGCAGTGCGGGCAAGTGGCAGCCACCGTCTCATGCGACGTCAACTCCTCGAACCGCCCGTCACAGTCATTACACCTGTATTCAAAGAGAGGCATTCTCGCTCCTTAATCGCTGCGGGACATGACCGCCCCGAACACTGCTCCCAGCACCGTCACCACCGTCGGGGAGCACAGGATCGGTCACGTCGACCCGAATCGAATATACAGCATCGAGAGGATGAATCCAAGCGCACCGCCGGTCAGCGTGAAAACCAGCGTGCGTTTCCAGTTACGCATCAGGCTCGGCATAACGCGGTCAGACCGACTCCCTCATGATAGTCTTCAACGTTTCCTCCACTTCCGCGGCCAGGTCGTCCAGGCCGGCGTCGGGCATCATCTGCGCAATCATACCGGGGCGGTTCAGCTTCACCACCGTTTTCGGCCCGTCACCATACACCGCGTACCGGCACGGCATGAACAGCGCCACGTCCGGCTGCCTGCTCAGCGCCCGGTGGGCGAAAGAGGCGTTACATACTTCGATGATCACAAGCGGCCCGTGTTCGAACCCCTTCTCGGCCAGCGTCTCCTGGACATTGTGCACCGCCAGCACCCGGAACTGGTGTTTCGGCACGTTCGATTCAATGTTCTGCACAACGGTGTCAAACGGCTTGTCGGACTCCAGTGCGTACGCAATTTGTTCGTTCATACTTTGCTCACGTCGTATGGGTAAATACACCCGTCTTTCTGCCTTTTCTCATTAGATGCAGCAACCGGCCGGATGATTCAGACTATTCGGCCAGAATCTCATAGCTCGTGATCACCTTGCCCGGATTCTGCACGGTCTGGCTGACCACGCAGTACTTGGCCTCGGAAAGCTCTATTGCCCCGGCCAGTTTTTCCGGGTCGAGATTTTTACCCCGGGCTTTGAACTTCACTTCGATCGTATGAAACGGCTTGGGATAATCCTCGTTCTGATGGCCGATTATCTCGATATCAAGTCCCGTCAACTCCTGCCGCTGCTTGTGCAGGATTCGGACGATGTCGATCCCCGCACAGCCGGCCAGGCCGAACAGAAGCAGTTCCGTCGGCTTGTACCCCTCCTCATTGCCCCCTGCGGCCTTGCCCCCGTCGGTGACGATTTCATGGCCGAAGGCTCCAATCCCTTTGAACCTGATGCCCCCGGTCCAGCTCATTTTTGCCGTAACCATTTGTCCATCCGTTCCTTGCGCAACCCGGCTCCGAGTGCCGAACCTCCAACTTCTATTCTCGCGGACTCGACAAGATAATAACAGGCAACGCCCGAAGGAACACGGAAATTCGCCGCCGCCGACCGGTACCCGCGACCAGCTCTCCGGCGAGTATAACCAAAGGCGCAAAAGAGATTGAAACAAGAACAGGCCGACTCGGTGTGCGCTACTCGAGATTCAGCGACGTAAACAGGAAGGAGGAGATCGTGACGTTCACGAACGGTATCGTGCGCAGGGCGCCCTGGAGGTGCTGAACGTTCTTCGTCCAGTCTACACCGATCTCCAGGTCAACGAAGGCGAGGTCGAGCAGAAAGCTCTTGATTCCCAGCGAGGTCGAAGTGGTACTTTGCACCACCCCGGTCGGAAAGGGTTCGCTGTAATCCCCCTCGGCCAGCGTCCACGGCTCAGTCCACTCATCCTCCACGCCGCCCTCCCCTTGACGGTGGTACGAGAGGCGCACAACGGCGGCGGTTCCCGCGCCGAACCATCGCATGACCGCGACGGAAGCCAGGTCGTAGTCATTGCCCAGGGCCGAGCCGATGAGCCGGCGGCCCACGAGATACCGGTTACGCTCCAGCAGTTGGTTGAACGTCCAGTTCGTCACCCGCGTGTATTCCATCTTAACGTCAAGCCCGCGAGTAATATCGGCGGCATACGCGCCCACCACGAGACCGTACTCGGCCGGCTCTTTATCCGAGGGCGTGTCGCTGTCAACCTGCAGATCGTCGATCAGAAGCTGACCGTACAGCTTCAGGCCGTGCCCGGGTTTTAGCCGGAAATCGACGCCGACGGTCGTGTTGTCGTTGGCCCCGTCGTTTAGCTGAGAACCATGAAAGAAGATCAGCGGATTGAGGTAAAACAGATCGATCTGGCGCCCCGGACCACCGAACAGAACCGTCTCGAACAGCCCCACGGACAGCCGACGACTCAGGTGTATATCGAGACGGTGAGCCGCAAAGTACCTGTTTTCGAACTGCTCGACACCGTCCTCGTCAGGGCTCAGACCGTCCAGCCGGGCCAGCCGGTACGACAGGGCCAGTCTGCCCCAGCTAAACGTGTAGGCCAAACCGTCAAGCCATCGCTCTCGCGAGAATATGAGCGAATTTCGGATCCCCCAGAAGGAGGCAAACCGCCCCACCATCATCTCAAGTTTGCCGGTCCTGACGTGGGCGAACGCCTGCCTGACGTCGCCGGCCAGACCGCGCCATTTCACTCCGCTGTAATCCTCGTCCCTGGCCAGAGCCTCGTCCAGAACGAATGACCCGAACACGAAAACCCCGCGTACCGGACGGCCGGCAATACCGCCTCGGAGGCTCTCGAAACTCTGGGGGTGATGCCGCCTTGCGGCCCGGAATTTCTCACCGGCAAACGTGAACAACTCCAGTCGCGCCGGCTCAATCTCGCCCAGCCGCTGGAACGGCCCGAAGGCGAAACTCTGATGGTCCAGGCGGTAGGGACCGAGCTGGTAGTGGTACTTGTCCAGTGTCAGGGCGTCGATTCGCTCCAGCCGATCATATACAAACTCGTATTCCGAGGTACCGGTCGGCAGCACGCCGGCGAGGGACAGTTGAGCACCGAGGGCGAACAGCAGGAGGGCCGGCAGAATCTTCTTCATGAGGGACGCGGTCATGTCAGTTCCCGGCGTGAAGCTTCAACGGGGGCAAGACACCGCGAGCGCGGGGATACGGACGGCCTACACGCCTGTTCCTTTAAGGACCGCCGGTACCGTCTTGAGCAGGATCTTGAGGTCCAGCCAGAGCGACCAGGTGTCGATATACTCGAGATCCATACGCATCCAGTCATCGAAGTCGATCCGGTTTCGGCCGTTGACCTGCCAGAGACAGGTCACGCCCGGTTTGATCGAAAGCTTACGGTGCTGCCACGGCTGGTATCGCCTCACTTCCGAGGGAAGAGGCGGCCGCGGGCCGACAAGGGACATGTCCCCGGTGAGCACGTTGAAGAACTGTGGCAACTCGTCAACGGAGAACTTGCGCAGCAGGCGCCCGATAGTCGTCACACGGGGGTCTTTGCGTATCTTGAAGACCGGCCCGGACATTTCGTTGCGGTGAGCCAGCGCGTCTTTCTTTTTCTCGGCGTCCGCACACATCGTCCGGAACTTGTACAGGTTGAACAACCTCCCGTTGAGCCCCGAGCGCACCTGTTTGAAAATCACCGGTCCGGGGCTTTCCACCTTGATCAGCAGGGCCGCCAGGATCATGACGGGCGACACGATGACCAGCCCCACCGCGGCAGCAGCCTTGTCCAGCGCGTTCTTAACAAACAGAGCCGTGCGGCTCTCCGGCGCCGACTGGTAGATCAGGGCCGGCATGCCGTTTACATACAGAGGACGTATCCGGGCTACCGTCGGGTAGTACACGTTGGGCATGACAAAGACGTTGACGCCCATGCGTTCGGCCGTGTTGAAAAGGTCCCGCGAGCGCGGGATATCCTCCGGCTCGACCGCCACGAACACGGCGTCGACCTGGCCGTTTGTAATGATCTCTTCCAGCCGGTCCGGGTGACCGATCAGCGGTATATCGCGATATCGCCACAGACCCCGGCGGCCGTAGTCGAGAAACCCGCTCAGCTTGGTGTCCAGGTCGGGAGAGGCCAGCACCATATCGGCAACTCGCTGGGCGTGTACGCCGGTCCCGAGAATCACCGCACGCCTGGCAAAGCACGTATCATCGGCGGTATATACTCTCGCCGCAAGCATTCGCAGCACTCGCCGCGAGTAGCGCAGCGCCACGAGCTGCAAAACCAGGTTGATCATCACGAAGGTGGTGACACCCAGGTAATCAACCGGCCACGCCATCAGAAAGCATGCAGCGACGAAGGCCACGCTGACGTGCATCTCATCGACGAGAACCCACCGGGAACGTTTCCTTATGCGGTGCCGGGTCAGGGCGGGAACCGGCCCGCGGGTAAGCTGGTAAATGAGCCTGATCAGCACCAGCCCGGCGACGGCCTCAAAAATCCACCATCCCGAATAACGGTTGACGGCCACCGTCGCCCAGAGCGCAACGAGCGACGACACCGCCGCGCCGGCCTGGCCCGAACTGACCAGGAGGAGCCTTCTGAGCGATCTGGCAATAGGTCGTGAAATATGGTCCCAGCGCGGACCAATGGAAGGCCGGGTCCTGCCGCCCGCATTTCCCCGGGCACCAGCGACCGTGTGATCGGTGTTTGCCGCAGCACCCGTGCCCGCCTGCCTTATCTCAGGGCGCACCGGCTCACGAACCGGGCCGGACGGCTGCTGGCGCACACCGCTGACCATGTGGCGGCCGTTCACAGCTACCACGCGCAATTCAAATGGTCTCCTGTCTGTCTTAGCGCTGGTCTCCATGTCCCTCTGTCAGCATCCCTGCTCCGGTCTGCGGCAGCAACCGCACGGCCTGCCCTTCACCTTTATAGCCGGACAGAAAAGCAATCTCCCCGATCAAGACGGTGACCCCGGGGATGTTTACTCCTTAGCGCCCCGGGACGTTTCTCGCTTGGCCGGGATACGTCCCGATCCTGGATCATCGGACAGCCGGGTACCACCGCGGCTTCCTGACCTTCCCTGCTCCCAACCGTGATAAGTTACTGCCCGTTTGTCAATTGTTTTTATCCGGTAATACTCCCGAGGCATCTTCTTGAATGCCTGCAGGAAGCCGTCGTCGAACCTCTCCGACTGCACCCTGTACCGCACGTAGTTGTTCAACCCCGGGTAACCGTCGAGATTCTCTATTGGCGCCCGGTGGGCGGCCAGAAAATTCCCGACGCGTTTGGGGTCCGCAACCCGCAGGAGCAGAAAGTCAGTCGCCGTAATCCGGCTCTGGACGCCAAGCCGCGTCAGCGTGGTTGCGATGCGCAGCATTTCGCTGTGCAGCCGTTTCAACCGCTCGCCTTGTGGTGCGCCATCCGCCAGCATTGTCATCACGCCGCTCCTGATCGCCGCTGGTATCCGCTGTCGTTCAAAACTGCCCCTAAGATGCCGAATCAAATCCTTCGGGGCAACGATAAATCCTGATTCCTCACATCCGCTACCCGGCCCCGTGAGGAAGGACCTGATGACCGTCACATTTGAATAAAGGTCCAGAAGCGGCACCGCCGTGATGCCGAGGTAGTCATAGTAATGCTCGTCGATTACCAGAGTCCCGTTCGGGATCGCCTCGGCGATATCTCTCAGGCCCGAAAGGGCACAGCTGGCCCCGGTGACCCGGTTCGGGTTGGCCACGTATACAAGCTCATCTCCCCGGGCTATGTTCTGCAGTACCGGCCGGGGGCCACCGGCAAACGGTGACGGACCCAGCAACTCGGTAAGCGTCAACTCGGCGCGGTCCACGGCAATGGCCAGGTCAGGCGCCGCATGCCCTGACACCAGCAGCTTGTCCTGCAACCGATTCACGTGTCCCAGCAGGGAAGTCATGGCTTCCGTGAAGTCTTGAAACAGCAGGACCCTTGAACGCGCGACCATGGCCCGGCGCGCGACCTGCTCCAGTATATTGTCAGTCTGTTCATGGCTGACCACTGCAGGCTGGTCCATTCTTACATCCTTTCTCTTGCAGTTTCACTCGCAACGCGCATCCGGGCGCCTTGCGCGAGTACCTCCACTGTGTGGGGGGCAATCCCGGTGCCAAGCTGTATGCTTTCTGCACACCACGCGGCAACCGCTTGTCGAACAACGCGTTGCTCACACACGCCGGATTGCCCCCGGCCCTGCCCGGTTCATCCGGCCACAACCGGTCGAGCAACCCTTGCCGTCACGGCGGAAAAAAATTCCATTAAAACGCCGGAGGGCTGAGCCAGCTCTCCGGCGATGATAGGAAGGTGAGAAAGGAAAGAGCGTCCTCTGAGATGATCTTGCAGTGCCTTTACAGCTTCGTTACCAGCAGCACGGTCGTCAGCGCCCCGGTAGTCGCAGTCAGGACGGTACCGAGGGTCTTCGCGAAATTGCGCTCACGCTGGATCTTGGTCGGCACGACGATTATGTCGCCCATCTGCACCTTGCGGCCCAGCGTGCTGCTTCCGGCAAACACCTCCCCGTTGGCCCGTATCAGGCGTGTCGCTTTCTTGTCGGCGCGCGGCGTGAAGTTGCCGGCACGCCGGACATAGTATTTTACACTTTCGTTTTCTCGAAACCTGATGGTTCCGTTTTGACCAACCGCCCCCAGCACCGATATGCCTGACGGCAGGCTGGGGACAAAAATCCGGTCGCCCGGCTCAAGCGTCATGTCTCCTTGTCCGCCACCGGTTCCCAGGATGAGATCCATATCGATGGCAATCCGGTTCACGGCGGCCGCCTCATATTCAATCACTGCTTGTGGCTTCACGTGACCCAGCGAATCCTCGATCAGCGGGTTTGACTTCTCCAGTTGTCTGGGAATCCGCAACCGCTCCAGCGACTGGCCGATCGTGGCACGCTCGAAAACGATCCCGCTCGGAAAGGCCCGCGGCGTAAACCCGCCGGCCCGCTCAAGGAGGCTGTACAGGCTCTCATTGTGGCTGCTCAGCACGTACTCGCCCGGGTACGCTACCTCGCCCTCTACCGTTACCGTGCGGTGCAGCTTCCACTGCGGTATCTGGCGCACGTAGACCCGATCCCCCTCCTTGAGCACGGTGGAACCGGAAGGGTCACCGCCGATGTCAACGTAGTGGATCGATACGTCGCCACGCTCATCGAGACGCGCGATCTCGGCCTGAAGGCGCAGGGCACTCTTGGTGAATGACCCGGCAAGGAATATCAGATCCTGAACGGTCATGCCGTCATAGTACGGATACTCGCCCGGATACTGCACCTGGCCGGATATCCACATGCGCCGGTCCCAGGTGACGTCCTCAATCGCATACACGTGAAGCGAGTCACGATCCTGCAGCAGAATGTCCTCGGCGCGGCCGTCGAGAATGTCGCGAAGGTTCAGGGAGATGACCTCGGTGCGCCAGTCGGGATGGCGACGAAACAGATTGGCACGGCCGTAGTAGACGTCATAATCCTGAAGCTGGCTGCGTGTGACCAACTCCAATACACGGGTCGAATCGTTGCGCTCATAGTAGCCGGGATGCCTCACCTGGCCGAACATCGCAACCATGTTTTTCCTGGCCTTGAAAACCGAAAAGACCGTCAGCCGGTCGCCGTCCATCAGTATGAAGTCAGGCCCGCTGCCGTCGTCGAGACCCGTGAGATTCAAATCGTGCACCTGCCATTGCCGCTGGCCGGAGACTCTTTCGAGCATAGCCCGCTCCAGGTGCGCCTCCGGGTTCGTGCCGCCGGCCAGGTGCAGCACGTCCCCGGCCGTAGCCGTACCTTTCAGTTCATACACGCCGGGCCGTCTCACTTCGCCGCGAACAGCCACTCGCGCACCGGCCACCGGCACAAAGACGGCGTCTCCGGACTCGAGCCGAACATCCAGCGAGTTGTCGCCTTCCAGCAGAAACCGGTACAGGTCGACCTCGGCCACCGCTTTCCCGCTCCGCATCAACCTGATCGACCGCATCGAGCCGTTGAGGTTCGGCCCGCCCGCCTGGTACAGCGCGTTAAACAGGGACGTCAGCGACGAAACGGTATACGCACCGGGCGCCTTGACCTCACCGGTCAGATAAATGCGGATGGAACGTATTTTCCCGAGGGAGACGGTCAGGTCGAACCCGGAATATGCCTTGGACAGAGACTTTTGCACCTGCGTTCTGAATTCGGCCAGCGTCTTCCCCCACGCGATCAGTTCGCCGACTTTGGGTATGAACACCTTGCCTTCGCGGTCCACGGTGAGATTGTACTCGTTGTCAACCCGCCCCCAGACGTACACGATGACGTTGTCACCGGGTCCAAGGATGTAGTTGTCATCCGAGGCAATGTCGTCCGGCGGCAATGTCTCCCGCGGCCCGTCGAACATCCCGGTCCCGAACGGCTGTAGTTCTTCAAAGGGCGGCAGATCTTGCTGCTCGCCGCCTTCGGCACTCCGGACGGCGGTTTCCTTTAACGTGTCCCCGGAGAGCGACTGTACGCGGGCTGCGCCCGCGCCGGAACCCTCGGGCGGATCGAATATCCGCGGGCTGTGGTAGGAGCCGCTCTTGCCAACAGCGGGCCGGGAAGCTGCGTAGCGTTCGAGCAGAGCCGCTTTCTCGCTCTCGCTCAGGTCACCCAGGTCCCCGGCGATCAACTCCCGAAACCAGTTAAGGGAGACCAGCACGATAACGAGCACCAAGAGGATGAGCAGTTTTCGCATTCTTACCTTCCTGACTGGCAGCTAACCGGCAAGGACATCGCCGGTGCGGTTTCCCTTCATCCTGACCAACTTCCTTAGCAAGGCTGGTGCCGGGGCCGACGCGTTGATCGGAGTTGACGCGGCCACAAGCGGTTACACCCGGCAGGCGCACCGGCACGAGGGCTGGTCGGTCCGGTACAAGAGCATTCGCTTCCCTCGAGCCAGGGAACATTTTTCCGGCGCGCAGGAGACGCTGCTTCGATCACACGCAGCGCCGGTGTGGCAGCCGGGGTTGCCCATTTCTAAGCCCAACTGTGGCAATTCTTTTTAGTTCTCTTAAGTTTACGCGCAGGCTGCGGCCCAGGAAGTTCTTCACATATGGCGAGGTGGTCCGTCTTATCTGAAACGTTTCCTAACTCCCGGTTTGACATCGGCTTATTGAAGCCGTGCCGGAGAAAAAGCTGTTTGCCGCTTGACATGATCAGACCGCTGTTGTAATTTGCGGGCCTGTTTTTTGACGCTGTGTCCGGATTCGTTCCTCGCATACGGGGAATGGTGGACAGGTTTGGAGTAACAGGAGGGATTCCACAGGAAGAGAATCCTTTTCGATTCTGAAGCTGATATAGGAAGATTGACTCGTTTTTATCTTTGTTACGGAGATGGTAATGGGAATTGCGAGATTCGCGGTCACGGTTCTACTACTGCTCGGGCTGTTCGCTCCTCCCGCCGCTGCCAGTGGCTTTGAGAACACCGGCATTGGCACATATGCCAGGGGTATGGGAGGCGCGTTCCGCGCGATCGCCAACGACTGGACAGCGGCACACTATAATCCGGCGGGGTATGCCTTCATCCTGGACAATCAACTCGGGGGGACCGGCGGCCTGTTGCACAACCGTCACGAACTGACCCCCAATTACTGGTACCGGGACGATCAGGACAACACGTACAGGAACGGTATCCTGAATGGTTCTACTCTTTTCAACCGCCACGACATTATGTTTAACCCCTCGGCCGGCTTCATTGTTCGGATGCCGATCTGGGGCGAGATGGTCTTCGGGCTCTCGGTGTACCAGCCGTTCGACTACGCAGTATCATGGCAGCTGTATGATCCGAGTGGGGCCGGCTTCCGTTCATATAACGAGGAGGCATCGTCCTACCTTCCGGACAACGAGTACCTTACCGATCTTGACGTTGTTGCCTTCCAGTTGACGGCTGCCCGCGAATTCGTTCCCGAGCAGTTGTCGCTGGGACTCGGCCTGCAACTGCTTCGCGCGGACCTGATGTTCAACGACGTGATTCTACGGCCCAATCCGCGGTCGGGCATCGTCGCCGAGCGGCCGCGTGATTACATCCCGGAACTCACGCGAAACGACGGGAGCGGCTGGGGATTCGGACTGACCGCGGGCATGATGTGGAAACCCATCGAAAGGCTCAGCGTGGGCGTGAACGCGCGCCTGCCGTTCGACATCACCATCGACGGTACCACCATGCTGATGTACATTCTCCCCAAGAACAACTGGGTCAAGAAGGAAGCAGGCGACCTGAACACCGTCGACTACCTGTTTGCCTCGGGGACCGTGCTGGCCCTGGTCGGCGATATGCGGGCTGAGCTCGCGCTTCCGCCGTCGATCGCCGGCGGGATTGCCTTTGACCTCACTCAACGGCTGACCATAGCCGTCGATGCCGAATATACACTGTGGTCGCAGTACGAAGGGCTGGCGTTCACCTACTCGGACTTCGCGAAGCCTCAGAGTATCTTCGTGGATTCCATAATGGATTTCTTCTCGGCAGACATGAGCCGGAAGGCCGTTTGGGAGAACGCCGGGAAGGTCATGGCAGGGGCGAAGTACGAGCCCGTCGACTTCCTGACCCTCCTCGGCGGCGTCTCGGTGGACCAGTCCCCCATGCGCAACACCGCGGAACGCATCCCGCAGTTCGTCGACACGGGTGACAAGTACGGCTTCAACCTCGGGTTTGTGGCACATGTCGAACAGTGGGACATCGGGCTTATCACCAGCTATTTTGCTTATCCGGACCTTCAGACGCCGCTGGTCGACGTTGACAACGACGGCCTCGATGACAGTTTTCCCGGCGACTACAAGGCCGCCACTTATGAAACCGTCCTGTCGCTCAACTATCGGTTCTAGGAGAATAAGCCATGCCACGACACGCAGTTCTATTCGCGATATTCCTGGTCTCGGCGCTGCTGACGGTTCTTGGTTGCGATGACCGCGGCACCGGCGTTCCCGTTACGTCCTACGAGTCATGGGGAGTGTGGCCAACGTCAGATCATTCGTTCGACCGTGACCTGGCCTTGCAGTTAAACAATGATGGTGAGCTCTGGACGGGATCGACGTATATCCCGAGCATCGCCATGCCCCCGCCGACCGGGCAATCCAAGCCGGTCCCGGTGCTCATTCTCCTGCCGCCTCAGAACGGTGACCAACTCTACTTTCTCCGAGCCGGCCTGCTGGAGCTGGCCCAGGAGATGATTGAGGCCGGCGAAATCGTGCCCATGGTTATCCACTGCCCGGCCAACGCCAGCGCTTTCGGAGGCTTCTTCTACGGCAACAGCATGCCGGCCGGTCGCGCCGACAGCATTATCGGCGACCGTATGATCACTGAATACCTCGCCACCAGAATACCGGCCATTATCGAGACGCTAAGATGCAAGCGGGGCATCGGCGGTGTCGGCATGGGTGGCTATGGCGCCTTGCGCGCGGCTATGAAGCACCCCGACATGTTCGGCTCCATCACCGTATCCGACGGCCCGCTGGACTTCGACGGCGCCGACGGCAACAGCGGCCTGATGGATCTCTTTGACGATGCCCTGGCAGAACAACTGAACATCGCGGACTATAGCAAGCTGGACACCAGCATTGTCGGCATCGATACGACCATCGCGCCCATTGACACGTTCACCTACAGGAAATTCGACAGCGGGCGCGGGCTGGTCACGCTGCCGCTTTCACGGCTCTTTATTGGCGGTTCGCTGGCGTTCTCCCCGCACGACACCCTCGTCGACTGGGTATACAACTATCAGGGCAATTACACTATCAATCAGCGGTTCAGCATTACCGACTCGTCGACTCTGATAGACAGGCTAGTGGGCAAGATCGAGGACCCGCAATCCAAATGGGACTTTCACCTGCCGTTCGACTCACTGGGACAGGTAGCTGACTCTATCTGGCCGCTCTGGATGACCAACAATCTCGACTCGATCTACGCGCAGATGAGCACCGTGGTCGGCTACGGCCCGCTCGACAGCATCAACATCTGGATCGGCCGCAATGTCGGCATGACTGACGGCATTCCGGACGCTAAATGGAACTATTACGAGATGACCGAATCATGGGTTAATACCCTCACCCAGGTGCACGGTCTCAATGTAAACGTGTACGATTACTCAAGCCTCGACGCGGAACCCGTGAGGGACGACGAGTACGCCTACGACCTGCTTCGGCAGATGCTCCTGTTCCACTCGAAGTGTTTTGAGAAATAACTCTCAGGAGAGATGACAGGCCCGGAGGATTCCCTTTCTCCGGGCTTTTTTCTTGGCACAGGGCACAGTGGACACCAAGGCTGACACATACGATTTGCTGTCAATCGGGGCGCACCCGGATGACGTTGAGGTCGGCACCGGCGGGGTGCTGATCGATCTCTCCGAGCGCGGCTGCCGTTGCGGGATCGTGAGTCTGACCCGCGGTGAAATGGGCACCGGCGGCACGGCCGACGAACGATCCGCAGAGATGGCCGAGGCTGCCCGAATCATGGGCGCGGACATCGTCAAGACCTTCGACTGGGGTGACACCCGCCTCGAGGACGCCTACGAAAAGCGGCTGGCACTGGCGGAAGTCATCCGGGCCGCCAGACCTCGCGTTCTGCTGGCCCCCTGCCCGCAGGTTGGGCACGGCCTCCGGCAGTCACACCCGGATCACCTGGCGGCGGGTCTGCTGACGCTCAATGCCGCCAATCTGGCCGGCTTGAGAAAAGTCGGTCTGCCCGGTGAACCGCACACCGTGACGAGAGTCTTCCACTATTTTCTGCCGCCCGGGACCTGCCCGGACTTTGTCGTGGATATCACGCCCCATTACGACCGCTGGATAAAGGCTCTCTCGGCACACCGCTCGCAGTTTCTCAATCCGGAGAAATCCCGCGATTACCTCGAGAGTATCACGGCCAGGGCGCGCTCACACGGACTCCAGGTTCGCTGCAAGTACGGCCAGGCTTTTCTCGCGGCTGAACCGGTGGTGGTGGGAGATATCCTGACACTGGCAACATTGGACGAACACTGACGGACGGACTTTCCGGCCGGACCGGGCCGTCAGGAGGTCGCCGTCCGCACGGCCGCGAAGGCGTTGCGCAGGTCGATGATCAGATCGTCGATGTTCTCGACTCCGACCGAGAGCCGCACGAGGCTGTCGCCGATGCCGTTCTGCCGGCGGACCTCGCCCGGGACTGAGGCGTGCGTCATTGAAGCCGGGTGGCTGATCAATGATTCCACGCCGCCGAGTGACTCGGCCAGCACGAACACGCGCGTCGACGTGACGAATTTCCTGACCGTTTCGAAGTCGCCTTTCAATTCAAACGAGACCATCCCGCCGGGCAGACGCATCTTGTTCGGCACGGGACGGCCGTCCTGCCCCGGATAATAGACCTTCTCCACCTGGCCCACGGTCTCAAGAAACTCGACGATTTTCATCGAGTTTAGCGAATGCCGCTCCATGCGCAGGTGCAGAGTCTTCAGGCCCCGCAGGACGAGCCAGGATTCGAAGGGGCCGAGTATGGCCCCGATGGCGTTCTGGTGAAAGCCGATCTGCTCGGCGAGCTGCTCGTTCCTGACAACGAGAGCGCCGGCGATAACGTCGCAATGGCCGGCAAGGTATTTCGATGCCGAGTGCATGACAATATCCGCGCCCAGGTCGAGCGGCTGCTGGATGTACGGACTGGCAAACGTGTTGTCGACCGCCGTCAGGATACCGCGATCTCCGGCCGTCCGCGAAACGGCGGGAATGTCCACGAGGTGCAGCAGCGGATTGGTCGGCGTCTCGATCCAGAATAGGCGCGTGCTCGGCGTCACGGCCGACTCGAAATCGGCCGGGTCGCGGCCGTCCACGTACGTGAAGCTGATGCCGAACTTCCGCATCACCTGCTCGAACTGGCGGCGCGTGCCGCCGTAGAGGTCATTCACGGCCACCACGTGGTCGCCGGCCTTGAGCAGGTGCAGTACCGTGGCGATGGCGGCCAGGCCGGACGAGAACGCATAGCCGTGCGTGCCGTTCTCCAGCGAGGCCAGGGCGTCCTCAAGCGCCTTGCGCGTGGGATTGGCCGAGCGGGAGTAAACGTAGCCGGATTCGTCGCCGGGAGACTTTACCTGATACGTGGAACTCGGGAAGATCGGGGTGGCGACCGATCCGGTCTGGTCCTGGGGCACCCGGCCGGCGTGAATCGCCCGGGTTTCGAACCGGCTGTTCTTCAGCGTGCGTTCATCCGCCATGTCTAATTCAGAAATCCTTTCTCTTTCATCCAGTCGTCGTTGTACATCTTGCTGATATACTTGGCGCCGCTGTCGGGCAGGATAACCACCACCGTCTTGTCGGCCTCGAGTTTCGCGGCGTGCTTCAGAGCAACGTGCACGGCCGCACCGGAGGACCCGCCGACGAAAATCCCCTCTGTACGCGTCAGTTCACGACCGGCCAGGAAGCACTCCTCGTCCGTCACCTGGTAGATCCTGTCAATGTACGAAAAATCGATCGACGGGCACAGCATATCCTCCCCGATTCCTTCCACCTGATAGGTCCGGGGCCGAACAAGAGTCCCGTCCCGGTGATACTGGTAGTACACCGACCCGACCGGATCCGCCGCAACAACCTCGATGTTCGGCTTCTTCTCCTTGAGAAACCTCGCCGTCCCCGAAATGGTGCCTCCGGTTCCGATGCCGCCGACCAGAACGTCAAGGCGGCCTCCCGTCTGCCGCCAGATCTCCGGTCCCGTACTCCGATAGTGGGCTTCGGCGTTGTTCAGGTTGAAGTACTGGCCGATCCAGAAAGAGCCGGGGGTCTCGCGATGCAGCCGTTTGCCCGTCTCGTAGTAGCTCTCGGGCGAGTCCGCCGGGATGTCGGTCGGGCAGATGTGGACCTCGGCACCAAATGCCTTGAGCGTATCCACCTTTTCCCGGGACATTTTGTCCGGAACCGTCAGAATCGCCTGGTAGCCGTTGGCGGAGGCAAACATGGCGACGGCTGCCCCGGTGTTGCCCGAGGTGGCTTCGACAATCGTCCCGCCCGGTCTGAGTTCGCCTGACTCCACGGCTTTCTTCAGGATGTACACGACCATGCGGTCCTTAATCGAGCCGGACGGGTTGAGAAATTCCGGCTTGACCAGGATGGCGGCTTTGACGTCGCGGCGGCTGGTCATGCGGCGCAGCCTGACCAGCGGCGTGTTGCCGACCACCTCTGTTATGTCGTCGGCATAGAAGCCGTTAGAAGCTTTTGGCGCTCGATGGCGCCCAAATAGTTTGGTCTTTCTCATGACTATACCTGGCTTAAGCTGGTTAATTATTCGGATAAAAAAAATCCACCATCGTCAGCCGAGGTGGACCCTGCATACCCGGGGATTACTGTACCGGCACCTTAGGGCATGGCTCGGCCCACTCCTGCGCTACAACAACAACAATCCGTATGCGGGGTAGTTCTGCTCATCACGATAAATATGTCCCTAATCTGTCTATATTGTACTGCCGGTCCCGGAATTGTCAAGCGATTTGTCTCCGAACCGGTCGCGGCGGCGGCATTCTGGTCAAACGCTGAACAGCACGCCGGCAAAAACCGTTTGACAAACAAAAACCGATTTTCGTAGTATTATCGGCCATTTGAGGCCGGTGGCCCGATCAGCGCTTCGTGCGGTTTAGCCACCGGCACGTCAGTTGTGTTTTGGCATGAACCGAACTGTATGTCAGGGACAAGATGTTTTGCGCTCAATGCCTGGAGAGAATCACCGGAAAGCCCATCCGACAGGGCGGGGAGTACTTCTGCTCCCTGGAGTGCGCTAACCTCGCCTCCGGTATCGACGTGGAAGAAGAGAGTGAGGGGTACTACGAGGAGGAACCGATAGCGGGCCTCTACGAAGAAGAAGAATAGGTCCAATCCTTCGCTGGTACCTGCCTTAGTCTCGCGAGATCTTTAGTATTTCATACCTGATCGGCCCGGCGGGAACCGTAAACTCGACCACGTCACCCACCGAGTGGCCGAGAAGCGCCTGACCTATCGGCGACTTGACCGATATTATATCCTCGTCGACATCCACCTCGTCCGGGGGGCTGATGGTATACTGAATCTCTTCGCCGCGGTCAAGGTCCCTGACAAGAACCCGGGCGAACAGGTAAACCTTGTCAGACGGAATCTTGTCAACGTCAACCGTCCGGACGCGCGAGAGTTTGTCCTCGAGTTCGGCCACCTTCCTCTCCAGCAGTCGCTGGACCTCCTTGGCGGCGTGGTATTCGGCGTTTTCGGCAAGATCGCCCAGAGCCCTGGCCCGCTTTATTTCGGCGACCAGTTTGGGGCGTTCCTCAAATTTCAGCCGTCTCAACTCGGCCTCAAGCTTGAGACGGCCTTCTTTTGATAGGTATATTGGCTCCACCATACCGAGACAATATACAACCGCTTTACCTATCCTGCAACGACGGAGTGGAGCGCCCGGCCAGAGCAAAGAAGAGAATTACCGATATCAGCAGCCCGGGAAATATCGGTTGCAGGTCGAACCAGTAGTTGCCGGTCGGCGTCAGGTACTGCGACAGGTACCAGACAAGCGAGACCAGGCCACTGACCACGACGACGGCAAAGGCAGCCGTGGGGGAAAGACGTCGCCGGCCGACGAAGGAGAAGAAGACGGGCACCAGCAGAGCCGGCGTGCCGATGGAGCCCAGCGTGTACCAGATATCGACCACCGAGCGGAAAAACACGGCCAGCACGACCGCCAGTACCACGGAAATGAGCAGGCCGAGGCGAGTATAGAACAGGATCTGCCGGTCGGTCAGGCGCGCCAGCCGTCCCGCAATGTCGTTGCCAAAAGTGCTGGCGGCGATAAAGGAGTAGGAATCGACGGTCGACATGACGGTGGCCAGCAGCGACAGGGCGAACAACCCGAGCAATCCGCTCGGCAGGACGCGCAACGCCAGAGTGGGAAACGAGGCCACGGGATCAGCCAGGTCGGGCAGGAGCGCGCGGGCATACAGGCCGCAGGAAGTGGTGAGGAAATCAAACACCATCCAGCAGACGATGGAGACCAGAATCCCGGTGCGTGCCGTGCGGGCATCCCTGACCGCGTAACACCTCTGGTAAAAAGCCGGTTCGATAAGCGTCGCCAGGGCGATCACGTACCACGTGGCGATGTACCACCCGGACCTGCCCCCGTGCCACGTCAGGTGGCCGGCCGGCAGGGCCGCGCGCAGAAACTCCAGCGAGCCGTACCCGGACACAAGGACCGCGAACAGCACGATAAACCCCGCGAACATCAGCCCAAACTGGAGCAGGTCGGTACGGACGACCGACCGAAACCCGCCGAGAAACACGTACACTATCGAAAAGAGCGTCCCGGCCGCCACTCCCGCCCAGAACGGCCAGCCGAACAGGGCTTCGCACAGGACGCCCAGCATAAGCACGTATGCAGCCGGTACGGTCATCACGAAGATGATGACCGAGCCGAGCACGGCGGTCCTGTCGTCATAGGTCTGGGCCAGGCGTTCGGGGATGGTCAGGACCTCCGACCGCCGCGCCTTCTCGGCCAGGAACAACGCGAACAGAAGAGCCGCCAGGTAATAGGGGACGCCGAAAACCAGCCAGTTGGACAGACCGTGCAGGTAGCTGTATTCCCCGACGCCGAGAATTCCCCCGTACCACGTGGACACAAGGGAAGCCACAAAGGCGGGCAGGGTCAGAACCCGCCCGCCCACGATAAGCTCGGCCACCGAACTGCTCCTGCTCAGCCGCCGGTAGAACCCCAGCCCCAGCAGGCAAACCAGGTAGAGGACAATCAGGCTGTAGTCTACGGCATGCATGAAGCGTCAGAACAATTCCAGACTCACCTGCCCGTAAAATGACCGTTCGGGGGCCACAAAGTACGCCGCCCATCCGTCAACCTGCACGGGTGATCCCGGCTGGCGCCATGCCCAGTTCTCCGCGTACGAGGCGACGGCTTCATACTTCTCGTCGAACAGATTGTCCACCCGCACGTTCAGCTTCAGCGTCCCGAGCTGCAGAAACTCGCCCACACTCACCGATGCAGCCAGGGAGGACACGAATACCGGATCTATCGAGAAATCCTCGATATTCCAGAGGTCCGCATACTGGCGGCCGATCAACTTGCCGTGATACGTCAGCCGCAACCGGCCCTTCTCATAGTCAGCCAGCACATTGGCCAGGTACTCCGGGAAGTTCGGCAGCTTCTTGTCCTTGCAGTTCACAGACTCGCTGAGCTTTACGGTATCACCCAAAATCGTGACTGAATCGACCCTATACTGGAGCAGATAGTCCTTGACGCGATTGTAGTTGAAGGCAAAGTTGCCGTTAACAATCAACTCGTCCAGGAGCTTGACGACCCCCGTAAGTTCGACGCCGGAATGGTAGGACCCGTCGACGTTGATTGTCACGTCGCGGCCTTCCCTGGACCCGGCGTACTCCAGAATCTCGTTTTTGAAATCCATGAAGAAGAGGTTGACACCCAGGGCGTACCGGTCGGTGCGGTACCTGCCGCCCAGTTCAAAATCATACAGCCGTTCCGGTTTCGCCGTGACGTCACCGGAGGCCGCGTATATGACGCCGCCGGGGTACGTGCCGACCGAGTCGATCATCTCCAGGGACGGAAACGCGCCCGGCTTGTCGGCGTCGTAAATGTCATCGTCGGTAGGCGCCCGCGAGGAAACCGCGGCGTTGGCAAACAGGCTCAGGCGCTCGTCAACCGTGTAGACAAGCCCCGCCCTCGGAGAGAAAAAGAGCCAGTCGACGTCAAAGTCATAACCCGGGAACGGTCCCATGCGCGTCTGGTCCAGCGAGTACCGCTCGTACCGGACCTGTGCGGTGACCTGGGCAGCCAGTTCGTCCGTCAGCCGGTAATACTCCTGACCGTACAGGGAGGCCACGGCTTTCCTGCCCCCGTACAGGTAGTACCGGTGGCGCGGGCTTACGGCGCCGTCAATATGCTCGGCCCAGACGACCTCGCCCCAGTGGTCGGAATCATACAGGTAGAACGAACCTCCCAGCGCGTGCGACCCATGATCATGCTGGAAGTCCAGGCGGGGGTTCCAGCCGTACTGGTTCTTGTAAACCCATTTCTGGCGAACCAGATCACCAGACGTCTGCCCGCCGGTCTGTGACGGGTCGATGCTGTACTCGATGTAATCCTGCCCCGGTTTGAACTGCTCGTAGTACCCTTTGCCCCGTATGTAGTACAGCGTGTTGGCCAGAACAACCTGCTCGGAAAGTTGGATAACGTTGTGCAACTGGTAGTGCGGCTGGTTGAAATTGTCGGTGGCGTTGCTGTACTCCAGCAGCTCGTAACCGGCAATCCCGGGGTTGGCCAGGCGGTTGTCGCGCAGGACATCGCGATCGACGCCGTAGTAGGCCAGGTGCGTGCGGATCGGCCCGCCGTACACGTGAAGTTCCGTCGTCATCCCGTGATCGAGCCGCCCCGCCGAAAGATAGTACGACCAGCCGTTATACCAGCTCTGCTCGCGGTAGCCGCTGGAGGACTGGCGCGAGAACCGTCCGTAAAACGCCCAGCGACCGTCAACCAGCCCGGTGGCGTATTCGACCGATTGTTTGGAGATCTGCCGGCCGAAGAACTTACCGCCGGACGTGAACTCCCCGTACCCGGTCCTTAACCGGGCGCCGCGCGTTTTGTCGAACACGCTCGAAACGATATTGATGGAACCACCGAACGAGGCGTCACCGTAAAGCGAGTTGCCGACCCCGCGCTGCACCTGAATGTCGGAGACGTTGGCGCCGAAATCCGGCAGATCGACGAAATACGTGGCCTGGTCTTCGGGGTCGTTCAGCGGCACGCCGTTGATATACGTCGTGACGCGTTTGTCATCGAAGCCACGGATCTTCAGGTAGCTGTAACCCAGCGGCGCGCCGCCGTCCGTGTACGCTAACAGGTTGGGCGTCGACGCGAGCAGAAGTGGGAACTCCGCGACCGTGTAATCGCGTTCGATCTCGGCGCGGGTGACGTTGTCAAAGGCAATGGCGTCGACTCCCGACTGCACGCGGTCGGCCGTGACCAGAATGCCGTCGATCTCATAGTACATCGTCTCCAGCATCACCACCGAGGGGACATCATCCGCTCGGAACTGGCGCGGTTTGTAGCCGATTGCGGAAAACGTCACGCGCGTCACGGTCTCGGGAACCTCCATGACGTACCGTCCGCGCTCGTCGGTCTGGCCCGCGACACCGCTCACATCGGTGACGACCGAAACGCCCACGAGCGCCTCGCCGTCCGGAGCGACAACCGTGCCGCTCAACTCGGCGCCGCCGGCCGAAGACAGGAGGCCGGCACAGAGCAGAGCCAGGATTACGATGGTTTGTTTCATGACAGAAACCTCGCGTTAAACGGTTCATGTTTCGCAAGATTCCGTCCTGACGTGGTAGGTGAGCCCGGACTACTGGCTCGGGGGATGCGTCAGACATCTCCGTTTCCCTACGCCGGCACTACCCGGATCAGGTCTGGGGGTATAATCTCAGGCGGTGTTTATTACGCCACCCCCAACGGAACTGCTGTCTCTACGACCACCAATTAGGCCGCCGGCCTCGGCCGGCGCAAGTGGTTTTTCGCGACCCCGGGCGTGCACTCGCTTCGCGCGGAGAGTCATCACGCGCGGCCCGAAAGGTCACTTTTCCCAGTCGAGCGGCCCTTCCTCGAACCGCCGCCTGCAGTTTGCGAGCACGTACGGCCACGCCTTCGAAAAGTACTCATAGTACTTATCCGAGTCCTCGCCACTGCCGAAACCCTGCTGGCTCAGCTTGATCCGCGTGCGCCCCTCGCCGACCTCCTCAAACTGCACGATCACCCGGGTTTGCCCGCCGGTCTCCCTCAGGCGCGGAATCGAGGGCGGGGCGTTCCACGAGAACGAAAGCACCTCTTCCGGCAGGTAACTGAGCACTTTGCACCCCTCCGAGCCGCGTAAGCCCTGCGGCTCCGACGGTGCAAAGTAGAGTTCGAACGGTCCGCCGATCTCCAGCCTGACGTCGGCCTGCGGGGCAAAGAACGTAACCACCCCTTCAACCGTCGTCCAGGCCCGCCAGACCTCGTCAACCGAACCTGCGACCGTGGTTTCAACCTGAATGATGCGATCCATGGTGGCCTCCCGCGCGATTGCAAGGGCCGCGGTCACACCGCCCGGCCGGGGCCGATCAGGGCGAACCCCGAACGGCCGGACTAGTCGTTCTGGATATCCTGAAGGGCTTTGAGCACTTCCGCAAGCTGGTCGCGGCGGAACGTCACTCCCTTCTTCGTCGGCAGCCACTCGTTTTCTTTAGAGAGAAAGTATATCCTCAGCGAGACCAGTTGACGCCCCTTGTACTCGGAGTCCTCGATGACAAGCCGTTCCGTTTCCGAACGTTCCAATTCAAACCGCATAGTCAAATATCCTTGTCAGATGTCCGGCCCGGCCCTGCGGGCCGAGTCGGCCGCTTACCTCTTGTAGCCTATAGTCCTGAGAAACCTGACCCGTTCTTCTCGATCCTCGTCGGTCTCGACGCCGAGCGGCGAGTCGCCGTCGATCACCGTCAACACGCCGCGCCCCTGCCCGACGGCCGCAACAACGACCTGCAGCGGGTTCGCCGTCGCGCAGTAGACGTGGCAAACTTCGTCAACGTTCTTTATCCGGTTGAGCACGTTGATCGGGAAACCGTCCTTGAGGTAGACAAAGAAGATATGGCCGCAGCCGACGTCGAACGCCGCTTTCTGGGCCAGGGCGATCATATCGTCATTGTTGCCGTCGATACGCACCAGCCGCGCCTGCGACGCCTCGCAGAAGGCAATCCCGAACTGGAGCGTCGGCGAGGACGACACCAGCGCCTCGTACAGGTCCTCAACCGTCTTGATAAAGTGCGACTGGCCGAAGATGACGTTGGTCCCCTTCGGCACGTCGACTTTCACAACGTGCGTCCTGAACGGTGAATCAGTCGTCATCAGTAACCTCGAATATCTCGTCGCTGATATCAGCGTTAACGGTAGGATTCCGATAGTACTCCGTTCCGGCGAACTTCACTCCGAAAAAGAAGGCCGCTTTGCCTTCACCCTCGATATCGAACCTCCTGGGCAGCCAGAAGCCATCCGGTGTGGGCCCGTAGACGACGGACATGTTCAATTGCTTGAGCTTGAACATGGTCTTCTTCACCAGCTTGGCGGGTGAAAAGTCGACCCGCACGAGGTGAAACGAGTCCGCCTCCACGAAAAAATCGCCGTTTATCTGTTCGGCCCCCTCGACTTTCGCGGTCACCGTAAAACGGTGACATACGTACGATTCAATCTCTTCCGTATTGATGCCCTGGTAGACAATCTCGTACTGGTCGCGGTTCTCCGGATAGAACGGCGCCAGCATGGGGAACGAGATGTCACGAGCCTTGCGCTTGCGCTTCTTCTCTTTCCGCTTGGCGGCCTCTTTCGCCAGGTCCTTCGAATCCTGCGCCCGGCCGTCCTTGTAGTAGGCAAAGTACTCCTCGTGATACCAGGCCGTATCCTCGAGGTACCTTATATACACGCGCTTGTCAAAGCGGACCTTTTCCACAAACTCGCCGTTCTCTTCCTCCTCTCCTTCCAGGTACTCCGCCTCAAGGACGACGTTGTCCAGGGCAGCCGCCTGCTGCCGTTCAACCGCCAGCATGCGCTCGATAATGGCTTCGGGATCGATACCGGTGGTTTCCGCTTGAGCCAGGACAGCCGGCGCCGCCGAAAGAAGTACGGAGCCGAGAAACAACGCTGCTATCAGTCGTTTCATAATTGCCCTTCCTTGATTTCAATGCCTTCAATTACGTCGCCGACGACGAGACGGTCGACAACGTCCATGCCCTCGAGCACTTGTCCCAGAACGGTGTAGCGAGCCTCAAGACGCGGCTGCGGCGAGAAAGTAATGAAGAATTGAGACCCCCCGGTATCCTTCCCGGACGTCGCCATACCTACCGTCCCGCGCCTGTATGGTTCGTCGGAGTACTCGCAACGGACCAGGTACGGCGGTCCGCCCCAGCCGTCGCCACGCGGATCTCCCCCCTGCGCCACGAAATTCGGGATGACCCGGTGAAAACTCAGGCCGTCGTAAAACCCGGACTTGGCGAGGTCGATGAAGTTCAGCACCGAGAGCGGCGCCACGTCGAAATAGAGCTCAAATTCGAACACCCCCTGCGACGTTTTCATCACCGCGTAGGGATTCACACGGTAATCCTCGATGGCGCTCTCGATCTCCCGCTTCGAGATTCGCGTTCGGGCGGGCGGCACCATGCGCCAGCGGTCTTCTTTCAGGTACGTCTGGTAGGTTTCGGCGGCGTCTTTCCGCACCGCGTAATCGGGATCGAGCAGTCCCGCGATAAGTATCTCCATGGCTGCGGTATCCGGCCGGGCTTCACTCAAACGCGGAGCCACGGCTGCCAGCACAGCCCGGCGGACATCGAGGTCCTCTTCTTCTCCCCGCGATATCATCTCCCGCAACACCGGCAGGTAGGACAGGAGTTCTCGCGACCCGACCTCGTTCACGGCCAGGGTCACGACCGTGTAATCCGGGTCGTTCAGCGCCTTGTCTATATAGAACCGCACGTTAGCCGTATCCAGAGTCATCAGAACCTGCAACGCCGCACCCCGGACCATGGGGTCTTCGTCGCCGAACAGGATCGCCAGTCGCGGCACCACTCCGGGGTGCTCCACCAGCCCGTAGGCCTCCGCACAGGCCGCCCGCACCCGGGGACCCGGGGCTTCGTTCAATAACGAGTCAATCAGGTTCACCGCCCGATCCTTGCGCACCGCCGCCTGGTATTTAACTACGGCCGCGACCACGTTGCTCGAGGAGCTGGAGTCAAGCCCGGCTGTCACCGCGTCGATGCCCTTGTCGCTGGAGCACCGGCGCAGGCCGTCGACCAGGGCCAGCACCAGCTTCTCGTCGGACTCCCTGGCCAGCCGGTCAGCAAGTTTGCCGGCCGCCCACGGTGTCCCTTTCATGCTCAACCCCTCTATCGCCTGAGCCACGACTCGCGGGTCATCGTCGTTGATGGCTATAGCAAGATAATGCTCGGCCTTCTCTGCCGTCGAACTGCTCAGCCCGAGAAGGGCCAGCGAACGGACAAAGGGATCGCTGTCGGCGAGAAAGTCGATGAAGATGTCGGTGGCCTCGTCGATGCCCAGCCAGGCCAGCGCGTACAAAGCCGCCAGGCGCACGGCCGGATCCTGCTCTTGTTGTAATAGCGCGATGACTTCGCCCGCTTGAGATCTTGCTCCGGCATGAAAAAGAGCAAAACAGGCCGCCTCGCGCACGTCCGGCGAGGGATGCGTCAGGTACCCGGCCAGGGTGCCGGAAACATCCGTCATGCTGCTGTCGGACAGTCGACCGGCCGCCTCGACCGCCCTGGCGGTCACCGCCGAGGGCAGGTCCAGGGCGGCATCCAACAGCGGCACGGCGTACTGCTTCTGTCCGGTCAGGCCAAGCCCGAATGCCGCGGTCGACGCCACGCCGATCGAGGGATCGTTCAGCAGCACCATGAGATACTGACCGGCACGGCTGCCGCCGATGCGCCCGATCGCCAGCGCCGCCCGCGCCCGAATCTCGGGCGAGTCGCTGTCAAGGTATGCCGTCAGCCTGTCATCCAGCTGCCGCTGGTCTTCCCGGTGAATGATCTCGGCAAGCTTCTCAGCCGTAGTTCTTTCCCGAAGCGTGTCGTAAAGAAAATACGCCAGCCCCGCAAACAAAAGGACCGCCACGAAGGCGGCGATTCTCCGAAGGTTTTCAGCCATAATAGTCACAAAATCTATACCGGCACTATACGGGCGTCAACGTTTTTCCTGAGGCCGGCCGGCGGCCGGGACCTCGGGCACAGCCAAAAAAAACCCCCGGTGGTCAGCCGGGGGATGGTCTAACATAACCGACGCAGTCAGCTATGCGATATGTCACTGACGACACAAGCAAACCCCGTGCCCTCCGGGCACCGATCCGTAACCATAACCGGTTGCCGTACAAGGAATTGAAATCAGCCGTGCGCCGGCCCCTGCGCCCCATCCGGTGCTGTGCAATCATGTTCAACTTTTGAACAGGGCTTTGCCGGAGCTTTCGCCGGACCAACCACCGCAACGGCTTGCAGAACCGGCCGCAAGCGGCTACAAAAAAACCCCCGCCCGTGACGGGCAGGGGTTCTCAAAAGCTCTCCGGAAGCGCTACAGCGCCTTCCAGATGAACGTGTAGTTGGCGCTGACCGGCAGGCCGGACTTGTTCGCGTAGTAACTGTCAATCCTCAGTTTGTAAACCTTGCCGGCCGTCTTCACGAGATAGACGTGCGACTTTGAGGTCAACTGGTGGTTCTCATCGTTGTAGTTGTACCAATCGGTCAGGGCCGAACTCGGGATGTCAGGGAACATGGGAGCATTCGGCTGCATCGTGAAGACGTCTATGTCAGTCGAATCAGCAAGCTCGCCTCCGGCCGGAAAGGCCTTGCAGGCACCGGTTCCGTTCGGGCCGCTGTTCTGGGAACAGTCGTACGAGGCAAAGGCTATGTCCCAGTCCGGCGAATCAGCCGGGTCAGCCGGGTACACCTGCTGGCCGGTGGAAAAATCGAAGTACCCCACGCTGTCGCCCACGTCGACCATGGCCTTTACAGCCGTACCGTCGAGTTCCTTGAGGTCTGCCACCGTCTGGTAGAGGTAGGTGATGTACACTTCTCCCATGGTCGGGGGCCTGTCTGCATCAGGCATCGAATCCACCCGGAACTTGAGGTAGTTGTGCCCGCCGGCGTCCACCATCGAATACACGTACTGGTTGGCGGTCACCACGTGATTTATGGTATCATAGCTGTACCAGTTGTCAATGAAGTAGTCAATGGCGTCGTTGACCCATGTCACGCCGGCCGTGTCGGCCAGGGTAACGGCGGCAAAGTCGACCACGCCGAGGTCGGCGCCGACGGCATCCCCGCCGACGATGGTAGACGCTCCACCGTCAAGCTTAATTACTTCACGCCGGAACGCAATGTCCCAGTCGCTGCCCGCGGCTTTGGCCGCGCTGCCGGAGATGGTGTCCCTTGACTCAAACGAGAAGTGCGCGAAATCAGCGTAGCTGGTGGCATCAACACTCGTGCGCCAGAAGCCGCCGCTCTCGTCCCAGGTTGTTGTGGTTGTGTTCTGCGGCAGCCCGCTCGAGGTTGGATTGGCCTCGTCGTCCGAGCAGCCCACGGTGGCCAGCAGCAACGCCGCCATCGTCAGAATTAACAGGAAGGGCTTCATGATACAGTACTCCTTTAGGATTGAAACCACGTCAGGTTAGATTGTTACCGTCAGATCGTATTTGAACCCGGCGAAGACCGTAAAGCCAGGCCAGTAACCGTAGCGGAACTTGGTCTTGCCCAGCAGGTTCTCCAGCCTCACAAAGGTTTCCAGGCCGTTGTGAAACCGTTTGAAGAGGTTCAGGTTGAGAGTCGTGCGGGACGGTGCGAACTCGTCCGGCTGGCCCTCGTTGCCCCCCGTGTTGGAGCGCGGTACCCACAGCTTGCGGGACTGGTGATCACCCCAGAAACTCGCGCCCAGGCCGCTGCCCTCGTGAAACGCCGTCAGGAAGAACTTGAACGTGTGTGCGGGTCGATTTACAAGCTTATTGCCGGTCTCGATCACCTGCGCGCTGTCCGTCCCCGCATACAGGGTGCTGTCGGTATCAAGGATGAGATTGTACAGGTAGTTGTATGAGAACGAGAGGTCCATGGCTCCTGAAAGCCGGATACGAGATTCCCACTCTATTCCCTGGGTTATGGCCGTCTCGATATTCTGGTACACGTACACGCCTCGCGTGTACCTGGGCGTAAAGCCGATCAGGATGAAATCAATGAGATCCTCAAGATGATTGTAGAAGTACGTGACCCGGTGCAGGCCGATGGCACCGTACGAAAACTCGGCCGAGAGGGAACTGTTCAGGGAGTTCTCCTGCTTCAAGTCGGAGAAGTTGCCCGCCCCGACGTCAAGGTCGGGCGGAAGTGTCACTTTCCCACCGTAGACGATGTACCCGGCGGAACTGTGGTCGAATACAAAGTACTGCTGCTTTATCGAGGGTACCCTGAACCCCCTGCCCACGAAACCGCGAAGCCTCAGTTGCCGGTGCGGCGTGTACATGACGCTGAGCGACGGGTTTACGTGCCCGCCGAAAGAACTGTGGTGCTCGTACCGAATCCCGGGCAGAAGGTTGAGGTTCTTTACCGGAGAATATTCGTACTGCAAATAGGCGGCCCCGGACCGGTCAGCCTCCTGCTGGGAGATTAGCTCAGACGATATCAGGTCCTGGTAATTCAGGTCGAACCCATACGTGGCTACGTGATTCTGGCCGATCACGTAGTTGGAGCTGTAGGACAACTCCCAGTACAGGTCCTGCGTATCCGAGGTGTCAATCCAGTACGGGCCGCTGTACTTGTTCCAGTTATGGACATAGTAGGTGGCAAAAAGCCGTGTCTTCATGGAGTATCTGTCGCCGGAGAGGAAATCAACGGTGACGGAGCCCTCGTAGCGCTGGTTTGACTCCTCGTCGTCGTACACATACGTCACCGGATCGCTGATCTCGTTCTCCCTGATTTCCTCGGACTCTATCCAGTCCCGTCGCTCGTGCATGAAGCGGGCCTTGGCCGTCAGGCCCCATTGAGGTGACAATTCCGTTCTCGCCTTGCCGCTGAGATTCCAGCGGTCAATCCGTTCCTGGCCGTTGGTGTGCGGCGTGCTCCGGTCAAGGTCGAAACCGTCGGTTGAAAAGAGCTTTGCCCCCAGGTGGAGCCCCGCCCGTTCGCCGCCGAGCTCCAACTCGGCTGACGGGTTGTAGCTGGTATGAGTACCATAGTCCAGATACAGGCCGGCCCTGCGGTCGCTCCGAGGCGGCTTTTTGGTGATGATGTTTATTACGCCACCCATGGCCTCGGACCCGTACAGGGTGGAGCCGGTGCCCTTGACCACCTCGATCTTCTTCACATTGGTGAGCGCATACTGGCTGAGGTCAATTGACCCGCGCACGCGGCCTACCGCGCGCTCACCATCGACCAGCACCAGAACCCGATCCCCTTCAATCCCCCTGATCGTCGCTCCCTGCCCCGAAAGGTCCTCGTTGATTTGAACACCAATGGCCGAGGCCAGCGCCTCGTCCACCGTCGTTGCCCCGGTCCTCTGAAAATCACGCTGGGTAATCACTTCCGTCTGAACCGGCACGTTCTTCAGAAGGTGAGGCGACCGCGTACCGGTCACCACGACGTCGTTGAGAACCCACGGGGCCGGCCGGAGCCGAATTTCAAGCGTCTGCTCGCCGCTCACCTGCACGACCAGCGTGTCGCCCGGATCGTATCCGACGTGCGTGGCCAGAATATGGTACTTGCCGTCCGACAGACGCTTGAATCGGAACACGCCCTTGTTGTCCGTCGGGACGACGTCGCCGGTCTCCAGAATCCTGACGTTCACGTCCTGGATGACCGTTCCGGTTTCCTTGTCCAGGACCCGGCCGGTCAGAGCACCGGCCAGAGCCGAACCGACAAGGATTCCGCAAGCCAGAGCCGCGAAGTAGAGAATTCGAAACATGATGACTGCCTGACTCATAGTTGATTTCTATTGCCGCCCAAGGTAGGGCAGGATCGGCCGGTTTTGTCACCGCGATGTCATCAAAATGGGTCTAACAGGTGCATTTTGTTACTTTTGTCACGAAGTCACCGGCCCTGCCGGTCGGGGCCGCCCTCTGGCGAAACCCGGGGTGTCTCGTGGCAGCTTAACGGGAGAACTTTTTGGCGGCCTTTTCCAGGTCGGGGTGACTCAGGGCAAGCAGTTGCTTGTCAATCGAGGCCATCAGGTCGGGCTCGAGAGTCGACAGCCGGCGGGCGAAGGTTCCGGATTCGATTTCGCGGTACAGGCGCGTCATCCTTTTTCTTACGGCTCCATCTATCAGCTTGGGGCCGGCCAGAATCGAGCCGTAGCGGGCGGTAGCGGAAATACGTCGCAACATACCTTCAATCCCGTGTTCCTTGATCAGGCGCACAATCAGGTCGAGCTGATACGCCACTTCCAGGTAGGCGTGCTCCGGCGGGAGCCCGTTTTCCACCAGAACCTCGAACCCGTTCTTGATCAGGGCCGACAGCCCGCCGCAGAGCACGGCCTGCTCGCCGAAAATGTCGCCGACCGCCTCGGCCGCGAAGGTGGTCTTCAGCAGTCGCTTCCGCTTTATCCCTATCGCGTCGGCCAAGCCAAAGACAGTGCGCAGGGCCTTGCCTGAATGGTTCCGGGCCACGGCATAGAAGGCCGAGACAGAGCGGTCCGTAAGGAATTTCTCCCTTAGAGCCACCCCGGGGGCGTGCGGTGCGATCAGCACGACATCACAGGCGGCGGGGGGTTTTACGAGTCCGAAATGCACCGACATCCCGTGCAGGAAGAGCAGCGTTGCGCCCGCCCTGAGGTTCTTCTCGATGTCCCGGCTGAATACACGACCGTGAAGATGATCGGGAAAGGCCATGCAGACAACATCAGCCACGCGCACGGCCTGCCCAATCGTGGTTATGGAGGCAAACCGGTCCTGTCGCGCGCGCCTGCGGGATTTCGACCCGGAGCGTAACCCCAGCGTTACGCTGAGCCCGGAGTCCCGCAGGTTCAGAGAGAGGGCCCGGCCCTGGGAACCGTAGCCGACCATGACCACGCGTTTTTTTTCCTTGTCTGGCAGAATCACGGCGGTAATATAGACATACGCTCAAGCTTTTCCAATAGTGCCCACATGTTACCGGTAGACGCATATCACGAATCGATGCAGGCGCTGGTCAGGGTCGCGCTGCAGGAAGACATCCGCGAGGGGGATATCACCTCGCTGGCCGCCTTGGAGCCAAACCCGGCCAGGGGCGGGATTATCGCCAAATCGGACGGCGTTCTCTCCGGAGTGGAGCCGGTCATGCTCGTATTTCGAACCGTGGACTCGGCCAACAAGGTGCGTTTCCTCCTGAACGACGGCGACAGGTTCTGCCCGGGGCAGACAGTGGCAGAGATCGACGGGTTCAATCAGACTATTCTTGCTTCCGAGCGAGTCGCCCTGAATTTCCTCGGGTGCCTTTCCGGAGTGGCCACCATGACGCGAGCGTTCGTCGAGAGAATCTCCGGTACTTCCTGCACGATTCTCGACACGCGGAAAACGACCCCGGGCTGGCGGCTGCTGGAGAAGGCCGCCGTTTGCCACGGCGGCGGCAAGAACCATCGCCTGGGCCTTTACGATATGATTCTTATCAAGGATAACCACATCGCCTCAGCCGGCTCCGTGGCCGGTGCCGTCAGGCGAGCCCGGGAGTTTCTGGATACAGCCGGTTTCAGGCTGCAGTTTAATAGCAGCGCTGAACGCGTCGATCTCGAGGTTGAAGTTGCCACCGAGGAACAGCTCAAGGAAGCGCTCGGGGCCGGGGTCAAGCGCATTATGATCGACAACCAGGCCATCGAGTCGCTTGCCCGCCTGGTCAAGACGGCCAGAAAGCTCGACCCCGACGCCAAGCTGGAAGCATCCGGCAACGTCACCCTTGAAACCGTTGCGCAGATCGCCGCTACCGGCGTGGACTACATCTCTGTCGGCGCTATTACGCACTCGGCGCCGGCAGCCGACTTCTCGTTGCAGTTTTCCGAAGAATGATCCCCACTGGCCCCAACCTGGAGCAGATCGCCGACACCCTGGTCCTGGACATCCGTCGCAAACCCGGTCAGCCGGTCGCTTTCGCGACCCTGCAGAAAAGACTGCGGCTCGATCAGGATACCATCGAGGCCGCCCTGCATTTGCTGGCCTCGAACGACTACCGCATCAGGAAGGGCAGGAAAGCAGTGACGTTTGTGGCTCCTCCTGACCGCATGATACCGCTTGAAATCCGGTACCGTCTCGGGACCAGGTGGCTCGGTACCTCGGTGCACGCGTATAACACGGTCAAGTCAACAAACGTGATCGCGGCGCAGTTAGCCGAGCGCGGGGCGGTTCAGGGCACTATCGTCACGGCCGAGCGGCAAACTAAGGGACGCGGGCGCCTTGGGCGCTCCTGGTACTCACCGCCCGGTACCGGCATCTATGTCTCTATTGTATTGAGACCCGCCTTTTCACCCGAACGCGCCCCCGGCATGTCCATCATGACCGCCACCGCCCTGGCCGACACCGTGGCGAACTATTGCCCGGGCGAGGTTCAGATCAAATGGCCCAACGACCTCCTCATCAACGGCAGGAAGACCGCCGGCATCCTCACCGAACTCTCGGCCGAGCGAGGACGTATCGGACACCTGATTGTCGGTGTCGGAATCAACGTCAACAACAGCGCCCAATCCTTCCCGGAGGAGCTCCGGAAAACGGCCACGTCTCTCCGGCGCGTGCTCAAGCGCAAAGTCAGCCGCGTGGAACTGCTCCAGCGTTTCCTGCGGCATTTCGAGAAGGAGTACGAGACCTACACTCGTCACGGCCTGCAAAAACGGCTCGGCCGGATTCGCCGCTACTCGTCCCTTGTCGGCAGGCAGGTAGTCGTGAAGTCCGGACGAAGCACCGTCAGCGGCACGGCTGTCGATATCGGCCCGGACGGCAGTCTGATCATAGAGACCCCGAAGAAACGCATCCCGGTGACGGCCGGCGAAGTGCGGCTGGCTGACGGCTGACAACTCCCGCCCCTTGCTCACCGCCCCGCCCGGTGTGGGCCGGCTTGCATTTCGCGTCCCGATATGCTACCATAGCCGCATGTACAACGAGAGCATCATGGAACATTTCCACAACCCGCGCAACGTGGGTGAAATCGAAGAGGCCGACGGTATCGGCCAGGCGGGCAACCCGGAAACCGGCGACGTCATGAAAATGTACATCAAGATCGCCGACGGCCGGATCACCGAGGCACGGCATAAGACGTTTGGCAACGCCGTGGCCATCGCGGTCAGTTCCATGGCCACGCTGATGATTATCGGCAAGACGCTGGACGAGGCTGCCGCCATGACCAGGGAGGACGTCTCCCGGGCACTTGACGGTATCCCGCCGGACAAAATGGACTGCTCCAACATGGCACCGGATGCCGTCCGCGCGGCCATAGAAGACTACCGGGCACAGAGTACGCAACCCTGAGCCCTCCGCCTGCCACCTATGCCTGAACTCCCCGAAGTAGAAACGACCGTCCGCGGACTGCGGGCAACGATCACCGGAAAGACCATCGAGCGCGTCACCCTGCACGCCCCGCCGTCGTCAATCGTGGTCAGCCCCTCGCTGGGGCCGGTGCGCTTCGATTCCCTGCTGCCGGGCAGGACCGTCCGCGCCGTAACCCGCCGGGGCAAGAACATACTGGTCTCCCTGACGGGCGACATCACCCTCTGGATCCATCTGAAGATGACGGGCCGCCTGACGTGGGTTCCGGCCGGCACACCGCCGGGCCGGCACGACCTGGTCCTGTTCGACTTTGAGAGGGACAGTTCGTCCAATGCTCGCATGCATCTGCGCTTCAACGACTATCGGCGCTTTGGCCGCCTGCGCCTCTTCCCGGACGAGGAACTGTTCAAGCAGAAGGGGCTTAAGGAACTCGGGCCGGAACCACTGGAGATTTCCGCTGAGCAATTCGTCCGGTTGTGCCATCGCCGTGCCCGCATGATCAAGCCCGCCCTGCTCGACCAGTCGTTTATTGCCGGCCTCGGCAACATATATGCCGATGAGTCACTCTATCATGCCCGAATCCATCCCCGGCGCCTCATCACCTCCGTATCCCGGAGAAAGCTCATGACATTACACGGCCAGATCCGGAGACTGCTGCACAAAGCCATCCGGCTGATGGGCACCTCCGTCGACACCTACGCAGGCGTCGACGGTCAACCCGGGGGATTCCAGAGATACTTGAAAGTATACGGCAACGAGGGCGAGCCGTGCCGCTCATGCGGCACGACGATCGTGCGGGAGAAGATCGGGTCACGGTCGGCGTCTTTTTGTCCCCGCTGCCAGCGGTTGCGGTAACGACCAAGCCGGACCCTCTCGGTCAGGAAACTCAGGCCCACAGGAGATTGCGGCCGGTATCAGGGTCAAAATAGTGCAGCGCCGACGCCTCAAGGGTGAAACGGACCTCCTGCCCCACCGCTATCGGCCGGGATACGTTTGACACCGTCAACGAATGCTCCTTAAACGATAACCGCACCACGTACTCGTCGCCCATGTAGTCGCAGGATTCGATGCGTCCCCCGAGGGGACCATCACCACGGATTTCTATGGCCTCCGGGCGCAGCCCCGCCAGAAGCCCGGCGGCGGCCTTGGCAGCCACCGCGTCCGGTACTTGCACGCCGAACGGCACCAGCCTGCCGCTGTCTATCCGGGCCGCAATGAGATTCATCTGCGGCTGACCGATGAACAGCGCCGCAAACCTGGTGGCCGGCCGCTGGTACAGGTCTTCCGGGGAGCCTATCTGCTCGAGCTGTCCGTCGTTAAGCAGGACAATGCGGTCGGCCATGGTGAGTGCTTCGGCCTGATCGTGGGTCACGTGAATCATCGTGCGCCCCAGGTTCCTTTGTATGCGGACTATCTCGTGCCGCATCCTCATCCGCAACTCGGCGTCGAGGTTGGACAGAGGTTCGTCCAGCAGGAATATCGCCGGCTCGCGCACCATAGCCCGCCCGAGGGCCACGCGCTGGCGCTGGCCGCCGGATAACTGGCCCGGCTTGTCCCGCAGGCGGTCGGCCAGACCGAGCATCTCGGCAATCCGCCGCACGCGCGCAGCACGTTCCTTACCGGACATGCCGGCCACTCTCAGCGGAAAATCGAGGTTTCTCTGTACCGACATGTGCGGGTACAGCGAGTAATTCTGGAAAACGAGCGCCACGTTCCGGTCCCGCGGCCGCAGCCGGTCCACTCGCTTACTGTCGATGTATACCTCGCCCGTGGTCGGCTCCTCAAGCCCGGCGATTATGCGCAGGATAGTGGACTTACCGCACCCGGAAGGCCCCAGCAGCACGGCCAGCTCTCCTGCGGTCAATTCCAGGGAGATATCCTGCAACACCGGCTTCCCATCGTAGACCTTGGAGATGTTCTTCAGTACCAGCCCGGACATCTAAGGTTGCTCCTCGATCCGCCCGTCCTCAAGGCGAAAAACCGCTCCCGACTCCCGAAGGTGTGCCGGCGGCTTATGGGCGGTTGTCAGAAACAGTTGCGAAAAACCCTCGAAAAGCCCTATCAAGCTCATCGCCCTTGCTTCGTCAAGCTCGGCAAATATCTCGTCCAGTAGAAGCAGCGGCGGCATACCACGCTCCCGCTTGAGCATCTGGTATAAGGCCAGCTTAAGCGCCACTGCCGCCGTTCGCCACTGTCCCTGCGAACCATACATCCGGGCTGGGTATCCGGCAACTGAAAACAGAATCTCGTCGCGATGCGGCCCCACGAGCGCCGTCTGCACGGCCCGTTCACGATCACTATGACCGTCCAACTGCACCTGGAAGGCTACCTCTGCATCCCCGATCTCCGCATGACCGTTCGACAGCGGCACCGACGGCCGGTAGCGCAACTCAAACCGCTCACCGCCCGATATCCGTGCATAATACTCAGCGGCGGCGGCGGCAAGCGAGGACAGGAAACTGTTCCGGGCGCACGTGACCCGGGCGCCGTGAGAAATCAGAACACCGTCGAACGGTGAAGGGTCCATGTCCCTCTTGAGCGCTGCGTTCTTCTGCGCCAGCGCAGCCTGGTAGGCGATCAGGTCGCTGAGATACAGGCGGGAAAACTGTGAAAGGTACATGTCAAGAAAGGCCCGGCGGACGGCGGGCGGGCCCGCAAGAATCTCGCTGTCCTCGGGACCTACCGACACGGCGCAGAAGTGATCGTACAGTTCCCGCAGCTTTGACGGTGCCCCGTCGATCGTGACCTTTTTCCGTCCGCCGCGCTGGAACGCCACCGCCGGTGACTTCGGACCGCTCGAAGTGGCTATCTTTCCCTCGAGCCGGTACACGTCGCATTCATGTTGTAGCAGGACGGTGTCGGGCGCCCGGCGCTGTGACCGTCCGAGACACAAGGTAAAGAGAGCTTCGAGGAGGTTGGTTTTACCCGAGCCATTGAGACCGTGCAGGACATTGACGCCCGGAGCCGGGCTTAACTGCAACCGGCCGAGGTTACGAAAGCAGGTTACCGACAGCGACTGAACGTTCATGGACTTCTCAACGTGCAGATCGCAGGGCAGACCCTGCCGCCGGCACGTCAGTCTCAAGCAACTTCACTCGGCCAGTCTCAGCGGCATGATAAGGCAGAGGAAATCCTCTTTGGGAATGTCCGGGCTGTATACCACCCCGGCCGCGACTGCCGAGGAGAACTCGAAAACGACCTCGTCACTGTCTACCTTACCGAGGATCTCTGATATATACGTGGCGTTGTAGCCAATCTCGACCTCTTCACCTTCAAAGTCGCATGGGAGTGACTCCTTGCCTTCGCCTCCCACGTCGGCGTTACTGGTCGAAAGCGTCAGGGACGACTTTTTGATGCCGAACTTGACCTGGTGCGTCAGCGCATTCGACAGGATGGAGACCCGCCGCACGGCGCTGCTAAGCTCATCCTTCGAAATTATCAACTTCTTGTCACTCCCGCTCGGGATGACCTGCTCAAAGTTCGGGTACGGTCCTTCTATCAGGCGCGACGTCAGCACCGTCTCACCTAGGTTAAAGATGATGTTGGTCTCACCGAAAATGACCCCTATTTCCTTCTTACCGCCCTCCACGAACTTCGGTATCAGGTTGAGCACCTTCGGCGGGATAACAATATCCTCACTGATTCCCTTGAGTTTCGTGTTCTCGGCCGCCATTCTGGCCAGGCGATGACCGTCGGTCGCCACCATCTGCATCTTATCACCCTTGGTTTGCCAGAGCACGCCGTTCAGCGCTGGCCGGGTCTCATCCGTCGAGCACGCAAACGTAGTCTTGCGGATCATTGTAACAAGGCCGTCGGCCGATATTCGGATTTCTTTCTTCGTATTGACTGCCGGCAGTTTGGGAAAGTCGTCCGCCGATACCATCGCAATCTTGTACGAGCCGTTCGGTATCTTAATCTCTATACGTGAATTTATCGACTCCACCGTTATTTGCGACTCCGGCAGCTCTTTGATAATATCAAACAGTATGCGCGCCGGCAGGGCTGCGGAGCCCTTTTTGATCACCTCACACTTGACGGCAGTGGTGATTGATATGTCCAGATCCGTCGCAGATATCTTGAGCTTGTTATCAAGAGCCTCCAGCAGAATATTCGTGAGAATCGGCAGCGTCGACTTGGTCGGCACCACCTGAAGAATAGATTGCAACGATTCAGTAAGGTCCGATTTGAGTAACGAGAACTTCATGCTTATTTTCTCCGCTATGGGTTTGTTCACAGCTTTTTACTATCAGAGACGTCTATATATACGGTGTAGTAGTAATAGGGCCGGTTGAAATGTTGAGATGTCGATTTGCCGGTACTCCGTTGGTAACGTGAAGTCGATGGCGGAAGGAGTTACCGCGGGTGCACCTGCTTTTTCTATCCACATAACAATCCCCAAGTTATTGACAAGTGTCGTAGTCTGTCCACAGGGCGGGCCCACCGCCGGGTTGTGCATAGAGAATCCACAGTCTTAACCACAAGTTGTCAATATAACAATGCCGCGGACAATTTGTCAATTTTCTCTCGAAACACGGCGTTGCTTGACATGCGCTTCGAAATCAAGTCACAGGCATGAATGACGGTCGAGTGATCCCGCCCGCCGAACGAAGTGCCGATCACCTTAAGCGAGTTGTCTGTCAGGGAACGGCAAAGGTACATCGCGGCCTGGCGGGCAAGGGCGATGTTGGCGGTCTTCTTCTTAGCCGTCATCATGGAGATGTCGATATTGAAGTGGTCGGCCGTCTTGCGCTGAATAGTGCCGATCGAGAGCTGCCGCTTATTCATGGCGGTCGTATCAGAAAGTACCTTCTTGGTCATTTCCAGGTCCACCGGTACTTTTGTCAGGGAGGCGTAGGCAAGGATGCGAATCAACGCTCCCTCCAACTCACGAATGTTCGTAGTGATCTGGTCCGCGATGTACGTGACTACGCTGTCGGGCAGGGACGTTCCCTCCGACTGCAGCTTTTTGTACAAGATAGCCGTCCGGTTCTCGAGGTCCGGTGCGTGCAAATCCGTGACGAGGCCCCAGGAGAAGCGGGACAGCAACCTGTCTTCCAGGCCCCGGATCTCCCGCGGAGGCCGGTCCGAACTTAAGATGATCTGCTTGCCGGTATGGTACAGGCTGTTGAAGGTGTGAAAGAACTGCTCCTGCGTGCCTTCCTTACCGGTAAAGAACTGGATGTCGTCAATAATAAGGACATCCACGTTCCTGTACATGCGCGTGAAGTCCGCCATGCTGCGCTCCGATATGGCCGTGATGAAGTCCGAGGTGAACTTCTCGGAGGTGGCGTAGATCACGCGTTTGTCGGGAAAGAATCCGATGATCTGATGACCGATTGCCTGGATAATGTGCGTTTTGCCCAATCCGGTACCACCGTAGATATACAGCGGGTTGTACTTCGTCATACCCGGTGCTTCGGCCACTGCCTTGGAGGCGGCACAGGCGAACTGGTTGAAGTCGCCGACAACGAGAGTTTCGAAACGGTACCGTGCGTTGAGGTTGTGATTGTTTGACGGTGCCGGTGTCATCCTCTGGCGTGCCGGTTCAAACTCAATCTCGGTCTGGTCTTCCGATGGGCTGTGGCCGGTGATTACGTAGATGAGGTCATAGTTGGCGCCCAGCACTTCTGCAAAAGCCTCAACGATAAGGTCCCTGAAGTGCGAATCAATCCAGTCGGCCACAAACTGGTTGGGAACGGCAACCTTGAAGGCTCCATCCTCCGTCGGTTCCCCGCGGGTCAGCTTCAACCAGGTGTTGAATGACTGCCGCTTCACCCTGCGCGCAACGTAGTTGAGGCAATCTGCCCATTGCTGCGAGTTAGTTACCTGCTCAAGCAAGATAGTACCCCCCACTTGCTGTTATAAACAGTACATCCTGTTTTCTAATCCCTTTACCGTGGGTTGGTTACACCGATACCGGCACAACCGGCCGCGAAGTTACTCACAACCTTATCCACACGGTCTATTCGGTTCGGGGTTCATAACGTGCGGATTGACAACCCGCGTGCAGACGGCCGGGAACATTTATCCACAGCTTACTAACATTCTGCGGGTCAATCACATTCACGGCAATAATTATCCACTGGGGTTGCCATCGTCAAGGGGAGACTGAAAATAAATGCCGGTTTCTTGAATCGCTTGCTCCATATCGCCTTATACAGGATGAAAACGGACGCTGTTTCCGTGTCGGCGACAGGGTGTGGTGAAATTAAAAACAGCGTGTACTTGATGCTGGCGTCGGGCAAAAGCTTATCGCGGTGCGCCTTCTTGTACGGCACGTGCGAGGTTCTCAAAGAGCGAAACTTCATCCGGCGTTCCGTACACGGCGACAGGCCTGCCTGTGTCTGCAGCCTCTCGAATTGTCTGCATCAGAGGTATCTGGCCCAGGAACGTGATGCCGAGTTTGGTGGCAAGCTCGCGACCGCCGTCCTTGCCAAAGATGTACTCGCGGCGGCCGTCGCGCTCGAGGTAGGCCATATTCTCGATGACTCCAAGAAGGCGCAAGTTGGTCCGCTCGGCAAGCTTAGCTACTCGAGCGGCCACGTGGGTGGCGACAGCCTGGGGCGTGGTGACGACCAGCAGTTCGGCGGAAGGCAGAGACTGGGCAATTGTCAGGGTAACGTCGCCGGTGCCGGGGGGAAGATCAAGTAACATGTAGTCAAGGTCTGACCACGCGACGTCGGACAGGAACTGGTTGATCGTTTTGTGCAGCAGGGGGCCCCGCCAGATGATAGGGTCGTCCTCACCGACGAAGAAGCCCATGGATACCACTTGCAGATTCTCGCCGACGGTTGCCGGGATGATCTTCTCGTCTTCGATGGTGGGGTGGCAGGTAATGCCGAGCATGCGCGGGATGGAAAAACCATAGACGTCAGCGTCGACCAGGCCGACGCGGTGTCCCAGGCGGGCCAGCGCGGTGGCGAGGTTGCTCGTGACGGTCGACTTGCCGACGCCGCCTTTTCCGGAAGCCACGGCGACGAAACGTGTGGCCGTATCGGCCAGGGGAACCGGCTTGAGACCGGCCTGCGATCCCAGGCCGAGTTGCGTTTTCAGACGGGCGCGCTGCTGATCGGTCATGACGTCAAAATCGACTGTGACGGACTTGACGCCCGGCACCTCCGATACAGCGTTTATGATGTCGTCCCGGATCTTGTCCTTCTGAGGGCAGCCGCCGACTGTCAGGGCGATCCCCACCGTAACCTTGTCTCCGTCGATGCGAATGAACCTGACCATGTCAAGCTCGGTCAGTGGTCGGCTCAATTCGGGATCGAGAATCCGGCTCAGGGCCTGGCGGATTGGCTGTTCGTCAAGCATTGTCGTTTCCCGACTCCCGGCCCAACTTGAGTTCTGAGAGTCTGGTCGAGCGGAAAACGGTTTCGAGAGCCTCCTGCGCACGGCTGTAAGTGTCCCGCAGATTACAACTGGGAAGATGCGAGCAGTCAGCCTGACTGACCTGACATTCAAACAGGAGGGGCTTACCCTGGACAGCCATGATGATGTCCAGCAACGAGATCTCTTCCGAGTCACATCCCAGCCTGAGGCCGCCGCCGAATCCTCGTGAAGAATTGACCAGACCGGTGCGGCTGAGTTCGGATATGATCTGGGGAAGGTACTTGGGGGGAATTGACTGGCGCTGGGCAATCTGATTGGCGGTGGCCTGACCGTCGGTGTTGTGAGCCAGTTCCCAGAGAGCCCGTATGGCATACTCAGTCTTTTTGGTTATCATGCCTCTCAATATACGTATTTTCGCCGGAATTTGGAAGCGGAATGTGTCAGCGGCAGACACGCCGGCCGGTCTGGCAGCCCTGTCAGTGATCGCCGCCCTGCAACGGCGGCCCGGGGGGTTCAGGGAACGGCCGTGTGATCGGCCGCTGCGGTCGCAGGATCAAGGTCCTTAACAGCAAGTAGACGATGGCGACGCTGATACAGGCGTCGGCCACGTTAAACGTCCACCACCGTTCTATGCTATACCCAAACAGGCTGAGGTCAAAGAAATCCACGTCCAGGAAATCAACTACCCGACCCAGACGAATGCGGTCAATAAGATTCCCGATCGCGCCACCGATAATGAAGGCCAGCGGCAGGGACAGCGAAAGCTCGTCACGGTGGCGGTACATGTAGTAGATAAGCACCGGCAGAATGGCCAGGGAAACAACCAGGTAGTAACCGGATGAGCCGATATCGGTGCCCATGGCCCCGCCTTTGTTGTACACCAGGGACAACATGACGAGCGTACCGATGACGTGAACGGGGGGCTTGGAACTCAGAGCCGCTACCGCCCAGTACTTGGTCACCAGGTCGATAACGACCACGCCCAGGATGGTGCCGGTGGTCCAGAGCAGTCGGTGTGGTCTAACGACGCCCAGCTTGGCGTTCCTCTTCGACTGACTTGCACTCGATGCACATTCTGGCGTGCGGGACTGCCTTGAGGCGATCGGCACCTATCTGCTTGCCGCAGCTCTCACACTTCCCGTACGTGCCGTCCTTGATTCGCTGCAGCGCCTCGTCGATATGGTACACCAGCCGGCCCGACTTGGAGGCAAACATGAAGGCCATCTCGCGCTCCATGTGGTCGGTGCCCTGGTCGGCCATGTGATACGAGTGTGAAGACAGGTCGCCGGTCGCTTCCTTGAGAGTGGAGGCGGCATGGGTGTCACCCACGTAGCCCATCTCCCGGAGCATCTCCTCCCGCTTTTTCAGCAGCATGGTTTCATACCTTTTCAAGTCGGACTTTCTCATTGGTCCTCCTTGTCACACTTTCTCCACCGAAATGACTGCCTTTTCTCCGTTTACGTTCCACTCGGTGCCGCCGTCAAGCTCGTCCTTCTCCGTGACTTCCATCTCCTGCGCCAGCGTCTCCCGGCGTATGAACTCGTCGTACCTCGAGGCGGCTGTGTTGAGACGACGCGTGGAGTTTACGCGTACGCGGATCCGGTCCGTTACTTCAAAACCGGACGTCTTGCGCATGTTCTGGATCTTGTTGACAATCTCCCTGGCAAATCCTTCGTCAACAAGGTCCTCGCTCAGTTCCGTGGCCAGGGCGACCGTCACGTGACCATCACTCTCTACGGCGTAGCCTTCTCGTTCGTTGCGGTTTACCTCGACCTCGTCGGGCTTGAGCATGACCGTGCGCCCGCCGTCAAGCTGCAGCTTGAGCTCTCTGGCCTGTACGAACCGCTGGACATCGGAAGAATTCAGCGCTTCGACCATGCGGCCGACCTCCTTGGCATCCTGGCTTAACCTGGGCCCGGCGATCCGGAAATTCAGTCTGGCCGAGTAGCTGACGTACTGGTCCAGCCCGCTCGTGGTTTCGACGGCCTTGATATTCAGCTGGTCCCTGATGATATCCAGGCAGTCCTCGAGCCTGGCCGTGCTCTTGTCGGAAGGAATACCTACGATCAGCCGGGAAAGCGGCTGGCGTACCTTGAGGTTCTTGCGTGACCGGGCCGCCCGCCCCAGCGAGACCACCTTTGCAGCCAGCCCCATCGTCTCCTCGAGTTCGGCGTTGATGCACGACTCGTCGGCTTTTGGATAGGCCGCCATGTGAACCGAGAGGGGAGCACCAAACCTGGCCCGATCTTCACCGTGCAGTTCCTTCCAGATCAACTCTGAGATGAATGGCGAGACGGGCGCAGACAGGCGGCATACACCTTCGAGCACGCGGTAGAGGGTCAGGTAGGCCCGCATCTTGGACGGGTCATCCGCTTTCGCCCAGAAGCGGCGGCGGTTGTTACGGACGTACCAGTTGGACAGGTCCTCGATGACGAAATGCTGTATCAGGCGCACCGGGCGGGTGATTTCGTAGCGGTCAAGGCACGCCGCCACTTCCTTCACCAGGCTGTGGTACCTCGACATAATCCAGAGGTCAAACCGGTCGCTCTCGCCCGCTTTCGATTCAAGGTACTTCTCTACCGAAAGGCCGGCCGCTGCGGCGCCGTCCAGAACGTCATCGATGTTGGCATATATGGCAAAGAACGAGTACGTGTTGCGCAGGGTATCGAAGTACTTGCGGATTACCTCAGCCAGGCCGTCGGTGTCAAACCGCGTCGGCAGCCAGGGACTGGAGGTGGAGACGAGGTACCACCGGACCGGGTCCGCGCCGTACTCGTTGACGGTATCGAAGGGGTCGACGACGTTGCCTTTGTGCTTGGACATCTTCTTGCCTTCTTTGTCGAGGATGAACTCAAACACGATGACGTTCTTAAACGGCGGCTGGTCGAACAGCATGGTTGAAATCGCCAGCAGGACATAGAACCAGCCGCGGGTCTGGTCAACCCCTTCCGAGATGAATTCGGCCGGGTATTTCCGCCTGAAAAGCTCCTCGTTCTCGAAGGGATAGTGCCACTGCGCGTATGGCATCGATCCGCTGTCAAACCAGACGTCGATCAGTTCCGGCACTCGTGTCATGGTCCCGCCGCAGTCGCAGCGGAGTCTGACCGAGTCGATGAACGGCTTGTGCAGGTCGATTTCGTCCGGCACGTCAAGACCTTCCTCGCGCAGCTGCCGGATCGAGCCGACGGCGCGCGCCTTGCCGCACTCCGCCTCATCGCAGATCCAGATGGGCAGCGGCGTTCCCCAGAAACGCTCCCTCGACAGGGCCCAGTCTACATTGTTCTCCAGCCAGTTCTGCATGCGGCCGGTGCGGATCTCATCCGGGTACCAGTTGATCAGGTCATTGTTCCTGATAAGCTGTTCCTTGAACAGCGTGGTCTTGATGTACCAGGATTGCCGCGCGATGTAGATCAGCGGGGAGTCGCAGCGCCAGCAGAACGGGTAGCTGTGCTCGTAGATTTCCTTTCTGAAAAGCCGCCCTGCCGCGGCCAGATCCTCGGTGATCACGGGATCGGCGTCCTTGATGAACATCCCGGCGTACTTTCCGGCGTTATCCTTGAAAATCCCGTTGGGATCAATGGCCTGGAGCACCGGCAGGCCGTACTGCTGTCCCACCTCGTAGTCGTCGGCGCCGAACCCCGGTGCGATGTGGACGATGCCGGTGCCGTCGTCAAGCGTAACAAAGTCACCGTTGATCACGAAGTACGCCTGGTCCGCCATGTCCGGGTAAATGTCGAACAGCGGCTCGTACCTTCTCTTGAGAAACTCCGCCCCCGTCATGCGCTCAAGGACCTTCGGCGACTCTCCGAACACCCGGTGCACGAGCGCTTCGGCCAGCACCAGTTTCTCTCCCTCGTGCTCTACCATCACGTAGTAGGCATCCGGATGCATGCACAGGGCGGCGTTTGACGGCAGGGTCCAGGGCGTGGTGGTCCACACCAGGTAGCTGAAATCACCGTCGGCCGCCTTGACTTTCACGAAGATCGACGGGTCCTTGATCATCTCGTAGCCCTGGGCAACCTCGTGTGACGACAGCCCGGTGCCGCAGCGGGGGCAGAAGGGCATGATCTTATAGCCTTTATAAATCAGATCGCGGTCAAACAGGGTCTTGAGAATCCACCAGACCGATTCGATATAGTCATTGGTCAGCGTGACGTAGGCGTCGTCCAGGTCGAGCCAGTAGCCGATACGTCGGGTAAGCTGGTCCCATTCTTTCACGTATTTGAAGACGGATTCGCGACACTTCTGATTGAACCTGTCGATCCCGTACTCGATAACCTTGGCCTTGCTGTCAAGCCCCAGCGCCTTTTCGACCTCGATTTCCACCGGCAGGCCGTGTGTGTCCCAGCCGGCTTTCCGGTCCACGCGGAAGCCCTGCATGGCCTTGTAGCGGCAGACTAAGTCCTTTACGGTACGGGAGAGAATGTGGTGAATGCCGGGTCGGCCGTTAGCCGTGGGCGGGCCTTCGTAGAACACGAACTCCGGCCAGTTTTCGGCCGCTGCGTGGGCCTTCTCGAAGACCTTTTCCGCATCCCAGAACTCTAGAATGCGCTCTTCGGCCTTCGGAAGTGAGAATCCTTCTTTGTAAGTACTGAACTTCATGGACCCGAATCCTCATTAGCCGCCTAATTTACCCCAGAGTGCTGTTTTTGTAAAGTAATTTCGGCAGGCAGGGTGCCGGCGTTTAGGCCTGACAATCAGTTACATCCAGTTGCCCCCGCGAACAATCGCCCGTTTGCCGCATCCGTTCGAGTTGGCGGCGGCGTTTCCGCCCCGATCAGTTCGGAACCCAGATCTTCTTGGCGGCTACGAACTCGGTCTTCGAGGGGTACTGGATGGGCTGGGGTGAGGACGTATAGAAGAACAAACCCTTATAGCTGGTCAGGTAATTGAATTTCTTGCCGAGGAAGCCCCCTCGGGCGGTCACGACCAGAGGACTATCTATTCGATTGAGAATCTTGACGAACTCAGCCGGGTCCAGCTTGACGATGGCACCCGACGCTTTCGTGGCCTGGGCAATTGCCGCAGCGATCGCTGCGCCCCCCGCCCCTCCCGGTGGCACGTATGTCATTTTCTTTTTTCTCCTTCTGTCTGTATTACCCTCGAACGGGCGGTTTATTCGAGCCTTGCCAGTACTTTATTCCCGCGTTAACCGGTCCGCCTCGGCGACTTTCTCGGCAAACGTGCGGATCGTCGCCTCCACCGGCCCTGGCGTGGACATATCGACACCGCACGCTTTCAGCAACTCAATGGGATGGTCCCTTCCGCCGGCCGAGAGCAGCTCGAGGTAGCGGTCGACGATGCCCTCTTCGCCTTGGGTGAACTTATCGAGTATGGCCTGGGATGCCGCGTACGACGTCGCGTACTGGTAGACGTAGTAGCCGGTATAGAAGTGCGGGATGCGCGCCCATTTGTACTGCTCGTGGTCGTCGAGCTTCAGTTCGGGGCCGAAGTACTTTTGAGCCAGTTCCGCCCACATCTTGTTCATTATCTCAGGGGAGAGCGCTCCGCCTTGTTCGACTTTCTCATGGATATCCAGCTCAAAGCGGGCATACATGATCTGTCGGAAGAAAGTCCCCGTCGTGTTGTCCAGGTACCGGTTAAGCAGGTACAGCCGCTCGGCTTTGTCGCGCGCCTTGCCCAGCAGGAGTTCCAGCAGCAGGCCCTCGTTCAGGGTCGAGGCCACCTCGGCCACGAAGATAGAATAGTGCGACTTGGGGTACGGCTGGGTGCGGCAGGCCAGGAAGCTGTGCATGGCGTGGCCCATCTCGTGGGCCAGGGTGAACATGTTGTCCACCGTGTCGTTGTAGTTCATCAGCACGTACGGGTGAACCGAGTAGTTACCCGAACTGTAGGCACCGCTCCCCTTCCCCTGGGTTTCAAAGACGTCCACCCAGCGGCTGTCAAAAGTGGTCCGCAGTTGCTCGGTGTACGTCCCGCCGAACGGTTGGACGGCCTGAAGGACGCGCTGAACGGCATCGCCGTAGCTCACCTCGTAGTCCTGCTCGGGAAAGAGCGGGCAATGCAGGTCGTACGGTGCGATTTCGTCGAGCTTGAGTATTCTCTTTCGCAGCGCCGTATAGGCGTGCAGGGCGGCCAGGTTCGCCTCGGTCGTATCCAGCAGCGAGTGGTACACGGACAGCGGGATATTGTCTCCGTCGAGCGCCGCGTGCAGGCAATTATCGTAGCGCCGTGCCCGCGTGTAGAACACGTCCGCATTGACGGATGAAGTCAGCGAGGCGCCGATAGTGTTGACGTGGTCCTTGTAGGCCGAGTAAAACCCGGCGCTGGCGTCCCGCCGCACCCGCCGGTCCGGCGACTCCAGGAATTTGGCGAACCGCTGCTTGGTGAGCGGAACCTCGGCTCCCTGCTCGTCCTTGATGGTCGGGTAAGTCAGGTCGGCATCATCGAGCATGGTGAAAATCGACCCCGGGCCTCGGGACACCATGGCTGAGTTGGCTAACACCTCTTCCACTTCCTCGGACCGCACGTGGGCCCGCGAACGGATCAACTCGCGGACGTAAAAATCGAACTCGTCGGTTTTCTCGAACTGCCCGGACATTTCCAGCAGCTTGTTCTCGTCGATAGTGAGCAGTTCCGGCTCGATAAAGGCAAAGGCCGCGCCGGCCTGGGCGCCCAGGGCCGCCGCGCGCTCGTTCATGGCCTGATACCGGGAAACGCGGTTGTCGAGATCCTTGCTGAGATAGGCGTAATGGACAAGGTTGAACAGGCGGCGGGACAACTCGGCGCGGGTCTTCAGGCAATCGTACATAAGGGCCGGGGATTGGGCCAGCCGGCCGGCAAATTCGCGGGCCCGGTCAATTTCCTTCCGGACACTCCGGTATTCCGTCTCCCAGGCATCGTCATCCGCGAAGATATCGGTCAGGTCCCACGTGTACCGCTCTTCGATGTCGGCTCGCTGCGCAATAGGTTTGGGTCCGGCTTGTTTTTCAGTGGCCATAGGTCTCCTCACTGGTCGGTTCTTCCGGGTCCGGCAATATCAGGAAATCGCGGTGTGAAAGCAAGCTGACGAAAAAACGGTGGGTTTCGGAACCCGCAAGTCGATGACCGTGCCGACACGACAGGGGCTGTGGGGTAAGCCTTAGCGTTCGAGACGCGCCTTGCGGATTTTCGACCAGTAGTACCACCGGCATTTGTCCGGCGGCAGTTCAGGATTCTCTGCCTGTGCGATGGCCGCCTGGAAAACGTCCTGAAGGCACGGATCGACTCGCCCACCGGTGACAGCCTCAAGCCGCCGGCGTAGCCGGCGCGCGTCCTGCCCCCTCAGATGCTCGACTTCCGTTATGCCAATGGCCGCCAGGCTCTTGACAGTCGCCTTGCCCACTGATCTCAGGTCCTGCAGACGTCGCGCGCTTTTCATGCTTCCACCATAGGCTGAAACGAGTCCCTGATCAATTACATTCTAAAACGGCACGTCGGGGCAAGCAGAGAGAGAATACGCGGCAATTCCTACTCGGTCTTCATTAACCTGTGGCCAAGCGAATAGCCGTCCCCGAGATATTTACCCACTCCGTAGTATTTCCTGATTCCCGGCGCAAACAGGCAGGCCTTCACCTTTTCAACGTCGGGGACGCCTTTTCCCTTGAGCATCCCTTCCTCGATCTTGACATCCATGATCTCGCCGATGAATTGCGTGTGCAGCCCGATCTCGTGCGTGTGGATGATCCGGCACTCCAGAATCCACGGAAACTCCGCCACGTAGGGGGCATCCACAAGCTCGCTTTTGACCGGGGTCAGCCCGGTGGTGGCGAACTTGTCCTCGTCCCGCCCGGAGGCAATGCCGATGTAGTCAGCTTCTTTGATGTAGGTTTCAGACGGGATACTGACCGTAAAGGCCTTGCGCGCCATGAGGTTGCCGAAGGAATACGTGGCCTCTCGAAGCGAGACGGTCACGCAAGGGGGTTTCGAGCAGCACACCCCGCCCCAGGCGGCGGTCATGACGTTGGGTTTGCCGTCCTTATTGTATGTCCCGATCACCCAGACGGGCGTCGGGAAAACCAGTGTTGTAGCGCCGAGTGATTGTTTCATGGCCGTCTCCTACTGCTAATACCTCGCTGAGCGAGGACTCCGTCTAAATCGTGCCGCGGGCTCACGTAGCACAAAGCGGTGCGCCACGGTTTCTTTCTGCCCTCACACCTCCATCCATTTGACGCAGCCGGCGATCAGGTTGCGAAGTTGCGGCTCGGTCCGCGAGGCGGTGCCGATTACGTCCTCGAGTGAACAGGGATGCATGTTGTCGGCCAGCCCCATGTCGGTGATGATCGAGAACGCCAGGACTTTGGTCTTCTGGTGATGCGCTGCAATTACTTCCGGCACCGTCGACATGCCCACGGCATCGGCGCCGAGCGTGCGGAACATGCGGTACTCTGCGGCCGTCTCCAGGCATGGTCCGGTCAGGCCGAGATACACACCCACCTGGAGGCGAAGTTTCTGGTCCAGGGCGATCTGTTTGGCCAGTTGCTGATACTGGCAGTTGTAGACCTCGAACATGTCCGGGAAGCGGTCGCCCCATTCGTTGTCGTTCGGCCCGATCAGGGGGTTGTCCGGGAAGAAGTTGATGTGGTCTTTGATCAGCATGATGTCGCCCGGTTTGAAGTTGGGGTTCAGGCCGCCGGCGGCGTTCGAGACGATCAGGCTCTGTACGCCGAGCTTCTTCATCACCCGCACCGGGAAGGCGATCTGCTGCATGGCGTACCCCTCGTAGTAGTGAAATCTGCCCTGCATGCACACCACCGGTTTTCCCTTCAGGTTGCCGAAAAGCAGCCTGCCGGCGTGCGACTCGACCGTCGAGACCGGGAAATGGGGGATCTTCTCGTAGTCGACGGTGCCGACCATCTCAATGCCGTCGACGAGCGAGCCCAGGCCGGTGCCGAGGATAATGCCGATCTTCGGCTCAAGTGCAACCCGGCTTTTTACGTAGCCGGTCGCTTCATCCAGCATGGTGTGGATTTCATCCCAGGTATGCGTACCTTCCCGTGCCATCCATGATCCTCCTTATGATCGCTATGTCCGAGCAAGTACCACGAATATAACAGTCTGCTGTGCCGCCTGAACTAAAATCTTGGTGAAAAAAAAGACCGACCCTGCGGGAACGGTGGGCCGGCCTTTACTTACAAACGTGGGTGGGTAGGTTAGCTTTTGGCAGCCTTGTCCATTTCCTCTTCGAACTTCCGGGCCACCTCGTCAAGGTCGTCCGCTATGTTGTCCGGGGCGCCCGGCTGCTCCTTGGGCGCGGAGTTATCCATGTCTATGACGTTGTGCTCAGTCGGCTGGTCCTGGGCTTCCGGCGCCAGCCCGATCTTATCGGTGGATTTGTTCTTCTCTTCGGCTCCGTGTGCCACGAAACCGTTCGGGATATCCTCGGCCCGTTTGGTCGTCTCGACCACGGCGCCCGGTGCCGGGGTGGGGGCGACTGCCGGTTCTTCCTCCTCGGCCGGTTGTAATCGCGCCGATCTCTTGTAGCTCTCCAGCGCGGCGGCCAGCTCAGGATCTATCGCTTTCTCGATTTCTGCGGTTTGCTCCTCTGGCGGCTGCCCGGCCAGAGCCTCCATCTCCTCATCCGGCATGACCGGTCTGATTTCGCCGGGAGCGTTGGCTTCTTCGGTCTTTATCCCCTCCTGCCTGGAGGGCGGTGTGGCAATTGTCTCGCGAGTTTTCGCCTGCACCTCGGCTGAGTCCGTGATATCCAGGGCGTCCTCGTCAGTACGCGTGGGCGTAGACTGGGCGATTTCTTCGACAAGCTCCAGGTGTGAGCTTATCAGGCCCTTTAGCTTGGACATATAGGACTTCTTGGTCAGATTGAGCTGGGCGACTTTTTCCTCGATATCGGTGATTTGCCGGGACCGGATTTCGAGCACGTTTTCCGCTTCCTTCTTGGCCTGGGCCAGAAGAGACTCGCCTTCCTGCCTGGCGTTGGCCATGGTAATGTCGGCGTTGCGGCGGGCGTCGATAGCGGCGTTCTTGATGGTATCCTCGAACTGCTTCAGACCGGCCAGTTGACTTTTGAGTGACTCGATTTCCATCGACAGCCGGAGATTCTCCTGCTTGGCCGTTTCAAGGGAGGCGGCAACCTGCTCCATGCACTCGTCAACGGCATCCTTCTCGTAGCCACGGAGTTGCGTCGGAAACTCGTAGTTCCGAATATCATTCGGCGTCAGGTCCATATTCACTCTCACTTGTTACAGGTCTCTGTCCCGTCAGGCAAACCGCCCGTGTCCCGGTGTTCGAAAATCGAGCAGTTTCAAAACGGTACTACAGTATAGTTATCGTACCGCCCTCGGAAATCTTAACCGGAATCAGAGAAAAACAGCGGTTGGGCCGGCGCCCGGGAATCGCGAGTTATTTCAATCCTTTTCAGGGAGTTGCCAGCCCGACCGGGCAGGCGGGAAGGGCTTGAGTGCCCTAATCGCGGGGCGGACGGGGGCCGAAAATGCCGGTGCCGATGCGTATCATCGTCGAACCTTCGCGGATCGCAATCGGAAAGTCTCCCGTCATCCCCATTGAGAGCACGTCGAACTGATCGCCCGCAAGAGACCGACCCTTCTCGAAGAGTTTCCGGCAGCGCGCGAAAGCCGCCCCGATTCGGGCCTCGTCGTCGGTCAGCGGTCCAACGGTCATCAGGCCGGAGACATTGACGTTGGGTAAGGGCAGGATCTGCTCCAGCAGCCCGAGGGCGTCGTCCGGTTCAACCCCGGACTTCTGTTCCTCGCCGGACGTGTTGACCTGCACGTAGCATTCGATGACGCGGTCGGCTTCGGCCGCCCGCCGGTTGATTTCCGCCGCCAGTCGCGGTGAGTCCACGGATTGGATGACGTCAAACAGATCCACCGCCTTCTTGACCTTGTTGGTCTGAAGGTGCCCGACCAGGTGGAAACGGGCGATGGGACCGACCTCCTGTATTTTGGGCTCCGCCTCCTGCAGGCGGCTTTCCCCAATGTTGTGAATGCCGCAGGCGACGACCGTCCTGATGATTCCGGGAGGGTGGGTCTTGGTGACTGCGACGATAGTGATGTCATCCATATCTCTATCGTACGCTTCGCAGGCATCAGCGATCTGACCGTGCAGTTCGGTCAGGTTCTGTAGTATTGTCTCTTTCATCCAGCGACGTAAGAAAGTGAAAGAGCCGCGGCCATATCAAGGGAAATTTGCGCACCGCACGTACGCGGCCGGAACCGTCTGTGCCCTCAAAAGGGCAGGCCGGACCGCGCTGTCAAGATTGGCCCGTGTCGGCGCGCTCAGGCGACCGTAAGCAACCCCTTGTCCTCAGCCACGGCCGGACTCGTGTAATCGGCCGGGAGCGACTCGGCCGGTTCAGGAACGGTCTCGACCTCGGTTCGGGCCGGTACGAAGCGTGATTCTACCGCGTCCAGCACGGAGCCGACCCGGTCAAAAAAGGTCTCGATGCTCTCGGTCAATTGCTCTCGGACCAGATCCACGTGGGCGCCTGCAAATCCCAACTCCTCGGCGGCAGCGTCAAACGAGGCTACGATTGACCGAAGAAGGTTTTCCTCGGTTTCACTCAGGTAACCGTCCACGGTGTCAAAGAACGTAGCCATCATCTCGGACGTGCCTTGCAGCGCGACTCCTCCGGCGGTATCCAGGTAACTGCCCATATGATCGGGGCATTGCGCCGCGACCCGCCGGGTCTGCGCGTGAAAGCGATCCGCGAAGGCAAAGCTGAACCGGTTGTCGACGTGGAAGCGAAGGGCAAACTTGTTCACGGTCCGTTGGTGGTGGCCGTGCTCCTTGACGTCGATTGACCGACGAACCTTGACTGCCTCCCGGTAGAAGGACTGAAGGGCGAAGTCGCGGTCCCGGACCTGCAATGAACCTGCCTGTTTGGACTTTGCCGAGACCGATTCTCTGGCGTGGGTGTTGCCGCCGGCCTCGCGGGTGCTGTCATAGGAATCGACAGTCTGTTTCCCGGAGACGGCAAAGTCTGTGCTAAGACCAAATCCGGCGGCTGCGAATTGGTCGAGCATCGGTGTTTCCTCGTTGGCCAGTTGCCGCGCCGTCTGCACTACCGCGTTCAGATCGAATCGAAGGTCAAGCTTGTAGTCCAGCCGGGCCTGACGCCGGTAGTAGTAGATAGCCTCAGGTTCCTCCGTCGGCATTTCACCCTGGGGCGGCGGCACGTCCGGGGTCATCGAGGGCAGAGGTGCTTTCTCGGAGTCGACCGGAACCGATGGCTCATAGCGATCGACGGTCTCGGGTGCCGCCGTTTCTTCCTCGGGGGCAGCAGGTGTGGTGGTCTGCGTGTTGCCCTGTTCGAGGCCGTACCGGGCCAGGCTGAGGTACCGGTCGCGCAGATGTTGTACCACTGTACTCAGGAAATAGGAAGTGTTCATGATATCCTTCTGTTTAGCGGCTGGCTGTTTCCCTTCCATTAAATATATCGGCAACCGCGCCGGGGCATCCAGCCCCGGCCGGCCGTGACCGGAGGGCGTTTGGTTCGCGAACATGGCGGGTTGACAATGCCCGCAGACCGTGTAACTTGGCCTGACCATCGCTCCGGGATCAGGAGCGGGAGCATAGAACCGAGGAAGAAGGTATTACCATGACACCGGTAAAGGGCGAGACCCTCCAGGCACTCAGTGCCGGCATCAAGGCCGAGGCCGCGGCCTATGTGTTCTACATAACGGCGGCCGCCAAGGCCGAGGCATCGTCGTTCAAGGACATTCTTGCAAAGCTGGCGCACGAGGAAAAGGAGCACTTCCATATTCTGGAGCGTCAGCACGATTCCCTGGTGCGGAGCGAGAAGTGGGTCAGTACGGCTGATATCCTCAAGGGAGAGGGGCTGCCTGAGATTCCCGAAGACATGATGGCCTCGCACCGCGAACTCATGTCTGAAGTTCAGGACGCCGTCTCGGTCCGGACCCTCCTCGAGATTGCCTACCGACTGGAAGAAGAGGCTTATGGTACCTACAGTCGCGAAATCGCTCGTGCTGACTCTGAGGAAGGCAGGAAGATCTTCACGCAACTGGCCGGGTTTGAGCAGGGCCACATGAGAGTGATCGAGGAACTGATGGTCCGGTACGCCTGACGGTCAGACCGGCCTCACGTTTTCGACACGGTTTCGGGCCGAGGTGAGGTTCCTCCCGTCTGAATCTTTTTGTTGTCACTGCAGTGCACCGCTGCTATAAATCGCATCATGAAGCTTGACTCCCCGCTCACGTGGATTGAGTTGTCGCGCTCGGCCCTGTACAGGAACCTTGACAGCCTGACCAGACTGGCCGGCGGGCGGCAAATGGCCGTATCGGTCAAAGCCAACGCCTACGGTCACGGACTGCCGGATATCGTCAGCCTCCTGGAGCCGCGCCGTGACGTCGAGTATCTCACCGTGCACTCCCTCGAGGAGGCCATTGCCTCTCGTGATGCGGGCTGGTCCCGAAAAATCATGGTCCTTGGTCTGGTCCCTACCGACAGTCTCGAGGCCGTTCTCCAGTACCGCCTGGAACCGGTCGTCTTCACCAGAGAATCCCTGACCGGTCTGGGCAGGCTTGCCGCGAAAGCCGGAACGAGAATCCCCACTCACGTTAAGCTGGAAACAGGGACCAACCGCCAGGGGATACTGGAGACGGAGTTGCCGGCTTTTGCAGCCATTTACAAGAAATACCCGAGCCTTGGCGGTCCGCAGGGCGCCAGTACGCACTTTGCCAACATTGAGGACACGACGAGCCATGAGTATGCCGAGTACCAGCTAAAGAACTTTCATCGCCTGGTCGCGGCCATGACACGTCTGGGCATAAAACCGAAATTGCGCCACACGGCGGCCTCGGCAGCTCTCATTTTGTTCGACAAGACCCGCCTGGATCTGGTCCGGCCGGGCATTGCCGTGTACGGGCACTGGCCTTCAAAGGAAACCTACCTCACTTACCGGCTTCAGGGGGGAACGGACGACATCTTTGCCCCGGTGCTTTCCTGGAAAACCCGCATCACGCAACTGAAGAGGTTGGCCGTCGACAGCTTTGTAGGTTACGGCTGTACCTATCGGACCAGCGCTCCCGCCCGGCTGGCTGTTCTGCCGGTGGGCTATTGGGACGGATACGATCGCTTCCTTTCCAACCGCTCTCATGTTCTAATCCGTGGCCGGCGGTCTCCAGTGAGGGGCCGGGTCTGTATGAACATCACGATGGCGGATGTAACTGACAACAAGGGAGCCGCGTTGGGGGATGTCGCCACACTGATTGGGCGGGATGGCCGCGAGCAGGTGACCGCGGAACAACTTGGTGAATGGGCGCAGACGATCAACTACGAGATACTGGCCCGCCTGTCTTCGGCCGTAGTCCGCAGAATTGTGCCCTGAAACACTGGCGGGATTTCGGTGGCCGTCCGGGATACAATCGGCGATAATTGAGGTCAATTTTGACGAACATTGGTCGCAGTTTTCCCTTGACAAGGCGGATTAGCGAAGTATGTTCTTTGTGAACCTTTTCACATATGTTATGTACTAAGAGGTTATGGTTAACAACACCAATCGGCTGGCGGCTGCGATAGGCAACAAACGCATCTCCGAATCTACCATACACCGCCTTTCTCTGTACTACCGGGCGCTTTTCCTGCTTGAGAAGGAAGGTGGCGAGACGGTCTCCTCCAAGGAACTGGCCAAACGCGAGAAGCTGACACCGGCGCAGGTACGCAAGGACCTTTCGTTCTTCGGGTCATTCGGCACCAGGGGACTTGGCTACCCGGTCAGCGAACTCAGGCTGCAGATTTCGGCTATTCTCGGTATCAACCGCACTTGGCGGGTGGCCCTGATCGGGGTGGGCAACATCGGCTCGGCGCTGGTCAGCTACAAGGAATTCGCCAAACAGGGGTTTCAAATAGTCAAGTTGTTCGACAATGACCAGCGCAAGATCGGTTCCAACCACAAGGGCATCGTAATTTCCGACATCAAGTACTTGGAGAAAGAGCTCAAGGAAGCCCGCATCGAGATGGTGGTTGTAGCAGTACCTGCGACCGTCGCCCAGTACATCGTTGATGACGTCGTGAAAGCCGGAATCAAGGCGATCTTGAATTTCGCGCCCGTCAACCTCAAAGTTCCGCTCGATGTCTACCTGAGAGATGAGAACATGTCGATGGAGCTCGAGTACCTCTCGTTCGCAATTGTAAACAACTACACGGAGAAGAAAGTCAGGGTATAGGCCCTTCCGTCTCAGGCCACCCGTCTGAATCCGTCTGCCCGCCGGCAGCTTCCTGACCGTGATGCCCTGCCCCGGCGGGCCTTCTTGTCTGGTACTGCCCGCCTTCGCCGCCGGAAGCCGCAGGGCCCCGGGTCCTGTGCCGCCCTGCCGCCTGACACTGTTGGAGAATCCCCATTGGTGATATGAATCGGCCCATATTTCGGCGGTCGACCAAAGCGCGCAACTCTCTGTCAAAGAATAGCTTGTACCTTCAGGCACGGCATTTGAAACTGGACAGTCTGTCACGGAATTGAAACCGAAGGGAGATGCCATGCAAAAGAGGACAATGGTAGGCTTGGTCCTGATCCTGCTCGTGCTCGGATCGGCGATAGTTCTGGCCGGAAGCAATCCCGCCCGCGCCGATAAGCCGAAACCCGCGCATGAAGCTGCCCAGACTTCGACTGAGATCGAGATGATGATTGAGAACCTCTCGCACCACATCGATCTTTGGCACGATGCCGTTCTTAAAGGGAATACGGCAAACGTGAACCGTTTCGAAGCAGAGATTTTGAAGATTGTCCGCTCGGATATAGAAAAAGCACAGACAGCGGTTACGTTCTATGCGCGGAAGGCTGCCCTTTCCCCGCCTCAAATGGACGGTGATCGCGCGTCTGTCTCCGGCCCGCGCGTTGGCGTGGAACGAGATGCGTTCCGACGGTCGAAATCGATGCTGAGCGCCAAGGAGCAGTTGTCACTGTCGTTCACGCGCAGCGATGCGTTCAGCAATAAGTACCGCCTGATCAATGACTACGTTGACCTCCTGCGCAAGCAACTGGACATGCCAAAAGTCGAGTTGGCCGAGCAGAAAGCAAGCCCCGTGCAGCACTCCGGACAAAAAGTAGCGGATTAGCTGGTCACTCCTCTCCTTGTGTGGGACCCTTTGTGGGGCGTCGCCGCATCGTGTGCGGCGGCGCCTTTTTCTTATCCCGGCCGCCCGTTCGTGCCTGACGGCTCGCCCCCGGTGCGACTCCACGAGCCTGCGCCCCTTTGCGTTACGGCTCGGCTGCGTCGAGAGAAACACGGCCCAAAGACGCTAATGTCGCGGCTCAACGCGGGGCAATAATCGACCAGCCGGACGATTTTTTCCTTGCAGTGAGGGCAGGATTCATTATTTTGTGTGTGGCACCGGGGGACTGCAACACCTTGGCTGGCAGCCTTTCGCCAGCGTTGCCGCATCGTGATATCTTCGCACTTGCAACGGTCTCCCGTTCGGTAGGCAGATTGACAGAGGTTAACGGATAACCGCCATTGTGACGGGGAAGACGCTGGCCGGATCCGACTTTCAGGGACACACCGGCACTGAGTCTCCCCTCGGGAGCAGCGCGTAGCCGCCAAAGCACACGTCAACAGTTACTTAACCTGGATCCCCTCGTTTCAGCGCTGTACGCCGCAGGGTGGTCGTTTCCGAAGGGGTGTCGGTTCCCCTCTTTGGATAGCAGCAATGCCTGACTGGTTTCGTCAGGTTGGTGAATGGCATGGGCACGAAGGAGTCTACCATGAGGCGGACGTGGATTTTGCTGGTGCTGCTGCTGGCCGTCTGGATGGGGGGAGCCGAGGGTCAGGTGACCGAGGTGGTTCTTGACCACGTGACGAACAGCTACGACGACACCCTGTTGCAGGCGGGAGCGGAGCACACCTTTGCACTGCGGGTACGGAACATCGGTAGTTACGTCAACTACAATCCGAACAACGGTTTTCGGGTGTTTTCGGATGATGGTGCGGAGTGGACGCTGCCGTATACGGACACGGTCATAGACACCACGATTACGATGGTTCAGTTGCCGCCGGACC
>Ga0307379_10000334_pt1 | contig 81365 bp, 65 predicted proteins | sample UN2MG_FD_202237 | JGI IMG/M metagenome (GOLD analysis project Ga0307379, IMG submission 202237) | Soil microbial communities from Risofladan, Vaasa, Finland - UN-2 | ecosystem: Environmental > Terrestrial > Soil > Coastal area > Acid sulfate soil | place: Finland: Risofladan, Vaasa | collected... | reverse complement strand
CATGCGTGTAGTCCTCTTTCTTTGGTTTGGTCACCAAAGAGACTACCGCATGCACCTCCTCTTTCTCAACTCACCGTTCATAATGTCATGAAACTCGACAGCTAGCGGCTAGCTGCTGACGGCTGGCGGCTGGACGTTCGATGTTCTCCCTTTCTCCCATACTCCCACACTCCCATACTCCCCCTCTCCCCGTGGCCTACTCCCCCGGCTTCCGCACGTCCTCCGGCTTGCGCGTAAGAATGCGGCGGGCGATCTGGCCGGACGGCGTCTCGAAGCATGAGCTTATGCCCGTCACGACCAGATAATCGCCGCTCTCATAGCCAGCCGGATCGCATATCACCCGGACGCCGATGTTCTCCTCCCCGCCGGTGAGCGTGCCGTCCAGCAGGTTCGAGCCATCGTCAATGTAGAGGCAGCCGTCGCCGATCTGCGTCACCCGACCCCAGGTAGTGACGAGCAGGCCGATGTTGTTCAGGCCGAAACCACCGGTGATGCCGGGAACATAAAGACCGAACGAGCCGCCGCCAAGGTTCCTGTTTATCATTCCAAGCGGAGGCGGAAGCGGGTTGCTGGAGGAGAGCGTGAGCACATCCGCGCCTACAAGGGCGCGCTCGCCGCCGACCGTGCTCATCACGCCGGAGGCGCTGACCATATCCCCCTCCGCCGGAAGCAGGCTGCCCTCCACGCGGATGCCTGAGAACCTGTCCAGCTCCTCGATGTAGAATGCGCCTTCATGGCCGGGAGCGCCGAAGGTCACTACGCGTCCACTCAGCCGGGCCCGCTCGCCGTCCGCAAGCGACTTCACCTCCGCCAGGTTGTCCAGAGTCACGCCGGAGACAGTCACGCCGATCCCCTGCTCGGATGTGTTCTGGTTCTCGTCCATCACCATCGCCGAAAGCGTGTGAGGGCCGTTCGCAAGCAGGCTGGTGTCTAGGCTGAACGTCCATGCGCCGCCTGTGATCTGCGCCTCGCCGACCGGGATTCCGTCCGCGAGGACGAACACTCCGGTGACGAGGGAATCATCGCCGCACGTGCCGGTGACGGAGACCGTGCCTTCCAGCGACGCGCCGTTTGTCGGCGAAGTGATCGCTACTACTGGCGTCACGCCCGACGATGCGATGGTGATGTCAACCTCCGCCTCGCCCGTGTTGCCCGATACGTCCTCCACAGCGACCTTGAGGGTATAAGGCCCGGCGGACTTGCGGCCGAAGTCGAACTCGCAGGTGTAGCCGTCGAAGCCGGTCGAATCCACGCCGATGCACTGGTCGTTCAGGTAGAAGCTGACGCGGAGCACGCCGACGTTGTCGCTCGCCTGAACGCCGATCACGTCCGGGCCGGTTAACGTCGCTCCGGGCGATGGGCTGTGGATGCTGGCGGTGGGCGCGGCGGCATCGCCGATCACCTCCGCGCTGATCGTGTAAAGCCCCGCCTCGGTAAGCGGCGCGGTCACAAGGGCGTTTCCTATGTCAACCGTGCTGTCCAGCTTCGCCCAGCTCAACGAGGCGGAGTCCCAGCGGTAGATCGCCAGGTTCGACGCGCCGTAAGGCGTCACGTCAATCCCTTCATAGCTCAGAGTGAAAGTCGCACCCGGCGGGTAGTTTCCGCTCGTTGTAGAGACGGAGTAAGCACGTCCAATATAGCCAAGCGGGGGCATTTTTGCCGGAAGCAGGTCAGGAAGAGCGCACATGTATACAATGTCTGAAGGCGTGGCTGCGAGCGCACTGTGGCTTATCTTACCGGTGACTGCCATCCCACTGCCGACTTGCCCGGTGTCCCAGTCTATGCTTATCGCCTGCGAATAGATATGGATATCGTCCTTCCTGGCCTCCACTCGAACATACTTCTCTGTCCCGTTACATGTGTAGGACGCTGAGGTCCCAGACCATGGGCCCCCCGGGAGTGGGCCCTCCGATGGGGGATTTGTCGCACCATAGAACTGGATTTCGTCGAGATTCGTATCGCAGGTGACGTTGATTACCGGCAGAGTGCCCTCCTGCGAGACCGACAGGCTAAGTAGAGGCCCTGTTCCGTAGTGGCGGGACTTGGACCAGTATGCCCAATAACGTCCGCGTTTGGCGGCGTCTAGTATATCCCCCTGTGTCGGGTTTGCACTCGTAACATCGGCGACTATCCAGGTGCGTCCAAACGCCCCGTAGCATATGCGAGGCGTGAAGTCATCCTCAGTTGCGCAAAAGATCCTCATGGGGCCGTTTGGAGTGTCAGTCTCCTTGCCTAGCCCCAGCAGCCAGTCCCACTTCCCAGCCGCGAAAGGCGTGTAGGCAACCCCGCCCAGAACAGGCCAGTTGTTTGCTGCGGTGTATATCGAAATGGCTGACAGGCCATTTGCACCGAGAAGCTTGTCAGGTTCTGGGGCGGCCGGTCCATTGGGGTGCGCCAGAATAGCCGCTCCGCCCCATTCTCCGATCTTGCTCACCACCTGCTGGAGATTGCTGCTGGCGAACTGCTCGACCTCACACAGCCCATTCGAATCGGCCTCCGAGTCCCATGGGCGATATCTACTTTCGTCACCCCCGGGCCCCGACGACTTGTTCGGACATCCGGTATGGTTTATGCCCAAGGCAAGCACATGCGCAAAGTCCTTTGTTACCTCCTCACAATAGCGAATGTAGGTCGGGGAAGACACCAGTGGATCGGTCGTGCAATGATAGTGTTCGGTTACGCAAACGAAATCGTAGCCGAGTTGGTCAGCATAGTCCTCGATCAACTGCTTCGGCGTAATGGATCCCCAGCCGTTGCCGTCCTGGTAGTAATGCGAATGAAGCTGTCCCTTGAGTTTTCTCGCAGGCGTGTACCCCGCGTAGGGATTGCGGACACTGAAGGTTGTACTTGGCGGTGGCTCCCACCCCGGCCCGGACCCTTCCGGCGGCGGCGTCCCTGTCCCCCACCTGTCCCGGACGAATATCTGACAGTACCCGTTCGTGTTACCAGGAACCAGGTTGCTCGCCCAGGACGCAAATGCCACGAATCGGCCGTCAGCGCTGACGGAAGCGCTCATCGTGTGGGAGTTCCCTTGTTCCCCGCTCGTAGAGAGGGATACGCGCTCTGTCGTCCCAGTGAGCATGTCCCGGACGAAGGCGTGGGGGTATCCGTTCGTGTCCCCCGGCACAAGGTCGGCGGAGGACCAGAACGCTACGTACCGGCCGTCCGCGCTCATAGCTGGCGCATAGCAGCCCCCCGTGAACACGCTCGTGGTCTGCCCGGTCTGGCGATCGTGCACGAAGACGCAGCCCCCCGTCCATGCGCCGCCATTCCACCATATGCAAGACTCAAAGGCCACGTACCGGCCATCGCCGCTGATTGCGATGTTGGTAGCCGCCCAGCCGTGCTCATACGCCCCCTGCGCCGGGTCGTTCACCGCGGAGACAATGGTCGTGTCCCCGGTCTGCCGGTCATGTACGAACACGTCGCACGAACCATCCGCGTCTCCCTGTACCAGGTCGGAGGCGCGCGAAGCAAACGCGACATACCGGCCGTCCGCGCTAATAGGGCAGCAGTACGGAGAATTCGAATCCCCTCCAGGGTTCGATTGCGCTCCGTCGCTTGCCACCGACACTCTCATCGTCTGCCCAGTGAGCCGGTCCCGCACAAAGACGTCCCGAGTTCCGTTCGCGTCCCCTTGAACCAGATTCGAGGCTGACGAGGAGAATGCGACGTACCGACCGTCCGCGCTGATGGAGCACGCGCCGCTGTCACCATTTGCTTGCTCCCCGGTGGCTGAGAGGGACACCCGCTCTGTCGTGCCAAGGACCCTGTCGCGGACGAAGATGTCAGTGTATCCGTTTGTGTCTCCGGAAACCAGGTTTGAAGCCCTAGAATTGAAAGCTACGTACCGGCCATCGGGGCTGATGGAGAGGCCGTAATAGCCGCTGTAATCATTCCCCTGCGCCCCGTTGGTCGAGACCGAAACCTGCTCCGCAGTGCCAAGGACTGTGTCCCGAACGAAGACGTCCCAGGTTCTGTTCGTGTCCACGGAGACTAGATTCGAGGCCAACGATGAAAACGCCACATACCGGCCGTCCGCACTGATAGCGGGTGCCGAGCTCCACCAGCTATGGTCGTTCCCCTGCTCCCCACTGCTCGATACTGACACGCGGGTGGTGACGCCGGCATGGGCGGAGGCGCAGATCGCGAGGATGCACGCTATGGCGATGATTGCGCTCAGCTTGCGCATGGTTCCTCCTTTGGAGTGCGGCGAGAATCGCCGCTTTTGATCGAAAGCGGTGTCAAGACACCGCACTCCAAAGTGCTACGCACGGTACTCAAAATCTATCCAAAGCGGCACTTGCGTGCCGCACTCCATATTGGCGCAGGGCGCTCCATACAGTATAACTCCGTGTCGGGTAGCAGTCAATAGCCTGGTTGAAAAGGCGCTTGAAAACTGGTAGAAATACGGGGAGGGAAAAGTGATCAGTGTTGAGTGTTAAGTGTGGAGTGATGCTGGGGGCTAGCTGCTGGCGGCTGGACGTTTCGCCGCGGCGCATTCACCCGGCTCAGCAGGAGCTTCGCCCTCCCACACTCCCACACGCCCATACACCCACACGCCCATACTCCCAATCACGCTCTCGGGTGCGACTGGCGGTAGACCTCTTTGAGCTTCTCGCGGGAGACGTGGGTGTAGACCTGCGTGGTGGCGATGTCGGCGTGCCCGAGCATTTCCTGGATCGAGCGCAGGTCCGCTCCTCCTTGAAGCAGGTGAGTAGCAAAGGAGTGCCTGAGCGTGTGGGGAGTGACATCCTTCGTAATCCCGGCGCGCGCCGCGTACTTCTTGACGATCTTCCAGAAGCCTACGCGGGACATTTTCCTGCCACGGTTCGTCAGGAACAGGTACTCCGAGCTGCCCGAACGCGCATACTTCGGGCGCGAATTGGAGAGATACCGCGCGAGGTACTCGATAGCCACCTTCCCCAACGGCACGATGCGCTCCTTCGATCCCTTGCCCATGCAGCGAATGAACCCGACGCCGGCGTTTACGTCCGACAAGCGGAGATTTACGAGCTCGGAGGCCCGAACGCCGGTCGCGTAGAGCGTTTCGAGCATCGCCCTATCCCGCGCGCCCGACGCGTCCCTGGTGTCCGGCTGGGTTAAGAGCCTCGATACCTCTTCTATGGTGAGCACACCCGGCAGCTTCTTCACTCCGCGCATGCCTTCGACATTCGCGGTGAAATCCTTTTTGAGATACCCCTCGCGGCAGGCGAACTTGCAGAAAGTCCTGATCGCCGACAGCTTCCTGCCGATGCTATTGGGCGACATTCCGGCGTCGCGAAGGCCGTCAAGGAAACCGAGCAGCAGCGGCTCGGTCAGGTCCTCAAGGGAAGCTGCGCCCTTCTCACGCACGTGCTTGACAAACTGGGCGAGGTCTCTGCCATAAGCCGCCATCGTGTTCCCCGAAAGCCCGCGCTCGACTGCCAGATGATCCAGGAATGCCTGAACAGCTTCGTCCATGGCTCAATCCGTCACCTTTCGATGGTAAATGAGAATCGTCGGGCCGGCATACGACATGTCATGCGGGAGAGCATAGGCGGGGAAAACCCACTTCTCGAGCGCCGGCGGGCTGCGGAACTCGCGTTCGAGGCGGTAGTCAGAGCGGAGGACATCGAAGTACTCCCGGGCGGCCGCGTCTCGGATGCGCAGGCGGTCCCGGTACTCAAACTCAGACAGGATGACGTAATCCGGAGACTCCCGGCGCAGAAAGCCAGCATTCCACTCGCTCTCACTGACGACCAGCACGTAGTCCGTGAACTCCTTCACGCGCTCGTACCGTTCAGCCGGCTCGAGGAGCCCGAAGTACGGATCCAGCGGTGGAGTGTAGAACCACGGGATGGTAGGGAGTCCGATGGACGATCCCCGGGGCACGTTGCGCCTTACCCAGGCGGCTGCCAGATCGCGCGTGTCCGGACGGACGAACACTGCATCAATGGCAACCGAGTACGCAGCGGTACAGACGATTGCCAGCGACAGCACGATCGCCGCCAGGTAGCCTGCCAGTCTAGCGAGCAATCCGCCTGCCCACAAGCGGCCCACCAGGTCCACGGAGACCCTGGCTCCCAGGATCGCAAGGACCGGCAGAAGCGGAATCGTATATCTGGCGAACTTGACCTCAGCCGCGCCTATGACTGCGTAGTACGCGATGACGAACGCCAGCAGGGCCAGGTCGCTGGGCCTTCGCCTATAGATGGCATAGAGCAAGCCGATGCACGCAAGGGCCAGCAGCGGCAGACCCATGCCCGCAAGCAGAGAGCAGGTCACGTGATGGACATACCCGCAGGGCGTTCCGACGAATATCAGCCCGTGCCCCACCTTGGCATGCACAACTTCGAACAAGAAGTCATTCACAAACCTGTCGCGATTGATAAGCGCGCCGGGCGTTCCGATCAGAAAACCGACGACCGCCGTGAGCAGAACTGCCAACAGCCTGGGACTCAGCACTCGGAGAGCCGGCCTCGCTCTTCCGGTTGCAAGATGAGCCACTATCGGAGCGAGGATTACCAGTCCGGCATTGTACTTCGTTCCGGCTGCGAGTCCAGAAAAGAGCCCGGACAGCAAGTAATCCCGCAGTCTGTGACCTTCAGGAATGCGTACAGCGAAGACGAGGGCGAGCACCACGAAGAAAGTGGCCGGCACGTCCACCGCGAGGAATCTCGAGTGCATCACGTGTATGGGCATCACGGCCATAAACAGCGCGGCAAGCAGACCCGTTCCGCGGCCGTATGCTCGCTTGCCCAAGAGATAGACCAGGTACACAGTGGCGATCCCAAGGAGCACTGCGACGGCTCGGCCAGCCATGTATATCTTCGCAAACTCGCCGGGTGCGGAGAAGATATCCCCCGAGGGAATGCTAATCAATCCGCAGCTAGCACCCAGGACCACCGCGATGTTGACCAGGTAGATGTACAGCGACCCATAGTTGTAGAAGCCGGGGTCAAGCTGGCCCTCGAAGAAGTTGACCTTCAGCGCGGCGAACAGCGTCACGGTCTCGTCCGGATGATAGGAGAAGTAGTGGAGGGATGTAGGGAGGCCCCACCCGATTCCCCAAATGCGGAGACCAGCAGCGAGAGCAACAACGGCGATGGCCGCCGGCACTGCGAGCTTCCTACTCACTATTCGCGTTCTCCTTTGGATCCAGCGCCGGGGTGAGCATGTACCGCTGAACGAAGACAAACAGGGCCACAGATATCAGCACATCGCCTATGCTAACCACCTGGGCCGCAACCGGATAGCCCGGCACCGGTATTATGTCGGCCAACGGCTTCAGACGCGTCTCCGGCGTCATTATAGCATGGCGGATGAGCTGCGAGGTACGTTCTGGATCCAGCATTTCGGCGAGGCCGGCCATCCGGAGCGCCTTCGCGCTCATCGGCATGAATCCCCCATTCGCCGCAATCACCACGAGATTCAGGAATGTCCCGGCCGCGGCGAGCCACATTTCGCGCATGTGAAGGTTTAGCATCAGTGCCGCCAGGAGAGCCGCATACTGAACGATCTTCGCCGCGCTCAGGTAAGGCTGCGGCATGTCACCCGAACGCCCGAGGAACACCACACCGGCAAGTATCGCCAGCGGCGGGACGAACATGTAGACATGGCGCAGCGGCGCGCGGCCCAGGTTATGCAGCCTGCCCCTTCTGATAAGGCCGATCAGCACCGAGAGCACGAAGGCTTCAATTATCAAGGGTACTACCTCTACGCTCGATGACGCTGCTTGAGAATCTTCAGGAATGCGTTTACCACTTCCGGGTCGAACTTGTTCCCCGCGCCTGCGCGGATTTCTCTTACGGCGGTCTCCTCGTCCAACTGGGCACGGTACGCCCTCGCGCGAACCATAGAATCGTAGGCCGTACATACAGCAAGTATCCTTGCCCCCAGGGGAATGCCCTCACCGCTCAGTTGGTCGGGATATCCGGACCCGTCCCAGCGTTCGTGGTGGTGCCGTATGATCGGCGATATATCACGGAGGAACTTCACGCGCTCCACCATGTCGGCGCCCATCACGCTATGGGCCTTAACAATGCTGAACTCCTCATCTGTGAGGCCCTCCGCCTTGTTAAGAATGGCATGCGGCACGCGGACGTTGCCGATATCCTGCAGGAAGGCGGCGTACTCCATCCTGCGCCTCTGTCTTCCGGGAACGCGCATTTCCCTCGCCACGGCGAGAACGTAGTCAGCCACCCGTTCGCCGTGGCCCTCAGAGCCCACATCCTTGGTCTCGACAGCCCTTGCCAGCGTCAGCAGGCTTTGCCGGTAAGCTCTGCGCATTTGTGCCGGCAGATACACGAAGGAGTAGCCCATGGCGCCGACCGTAACTGCCACCGATCCAAGTAAGGCGGGACTCAACCAGAGGCTAACTGCCACTTTCCTCCTCCTGCACTGCGACTCGTAGAAATGCTTTGACGACCCGCGAGTCGAACTGCGTGCCTACGCCGTACCGCAGTTGAGCCAGCGCCTGGTCGAGCGTCAGGGGAGCCCGGTAGACCCGCTTCTCCCGCTCATCCGGGCCGCCGGTCATTGCATCGAACGCGTCAGCGACAGCGATGACCGCCGCCTCGAGCGGGATATCACCGTCGCGCAGGCCGTCGGGATATCCCCGGCCGTCCGGCCGCTCGTGGTGGCCGCGCACCCATGGCACTATGCGCTCCAGGTACTTCATCTGTGATAGGATTTCAGCCCCCCTGGCGGGGTGCTGCTTGATAACCGTCCATTCGTCTTCGCTGAGCTGTCCCACCTTGTCGAGTATTTCTTCGTTCACGCCAACTTTGCCGATATCGTGGAGGAGCCCAGCATCTCGAATAAACATCAGGCTGGTCGCGGGAAGGCCTATCCGCTTTCCGATCTCGTCGGCCAGGCTTGCCACGCGCTCCAGATGGCCCTTCGTGTAGGGATGGTAGTGCTGCATGTACACACCCAGGGTTGTGACAGTCTCACGATAGGCGTCTAAATGGACTGCGTACTGATTCAGGGCCTGCCTGCCGACAAGGAAGGGGACGATCACAAGCGCGACCCCCCAGACACCGTACCTTATGTACAGGTACGCGAATAGTATTCCGGAGGGAGCTGTGACAACGTAGTTCGGGACGAACCATCTCAGGCTCCTTGCGGCCACCATTCGCCAGGATTCCCGGGTGCACAGCGAGATGAAGGTCGTGGCTATCAGCGCATTACACGTGGTGCAGACAAACACCCAGAGCAGCATGGGGACGGCCATTTCCGCGGGCGTTACGGTCGGATCGCTTGCGAGGGTCCGTCCGCCGGCGAGCGTGTATGTGATAGATGCAACCGCGATCGGCACAATGTAGGTCGAGGTGTTGTAGCCGGCCAGGTCCAGCAGAGCTGCCGGGCTGTAGTCTCTGCGGTGCGTCATTGCACACGCCGCGAATATGCTCACATAACCGACAAGGAGCATCGCTGAAAGGCCGTGGCTGATGAAAAGCGCCACAACCGCGGGCATGGTCACGGTGAGTTCGGAAATCGTCCCCGGGAAAACGATGGGAAGGAAGTCAGCAAAGAGGATTATGAAGAAGAAGACTACCAGTTTGCCGGGATCAGTTATATTGGGGACAGCGTTGACTGCCGCTGCAACGAATACGGCAAATCCCGCTACAGAGATCCCGATCTTGTATAGTTTGGATGCCCTTGAATATTGACGCAATTCAAGATGCTCTGCTTCAGTTGGGCCGACGGCGGTAGCGTTCGTCCTTCAGGTATTACCCTGTTGGAGTGCCGTCCTAAGGATTAGATCCTAGGGCGGCGGCCACGTTCTCATGAAGGCGCCGGAGCTGAGCACCAGCGCCGACAGGGCAAGTAGTACTTTGACCAAGGTCTTCATTAAGGACAACCCCTTTCGTCGTGAGGATAGCGCCTACTTTCGCTGTGGGTAGGCACTTCCACCGCTCCGCTCGGGTTTTGCCGCTTCTAGCGACCTTGCTGCCACTCACCGTCGGCCCAAATTCTTGTTGCCTATCGCCAGCCGCTCAATCATAACGCCTGATCGGCGACTCTACGATCTGTATTCACCACCACCTCGATCGAATCCTGCTTTGCAGTCGGGTGACCGGACTGCGCAACCTATCCTGACTGTTCCTGGATACTGCCTAACCGTCTGTTGACGGCATCTAATGTCGCGTTTACAACAGCCTTCCACAAGTCCTGCTTCACGACTGAGGACCCGGTCAGGGAGTCTTCGCCGCGCGGCGTGATCATACTGACAAATACGACTACGATGCTCCGCCCCGAGAGAGCCACACCCGAGCTTAGGTCCTCCAGCACCAGGCATCCATCTGATCCCTGGCAGTTCTCAACGGCACGTAAGGTGGCCGTTGCGACGAGGCGAAGCTGGTTATGGCTGGAACTGTGACCAACGGCCGTACCGGTGTGCGCTTCGCTATTGTTGCTCAGATGTACCGTGGCCTCCGCCTTGGCTCCGTTCAACGATATTGACACGTCCGAGAACTTAAGTCGGGACTCGTTGAACCGGAGCTGCTTGCCGTTCTGGGTCTGCGCCACGCTGACCTTCTTATGGTCAAGCTCGATTCCGAATCTAGCCATGAGAGCGGATTCGACATCGCGCACTACCTGCTTGGGAGCTCTGCTCGAATCAGCAAGTACGTGGATTTCCTCGATCACGCCTCTCTTGTCCGTCACCACGCGCGCGGAGAGGATGTTCGTAAGCGAACGGATCACCGAGTCGATGTCTGCTGCCAATACGTGTCCTGGTTCCGCCACTTGAATACCCCCAACGTCAGGTGTCGCGGAACGACGCTTTCAATTCCGCTGTCAGCAGGCCCCGTATCTCATTGAGCCTGTCGTCTATCTCGTCATCGCACAGCGTGCGCTCGTGCGATCTGAAGACAATTGTGAAAGCCAGGCTCTTCTGGCCGGGAACCAGCGGCGGTCCCTTGTATAGGTCGAAGAGAGCCAGGCTTTCCAAAAGCTCGCCCGCTCCTTTGGCCAGCACTTCTTCGACTCTGCAATAGGGCACGTCATCCGTGACGACCACTGCGAGATCCCTTGTCACCGCCGGATATCTCGATAGGGGTACGTAAGCGGCAGCGCCCCCCGAACGATCCATCAACTGATAGAGATCTATCTCAAATGCACACGTCCGTTCTGGTATGTCATACTGACGGGCCAGCTCCGCGCTGATCTCGCCCATTCTTCCGAGCTGTACTCCGCCAGCTTCGATGGCGGCTGCTTTCGTAGGATGGAACAATGCCGTTTCGATCGGCCTGAACAGGACTTCGCGCATTCCTAATCTATCCAGCAGGTTCTCGACAACGCCCTTGCAAAGGAAGAAATCCGCGTCCAGGCAAGCCCTGTCCACGTTCCAGGTTCGGCCCCACATGCTCCCTGTGACAGCCGCAGCTATGCTCAGTTTCTCAACAAGCATCCTATCGTCGTCTTGAGGTTCGAACACTCGCCCGATCTCAAACACGCCGATATCTCGGATGCCACGGCTGCTATTATACGATATAACGCTCAAAAGGTCAAGTGCTAGATATTTCCTCAGCCGGCTGAGATCGTCGCTGAGCGGGTTGCGTATGGCGACCTGCAGCTCGCCCTCCATCGGCGGCGACATGCTTCCCGTGACGACTTCCTGGAGGCCGGCGGAAATGAGGATCTCCGAGACGCGGCCAGCGAACCGCCCTTCAGCGCTGTCCCGTCCCTGCATGGTCTCGCCGCCGGGGAGCTTCGCCGGTATCCGATCATATCCGTAAAGCCGTCCGACCTCCTCGATCAAATCATCTTCACGCTGAATATCCGGGCGGAAGGTTGGTACAGTAACCGCCAGACTGCCGTCGCGCTCTACCTTCATTCCGAGCCTGGTAAGATAATCCTCGACTTCGCCGGCGCCGACCTCGACTCCGAGCACTATGCTCGCCCGCTCAGGTCGAATTGCCACCGTGATCGGCTCTATCTTCACCGGGTAGGCGTCTACTATGCCCCGCGCAATTGTGGCGCCGCCGGTTGCCGCTATCAATTCCGCCACACGGTCGAGGGCATATGTCGTCAGCGCGGGATCCACGCCCCGCTCAAACCTGTACGAAGCCTCCGTGCTCATTTGGAGAGATCTGGCAGTGTGGCGGATTGACAGCCTGTTGAAGTGGGCCGATTCGAGCAGCACATTGCGGGTTCGAACGCTGACCTCCGTATCGAGGCCGCCCATTACCCCGGCCACCGCCACCGCACGCCCGGCATCAGCGATCACGAGCACGTCTGGATTCAGCTCGCGTTCCTCGCTGTCTATGGTTACGATCTTTTCGCCCGGCATGGCCTGGCGCACGATAATGTGGTGGTCCGCCACCAGATCGTAGTCGAAGGCATGCATCGGCTGGCCGAGCTCCAGAAGGACGTAGTTCGTCGCATCCACGATGTTGTTGATCGGACGCAGTCCGCCTGCGATCAGACGCTCCTGCATCCAGCCGGGAGACTCGGCAACTTTCACGTCTCTTAACACGCGGCCGGAGTACCGGGGGCAATTCTGCGGGCTCTCAATGTCTATCCTGACAAGGGCGCTTGCCTCGACGTCGCCCTCCGGCACGTCAGGTTTAGGAGGCTTCAACGGAACAGCAAGCAGAGCGGAAACCTCTCTCGCCACGCCCACTATGGAAAGCAGGTCCGGGCGATTCGGCGTGACGTAGGTAGAGAAGGCCTTCTGTCCGCCCACATCTATGATTTCCTCGACCTCCAGCCCGGCCATGGTCAGCCGATCTGCAAGCGCCTCCGGCGCGAGGTCAAAGCTCACATATTCTCGCAACCATTCGACTGGCACCAGCATGTCTAGGTTACCTTGCGCTCTTACTCATACTCCCCGCAGGTCTCCGAGTGCGAGTAGGAGTACGAGTACGGTCTAGAACTGCTCGAGAAATCTGAGGTCGTTTTCCAGGAAGAGCCGAAGATCGCCAATGCCGTACTGGAGCATCGGCATGCGCTCTATTCCCATGCCGAACGCGAAGCCAGTGTACTTCTCGGAATCAATGCCGAATAGCTCCAGCACGTTCGGATGGATCATTCCCGCGCCGCCGAGTTCCAGCCATCCGCTCGCTTTGCACAGGGAGCAGCCTGTCCCCTTACAAGCGAAGCAGCTTATCGCCCATTCCGCGCCAGGCTCAACGAACGGGAAGTAGTCCGGCCGGAAGCGAACCCTGGTATCCGGCCCGAACATTTCGATTGAGAACTGAGCAAGCGTGCCTTTCAGATCAGCGAGGCTGATGCCCTCATCTACGGCGAAGCAATCAACCTGATGGAAGGTATGCGAATGGGTCGCATCCACGGCCTCGTATCGAAAGCATCGGCCGATGGTGCAAATGCGAAACGGGGGTTGGCGGGTTTCCATTACTCGGCCCTGGAGCGAAGTCGTCTGCGTTCGGAGCAGCAGATCGTCCGTTATGTAGAACGACATTTGCGCGTCCATGGCCGGATGATCCTCAGGGTAGTTAAGCGCCTCAAAGTTGTAGCGGTACTGCTCGACCTCTGGACCTTCCACTACCTCGTAACCCATTCCTATGAAGATCTGCTTGACCTGGGCTGTGGCAGCAGAAAGGGGATGGCGTCGGCCCAGGCGGTAGAGCCTGCCGGGCAGCGTGACATCCACAGCCTCCTCACGAAGTCTGCGCTCGCGCTCCTCGGATTCGACCAGTCCGCGCCTATCCGCCAGCCTGCTTTCCAGGCAGCTGCGAAGCTCGTTCGCGCGCTGCCCGAATGCCGGCCGCTCCTCGCGCGGCAGCTCCCCCACGCGCCGCAGGAGTTCCGTGACCTTACCCTTCCGGCCCAGGTATTCGACTTCGATCTCGGATAACTCGCTCGACGATGAGGCGAGCGATATCCTTCGCTCTGCCTCCTGGCGCAGAGCCTCCAACGTTCCTTGCGCCGATCCTGTTTCTGCCAATCTGTCTGACATAGCGGCCTTCTATTAAGAACACAGAAGCACAGAAATGCACAGAGAAACAAAGAATGGGAGAGTGGGAGAATCGCAGAGGAACATGGTTGTTGTGCACCCATTCTCCCATACTCACATCTCTATCCTGTGCTTTCTGCTCCCGCTCCTCTAGGCGGTGATATGCTCCGACGACTTTCGAACGAGCGCCGTGAAAGCAGCCTGGTCGCTCACAGCCATTTCTGCGAGGACCTTGCGGTCTATCTCGATACCGGCCTTGGTCAGACCCTCGATGAAGCGGCTGTACGTCATGCCGTTCTGCCGCGCGGCTGCGTTGATCCTGGCAATCCAGAGCTTGCGGAAGTCGCGCTTCCGGACCCGCCGGTCGCGGTACGCATATTGGAGGGCATGGGCAACAGCTTCGTTTGCGGTCTTGAAAAGGCGGCTTCTCGCGCCCCAGTATCCCTTCGCGCGGCTCAGCACCTTCTTGTGCCGCTTGCGAGCCACAGTCCCACGCTTAATTCGTGGCATGAAAACGCTCCTTTCAGATCAATCACGCCAAGACGCCAGGCAGGGAAACCGGCTGCTAGGCGAGGTGAGGCACCATTCGCCGGACTTTCTGCTTTTCCCCGCCTGCAACGCCGGATTCCAGAGTCAACCTGCGCTTCCGGCTGCCGGACTTCTTCATCATCAGATGGCCTTTGCCGGTGTTCCGCCGCACGATCTTCCCGGTTCCGGTGACCTTGAACCGCTTCGCGGCAGCTTTCTTGGTCTTCATCTTTGGCATCCTTGTTTTCCTTTCAAGACGACGTTTGCCACGCAATCTTCCGCCTACGTCCATCCGAGGCAGACTTCGGCGGACCGGACTCGTGGCAAAGCCGTCTACGCATATCTGTTATTGAGACCCACGCTGGGCGAATTGCAATCCGGCTACTTCGGGCTCAGTATCATGGTCAACGTTCGACCTTCCATGCTGGGCGGTTTCTCAACGACAGCCATTTCGGAAGTTCCCTCGGCCAGCCGGTCGAGCGAACGCCTAGCAAATTCCGGGTGCGTGATCTCCCGGCTTCGAAAGATGATCGTAACCTTGACTTTGTCTCCTTCCTGAAGGAATCTCTGGATGTGCTTCAGTTTGAACTGGAAGTCGTGTTCATCGATGGCAGGCCGCATCTTGATGCCCTTCATCTCGCTGACGTGCTGCTTTTTCCGGGCCTCGCGCTCGCGTTTGCCCTGCTCGTACTTGAACTTGCCGTAGTCCATGATCTTGCAAACGGGCGGCGCGGCTGTGGGAGCAACCTCGATGAGGTCCAGGCCCTTTCCCCTGGCAAGCGACAACGCCTCACGGACATTCACGATGCCGAGCTGTGCTCCGGTCTCGTCTATGAGCCTGCACTCTCTAGCGCGGATGCGCTCATTGACTCTGAGCTCTTTGTTTATGTGCAATCACCTCATAAAAATGAACCCCAGGGCGACCAGGCTTCGCGTACGCATGAACAGAAGCCTCCGCGTCCCAGGGCGAACCTGTACGCCCGACGCGCTGCTCTGGCACCCTGAAGTTGCGAGATTTGACTAGATTACACGCTAGTTTAACAGAGATTTCTCAGCCTGTCAACTCGCTCTTGAGCCTGCCTATGAAGTCATCCACAGGCATAGCCCCGAGGTCTCCTGCTTCCCGCTGCCTAACCGCCACCTTGCCGGCTTCAGCTTCCCTGTCACCGACCACAAGCATGTAAGGTATCTTCTGGAGCTGGGCCTCACGGATCTTGAAGCCCGTCTTTTCGTTGCGGGCATCAACAGCGACGCGAAGGCCCTCAGCCCGGAGCCGACCTGCGACTTCCTCCGCGTAGTCTACATGCCGGTCTGCGATCGGGAGCAGGATGACCTGAAGCGGAGCCAGCCACAGCGGAAAGGCGCCGCCGTATTCCTCGACAAGAATACCCATGAATCGCTCGATGGAACCGAGCGCGGCACGGTGAATCATCACAGGACGGTGCGGCTTGCCATCATCGCCAATGTACTCGAGATCGAACCGCTCCGGCATCGAGAAGTCGAGCTGAATCGTGCCGAGCTGCCAGGACCTGCCCATCGAATCCTTCACGTGGAAGTCTATCTTCGGCCCGTAGAAGGCGCCACCCGCAGGATTGACCGCGTATTCGATGCCCTTCGATCTCAGCGCCTCGTGGAGGGCGCTCTCCGCGTTCTCCCACATCTCGTCGGAGCCGATGGACTTCGCCGGCCGGGTGCTAAGCTCGATCCGGTAGTCGCCGAATCCGAATTTCCTGTAGATCGACCCGACAAGATCAATGACCGCCATGATCTCCGCCTGAATCTGCTCGGGCCGGCAGAAAATATGGGCATCGTCCTGAGTGAAAGCCCGAACGCGGAACAGGCCGTGCAGCACGCCGGACTTCTCGTGCCGGTGGACGTGGCCCAGCTCGGCGTACTTGAGCGGTAGATCGCGGTATGACCGCAGGCTCTCCTTGTAAATCAGAATCACACCCGGGCAGTTCATGGGCTTCACAGCGTAGGTCTGGTTGTCAATACGCACGAAATACATGTTCTCGCGGTAGGTATCCCAGTGGCCGCTCTGGTGCCAGAGCGCCTCACTCAAGATGGTCGGAGTGCTGACTTCGGAGTAGCCGTGATCGCGGTGCACAGCACGCCAGTAGTCCAGAACCTGGTTGAGGACGATCATGCCCTTCGGATGCCAGAACGGGAATCCGGGGCCTTCTTCGTGGAAGCTGAACAGGTCAAGCTCCTTGCCGAGCTTGCGATGGTCGCGCTTTCGGGCTTCCTCCACTCGAGCCAGGTAGTCATCGAGCTCGCGCTGGGTCGGGAAGGCAGTGCCGTAGATGCGCTGGAGCATGGGATTATTCTCGCTCCCGCGCCAGTAAGCCCCTGCGACGCTCAGGAGCTTGAATGCCTTCACCTGGCCCGTGCTGGCGAGATGCGGACCGCGGCACAGGTCGGCGAACGCGCCCTGCTCGTAGATGGTGAGGATCGGTTCTTCGATCTCCTGGATCAACTCGAGCTTGTACGGATCGTCGGCGAATACCCTTTCGGCCTCTGCCTTGGTCGCCTCGCGGCGAGCGAACGGAAGGTCCGCTGCGACTATCTCGCGCATCCTAGCCTCGATTCTCTCGAGGTCCTCGGGCGTAAAGCCTTCCAGGCGGTCGAAGTCATAGTAGAAGCCATCCTCAATGGCCGGGCCGATCCCCAGCTTGACCTCTGGATGCAGCTCCTTCACAGCCTGGGCAAGTACGTGTGCGGCGCTGTGCCGCAGCGTCGCTATGTCAGCATTGCCGCCTTCCACAAACTCCATCTCCTTTACAAAGTGCCCAGCCATTCACGGCCGGGCATGGCTGGCCTTGGCTTCTTCACCGGATCATATTCCCACTTCATCCAGACGAGGATCAGTTCCTCTCCGCGACCTCGCTGAGTCTGACCGAGACGAGCTTCGAGACGCCGGGCTCCTGCATGGTGACGCCGTAAAGGATGTCCGCCGCTTCCATCGTGGCCTTGTTGTGCGTTATCACGATCATCTGCGACCGCTCGGCGAAGTCTTTGAGCAAGTCTACAAACTTCTCGACGTTCGCCTCGTCCAGCGGCGCGTCCACCTCGTCCAAGATGCAGAACGGGCTTGGGCGAACGAACATGAGAGCGAATATCAGTGCAGCCGCGATCAGAGCTCTCTCGCCGCCGGAGAGCAGAAGCAGATTCTGACGCTTCTTCCCCGGCGGCTCCACCATGACGTCAATGCCCGTCTCCAGGATGTCGTCCGGGTCGGTGAGCACGAGCTCCGCCTCGCCGCCGTCGAACAGACGCACGAACATGTCCTGGAACGCAGCGCCGACAGCCTCGAACGTCTCCACGAAAATCCCTCGAGTGCTCTCATCAATCTCCCGGATTGCATCCGCGAGCTTCTGCCTGGCATCGAGAAGATCCTGGCGCTGGCTGTTCAGGAATTCAAAGCGCTCGGTCAGCCTAGCGTACTCCTGGACTGCGCCGGTGTTCACCTCGCCCATGGATTTGATTTCCCGCCGGAGCCTGAGCACCTCAGCAGCGGATCCGTGCTTCACCTCGGGCGGCTCGCGCCGCAGCGCCTCCTCAGCGGTCACATCGTACTCATCAAGTAGCCTGGCGGTTGACTGGCCTATCTGCATCTCCAGCCGGGCCTCTCTGAGCTCGGCGGCATGTATCTTCTGAGTGATCCTCTCACGGTTGTGCCCAACCTCCTTCGTCCGATCGCCAACTTCCATGCTGGATGCGAGGACGGCCTGCTTAGTCCTGCGCCACTGCTCAGCCTGAGCGTGAGTCTCGTCGCAAGTTCGTCGCGCCCTCTCCAATTCGGCGGCAAGCTCGATCTTCTGATGCTCGGTGTCGGCCTTCTCCCGCAGGGCGCTCTCCAATTGATCGTGTTTGCGGCGAGTTTCGGCGGAAAGCTCCCTTGCCGCAGCCTCCGAGCTCTGCAGCGCCTGCTGCGTGCCGAGCTTCTTCTGAGTCAGAGACGCCAGGGAGACGTTGACGGCCGCGATCTCGGCGCTGACCGAATCATACTGCTCCTGAAGCTCGCGGACTTGACACTCCGTCTGCGCGATGAGGTCGTCCAGGCCGGCACTCTCCCTGTCCGCAGACTCGATGGCCAAGGTGAGGGCGGCTTGAGACTCCCTGGCACGGCTTATGCTGTCCTGGACATCCGCTTTTTCCGCCTGCAGGGCTTCCAGCTCCTGGGCGAGCCGCCTGGCCTCGCGGGATGCAAACTCAAGCTGGCGCTCTTTCTCCAGCAAGGACATTTTGCACTTCGTATCCTCTTCCTCCAAAGACGCCAGACTGGCCGAAAGGTCATCGGCCTCCTTCTGGAGCAGAGCGTTCGTTTTCTCCACAGACGAGATGCGACCTTCCAGATCGCGGATATCGGATTCCAGGCTGTCTATCTCCTGCTTGCGGCCCAGGATATCCACGGTCTTGCCGGGCGCATGGCCGCCCGTCACGGCGCCGCTGGGAAACACCAACTCCCCGTCCAGAGTGACGATCTTGCTCCAGCCGATCGCCGACTTGGAGACTGCAATCGCCGCGTCCACATCCTGCACTACGAGCACCTTCGCGAGAAGGGCGTCAATTGCGGGCGCAAACTTCCGATCAAACTTGATAAGCTCGTTGCCGAGGCCGAGGACGCCGTTCTTCCCTACAAGCTCCCTAAGCAGCGGAGAGACGGTGTGCCGCATCATGTTGAGCGGCAGGAAAGTCGCACGCCCGGCCCTTTTCTTTTTCAGAAACTCTATCGCAGCCTTCGCCTCCCGGTCGGAGTCGGCGATGATGTCCTGGAGGCTGGAACCCAGCGCGACCTCGTAGGCAGTCTCGTAGCCGCGCGGGACCTTGATGACATCCGCCACGACCGCAAAGCTCCCGCTCAACTCTCTGGACTTCACCGCCGCCATGACCGATCGCACGCCCAGGAAGTAGCCCTCTCTCGCCTCCTCCATCTCCCGCAGAGCCTTGAGGCGGGACCGCTTGTCCACGAGCATCCGGCCCAAGTCCGCGAGTTCATCGGCGGCTTTCTGGGCAGCAACACGTTTCTCATCAAAGCGCGCACGAACTTGGGACATCGTCTCGCCCATGGACGCGAGCCTGGCCTCGACCTGCTCCAGCTCCTTCTCGGCGTTCCGACGCTCGCCATCACTGCGACTCGCAACACGCTCGGCGTCGCTAAGCTCCGACGACCGCCGCTTCAGCAGCGCCTGCAAGCTCTCTATCCGCCCGGCGAGGTTGGCAAGCTCATTGCGCTGTGCAGCCAACTGCTTTGCCAGCTCGATGTAGTTCGCCTTGTGGTCATCGGCATCACGGGCGGCGAGGCTAATCTTCTCCTCGAGCGCCTGGAGCTCACGGGTCTTGACTGCCAGACGTTCCCAGAGCTGAGCCTCCTCCTTATCAGCGTCCTCATGCTCGGTTGATATGCCGGAACGGTGAACCTCGATCTGAGAAACCCGCGCCTCCAGCTGGGCGATCTCCTCGGTGAGGCGGGCCTCCGCCTGCTCAGCAGCCTGATGTTTCTGGTCGGTCAAAGCCAACTGGCTCTCCGTGCGCTCGGCGTGAGTCAGGGCCTCCTGGTGCATCGCCTGATAGCGTTCGACCTGCGCGTCGGCGTTTGCAAGGTCCACTGAGAGCGCGGATTTCTCCTCTTCGAGAGCAGCAAGAAGCGCATCCGCATCCGAAACGGCCTTCAAGTCGGCCTCTTTCTCGGCGCAGACCATTTGGATTTCGGCGGTGAATCGTTTGAGATCATTTACGAGGATGCCAACCTCGATCTCCCGAAGCCTGGATGCCAGTTCGAGATACCGCTTCGCGACCTCGGCCTGCTCACCCATTGGCTGAATCTCGCTCTGAATCTCGCTGACGATATCATTGACGCGCTGGAGGTTCTGCTCGGTAGTCTCAAGCTTCCGCTCGGCTTCCTTCTTGCGATGGCGGTATTTCTTGATGCCCGCGGCTTCGTCGAACAAGGCGCGGCGATCTTCCGGGCGGGCCGAGAGGACTGCATCAACCTCGCCCTGGCTGACCATGGAGTACGCCTCGTGGCCGACGCCCGTGTCGAGGAACAGCTCGTAGATGTCCTTCAAACGGCAGGGGGCCTTGTTGATCAGGAACTCGCTCTCCCCCGAGCGATAGGCCCGCCGCGTGACTGTCACTTCGGAGAATTCGATCGGGAGCTTGCCGCTCGAATTGTCCACAGTGAGGGAGACTTCGGCCATCCCGATAGGCCGGCGCTTGTCGGTGCCGGCGAAGATGACATCCTGGTATTTCTGGCCGCGGAGCGCCCTGACGTTCTGCTCGCCGAGAACCCAGAGTACCGCATCGGAGATGTTGCTTTTGCCGCTGCCGTTCGGCCCGACAACAGCGATAACACCAGGGCTGAAGACTATCTCCGTTCGGTCGGCGAAGCTCTTAAACCCCTGGATCTCGATCTTCTTTAGTATCATGCGCGCTTTTCCCGGATGGAGACTGGATGGCCTGAAGAGTAATGCGCTGGTCCGGTAACCCGGCCAGAGCCAGCTTGTCCCAGGTTAGCACGCAGAGAGACGCAGTGTCAAGGCAGCTAACGTTCCACGTTCCAGGCTCCAGGCTTCGAATTTTCGCACACCGTCAACCTGAAACCTGGAACTTGAAACTTGCAACCTAGTCAAAACCGGGCCGGACGGATTTGACCTGATGATCCTCGATTGTGATCGTATTGTAGGAACCGCCGCGGCTGAAGGCGGGGTTCGTCAGCACGGCAAGCGTCCTCGCCTTCGTCAGGAACTCTATCGAGCCGGTCATCTTGTGGCCGCATAAGTAGAGGTTGACGCTGTACCTCTCGAAAATGCCCAAAAGCCACGGGTACTTCTTGCCATCCTGAAATGCAACTGCATGGTTGAAGACGCACTTGAACCTGCCGGCCGGGACGCTCGCCAGGTCCTCGTTGATGTACCGCACCTGCTCCTCGTCGAACTTGTGAGTTGCGCCGTCCATGCCGAGATAATGGTCTTCGCCGAAATCGAACGAGTAGTACGGGTCGCCGAGGAAGGTAAGCACGTCCGCTTTCCCATCGCGGATCAGGCCGAAGGTATCGTGGTTGCCTGGGATGACGAAGGTCGGCGCCTGAAACCGGTCGCAGATCGCGAGGAAGAGATGAAACTGGTCCGGCATCGCAGTGTCAACGTTGTCGCCGGTCAGCAGGACAAAGGCGGGCTTCCGCCGGTTGATCCGCTGGGCAACCTTGAGGAAGATTCCGTCGGCATCGGGCGCATTCTTGCCGATATGGACATCGGTGATGTGGCATATTTGGTACTTCTCAGGCCATTCTTTGAAGATTCTGACTGCACGCTCGCTGGTGTCGCTTCCGGCGCTGCACGTCACCCGCAGGCCGTAGAAGCCCTCAGGAAGATCGGCAGGCAGGTTGATCGGTATGCGCACCAGGTCCCGGACGGTGACTCGCGGCCTCCATCCCCAGTTCATCTCCCTGTGCTTGAAGCGCAGTCTTTCAAATGGATATCCGAAGGTCCGGCGGTCCTCAGGTTTGAACGACTCGCCAGGCGCAGTGTCGAAGATCGTGATGGCCGCGCCCTTGGTGAAAAGCTCGACATGAACGTCGGACACAGGCTCCTTGCTGCTCAGCCGCAATGTGATATCGCCGCCGGGAAGCGCCAGGATCGGGTTTGTGGAGATGGGATAGCGGATGAGTCCGAGCGTGCCATCAGGTTTGCGCGCCCATGAGCCGGAACTTGCAGTGAGGCTAACCAGGACCAGAGACAGAAGAAGTAGGCTGGACCTATGCCTTGTGTACATATCCGTCCTCAGTGCGCGGGCTCCGGCATCTTCTGGGAAAGGGCTTTCAGGAAGTCCGGATGCGGCTCCAGGCCGTACTTCCGGCACAGGTTAACCTCTTTCCATGCGCCTGCGTAATCACCCTTGACGTAGAGAGATACCGCCAGATTGTTGTGCGCGGAAACGAGAGCCGGCTTCAAGCGACTCGCCTCCCGGAATTCTCGTATGGCCTCGTCGCCCTTGCCCTGACTCCTCAAGGCCAAGCCCAGATTGTTATGCGCCTGAGCCAGGCTGGGATCGAGGCTTATCGCCTCCCGGTACTCCCTGATCGCCTCCCCCGTCTTCCCTTGCTCGTCCAGCGCTATGCCTGCGGTGTAGTGGGACGTTGCACTGACGGCTCCCAGATTGCGGCGAGCCACGTCCAGGCCGGGATCAATTTCGAGCGCCTTGGACAAATGGGCGATCGCCTCTTTGAATCTTCCCTGCCCAGACAAGGCAACGCCCAAATCGCAGTGCGCAACTGGATCGTTCGAATTGAGGCGCAGCGCCTCGTGCAAATGAGCGATACTCTCGTCGAGCCGCCCCTGACGAAGCAAGATTGATCCCAGATTGCGATGAACAGGCGAGTATGTAGGCTGGATCGCCAGCGCTTTGTAGAGATGACTGAGGGCCTGGTCGGTCTTCCCCTGTACTCCCAAAGCCTGCCCCAGACAGTTATGCGCCACGTAGTTGCCGGTCGTAACTCTAAGCGCATGTCGGAACAGTGTGATGCTGCTGCGCCAATAGCTCACCTGAACCCGCGTACACACCACGAGCGCCGCGGTCACCAGGACCGCCAGCACAGCAGGCGCGCGCGAATATCGCCTATCCACCCTGGCGCTCACCAGCAGATCGGGAACTCCCCAGGCGATCATGATGAATATGCCGATTAAAGGTATGTACGTGAAACGATCCGCCAGAGCATGGGCCCCCGTCTGAACTATGCCGATCATGGGCACGAGAGTCCCCAGATACCACAGCCATCCGACCGCCAGGTAAGGCCGCTGCCGCCAAGCGTGGACCGCCAATGCAGATAGGCACAGGAAGAGCAAGATTGCGCCTATCAGCCTATATACTGAAGGGCTGCTCATCATCGTATGCGGATAGATAACCGCGAGGTCGTGCGGCCAGAACATCTTTCGGATGTACTGGGCGTAGGCCAAGAAGGAGTTGGCAACACGGACCCCCAGTGGTATCTGCCTGAGCGAAGACAGGGCGCCCTGCTCTTGCTGCACGACGTACGTCACCACGCTGGACGCCGCCGCCAGAGCGAAAAGCGGCGCTTTCTCCCAAACCAGCTTCCATCCGGGGCCCGCTCTGCCGGTTCCCGGTGTGAAACGGCGAAGAGGCCAGTAATCGAGGAGCAGCAACGCAAACGGCAGAGTCACCAGCATGGGCTTCGACATCAGTCCAAGACCGAGGGCGAGCGTCACCAGCACATATCTCCACGCCCCACCCCGACTGGCATAGCTAACGTATGCCCACATCGCGAGCATCCAGAACAACCCGCTCAGCACGTCCTTCCGCTCAGCTACCCAGGCGACCGATTCGACATGGAGCGGGTGTATCGCAAACAATGCGGCGACGAAGGCGCTCCGCCATAGAGACTTGGTCATTCGCCCGAGCACGAGAAACAGGAGCAGAGTATTCGCGATGTGGAGCAGGAGGTTGGTCAGGTGGTATCCATACGGCTTCAATCCATAGAGTTGGTGGTCCAGCATGTAAGACAGCCAGACCAGCGGCTGCCATGTGGCCTCATATCGGGCCGTGAAGGCCCATTTGACGGCGCCCTTAGTAAAGCCCGCCTGGACATGGCGATTAAGCGTGACATACGAGGTGTCGTCATAGTTGATGAAGCCGCAGCCCAGCACGCGCCAGAAGGAAGCCAGCGTTATTATTGCCAGCAGCAGCGCGACCAGCAGATGGCGATGCCTATGGAGCAGCTTGCTCATATGTCTCACGGCCCCTTTCCAGAGTCCGCCGGCTCAGGCATCTTTTGGGAAAGGGCTTTGATGAAGCCTGGGTGCGGATTGAGGCCGTACTTCCGGCACAGGCGTACCTCTTTCCACGCCTCAGCGTAGTCTCCCTTCAAGTAGAGGGATATTGCCAGATTGTTGTGCGCGGAAGCAAGGTCGGGCTCCAGGCGAATCGCCTCCTGGTATTCCCGTATGGCCTCATCACCTTTGCCCTGACTCATCAGTGCGAGGCCCAGATTGCCATGCACCTGAGCTACGTTTGGATTGAGCCGTATGGCCTCCCGGTACTCTCTGATAGCCTCCTGCGTCTTTCCTTGCTGATCCAGAACTAAGCCCGCGCCGTAATGGGCCGATGCAAGGTCGGGTTTGATATCGAGTGCCCTGGAGAAATGCTCCATGGCCTCCTCGAGCTTCCCTTGCCGATTCAAGCTGACTCCAAGGTTGAGGTGCGCGTAAGGATCCATCGGGTCAAGCCTCAGCGCCTCGCGCAAATGAGCGATACTCTCGTCGAGCCGCCCGTGTTCACACAGGATAATCCCCAGATTGGCATGAATAGGGGAGTATGTAGGCTGGATCGCCAGCGCTTTGTACAGGTGCTCGAGGGCCTGGTCGGTCTTCCCCTGTACTCGCAAAGCCTCCCCCAGACAGTTATGCGCTACGTAGTTGCCGGTCGTAACTCTCAGAGCATGTTGGAACAGTGTGATGCTGCTGCGCCAATAACCCACCTGAATCCACGTGCATACCATGAGGGCCGCCGTCACTGCGCATGCCAGCACGGGAAGGACGCGCTCACCCACCCTAACCCTCGCCAGCAGATCGGGAACTCCCCAGGCGATGATGATGAATATGCCGATCAGCGGCACGTAGGTGTAACGGTCCGCCATGGCTGCTGTTCCTATCTGCACGAGACCGATCACAGGCAGGAGACTTATCCCATACCACAGCCATCCCACCGCAAGGTATGGACGCCTTCCGGCGGCGCGGATCACCAGGATGGTTACACATATTAGCAGCAGGGCCGACCCAACAGCCTGCCACACCCATGGGCTATTGCTGGGAAGCGGGTAGATGACCGCCAGATTATCCGGCCACACCATTTTGGCAAGGTACTTCACGTAAGACACCAGAGCGTTGGAAACACGAATGCCGACGGGCATCAGTTTAAGAGAGCTCACCGCACCCCCGTAGCGCTGGGCGAGGAAGATTATCACGCTCGCAACCGCAGACAGAACCAGCAGAGGCGACTTTTCCCAAACCAGTCTACGTATAGCCGAGGCGGTTATCCGCGCCTTCTTGCCAGCCTGTGTGAAGCGGCCCAGAGGCCAGTAATCGAGGAGCAGGAGCACGATCGGCAGCGTCACCAGCATGGTCTTGGACATCAGACCCAGGCCCAAAGCCAGCGCAACCAGCAGATACCTGCCCGCTCCCGGACGATCCACATAGCCCAGATAAAGCCACATCGTGAGCATCCAGAAGAATGTGCTAAGCACGTCCTTGCGCTCGGCTACCCAGGCCACTGATTCGACGTGGAGCGGGTGTATTGCGAACAACGCCGCAACGAAGGCGCTCCGCCAGAGGGAGCCCGTCATGCGCCTGAGCGCCAGGAATAGGAGCACGGTGCTCGCAATGTGGAGCAGCAGATTGGTCAGATGGTAGCCGAGCGGGTTCAGCTTGTACAGCCGCCAGTCGAGCATGTAGGACATCCAGGTTAGAGGCTGCCAGTTCGCTTCGTACCCGGTCGTCATGGCCCATTTTACGGCCTCCCAGGTGAAGTGAGTCTGCACGTGGCGATTGAGGGTCACAAACTCGTAGTCGTCGTAGTTGAGGAAGCCGCAGACCAGCACGCGCCAGAAGGAAGCCAGCGTTATTATTGCCAACAGGACGCCCACCAGGATATGACGATGTGTATGGAGTAGCTTGCTCATAGATTCCACTTCGGGAAGGGGACTATCCAGTTCGCCTAAAGGCTTGTCGAAAGTCGCATCCCATGCTACTTTGCTTCGAGCAGCCGCTTGCTGCGGGATTTGGTCAGCTCGACCTCGGCCTGCCGGCCCTGCATCACGGCCGTCGCGATCTTGATGTCCTCTTCCACCTCTTCCGGGCTGATGAATCCGATGCAGACGGTATCGTTCGGCTTGCAGTTTCGGAAGACAAAGCCCAGGCCCGGCTCCGGCATCACTCGCCCGGCTGCCAGAGGCTTGATGCAGACAACCGGCTTCGGGGTGCCGCGGATGACGCGCGCGACCCAGTCGGTCTCCACCGAACACAGGAAGCCGGCGACGTTGAACGGCTGTACATACGTATCCAGGTCGTAGCCCGCCGCGTCGCCGACTGTGATGACCTCCGGCCGGTGTGTGCTGAGGCCGGTAGCCATCCCGTAGCCGCGCATTTGCTCCAGGTACGGCGCAAGACCCTCTATCTCGCACTTTGCAATATTGAGACGGGCGTCGGTCCAGCTCGTATGCGGCATGCAGATTTGGACGCCGTGGTCGGCGCACCATTTGATGCCCTCGGACACGTCTTGCCCTGCGACGCCCGGTGTACACATCCAGACCATCCGGCGGCCGGTCTGCCGCTCCACCTCGTTGATTGCCTCGTACATGCGGGGTTCCGGACCGCTCAGGACGCAGTTCACGCCGAATTCAGCGCACTTCGCCATGACTTCGACAATGCGCGAGTCGTCGAAATACCTCCGCATCCAGGTATCCCTCGCGGCGCTGAAATGCGAGAAGCCGAGAAACGGATTCGACCCGCACACGATCCTCGAAACTTCAACTCCCCCGATGGAGGTCATAGGTACTTGCATCAAACATCCCCTTCCAAGTCATCACTAGCCTGCTCGGGCAAATCAAGCGTCGTCAGGAGCGACTTTGCCCAGGCGGCGGGGATCGGCGGGCAGCCCTTCTCCAGAAGAGCCTGGTTGCCGCCGGGGAGCGCTCCACCATCAGGTTTATACACGTAAACCTCCCTGCCCTTCCTGTGCGCGCGCAGGCACTCGCTCTCCATCACTCCGCCGGGCCGTATCTCGACCGCAACTACCACGTCGGCAAGGGCGAAAACCATTCTGTCACGCTCGCGTCCGTTTGCGCCGATCCAGGGGTCGTACAGCCGGAACCTCGATACCACCAGGTCACGCTCCGGATCGAAGCGCAGGTTCCAGATGCGGGCCTGCGCCACCGGCTCATAGCCCAGCCCCTGCGGGAATGCGCTCAGGATGCCGCGGTCGAGCACCAGGATTACCGGCGCGTCCCTGCTTTTCGCCGCGAGTCCCGTGATCTGGTATGGATGCGTGTTATGGCTCGTCAAGGCGGCCAGACCCTCGTCGGAGAGCATCCCGGCCAGCTCCCTCATAACCTCGATGCTGTGCGCTCCGATGCTGGACGAGCTTACCACGGCGAACTTCCGCTCCCGAAGAAGGCCCAGGTTGCCGTATGCGTACACAATCGGCGGCGGAACGCTCTCATACTCCCTGAGCGGCGATGGGTAGTCCGGGTCGAGGCTGGTCATCACGCGGATGCCGAGCTTTCCGGCTGAGGAGGCGATTTCGGCGCTCGCGGAGAGGAGCTGCTCCTTCTCCTGTGCAAGGCAGTGCGCCGCCTCCGGGTGGAGCTTGTACTCCCACTGAAGGGTATCCGCGGAGACGCGCCAGGCCCGGATGCCATCGAGATCAATCATTGCGTCCGGCAGGCCCGGCGGAAGCTCGGACATCAGCCGTGCGATACCCTTCGGACCAAGATGGGGAACCGCGTGCAGCATGAGAGCAAACTGTGCTCTGGTAATCAGCATAGTAGCGTCTGTTTCTTTGTACTTTGTACTTCCCTTATTCGCCGCCGAGGAGCCGCTTTGCCTTGCCCAGTGCCTCGGACTCCTTCGCGGCGCGCTCCTTGACCTCTTCCACATCTCTCAGGTCAATGAAAACCTTGTTGACGCCCTCCAGCTCCATGTTGCCGATGCTGAGGATTAGCCAGCCTTCCTCGGACTTGTTGCCCTGGTACGTCGAGGTATGGCCCATTCTTTCTTTAGGAAATAACATGGCTCTCCGCCTCCGTGACAGATTCTCCAGCACTCCAGTACTCCGCGTCTCACAGCCCTTTCCTCCCCGACGCTGCTTCAAGCTCAAGCGACCTGGCTATCTGCTCGCGTGCCTCGTCAATGATCTCCTGGACGTCCTCAGTCCTGTAAGTCCTCTGCTCGAAGGTCCGGACCTTCAACGTGTTCAGAAAGCCCTGGAACTCCTCGAAATACGCCCCATAGATATGGAACGAGTCGGCTATGTGCGCATACTGCCCGACGCGGATTTCACTGCCCAGCTTCGCCGAAAGCCGTTCGGCAACCACGCGCTGCAGGTCGGTGAAGGCATACATGTTCATGAAAGCGGCCTTGAAGGCATCGTTCGACCGCAGGTGCACGTTCATCACAAGCTCATCGCCGAATACACGGAACCAGAGCCTTTGCAAGCATGCGGGGTCGGAAATGCCTGCGTCCTCCCAGGGCTTCCACGTGATCGCCTGGGCCCTTCTGGTATGGGGCGCCTCCGCCAGCGCACTTACGACGTAGTCGAGCTGGTTCACGGGCTGAGAAAGGCCCGGCACAGAATACGAGGCCAGGCGCTCGTGGTAGGTATACTCCCATTTGCCGGCTGCCGGGTCGACCCAGTGGTCGTGGATGCCGTCTACGACCTCCTGCCGGTAGCACTCAAGCTCCACGATGCCTCCAGGAAATGCCCGATGTATCCGCGGCTCGGCCATCGGATCGGTGGCGACGATCACGGCGGTGGCATCGCGGCTCGCCGGATCCGCAGGTTTGTCGTACTGGGTGCAGATGCTCGCTCCCCGCTCCCAGGTTTGGAGAACCGCCTGCTCCCAGGCCTCGGGAAGCGTCTTCGCAGTCACTTGGATGACGGGTAAGGTCAACGCCATGAAAAGTGCCCCTACACACTAAGGATTATGGTCTTGTGCAACCTCACCCCAGCCCAAAGGGAGAATGTGAATACAGGCAAAGGTTGTCACAAGGATGATGTTCTATCCGGCGGAGGCAAAGTCCTGCCCGCAGATGACCTGCCATGCCGGAGGGAAAGGGGGCATACCCCTTACCCAGGACGCTTGCCTCGCCCTCTAGAGACGGGAGGGATAAGTGACCAGTTTCCCACGGACTGGAATAACACATCTTGTGATATGACCTAGAAGTGAAGCGTTAGAACGCTCAAGGGTTTGGAGGGGAAAGGTCTGATGTCGAAGTCGTCACTGCAAACTGCAATCATAGTCCTTCTGGTTGTCGCGACTACTTCCTGTAGCTGGGCGCAATTCACCCCGGTTGAGACCGGCATTGTCGGCGTCCGCAATGTGGCCCCGGCCTGGGGCGATTAGAATAGCGACGGCGATCTCGACCTCGCGCTGAGCGGCAATCCCCCACCCGTTGGACGAGGCGGCGTTTACAGCCAAAATCCGAACTAAGTGCTACAAGGTTGACATGAAACTGCACCAAATGCCTGGTCTGGCGGCTCATGTTAACCGTTCCGAGCGAAGTTCGGACAATGAAGGCAATTGGCTCCCTGGCTGGACTCATATCGAACTTCTATGAGCATGGAACCGAAGAGAGTTATAGAGCTTGTGGAACTGCTGGCAGCCTGAGTGATCTGCAACACGACGGTTTTGCAGTTGTCGGATCGGTTTGGTTCTGAACAATTGGATGCAAAATAGACGGGAAGGGGGAACTATCAGGTTGCCATGGTTGGGGAAGAGCTACGCTTGTCTTTCTCAAAAAGACTCGTCATTTTCTTCTGCACTGGCAACAATCCGCCGTAGGAGTTGGTGGAAACCGAAGGCGATGCATTTCCTGCTTTTCTTCTTATCTATGTCGAAAAACTGGGAGATCAGCGCATCGGAGCTCATATCCAATTGGTATGTAGAAGACGTTTTCGTATTGTGTACTAGCACACACCTGAAATAATCGTATATCCATTCCCCTACGCTCCCACACTTAGAATCCATAGTGCAAAAAGACATGTCGCTGAAATCAAGGCCGTATTCGGGGTGCTCATTTTGGAGCTTTTGCAGTTCTTCATTAACAAATGCGACAAACGCTTCTCTGTCTCTCTTTACGGTTTTCGCGTTGATTTGCTTGTTATACTTTTTGCTGTCCTTTAGCCCCTCTGGAGTCTCGGGAACAGGATATCGCCTCCGGGAAAGACCTGCTATGACATTCAGCAGCAGAAGAAAAGCAGCTTCTCTATGTCCGTTGCAGGCAAGCTGGTCTATGCTATGCAATATCACGCGACCAACGCCATAGCTTGATTCATAGAGCCCTTGCGGTATCTGAGCGCTGTCGTACTCTTCAACACAGTCTTTCGGTACATGGATGATTGTTTCAGCCCCGACTAGCTGGGTGCATCCAGGATGTGTCTGTATCTGCACCTCTCTCCAAGGGCGAGATATTCTAACTCTACACTCCCCATCATCCGCGAATAGTATGATATCCCCGACTTGGTAGGTGAAGGATGCCGGCATTCTCGGGAGTGTCTTCAGCTTACCTATTCTGTTGCCTTCATACTTGTTGATTCTCCTCAAGGTGCGGATGCAGTTGATGGCATTGGCTAATTCCTCTTGCATAAGCCTCCCTCCGAATATGTCTACTAAACGGCGGATTATTCTTCAGGCTTTAGGTTCCGTTCTTTCGGAAACCCCCTTCCCGAAACATAACGCTTATCAAAGCAATTAAGGCAGAGCAATTATACAACTGCTCTGCCTCAGACTTCAAATATGCTGGCTCCCCGGAGAGGACTCGAACCTCTAACATCCTGGTTAACAGCCAAGCGCTCTGCCAATTGAGCTACCGGGGAGCTTCGACGCCGGCAGGTATGGAACCCGACGCCTGCCAGCGGTTCACATTATAGCACGCACGCCGCGTATTGTCCACACTTCCAAGTGAGTTTCGGCAGATTGCGCCAGGTTCTACAGCCGGTCATGCCGCGCATAGGAAATCAACGCCCTCGGTGCGGCTGATCTCGCGGAGGCGGCCTCGGATGAGCTCGCGAGCGCCTTGCGAGCCCACGGCCGCGATGACGAAAGCGTCCCGGTGCTTCTCCAGCTCCTCCGCCCGGATCACGGGAGCGCCGCGAACGATGCGCCCAACTTTGCGAGGATCAATGTCTACCATCGCGACCGGCTGAACACCCTCGCAAACGAGGTGCTTCGTGAGCCGGCGGCCGGTCATTCCCGCGCCCCAGACGATGACCGGACGCTCATGCCGGGCTGCAACCTTCGCGAGGAAATGGGCCTTCAGGCGCATGAAGTTCTCGAGCGCATAGCGAGAATCCGTGAACGTGAGCCGATCGGCCCACTCGCGCCAGAAGTGCAGGACGCGCGGGACCTTCGCAAGTCGCTTTCCCGCCATGAAGAACCTGAGCCAGAGGTCGTAGTCCTCAGGCCAGCCCATGTCGCGGTAGCCGCCGACATCGCGCAGATCCTGCGCCCTCATCATGACGCTTGGATGCGCCAGCGGACTCTCGACGAAGATGTCCCTGGCAATCTCCTCGTGCGCCACTAGGGAATTCAGCCATTCCTCGTAACGGAGAAAGCCGCCCTTGACGTTGTTCCGGGGGAAGGAGAGCACGAGGCATCCGCAGACGCTGATCTCCGGATTTGCCCGCATTAGCTCCACCTGTAGGCACAGCCGCTCCGGGTGGCAATAGTCGTCCGCGTCCATCCGGGCGATGAACTCGCCGCTGCATCCAGCCAAGCCGGTATTCAGCGCAGCCACCAGCCCGAGTGCGGCACATGGAGTACCCGAAGCCGCCGATCGCTTGCCAGTTCGTCGAGGACGGCTCCTGTGCCGTCCTGCGACCCATCATCCACCGCGATGATTTCGAAATCGGCAAAGGTCTGGCGAAGCAGGCTCGAAACAGCCAGTCGGATGGTGTTCTCAGCATTGTGGGCAGGTAGAAGTGTCGAGACGATTGGCGCGCTCATTTCCTAGCTCCGACACCGGCTTAACATCTACACCAAGCGCCGGTATTTCAACACAAGCCGAATCGGCCCGGCCCGAAGCTCGCATGGGGCAGCCGCCGAGTATCGGTTAGTCCTTGATCCGGTACGCCTGCGTCCAGGCGACTGTGCCGTCGCCGGCGATGACCTTGCAGCGGATGTAGGAGTTAGGCTCGGATTTCCCTGCAACCTGATAGGATGCGGATGCGCGGGTGGTCTCCTGAAGGATCTCGCCCCATTTCCCGATGAAACGAATCAGGCACTTCTGTCCCTCCTTGGGCTTCACACATACCCTGAACTCCTTGCCGTCAAAGCCGTAGTCGGCCAGCTCCACACCCGTGGAGGCGTAGAAGTCCCCTTTCGCCAGAGCCGCTAGAATCGCCTCGCGAGTGAGCTCCGGCACGCGTGCAAAGACCCATGCCCTACCTGGGTTCGCTAGGTGGGGCTTCGTTTCCTTGAAGTTGTGGGCGTCATCGGTTGCCGCGGCGTAGACCGTCTTGCCTTTCGAAAGCAGGATGTCCCAGGTCTGTTCCACCGGCATGAAGGCTGCATTGCCGAAGGTATTAACGTATGGATGCGCATTCAAGACCTCCAGGAGATATGGAGCCTTCACCTGGAGAATCTCACGGTGACTTAACGACCAGTAGAAGTTCGGGTGATTGACCATGGGTATCCCGCCTGCGCTGCGGATGGAGTCCACAAGCTTCGCCAGGCTGCGGCTTCGGGTCCCCGGGATATGAGGTGGCGCGAGCGTCTCCGTGATGCCGATAGCGTTTACGTGAATCGGCACCTTTGTGCCCAGTATGGCAACCTCCTCGCCTGAAATAAGGACGAACCCATCGTTCGAGCCGTTGTCTATGTCTGCGACATTGGTAACCTTGTTGTGATCGGTAATGACGAGGAACTGATACCCGTGGTTCCTGTACCATTCGGCAACATCCTTCGGTGGGATGTCGCCATCGCTGTTAGTGGTGTGCGTGTGGAGATTCCCCTTCGCCCAGATCCAGCCCGCAGCGAGCGCAGAGTCTCTGACCAGGCACAGCAGCGCCAGCGTCAATGCGCACAGATGCACCAGACTAAACTTCATCTTTAACCTCCCTCTAGCATTGGTCTTGGACAGCGCGGAACTTCTACTAGCTTGGCATCTCCGCGACGGTGAGCGTGAACTTGTGCTTCTGCCCATCGCGGACGACGACCAGCGGCAGCTTGTCGCCGACCTTCAGCCTCTTAATGACCGCGCTCAGGTCTTCCGACGTTTTGATCGGCTTCCCACCTGCCTCTACAATCACGTCGGCGGTCATCAGCCCGGCATCCTGTGCGCAAGAACCCCTGTATACCTGGATGACGACCCCCTCAGCGTACTGCAGTCCCCATTCCGCCGCAAGCCGTGGTGTGAAATCGGTATACACGAACCCGACCCATGGCCTGATAACGCGGCCAAACGTGATGAGCTGAGGAACGACCGTACCGATTGTCTCAGCGGAAACTGCGAATCCGAGCCCCTGGCCGTCGGCCTTGATAGCAGCGTTCATGCCGATTACACAGCCGTTTATGTCGCAGAGCGGGCCGCCGGAGTTTCCCGGGTTGATGGCCGCATCGGTCTGGATGCAGTCCTCCATCCTGCGACCATCAGACGTCTCCACACGCCTGCCAGTCGCACTGACCACACCGACCGTCACCGTGTTCTGCAGCCCAAACGGATTGCCGACAGCAATCGCCCACGAGCCAATCTCGGGCTCTCCGCCGCCGGCCAGTTTGAGCGACGGGAGGTTCTTGGCCTCGATCTTGACCACGGCAACGTCGCTGAGCCGATCCTTACCGACCACCTTGCCATCGTACTGCCGCTTGTCCGACAAGGCGACGGTGATCTTCTCGGCATTCTGAATTACATGCTCGTTGGTCACGATGTAGCCATTATGTCCGTCATAAACCCATCCAGAGCCTTGGCCTTCCTGAGGCACCGGCGGCCCGAAGAAGTCAGGGAACATATCGAAAAGCAGCGACCCTGTGCGCTTCGGACGAGTGATAGTATCAATGTTCACCACCGCCGGGCCGACCAGCTTAACCGCCTTCACGACCGCGCTCTGAGATTGGGCGCTGACCTCCGGCGCGGCGGCGAAAGTCGGGATTGCAGAGCCGACGAAGACCGCAACTGCGGCAAGGAATGCTTTGGAATGATTCGTCCGCATGGCTATCACCTACTGAAGAGAGTTTGTGATTCATTGACTGTTACGACCCGCCGTGACGGGAGGTTACGTCTCATTAGGCGTTTCAGCCGGGTATGATGATACCACAATCCCCGGGAAGGTTGGAAGGCAGGCGTGTCTGTACGGGAGAGCGCATGGGCCGACCGCCGGCAGCAGGCTACATATGCAGCTCCTTCAGCTCGCCGGTTTGCATGTAGTAGATGCGCTCGCCGATGTTCGTGATGTGATCGGCGATGCGTTCGAGGTAGCGGGCGATGAGCACCAGGCCGACCGCCTGATCCGCCAGCTTGGGATCCCTCTCGATAAAGCCCACGAGCTCATCGTGTAGGCTGTGGTAGAGGTGGTCAACCTCTTCATCATGTGCGATCATTTCCTGGACCAGGCTGAGGTCCTTTGTCACGAATGCAGTCAGGGTCTCGCGCAGCATCTGTTGAACCGTCCGCGCCATCTTCGGGATATCTTCCAGCGGCTTGAAAAGAGGTCTGTCCGCAAGGCGCTCAGCGAGCTTCGCGATGTCAACAGCATAGTCGCCGGCCCGCTCGACGTCCGTGATAATCTTCATCGCCGCCGCGATGGTTCGCAGATCGCGGGCCATCGGCTGCTGGAGCGCGAGGAGCCGCAGTGACTTCGTCTCTATGTCTACGTTGTAGCGGTCCACGATGTCATCCATGTCCTCGACCTGCCGGGCCAGAGCGACATCGCGCTCCGCCAGCGCCTCAATCGCCTTGCCAAGCATGTCCTCCACGACGGCGCCCATCTTCTGCAGGTCATCCTGCAGGGACCGCAATTCCTCATCGAAGACCTTTCTCGCTTCAGACGGTGTCATATGTGCTCTCCTCACAGGATAGACGGCAGAGTGTAGACCGGACACGGCCCGCCGGTCTGCGTCTATCCGAAGCGGCCGGTGATGTAGCCTTCCGTGCGCTTGTCCTCCGGCTTGGTGAATAGAATGTCGGATGTCCCGAACTCGATCAACTCGCCGCTCAGGAAGAAGCCTGTATAGGTCGAAACGCGGGCCGCCTGCTGCATGTTGTGTGTGACAATGATGATGGTGTAGTCCTTCGCCAAGTCACGCATCAAATCCTCGATCTTCAAAGTGGAGATGGGGTCCAAAGCCGACGCCGGCTCGTCCATGAGCAGGATCTCAGGCCCGACCGCAAGCACCCTGGCGATGCACAGCCTCTGCTGCTGGCCGCCGGAGAGCGCAAATGCCGATTGCCTGAGCTTGTCCTTCACCTCGTCCCATAAGGCTGCCGACCGCAGGCTGCGTTCCACGTGCTCCTCAAGTTTCTCACCCCACGCCGTGCCATGGATTCTCGGCCCGTATGCCACGTTGTCGAAGATAGACATGGGGAATGGGTTCGCCCGCTGAAAGACCATGCCCACCCGCTTCCTGAGTTCCACCACGTCAATATCCAGCTCATAGATGTTCCGGCCGTCTATTACCACCTCGCCCATAGTCCGGGCGCCGGGGATCAGCTCGTTCATGCGATTGATCGCGCGGAGCACAGTGGACTTCCCGCTCCCCGACGGCCCAATCAGCGCGGTTATATCTCTGGCTTTGATGTCCACACTGACATGCTTGATCGCGTGGAAATCGCCGTAATAGACGTTCAGGTCGCTAAGAGAAACGCTGATGTCTCCATCTACCAAGGTCTGCGCCCCCTGAATCTAGCGCGGATGACCGCCGCGACGAGGTTCATCCCCAGGACGATGATCAGCAGAGTCAGAGCAGTGCCCCATTGGATGCGGGGCGGCGCATTCGGAACCTGGGTTGACATGATGAACAGGTGATACGGCAGGGCCATCGCCTGATCGAATATGGACTTCGGCAGATTCGGCAGATAGAATGCGGCCACAGTGAACAATATTGGCGCTGTCTCGCCTGCTGCACGCCCGACTGCGAGTACCACACCAGTGACGATGCCGGGCAGGGCGTTCGGCAGCACGACCCGCCGAGTTGTTTGCCATTTGGTGGCGCCGAGCGCCAGGCTTGCCTCGCGGAACGTCTGCGGCACGGAGAGCAGAGCTTCCTCAGCGGCGACTATGACCACCGGAAGCACCAGCAGCGCGAGGGTGAGCGATCCTGCCAGCAGGGATGCCCCGAATCTCAGCAACAGGACGAAGATTCCGAACCCGAAAAGCCCATAGACTATCGAAGGCACTCCGGCAAGGTTTACGATGGACAGCCGAATCAGCCGCGTGAGCATATTGGGCCGCGCATATTCCGACAGGTAGACTGCCGCCAGGATGCCGAGCGGAACTGCAAAGACGATCGTGCCCAGCACCAGATAGACCGTCCCTACTATCGCTGGGAATATGCCTCCGGCTCTCATGCCCTGGGTTGGGTGGCTGAAAAGAAACCCCAAGCTCAGGGCCGGTGCGCCTTGAACTACGAGGAGGCAGACTATCAGCGCAATCGGCAGCACCACTATCAATGCCGAGAGCCTCAGGAGCGTGAAGGCAATCATCTCGCGCGTCCGATTGTTCATCTTATTCATCCGAGCGGTCCCATGCACCGGTAGTCGCAGGTCTTCAGCCTGCGGGACGATTTCGCGCAGCCATAAAGGCTGCGGCTACCACACACTCCTCTTTACCTGGATGCCATTGATCGCCGGACAGCCAGGTCAGCCAGCAGATTGATCGCAAACGTGATCACGAATAGAACCAACCCGACGGCGAAGAGCGCAAAGTAGTGCGGCGAATACTGCACCGTCTCGCCCATTTCGGCGGCGATGGTAGCCGTCATTGTGCGCACAGGTTCAAACATGGTTGTGGGAATGACAGCGGCGTTGCCCGTCACCATCAGGACGGCCATAGTCTCGCCGATCACGCGGCCGATGCCGAGCATGGCGCCGGCGAATATGCCACTCCGCGCAGCGGGGACTACCACCATCCTGATCGTCTGCCATCTCGTCGCCCCCAAGGCCAGCGAGGCCGCGCGATAATCCCTGGGGACTGCGGTGATGGCATCCTCCGCGATTGAAACAATAGTCGGCAAGGCCATAAACGCAAGCATCACGGACCCGGTGAAGGCCGTCAGCCCCGTCGGCAGATCAAAAACTTGCCTGACGACGGGCGCCAGAACCAGCAAGCCGATGAACCCTATGACCACGGAGGGAATTGCAGCGAGTGTCTCCACGGTGGGCTTCAGAATCTCTTTCACCCGTGGCGGCGCAACTTCGGCGATGTAGACTGCGACAGCCGCTCCCAGCGGGATTGCTATGATTACCGCGCCTGCGGTCACCAGCAGCGAACCCAGTATCAGTGGCAGAATCCCGAATACCCCTGAAAGCGGCAGCCAATCCTGCCCGAAAAGGAACTTCGGCAGGCTCGTGTAGCGAAACACCGGCAGTCCGCCCCTCAGGAGGAGAGCAAGTATCAGAACCACGAACAGGATAGTCGTGATCCCGCTGAACCGGATGACGGCTCCCATAAGTGAGTCTGTTAACTTCCTGCCATCGCCAGCCATTGCATCCCCACTGCTTATTGTCGCCCCACGCGGGAGAGATCAAACACCTGCACTGCGAGGAGGAGACGGACTGCACAACCAGAGCAAAGTATAACGGAAGGATATGAGCGAGTCAACGCATGGCTGCGATTCCGGCTCTGCGTTGTCACGCCGTCTGCGGGTATATACAAGTGGGAACTACCGCTGGACGGCACGCATGAGGGTCGGATTTCCTTGCAGAGCCTGGGCGAAGCACTTGAAGAGTCCAAGGCCGGACGGCCTCGGCGGATACGAACGGGTCATACCTGTGATCCTCCAGTGCAAGGAATGGGGCCTGCGCTATTTCAATCTGCCGTCGGAAACGATCGGCTGGGGCGATTACTCTAAGTACAAACCCGGCCTTCAAGAGATGGAGGAGAAGTTCGGCGAACTACTCGCGCAGATCAGGAACGCTTCCGAGACTGCCGATGTCATGCTTTCGATGCACGCGGCAGCGTACAACGTCCCGACCTCGGACGATCCGGTCGTCTTGGAGCGCTCGCTGAGGGAAATAGTAGTCATGCAGCGCGCGCTGGAGATGTGTGGAGGCTCGGTGCTATATCTGCATCCCGGCTATGGAGGTAAAGATGCGGCCGCTGCGTGTGCAAGGCTTGTGGGCCGACTGAGCAGCCTTCCAGCCAGCAGCATACCTCTGGGCATCGAAACCAGCGGCGTCGGACTTGGCGACCTGGATACGGTGCTCCATTTGGCTTCGGCAATCCCGGGTGCGCTTCCCGTAATGGATTTCGGCCACCTGTACGGCCTGGGCTGGTCACTCGGAACCATAAATGACTACACTAATCTCTTTGAGAGAGCGCGCTTGTTGTCGGGCAAATACATATTCACCCATTTCTCGGCGGTGTCCGGGCGGAAGCACATCCCACTGGAGGGCAACCTTCCGGATTTCCGGGTATTCGCAAGAGCGGCCGCCGCCTTCGAGCGGCAGGGCAACCAGCAGCTGGTCGTACTGATTGAGAGTCCCCGTCGGGAGCTGGATGCACTTCTGTTCAGGGGCGGATTTCAGCGAGCTCTTGCAGCAGCACAAGTACGCAGAACATAGAATGGGGATAAGGAAACCGGCAGATGAAGAACGTTGAACGAATCTTTGACTTCCAAACCGGGATACTTCCGCAGCGGCGCGCTTAGAATGATAGGCGCTTCACCCTTCCTGGATTCCTTATCGGAGTTTTCTGCTGTGTGTTCCGCAGGAGAAATGCCTTGAGACTATCGGAGCTTGCCGACTACTTTGAGAGACTGGACGAGCTGACATCGAGAAACGCGATGATCGAAGTCCTCGCGGAGCTCTTCAGAGCGACTTCTGATCCCGCGGAGATACGCAAGATCGTCTATCTGTCCGAGGGCATCATGCTCCCGCCATACGAAGCTGTCGAGATCGGCATCAGCGAGCAATTTATGGCTCGAGCAATCGCAGAGGCTACCGGCAAGGACGTTGATGGCATCAAGGAGCTTTACCGCGAGATCGGAGACTACGGCTCCGTCGCAGAACGCGTGATCGCGTGGAAAGGACGCGGGCTGTCCGTCTCGGACGCATACGACGCCCTACTTGACCTGACGCGGATCACCGGCAAGGGAAGCATCGAGGCGAAGGTCTCGGGCCTGGCAGCCCTGATCCGAAGAGTCGGCCCGAAGGAGGCGCGCTACCTCCTGCGCGTGCCTATCGGAAAGCTGCGCCTGGGTATCGGCGATCCCACGATCATGGACGGGCTTGCCAGTGCGTACCGAGCCGACCAGCGTCTGCGAGCCGTAATCGAGAACGCGTACAACCTGTGTGGGGACATGGGACAGGTGGCCTATCTACTGTGCAAAGAAGGCCCGGAGCGACTGAGAGCATTTGAAGTCCGGGTCGGCAACCCGATCCGGGTGGAGCTTGCGGAGCGCTCGGAGACGATAGAAGACATGTTGAAACGGCTTGGCAAATGCGCGGCTGAGCCCAAGTACGACGGCTTCCGCTGCCAGGTGCATAAGAGCGGCAGGAATGTGACCATCTTCACGCGCAACCTGGAAAATGCAACCCACATGTTCCCGGATGTAGTGGCTGCGACCATTCGGCAGGTGAAGGCGAAGCAGGCGATTTTCGAGGGCGAAGCAGTGGCCTACAACCCGGACACCGGGGAGTTCCACCCCTTCCAGATCACGGTCCAGCGGAAGCGGAAGCACCTGGTCGAGGTGATGGAGGAGGAGCTGCCGCTCAGACTCATGGCGTTCGACTGCCTGTACCGCGACGGGGAGGAAACTCTGTACGAGCCATACGTCCGCCGCCGCGAGGCGTTGCGGAAAATAATCTCACCAGATGAGACAATTCAGACCACTGAGGCTTTGATTTCCGACAACGGAGATGAGATCAATGCGTTCTTTGAAGCAATGCTGGCAGCCGGATTGGAAGGCATAATCGCCAAGAGTCTGGAGAGCCCTTATCGAGCGGGACGGCGCACATTCGACTGGATCAAGTTCAAGCGCAGCTATCGCGGGAAAATGCGCGACACGGTGGACTGCGTGATCGTGGGCTACTTCGCCGGCAGGGGCAAGCGCGCAAAATGGGGCATCGGTTCCCTCCTCTGCGCGGTGTACGACGAGGAAAAGGACAAGTTCGAGACGATCACCCGCGTGGCAAGCGGCCTCACCGACCAGGGATGGAAGGACATGAAAGCCACTCTCGATGAAGTCCGGGTGGATAAGGAGCCGGCGAGACTCGAAAGCCTATACAGACCCGACGTATGGGTGCGTCCCGCATACGTCACTGAAATCCTCGCCGATGAGATCACTCGAAGCCCAAGCCACACTGCAGGACGAGACGGCGGGAAGACCGGGTACGCCCTCAGATTCCCGCGGATCGTGACGGCGATCAGAGCCGACCGGAAGCCGGAGGACGCCAGCACAGTGGACGAGATCAAGCGCATGTTCGAGATTCAACGCTCGGAAGCCCGGCGCACAGTTTGAGGGATGAACAGGTGAAATTTGAAGAACGCATGCCGATATTCGTTCGTGCAAGAAACGTCGTCGAGGAGCTGGACGTGCCGTACGTCGTCGGCGGAGGCATAGCGGTCGGAGTGTACAACCACCAGCGCCCGACTAAGAACATAGACTTTTTCATCACAGAGCAGTGCGCCGAGGTAGCCATCGAGGGACTGCACGAGGCCGGATTTGTGATCAAGCGCTCGGATCCGAGCTGGCTTTACCAGTCCTGGTTCGGGGACACACTTGTGGACCTGGTGTTCAACATCAACGTGAGCCGCGCGACGATACCCGTGGACGACGAGATGATCGCCCGCGGCGACGAGAAGGAAATACTGGGCGAGAAGTTCCGCATCATCTCGCCGGAAGACCTGGTGATCATAAAGATACTGGTAATGCATGAGAATCGCCCGGACTGGTGGGATGCCATCAGCGTTATGCGGAGCCCGCGCGTGAAACTCGACTGGCGCGGTGTCATGCGCTACGCACCGGCGGACATGCCGATGTTCCTGGCCTTCCTGCTATTCGCCCAGAGCCGTCATTGGTCGGAGCGCCTATGGCCCGACTGGGTGCTTCGCGAGGCATGGGAAAACGTGGCCGAGCAGATGGGCCTGCCACGGCTGGCCGCTCAGGAAGCCGCTTGAGAGAGCCGGCCTAACGGGCAATCACGGTTATGTCGTCCGAGCCGACTTTCTTCACTCGGACGCCGTTTCCGTCATACTGGTAAGTGCTCTTGGTGGAGTCGGAATACTCGATCTCCGTAAGATGGTTCGAATCCGTGTAGGTATTGGTCACGTCCCCCGACTGCTCAGCGTCCAGCTCGTTGTTTGACTTCAGATCGTAGGCATACGTCGTGATGCCGTCTCCCGTAGGACGAAACCAGGGTAAGATCACTGCTTCTGTTTCACAGCCTATGAGGATGCTAGATCAACGTAGATTGAAGTTAGGGCTAGATATGATACGGCTACAGTGATAAGCATTCCTATGCCTATAAATAAAAGCCCCATTATAGAAAACAGGACCAGCACTAGAGATATATAAAATAGCTTAAAGCGCCGGCCTTTCGTTAATTCAGAGCTGCGCCTAAAAGCCTGTAACGGCTCAAGGCCATCGCTAACCAGATGACATACGAAGAGCCATCTTAGCGTCAATATCCACAGCAGTAGTATAGAGATGAAAGAACCCGCTAACGGTATTGCTTGACCGTACCGCAGGTCGGGCAGAGCTTGCCCAGAGCCAGTGGCATAGTCTATCATGCTTGAGGCATGCGGCAAAAGCACAACCCCCCAAAGTAGGCTCATGATTGGCAGTGTAACGACAGCAATCATGAGCATATACAGCAACCCTACGACTAACCACATTCCATAACACTTGAAGCCAGCAAAAAGATCACTTATGTGATGGTCCTTGCCCCTTACAATATTTAGGCAAAGCACCGTGAGGCCACCTATGACAGGAAACCCTAACAACACTGGTCCTAAATAAGGTATACCTAGCCCTAGAACCATAATTAGGTAAAACAACAGAAAGCCACCCACCGCAACCCCCCGGGCTTTTTTGAACGCATTCCACCCAGCAATAAGTGCCCCGGAAGCGCACACCACATCCCTATTGTCCATGATGTTACCTCTGCTCAGACTACATTACTAGCTTTATATCAATGGCCTATGTATCCTTGAGCTATGAGGATAGCAGTACACACCCATCAAGCCGTTCCGGATGGCAAATCCATCAACCGTCTAGCCATCTCCTGCTACAACACAGGTGCCCGTGCCTGCCCCATCAATCACCGTGTGGTTCACCTGCCAGTGCCACTTTGACAGCCGGCCTAACGGGCAATCACGGTTATGTCGTCCGAGCCGACGATCCATTCCCGGTTGTTCAGCCGGCCATAGAGAGTCACGCTCTCGTCGCCGGGGCCTATGCCGCTCTCACTGCATCGGAAGTGGAGCACCATGTCCGGCGTTCCGTCCCCGTTGACGTCCTCCAAGTGCCCTTTGTCATGGACCTCTGTAGCTGGCGCCGGGCCGAAAACGATACTGGTCTGGTCAATGTCTCCGACATTGAACTCCGGCGTGCCGAGGATTGCCACCACTATCAGGCGATTTGGCTGCAGGCGTATGATATTCGAGCTATTGCCGGGCAGCACATCCAGCAGCACACGAATCGGCTGGTACTCATATGCGCCGATATCGGTGATCGCCGTTCCATTACAGTCTCCGTCCACCGGTCTGGGACTCCCAGCCATATCCGTAGTGGGAGCGCCATCGTTCGTGCCCTTGTCTATGCACGGCGAATCCGGATGCAGGCGGTAGTCCCCGTTGGCAGGATCGCGGAACATCGGATCCTGGAACATGGCACCTACTCCGGGACTCAACCCCCAGTAGGGGACAGGGTTGCCGAAGACGTCGTTGTACGACGATACCGCTCCACCGACGTACTGCGCCCTGACGCCCACAAAAGTGTTGAAAGCCACGATATTGTTGGTCAGCACAGGACGAGTGCCGGCGGAGTAGGAATAGATGCCGACGTTATGCCCGGTCAAAGTGTTGTTCGTGACCGTAGCCGCCCCGTCGCAGCGTATCCCCTGGTCCATCTGCCGAATCACATTATTCATTATCACAGGCGAGCTGCTGCTGTCCGAGTATACCCCGAAGCCATAGCCGGCCTTGCCGCTCATCGCGTTGCCGACTATCGTTGGGAAGCTATTGGTGATGCAGTAGACGCCGTATTCAAGAGACCCAGATAAGATGTTGTCCTGAACGATAGGAGAACTGCCGGCACAGTATAGGCCGTACGAACGCTTACCGGTGACCTTGTTTCCGGCAATGAGGACAGGTAGGTCGTTACCCTGGATATAGAGAGCGTATGTGACTCCGGATATCGTGTTGTCGGTGACCGTGGACTCGCCATTCTCGTACAACCTTATGCCGCACTTCCCTCCTATCACAGTGTTGCCGCTGATGGTAGATGTGTCACTGTAATAGTCGCTAATGCCATAATGCTGGTTGTACACTGTGTTGCCCACAACGGTAGCGCAACAGTGTATGACCAACATCGCGTCCTCGCTGCTGGCGATAACGTTGTTGATGATCTCTGCGTCACTGCAATCGCAGTAGATGCCATAGTACAGTTGATTGGCGATGCTATTGTTTGCCATGCGAGTGAAGCCGCTGTAACAATAGATACCACACAGGCCGTTCCTCATAGTGAATCCATCAACGAAGCAGTAACCCCTTGTCTGGATACACCAGCTCACGCCCTGTCCGTCTATGACCGTCTGGTTCAGTTGCCAGTTCCTCTGATCGCGCTCAGTCTCCGTGCCTGTGAACCCTCCGTACAAGTGGGCAAACGTAGGCAGGACGATTCCCCCACTGTATGTACCTTGGGCGACCCATATTTCGCTGCCGCCTCTCATAAGCGCATCATCTGCGGCCAGGTGAATTGTCTGGTACGCCGTTGTCCAGCTTGTACCGTCTCCGCCGGGAGGAGCAGCGGCATTTACGTAAATTATCCTGGCACCTGAAGGCCAGCTCGTGTCGTCCGACTCGTCGGCGCCGATGTCAATACAAGCCCCTTGAAGCCGGGGCTGTCCATCCATGTCCATCCTTGCGGGGTCAACCGGGCCGGGTTCGCCGGCGTCCCGGCAGGGAGAATCAGGCTGGATGTGCATATCTCCGTATTGCGGCCCTGCGAGCTTTGGATCGACCGATATGTTCCCGTCCGTGCCCGTCGGGTCTGATGGGAGTCCGGAGTAGTTGTAATCTGTGTTCCCATACACGCAGTTGTACCGAAGCTTCGGCATTGAACCGGTCTCCGCGTATACTCCCAACTTATTGTGCGCGACTATGTTGTTCGCAATCAGCGGGGCTGATTGTGAATCGCAGTCTATGCCTGTCCTATTCGCAACAATCGTGTTGTTCAAGATCAGCGGGTCAGTTCGCCACCCGCAATTCACTCCCGCTTCCCTATTCGCAGCGATAACGTTGTCAGTTATAACTGGCGAACCGTCCAGACAATTGATCCCATGTAGTCGGTTGCCGATTATCTTGTTGTTGGACATGATTGGCGTCCCGGCGACACCGTAAAAGCAAACGCCGTCCTCCCTATGTCCCTCTATGACGTTGTTAGCTATTCTGGGCGATCCGGACTTCCAGTAAATCCCAGGGCCATCGCTGCCGCTGACAACGAACCCATCGAGGGCGCAAGGACTGCCTCCGCAGGCTATGGAGATCGAGTCACTTGACCGGATGGCAGTCACATTGGTTCGCCAGTCTCGCTGGACTCTCTCTGTCTCGCCGCCATCAAATCCGCCGTAGACATAGACGTAGGGCCGCGGAGAGACTTTGTCCATATACGTGCCAGCCTTTACCCAAACCTCTCCGCCGTAGGCTGCCGCTTCGTCTATCGCCGCCTGAATAGTCTGCATAGCAAGCTCCCAGCACGAGCCATCATTAGCATCGTCCCCATCGGGGCTGACACGGACCGTCACACACGGCCCCTCCGGCCAGATCGTCCCGTCGCTCTCGTCTGCCCCGATGTCCACATGCGCCCCCTGGACACGGGCCTGACCATCTATGTCCGTGGGCACGGCCAGGACTGCCTCATCATACCCGGCGTCGCAGCACGGAGAAGTGGGCTGAATATGGACGTTCCCATGGGTCAGACTTGCCAGTTCTGGATCCTGCGAGATATTACCATTCGTTCCAGTTGGGTCTGAACCCGAGTAATTGCTGACAGCGTTTCCCCACACGCAGTTACTCTTCCAGGTGGAAGTAGAGTACGCTCCCGATACACCGTATGACCCGAAGGCAATGATGTTGTTAATGAGCACGGGAAAAGACGCGCTATAGACCCCAACACCCGTAGTGCTTCCCATGATTGTGTTGTTCAATATCACAGGCGATGCGCTACTGCACCGGATGCCGCTGTAATGGTTGCCGGTGAGTACGTTGTTAACGATGGTCGGCGAGGAAGCTTCACAGCGGATTCCACCAACTGAACCGTAATTACCAGCGAGGACATTGCCCGTGATCAAGGGAGAGGCGTTATTCTCGCAGCGGATACCGCCGGTTGTATTCTCAGAGATGAGATTCCTCGATATCATCGGCGACGACCCGGAACACCATATTCCGCTGCCCCTGTTTTTCCTGATCGTGTTGTCCACGATGGTCGGCGAGCCGCTCGAGCAGTAGATACCTTCGGCCCTGTTCTCAGCAATCTTGTTGTTCGAGATCGTCGTGAACGAGTTGGCACATGAGATGCCGCCCCCGCCGCCGTACTTGTACCCGTCCTCTATGGTGAAGCCGTCTACGACCGTGGGGAGAGTTATCGAACCGGGTGCTGTGACCACAGCGCCCTTCCCATCACCGTCTAGTACCGTCGAGTTTCTCCTCGAATCCCTCTGGTCTCGGCCGGTTTCGCTGCCAGAGAACCCGCCGTACAAGCCGACGCCGCTCTTGAGCGTGATCAGCTCCACATACGTACCTCGCGCAACCCAGACCTCGCCGCCTGAAGCGGCAGCGTTCACGCCGTCCTGAACCTTGTGGTACGCATGGTCCCAGTCGCTGCCCGGTCCGTTGTATGGGGAATCCCACTTCACGTAGATGACCGCGGCAGACACGGATGAGGAGAGGATGAGCGCTGCTGATACCAACAGCAGAGAGAGAATGAGCCCTAATGGGTGCTTCATGTTCGTTGCCCTCCTGTACGAGGATTACCGCAAATGAACAATCAATTGCCTGGATACTGAGGGCATTCTACCCGGAAATTGACTAGGCGTCAATACTGTTGCGTAGAATCAGGTACAAATACCGGGAAACGGAGGCTAATGGCGGAAAACCAAATTCCCGAGCCTGAAGACATAGGACCCGTCACGCAGGTCACCAGCGGCCGTCGAGCCGAAATCTGTTGCAATTTGAGATGACCTGTGGTAAAATACTCCCGTCCGAAGCGCGGAGAGATGGCTGAGTGGACGAAAGCGGCCGCCTGCTAAGCGGCTGTGGGGCTTTATAGGCTTCACCCCGGGTTCGAATCCCGGTCTCTCCGCCATTACTTCCTGCCGATAGATGCGGGAGGACGGCGAGTTATCACAGACCACGCATAATTCACGGTAAAGGAACCCCCACCTGAACCCGATCATCTGTGTTGACTGAAGGACGGGGATTTTTCGTCTCATGCTAACTAGATTGCACTGCGGAACCGTGACTCTGCTAGTCTTCGCTGCGCTCCTATGCGGAATAGAGGCTGAAGCCGCCGGTAATCTATCCGCAGATCAATACCTTGCGCTGCGAGGATCGCTCGGCGCTACACATGCCGCGCTTTCCACCGTAAAGGCCAACTTGCCGAACTACATCGGGAAGACGATCGAGGTTACAGGTCCCGTGAACGGCATTGCGAGATGCAGCGACTCGGTAACCCTTCTACTCAACTGCGACGGTGAATCCCTCGTCGTGAAGGCAGCAGACGTCCCAAAATGCATTGGCACCGGAAACACGATCCGTGCCTTGATCAGGATCGGCCCCAATAGCATCGCAAGTTTGTCCGATCTCAAGCTGGAAGGGGCCGCCTATGATTACGACGTGAGCCGGAGAGAGAAGCAGCTCGCGCCGAAGCCGAAAGCGAAAAAGGCTCTATCAGCAGCTACCACGCCTGCTCCGAACTCCAAGGCATTCGTCATGTCGCGCCAGGCCAGAAGTCTGAGTCTTTCCAGCCGGGCGATGCAGATCTACGACCCGTACAGGAGGGCCATCGCCAGGTTCAACCCAAGGCTAACCCCTCAGCAACTCGACACGATTACGATGAGCGTCCTGGCCTTCAGCGAGCGGTATGGCGTGGACCCACGTTTGGTGGTAGCGATTGTCCTGGTCGAGTCGAGATTTAAGCCGGCCGCGACATCTCCCAAAGGCGCGATGGGACTCGGCCAGTTGATGCCGGGGACTGCACGCGGACTCGGCGTTGGGAATGCATATGATCCAGTGCAGAACGTCGAGGCATCCATCAGGCTGATTCGCGGGCACCTCGACAAGTACGGGGATCTGGCGCTGGCGTTGTCTGCATACAACGCCGGTGGCGGCGCCGTGAGGAAATACGGCGGCATCCCACCCTACCGCGAGACCGTGAACTACGTCCTCAAAGTCTCCCAGATCTACAAGGCGCTGTGCGGACGGTAGAAGCGGGTTTCCAGATGCTAGGAACCCGCGGCGTCAGCACCTATTCCGCAGACTTGTAGATCACCAGCACCGTGTAGCTGTAGAACTCATGAATGCCTGCAGGCCCGAACTCTGTCGTGTTCACGCTGACGATGGCGCCTTCGCCCAGCTCGCCGAGGAAACTGTTAAGCTGCTCGTGGAGCTTCGGGATTTTGTCCAAAGCATTCGCGTGAAACATCTGCGCCTTCAGCAACTGCCACCCTCCTTGTCGAGAACAACCTTGGCCGCTGAAGCGGCCTTGGATTCCGACGACTTCCTCTCCTGGTACGCGAGCGCCGCCTCGACCAGACCGGCGAACAAGGGATGAGCCCTGTTCGGCCGCGACTTGAACTCCGGATGGAACTGCGTCGCGATGAAGAATGGATGGTCCGGAAGCTCGATCATCTCCACGAGGCGGTTGTCCGGCGAAACGCCGCTGAACACCATGCCGGCGCTGCCAAAGGTCTCGCGGTATGCGTTATTCACCTCGAACCGATGCCGGTGCCGCTCGTAAACCAGCTCGTCGCAGTACAGCTTGCAGGCCAGGGTACCTTCCACTATGCGGCAGGGATAAACGCCGAGCCGCATCGTTGCGCCCTTTGTCTTCACGGCTTGCTGCTCGGGGAGCAGGTGGATTACCGGATCAATCGCCTCAGGATCAATCTCCTCGCTGTCCGCGTCCTTAAGCCCGCAGACGTTTCTCGCAAACTCGATGACCGCCATTTGAAGACCGTAGCACAGGCCCAGATAGGGAATCTTGTGCTCGCGCGCAAACCGTATGGCCTCGGCTTTTCCCCCGGTCCCTCGGGCGCCAAAACCGCCGGCAACGATGATCGCATCCGCATCGCCCAGAACCTCCTGAATCCCCTGAGGATGCAGCTCTTCGGAGTCTATCCACTTGATGGTGATGCCGGCGTCATTGGCGATCCCGCCGTGCTTGACAGCCTCACCGATGCTGATGTAGGCATCCCCATTCGCCACATACTTCCCCACGATAGCGACGGTGGCCCTGTGCTCTGGATGCTTGATCGTGTTGACTATCCTCTCCCAATCCGCCAGTTCCGGCCTGCCATCACGGAGGTTAAGCCTGCATATGACCTGCTCGGCAAGGCCCTCGGCCTCGAATCTCAGCGGCACTTCGTAGATGCATTCCGTATCGAGCGCCTCAATGATCGCCTCCCTGTCCACGTCGCAGAAGAGGGATATCTTGTCCTTCATTTCGTCGTTCAGGGGGAGCTTCGACCGGCAGACGATGATGTCCGGCTGGATTCCCAGCTCGCGGAGCTTGATGACGCTGTGCTGCGTGGGCTTAGTCTTGATCTCGCCCCAGGGACCCACAAACGGGATGAGGGTTACGTGGATGTAAAGCACATTCCCCGGGCCGACATCCTTCTTGAACTGGCGAATCGCCTCCAGGAAGGGCTGGCCCTCGATATCGCCCACGGTGCCGCCAAGCTCGACAACCGCGACATCAGCGCCCGCCTCCATTGGTGCGCTCCGAATTCGCTCCTTGATCTCGTCCGTGATGTGGGGGATGACCTGCACCGTCGCACCGAGATAGTCGCCCCGCCTCTCCTTTTGGATCACCGCATTGTAGATGCTGCCCGCGGTTACGTTCGACTCCCGCGTGAGCTCCACATCAACAAATCGCTCGTAGTGCCCCAGGTCGAGGTCCGTTTCTGCGCCATCGTTGGTCACAAACACCTCGCCGTGCTGGAACGGGTTCATCGTCCCCGCGTCCACGTTCAGGTACGGGTCAATCTTCTGCATCGTGACCTTGAATCCGCGGTTCTTGAGAAGCCTCCCCAGAGACGCAGCCGTTATCCCTTTCCCGATGGACGACACGACACCGCCCGTCACAAAGATGTACTTTGTCATACGCAGTCCCCTCCATCCTACGAACGGTTAATACTTCAACACCACAACCGTGGTCTCCTCTGGCAATGAGCCCTTCGAGACCCGGAGCTTGTCGGCATGCTTGACGCGCTTGTAACCCTTCAGGAATTCGTCCGCGGTGTTGAGGCTGATCTTCAGCGCCGGCGTCTTGTAGTGCATTGGGATGACATACTTGGGCTTGAGCTGCTGAACGACCTGCTTCGCCTGACGCCCATCAATCGTGTAGATACCGCCGACAGGAATCATGAGCACGTCAACCCGCCCGATGGCCTTCACCTGCGAAGGGCTAAGTATGTGGCCAAGATCCCCGAGATGGCATATTCTGACGCCGTCCGCCTCGATCACCGAGATGGTGACCGTGCCGCGCTGCTTGCCGCCCGATGAATCATGATTGGCCGCTGTGCACAAGTAGCGAATACGATCACTGCCTATCTTGATCGTTCCGCGCTCAGGCGTCCTTCCGGACAGCGGCCCGATCACCCTCGGATTGCCCCGCAGCAGGCCGACGGCATTGTGGTCGAAATGCTCATGGCTCACGAATACGACATCCGCCTTAACCGCGGGCGCTTTGTATCCCACCGTGGGCTCGAATGGATCAATCACGATGTTCGTCCCAGCCATGGTGGTGATTAGGAAACATGCATGCCCCAGCCATTTGATTGTCAGCACAATTGGTGTCATGTGCCCTGCCCTCCTATGCCGAATGCTACCTCCGCATTTCAGCCCAGTCCGCCGCGGACTGGGCGGAGCCGCTTGTGGCTACCTCTGCTTGTCGGCAGGGATGAATTCCCGACCCGGGCCGCGTTGCGCGACCGTAGCCTTCGCGCCCTTCGCGTTTCAACTCACCTACCGAATCAGCGAGCTCCCTTTGCCCAGCTTCACAGCGGATCGCATCAGATCGGCGACGAAAGCCTTCGCAAACCGGGCCGCGTCGGGAACCGCGTCACCCAGGGCCAGACGTGCCGCAATGGCGGCTGAGAAGGCACACCCAGTCCCATGGACCTCCGCGCCTTCGATGCGAACGCCCGGCAGTTCCACAAATCGCTCTCCATCGAAAAGCACATCGGTCGGCTCGCCGCCCAGGTGGCCGCCTTTCGCAAGCACATACCGGCATCCCATGCGGTGAATGGCTGCCGCCGCCTCCTTCAGGTCTTCGGTGCCCGTGACTCGGATGCCGGAGAGCATCTCCGCCTCGCGCACATTCGGCGTCACCAGCAGGACTCTGCGGATCAGGGAGCGCTTCATCCGCTCGATCCCCTTATTTGCCAACAAGGGAGTACCATCCTTTGCGGCGATTACCGGATCGAGCACCACGTTCGGGATCTCGCGCCGGTGAATCCTCTCTGCAACCACATCCACCGCTGTCGGGTCATAGAGCATCCCAACCTTGCAGGCGTCCACCCCGATGTCAAGCACCACCGAATCTATCTGGGCGGCGATGATGCGCGGCGGGACCTTGTGGATCTTCTGGACGCCGACGGTGTTCTGGGCTGTAACCGCCGTGACGGCACTGATCCCATAGACCCCCAGGCGTTCGAAGGACTTGAGGTCAATCTGAATCCCCGCACCGCCGCTTGAATCGGAGCCGGCGATAGTCAAGACTCGCGGAATCCGAGGCTCGCCCATATCACTTCTCTATTAGGATGTGCTGTAAATTGTGGCTGCTCAAAACGTTGATTTCGCTCTGGATACCGCGGTTCGTACGGGAGGGCGAAGCTCCTGCTGAGCCGGTTCGGCGGGAGCCTCACCCTCCCGAATGCCACTTATAAACAATCCCACGTTCGACGTTCAATTCCTTTAGCAGCTCCGGCAAGCTGTGAATCACGATATCGGGCCGGAGCTCCGGCGGAGCGGACTCCAGCTCCCTCTCCGATGTAACGCCGGTCAGCACCAGCACCGTGGTCGCTCCCAGGCGCTTCCCCAGGAGAACGTCCGTATCCAGCCGGTCGCCCACAATGACCGAGTCCTCAGGAGACGCGTGCGCCAGTTCGAGCAACTTACGCATTGCATAGGTCTCAGGCTTTCCGATCAGGACAGGCGTGACGCCGGTTGCAACTTCAATCGCCGCTACGAGCGCGCCGCCGCCGGGAACGACCAGCCCATCTTCCAACGGGAAGGCTGCATCCCGGTTCGTGGCGATGAATTTCGCCCCGCGGAGTATCGCCTGCTGGGCCTTTGTCAATGTGCGGTAATCGAACTTCCTGTCCAGCCCGACTACGACGTAATCCACCTTCTCGTTCAACCCATCCTCGACGAGCCGCACGCCGATGGCTTTCAATTCCTCTCTCGGCCCTTCTTCCCCTACGACCACCACTGACGCTCCCTGCGCGCCCTGTTCTTTCAGGTAGAGGGCCGTGGCATATGCGGAAGTCATGATATGCTCCTCGTCCGCAGGAATGCCCATGCGCTGGAGCTTTTCGGCATAGGAAGTGCGGGTCTGCGTGGAGTTATTGGTGAAGAAGTAGACCTGATGGCCGAGCCGCCTCAGGGTTTCGATGGTGTCCACCGCGCCGGGAAGAGGCTGCTCCCCGCGGTAGACGACTCCGTCGAGGTCGAAGACGAAGGTCCGAACAGCCAAATGAACCCACCTTTCCCAAGTACGGGCATATTCTAGCACATCACGCGAGCCGCGGTCAATGAAGATTTCGGATTGGGGATTTTCCCGCCGCAGGCGCGACGGATTCTTCCCTCTCACCTCGGGAGAGGGTCAGGGTGAGGGGCGCACAGACACAAGAAGCAGCAGGTCCGCCACGGCGGATGCCTGCTGCTTCGTGCGAGTCTGCAACGTCCCGGCGGGGCTAGCCGCCCGTCGCCTTCTTGCCTTCTTCGATCAACATCTTAACCTTCTGGCCGCCCTTGCGGCCGATCTCCTCATAGAAGCCATGGCCGTACTTCCGAGCGGTAGCCTCTCCGCCCTTCTCGCCGCCCTTCTTCCCGGCTTCGCGGACGGTCATTTCACCCTTTCCAGCCACGGTGGTCACCTCCTCTTAGCCATCCAACCAGCGCCAGAGAATTCCCGGCAATCCGGCCTGCCGGAGCCGATCCGCGCGGGTCCAGATCGAAAGTTACTTCTCTCCAAGGGACTTCTTGCCTGCCTGAATCAGATCCCTGACCTTGGGACCGCCCTTGAGACCACCTATGTGGCCGATTGCCCGATAGAAGTCGTGACCGTGGGTTTCGGAAGTGCGCAGGCCGCCTTTCCGCCCTGCTTCTCTGACGGTCATCGGATTCTGTTCGCCTCTGCGCATGGCAGTCCACCTCCTTATGTCGTACTCCCCACGTTCAGAATTCCCCTCGCCGGAGCCGTTTAAACCCCGGCTGATTTCCGGGAAGTGACAACTCGGGAAATGGCCGCTTCAAAATGGGCACGCGCCAGTCGGGCAGCCGCCTGCGTATTCCGACTCAGCAGCCACAAAGTCTTCCTCTCCGAGCTCGCGCGCCAACACTGGGCCGACATACAGGACCTGCTCGGCCCTGCTGCCGTACCGGTAGACCGTTATCCCTTTGCACCCCAGCTCGTAGGCCATCATGTAGACGTCCCGCACATCGCCGGGCGTTGCCTCCGGGGGCAAATTCACGGTCTTCGATACCGCGTTGTCCACGTGCCGCTGGAACGCCGCCTGCATCCGCACGTGCCACTCCGGGGCGATGTCCATCGCCGTCACGAACAGCCTGCGCACATCGGCCGGCACGGCCTCGATGGACTGAACCGATCCGCGCTTCGCGATTTCCAGCATGAGCTGCCGGCTGTGGAATTGCCGCTCTTTCGCTGTCTTTTCGAACTGCCGGTTCACTTCCACGAGGCTACCGCCTTCCATGACCTCCCTCACAAAGGCAACCGCGAACAACGGCTCGATCCCGCTCGAAGTCCCGGCGATGATGCTGATCGTGCCGGTCGGAGCGACCGACGTCACCGCCGCGTTTCTCATGGTCCGCTGTCCCGGCTTGTCCCAGACGCTCCCGCTGAAATTGGGGAACGGCCCGCACTTCTCGGCGAGCTCCTGCGACATCCTCTGCGCCTCCTGCGCGATGAAACTCATCACACGCTCGCCTGTCGAAAGCGCCTCGTCTGAGTCGTATGGGATGCCAAGCTCGATGAGCATATCGGCCAGGCCCATCACGCCGAGCCCGATCTTGCGGTTGCCCTGCGTCGCCGTCTTGATCTGCGGCAGAGGAAACCTGGTCACATCTATCACATTGTCCAGGAAGTGTACGCCCAGCCTGGTCAGGCCGCTCAGCTTCTCCCAGTCAATCTCGCTGTTCACGACGCGCGCCAGATCAATGGATCCCAGGGTGCAGGACTCATATGGAAGGAGCGGCACCTCGCCGCAGGGGTTCGTGCTCTCGATCGTCCCGATCCGCGGAGTCGGATTGGCCTCGTTTATCTTGTCGAGGAAAGCCAATCCCGGATCGCCGGTGTGCCAGGCCGATGTCACGATGAGATCGAACACCTCGCGGGCGGGCAGCGTTTTCACCGCCTCGCCGTTTCGCGGATTGATTAGCTGGTAATCCTTGCCGTCCGTCACCGCCCGCATGAACTCGTTAGTGACGCCCACGGATATGTTGAAGTTATCCAGCACGCCGCGCTTCGACTTGGCCGTGACGAACTCCAGGATGTCGGGGTGATCCACGCGGAGTATGCCCATATTCGCGCCGCGCCTGCGTCCGCCCTGCTTTATGATGCTGGTCGCCTCGTCGTAGATCTTCATAAACGACACCGGGCCTGAGGCCTCGCCCATCGTCGTCCGCACGAGATCACCCTTCGGCCTCAGCCTGGAGAACGAGAAGCCCGTTCCGCCGCCGGACTTGTGTATCAGCGCCATGTGCTTGAGCGTCTCGAAGATGCTTTCCATCGAATCCTCGACCGGCAGGACGAAGCACGCCGACAACTGGCCGATCTCGGTCCCGGCGTTCATTAAAGTCGGCGAGTTGGGCAGAAACTCCCGGTCGGCCATGATGCGGTAGAATTGATCCTGCGTCCGCCGGACTTCTTGTTCCGAGGCACTGTAATTCGCATCGGCCATCGCAACAGCACGTGCGACTCTGCGGAAGAGCTGCGAGGGCGTTTCGGTGACATTGCCCTGCTCGTCCCTCAGCAGATACCGCCGCTTGAGCACGATGACGGCGTTCACCCCAAGCTTGAGGTCGTCCACCACGCCGACGAAGCGCTTGATATCCCGCGCCTCGGCCCGTTCCTTCCGGTAGAGGATGTAGGCCTTTGCAACGTCGGGGTAATCCGCCTCCATGAGGACCTGCTCGACCACATCCTGCACGTCCTCGACCCGCGGTATCCGCCCGGCCCAGAGCGAGCTCACGACTTCCACGACCCGTTGAGCGAGCTTCTGCACCACTTCCTCATCAGGGGTGCCGGTCGCCGCGAAAGCCTTCGATATGGCATTCGCGATTTTCTGCGGCTGGAACTCCTCGACCCGGCCATCCCGCTTTCGGATTTTCGTCACTGCCGGTGCTTCACACATTTCGCCGCCCTCCCGAAAAACGTTGGGAGCTTCCATTGTTACTATTTACCCTGGATTGTACAGCTTCTCGAACCTAAGGCAAAGGAGTGTGGGGGTATGGGGGTGTGGGTGTGGGAGAAAGGGAGGCTGGGAGAATGGGGGAATGGGAGAAGGGGGAGCTTCGAACGCTGAGCTCTCCCCTTCGCCCAGGGCTGGGAGAAGGGCCGGGGATGAGGGCCACTGGCGACTGACGACCAGCATATCGCCTACCTGCAATTGACAAGCGCCCCGCGCGCTGGTAGAATCTTCTAAGAAATCCAATGAGGGATAAAACGAACTGTTAGATGAACGCGAAGATATAAGATGAGAAAGCTCCTGGTGATTATTATGACAACAACATTCCTCTCCGGATGCGCCAACACCGGAGGCAAGTTGCCGGAGAAAAAGGATATGGGAACGCTGACAATTCGATGGGAACGCCTCGTAAATGAAGAAGGTCAGACTTGTGAACGATGCGGTTCCACAGAAAATGAATTGCAAGAAGCAGTTGGCAGCCTTAGGAAGGCCTTGGGAGCGCTTGGGATAGAAGTCGTTCTCGAGAAGAAACCGCTGAGTCCAACCGCCTGTGCCAAGGACATTTCTCAGTCGAACCGTATCTGGATCGGCGATCGATCGCTGGAAGAGTGGTTGGGCGCCGCAGTGGGAAAGAGTCCCTGTGGGTTCTGTTGCGCAGAACTCGGTCAGTCGGCGGAGTGCAGAACAATAACAGTCGGCGGGAAAACGTATGAAACCATTCCCGCAGAGCTCATTATCAAAGCGGCACTCCTTGCAGGTTCCCAGATGGTTGCGGCGCCGTCTGGAAGAGTGTGTTGTCCAGGTTCAGTAACAACTCAGGAAACAAGCTCAAGTTGTTGCCCAAAACCGCCGCGGCGGAAGTAGCCGCTAGCCGCCGGCAGTCAGCCGCTAGCATCCAGCATCGAGCATCCAGTATCAAGTATCCGGAATCGCCCTCTGTCCACTGACGACTGACGACTGGCGTATTGCCCACACTGCAATTTGACAGGCGCCCCGCGCGCGGGTACAATCTTCGAAGAAACCCACTGAGGGACAAAACGAAGCGTTATGTGCGTCAGGCGTTTTCTCCAGCGTCTGAGGCGAGTGTTAGGTATGACATCGAATATTAAAAAGTCCATAGACAAGCTCGCCGAACGCGCCGACATGATCATGGCTTCACCAGCCACGATCGAGAAGTTGCGCAGACAAGGACTTCCCATGCAAACCATTCCAGCCCCGACGTTGGAGCAGTGGTTTGAGGGTCGGAAAGCCAATGCCAAAGAGGTAGTCAAATATCTACCTGAGCCGCCGCCGATTGAACTGGTGTCTTACGCGATTAAGTCTCTCTACGAGGAAATCCTACATTGTATCCTGTGTGGGCTCAACGGAGCAGCGATTACCCTCTCGGGCAATCTTATTGAGTTCACACTGAAACACGCTGCTTTCGTGAGGGAGGCAGGAGGCTATCAGAACTATGATCCCGAAAAATGGGACGAATTCGAGCAGATTGACTTTGCGCACGCCATCAGCCGGGCAAAGCGTGCTGGTCTGATCAGCTCAAAAATGGGCAAGCGCTTACATGCTTTTCGGGAAGACATCCGAAATCCCTACAGCCATTACAACATCCGAAAGATAACGCGCGAAGTTGTTGCAGGACACGTTAAGGTGCTTAATCTTGAAACTAGGGAATACGAAGAGAAAGACATTCCAGCCAAGCAAGATCCGAATATTCAGGCGTTAGCGAAACCCATAATCGACAAGAGAATGGTTCTAAACGTCTTCCTCTTTGCAGATGAAGTAGTGAAGTACGTTCTTAAGCGGTTGGGAGAAAGTGTGAAGGCCTAAAGCGCGTAACAAATGAATCCAGCGGACGCGCAGGCGCGCCGCTGAGCCTGGGCGTTAAAGTCCCTCACCGTATCCGATTCGGGGCCGGGTCGGACGGCACGGCATCACCTTCATGGGGAGAAAGGGAGTATGGGGGTGTGGGGGAATCCGCTGCGGCGGAAGTAGCCGCTAGCATCCGACATCGAACATCCAATATCCAGTATCCAGCATCCAGTATCCGGCACTGACTACTCCTCCGACCATGCCCTCTGCTCCTCGCGGGTCATGTGGCGTTTGTCGCCGAAGGAGTAGACGCGGATCGCGGCGACCGGCTGGATCGGGCAGGCGGACTCGCAGATGCCGCACCCGACGCAGACTTTCTCGTTCACGAACGGGCGCTTCGTCCCCTCGACCGTCTTCCACTCGACAGCCTTGTAGGAGCAGTACTCGTCGCACACCAGGCAGGTGCGGTTCGAGTTCCAGGCGATGCACTGGTCGCGCTCGATGACCGCCGTTGCGATGAAGATGTGCTTCTTCTCCTCGATCTTGAAGGGGCGAACGGCATCGGTGGGACACACTTCGCCGCAGGCGTTGCACTCCTGGGTGCAGCATCCGATCCGGGGGACGAGTATCGGCGTCCAGAAGCCCTCGATGCCTGCTTCGTGCAGGGCCGGCTGAAGCCCGTTGGTCGGGCAGACTTTCATGCACTCGCCGCACCGGATGCACCTGGCAACGAATTCGCTCTCCTCAACAGAGCCCGGCGGGCGGATCAGCTCCTGGCTGCTCAGCTTGACCGACGAAGTCTCACCCAGAGCGCGCTTCCTGCCCGGATCAATCCTCACCATCGCCGCGAATCCGAGGCCGACCGCCGCGCCCTGGAGGATCCGCCGGCGCGGGAGACTCAATCTCGTCTCAGGATGCAGATCGGGCTTCGGCCGGAAGCGGAAGCTCACGGCGTCTGTAGGGCATATCGGCACGCAGTTGAAGCACTCGATGCACTCGGCCGTCCGCGTGAGCCGCGGGTTCTCGTGGATTGCGGCCATCTTGCAACTCGTGCACTTGGCGCAGTCTATGCATTCCTTGCTCACGACGCGCTTCAGGATGGGGACATACGAGAGAAGCCCGAGAAGTGCGCCGAGCGGGCATAGGTTCCGGCACCAGAACCTCCGGGACAGGCTGTTGAGGCCGATTATGGCAACAAACACCGCCAGGACGAGCAACCCCTGCCTGAAATAGAGCTGCGGGCCGGAGATGAACTGCCAGGCTCCCGCCCGGTCGCTCAGCCACGCGGCCACCGACGCCATCGGGCCTAAGCCGCCAGATGACCAGCCGTAGAACATCTCCGCCAGCCATCGAAAGGCCATCTGGATCGGGGCGACGAAGACCAGGACGATGGTTCGCGTCAACAAGCTCAGAGGATCGAGCAGGTAGACCGCCTGCGTGCTGAACAGAGCGGAGACGAGAAGGCCGGCGAGAATGTAGTACTTGAGGCCGCGGAGCTGAACGGCGCCGCGGCGCTTTCCCCGGAAGAACAGCTTGTCCGAGGCGTCGAGCGTCGTCCCGAGCGGGCATACCCAGCCGCAGAAGACCCTTCCGAGCAGGATGGTGATTCCGACGACGACCAGCGCGGGCCACATGACGGCGATCAAGGCCCTCGCGGCGAGCATGGAGGCTGCCGCAGCCAGGGGGTCCAGTCTCACGAACAGGTCAACCGGAATCCCCGGCTTCAGCGGATAGGCGGTCGCATAGATTAAGACGAGGAACAGCCCGAAGAAGACGATCTGGCTGATCCGTCGGATCGTTCGAGTTCTCATTTGCTAACTTACCGCCGATCGGGAAGCAGACTGTAGACCATAGACAGGGAAGCTTTTCGGTCTGTTGTCTACTGTGTACTGTCTTCTGACTCGGCGAGGACTTCGAGTTTCAGGTGCGTGACGGCGTCCCTGTGAAGCCGGACGGGGACGTCGTACGTACCGAGAGACTTGATCGGCTCCTCAAGCTCGATCTTCCGCTTGTCTATCTTGATGCCGGTCTGCTTTTCGAGCTCGTCGGCAATATCGGCGTGGGTAATCGCTCCATAGAGCTTCGTGCCGGTGCCGACCTTGCCCTTTATGGTGATCTGGACTTCAGCCAGCCGCTCGGCGAGATCCTTCGCCTCCCCGACTGTCTTCTCGCCGCGCGCTTCCTCGATCTTGCGCCGCTTCTCCAGCTCGGCGAGATTCGGCTTAGTGGCCGCCACTGCAAGCCCGCGCGGGAACAGGTAGTTCCTCGCGTAGCCATCCGAGACGTTCACTATGTCATCATGCAGCCCGAGGCCCTTAACTTCGCGGGCCAGTATTACCTTCATTAGCTGTAATGCCTCCTATTTTGTCAGCCGCACTCCCAGCGTGAACTTGCTGTCATCAAAAGCGTCATCCACGCCGAGAAGCACGCCGACATCGTCGGTCAGATTGTAAGCCGCCTGAACATCCAGCCTCGGCTCATACGGGTCGTATAGATTGAACGAGGCGAACGACCGCCCCGAAAGCGCATAATCCAGGCCCAGCCCCAACCTGGAAGCGTATATCCCATAGCGCAAGTCAGACCGAGCGTTCAGCGCCTGTCCAGGCTGGACAATCAGCTTGTTCCCCGCGCCGACATCGTACATCCCCACGTTCAGGAAGCCGTCGCCCTGCAAGGGGATGGTTGCCGACAGCGTAGCCCTGAATCGGCCGTCATCAGGCCGCAGGACTCCCTCCAGGCTGGTCTGGCGAGTCGGTATCCCGGGTTTCAGTCTTGGCCCTCTGCCGAATATCCGCCCGAAGCGGCCGATAACGTCACGCGCCTCCTTCGCTGCGGCCCGCGCTTCTGCGGCGGTTTGACGGATGTCCTCCTGAAATCCAGGGGCCGTCACGAGCTGCTCGAGACTCGCAGCAGTTCTGTCCAGGCTTGCGGCGGCACGCTGCGCAGAGGCCAGGGTCTCGCCGAGGCTTTCCTGGAGCCGGCCCTCCTTGGCGAAGCGCCCCAGCTCTCCCATCAGGTCACGCAGACCTGCGCTGGCGACCTGCACGTTTGAGACTATAGCGCGGACTTCGTCCTGCTGGCCGGTGACGGTGCCCTCGATGGCGCACATGGTCCGGTCAAGCCTTGCCGTCGCCATCTCAACATTGGCAAGCGAGCGCTTTATATGCTCCTCGAATTCCTTGTCGGCCAGAATGTTCCTCAGGCTCTCGGACGCCTCCGTCAAGTTGGCGACCAACTGCTTCGTCTGGGGCAGTATGTCCTCAATCCGGACCGGCACTTGCCCTACTGCCCTGGCTCCTGGCGGCAGATTTCCCTCGGCCTCGCGGTTCGGAACGATGTCTACGGTCTTCTCCCCGACGAGCAATCCGACGCGCAGCACGAACGTGGAGCCTCTCGGGACCCTATATCTGCGGTTGATCTTCATGCGGACGACGGCCCGGTGCTCCTTGTCCAGAGTAATCGTCTCGACGCGGCCAACCTTCACACCCGCCATGGTGACCGTAGATCCCTCGATCAACCCCATCGAGTCATCAAAGACCACGGTGAGCGGATAGCCGGCTACGCGCAGGTTATACTCAGTCAAGAACCAGGCAACCGCTCCCAGCGCGGCCGCCGCGATGAAAACTATTATTCCGACTCTGACTGCAGGGCTAACGGCCATTTCATACCTCTGTAACCGGTTCAACTTGCAGTGCCCGGCTGGATCGGGCCTTCTGCTCGACCTTCGACGAATTGACGCACTCGCTCGTCAGGCAACCGGCGAATCTCATCGGGTGTACCATAGGCAATGATCGTGCCGCCGTGAAGCATTGCGACACGGTCCGAAATCCGGAGAATACTCGTGATATCGTGCGAGACGACCACGGACGTGACGGCCAAGCGGTTTCTCATCTCCGTGATCAGATCACCTATCACTGTGGTCATCACCGGGTCGAGACCGCTCGTCGGTTCATCGTAAAAGAGCACTTCGGGACTCATAGCGATCGCGCGCGCTAGGCCGACCCTCTTCTGCATGCCGCCGCTGAGCTGCGCGGGCATCAAGTTCTGCGTGCCGGGCAAGCCGACCAGCGCCAGCTTCTCTGCTACTATATCATCAATCTCGCTTCGACTCAAATGCGTATGCCTGAGAAGCGCAAACGCAACATTCTCGTAGACCGTCAGCGAATCGAACAGGGCCCCATATTGGAAGACCACTCCTACTCTATGCCGTATGCGATTCAGTTCATCTTCGGGAAGCTCTGTGATGTCCGTGCGATCCATGAAGACCTGACCGGATGTGGGCCTTATGAGACCCGCCAGGATCTTCAGCAGAGTCGTCTTCCCGGAGCCGGACACGCCCATGACCGACACGGTATCGCCGCGCCGGATATGCAGATTGACATCGCGCAGCACTTCTTTGCTATCGATGCGATGGTATATCTGTCTGACAGTTATCACAGCAGCCTCAAAAGGCCGGCTTGCCGGCTCCGAACATGAAATAAGCGAGGAAGTAGTTGGAAATGTAAATCAGAATCATCGAGATGACGACGGCATTCATCGTATTCTTGCCGACGCCTGCGGCGCCGCCTGTCGCCGCCAAGCCCTGCTGAGTCCCAACCGTTGCAATGAACGCCCCGAAGAACACCGTTTTCAGCAAACCCATCAGCACGTCATAGAGTTCCACCCATTGACGCGTGGAGTCCAAGAAGGATGTTGCCGTGACGCCGTTCGCAAGGGCGACCACGTAGCCGCCGAAGCTGCCGACTACCATTCCAAGCATCGTGAGCACCGGCAGCATGACAACCAGCGCCACGAAGCGGGGCACCACCAGATATTGGATGGGGCTGGTGCCCACCGAGCGGAGAGCATCTATTTGCTCGGTAACTTTCATCGTGCCGATTTCGGCGGCTATGGCGGATCCGGCTCTTGCGGCTACAACAACCGCCGTCAAGACAGGGGCCAGCTCCCGTGCGATGGAAAGAGATATGCCGCCGCCAACCAGGCCGCCCGCTCCGTAGGCGACGAAGAGCTGCGCCGTGTAGAGGGCCAGAACCGCGCCGGAGAAAGCTGTGGTTACGAGGACGATTGGGATCGAGTTGACACCGATGGACGCCATCTGGCTCACGGTGTCCCTGATGCTGATGTCGCCCTGAATGGTGCGCCTAATCGCTCCAGAAGCGATTGTTGTGGCTTCGCCGATGAACTCGAAGACGCTGTTGATCTGCCGCAGGACTGCCCGCCCGGAGGCGTCTATCGCAGATTCGAGATCGCTGGTCACGGTTGCCACCTCAGGGTACGAGAAAGCGCCGGAACCTCCCGGCGCATGGCGCCAATGCGGCGCCATTATAAACTAACCGACGGCCTTTGTAAACCGATGCGAGAGGAAGATTGACAGCGTCCAGGGTTTGTCACCACCCGTATGCCTTGTTGTGAGCACCTCCGGCAATCTGGTATAATCCTGATGCGGATGGGGACGACAGAGATGGCTCAGCAGGGGCGGAACATAGTTGCCGTGAATCGCAAGGCGCGGCACGATTATTTCATCGAGGAGACCTACGAAGCGGGGATTTGCCTCGCGGGAACGGAGGTGAAGAGCGTCCGCGCGGGTCAGGTCAGCCTCCAGGACAGCTTCGCCAGAGTCGGGAACGGCGAGGTCTGGCTCGTCAACATGTACGTCGCCCCTTACGAAAAGGGCACCCGGTTTAACCTCGAACCCCGACGGCCCCGGAAGCTGCTTCTTCACGGATCCGAGATCGCAAGGCTCCTTGGCAAGACCCGGCAGAAGGGCCTGGCGCTGATCCCGCTTCAGATGTACTTCGAGCGCGGGTATGCAAAGGTCGAGCTCGGATTGGCGAGGGGCAAGAAGTTCTACGACAAGCGCCGGGCGATTGCCGAGCGCGACGCCCAGCGCGAGGAGCGCAGAGCCCTCGTGGATAGGACGACGCCGGGCACTCGGTGAAGGAAGACGGTAGACCGGAAAGTGCTTCTTGGTCTATTGCCCACGGTCTCCCCCAAGTTCTGCTTGACCTCTTTCTTTACATCTGCTAAGATTCCTCCACTCCTATTCAAGCAACCGGAGGGGCGGCAAAATGACAAGCGAGCGATACACCATCAAAGACCTTCCTGTGGACGAGCGGCCCAGGGAGCGCCTGGTGAAATACGGCGCCGAAGCTTTGTCCAATGCAGAGCTGCTGGCGATCATACTGCGCGTAGGGACGCAGGAATACTCGGCCATCGGTCTGGCGGAGCACATGCTCAGCGAGTTCAACGGCTTGAGGGGCGTCGCAGCCGCGGGTGTGGAAGACCTCAGCCGCGTCAAGGGACTCGGAACGGCCAAAGCCGCCCAGATCAAGGCCATGGTGGAGCTCGGCAAGCGGCTCGCGGCGAGCATCGGCGACTCCAGGCCGGCCATACGCTGCCCCCAGGATGCGGTAGACCTGCTGATGCCGGAACTCCGCGACGAAGCACAGGAGCGCTTCAAGGGGATCTTTCTCAACAGGAAAAACGAAGTATTGAAGATTCGCACGATCACCATCGGCAGCCTGGACGCGAGCATCATCACGCCCAGGGAGCTGTTCCGGGACGCGATCTCCATGAACAGCGCAGCGGTGATCATCGCCCACAATCACCCGTCCGGTGACCCGACGCCGAGCAAGGAGGACATCGAGGTTTCGAAGCGCCTCCAGCAGGCGGGGCAGATGATCGGGATCGAAGTACTGGATCACCTGGTAATCGGCGACGCCCGGTGGGTCAGCCTCAAGGAGCGCGGGCTGATGTAATCGCGTCCAGGGCGTCACCATCTCGACCCGCACGCAACAATTCCCCGAATTTTGCATAAATTCTCACCACACGATATGACACGCCTATCCAATCGCAATTACAATACGCACAGTTAGCATTCCAGGGCATGGAGGCCACCTGCAGTCAGGCGAACCAACCCTCGCACGCGTCTGGGCAGCCCCTGGAGAAGCAAGATGCCGCAGCAATCCAGGTTTGATTGAACGGCCTTTGCGGTGAAGAACTCCATTGGAGGGGATTCGGTATGCACTGCTTTCTATGCGATGCTGATTCCGCAGCAGGATCGAAGGCATGTGAGGTGTGCGGGAAACTGCTGGCAACGGATCCGGATCGCTATTTCAAGGCCGGAATGGAGGCCATGGCAGCGGGCGGCATAGACCGGTCCATCAGGCTTCTCACGGACTGCGTCAGCATGAACCCCCAGCACATGAGCGGCCGGTATAATCTGGGATTGGCGCTGTCACTCGGCAACAAGCATGATGAAGCCATGGAGCAGTACCTGGCGATCATCGAGCAAGATCCGCGTTACCCCGGCGTCTACACCGCCTTGGGACAGGCAGCTTTCGGGAGCTACTTGGCTCACATGGAGGAGGCCGAAGCCCAGCGCAAGGCGATGATTCAACTGCTCGCGAAGGCGATTGATCTGGACCCGGAGGACGTTGACGCGCACTTCTCACTTGCCAATGCGTATATCGCCATAGGAACAGCCGACAAAGCCATCCCGCACCTGAAACGCGCCCTGGCTCTGCATCCCGATTCGTCGGCCATACACTTCACCATAGCGCACGCGTTCAAGATGCTGGGGAAGTACGAAGAGGCGACCATAATGGCCACAAGGGCAATGCAGCTCGCGGGCACTGACGATCCATTCTGGGAAGACATCCGAAATCTGCTCTCGGAACTTGAACAGACGGTCTTGCCTAGGTGAGCCGCGGACCGGCTATACGAAGTTCACCGCCAGCAGTCCCCCGAAGTAGAGGCACAGGTAGGCGGCGATCCCCGTTCGCAGCGCCCTCCTGACGAACACCGGATTGGAGGCCCTGTACATCTCCGCTGCCACCACGGTAGGGATCAGCGTCCCCAACTTCACTAAGCAGAAGATGCCGTAGCCGCGATCAACGCAGTACACCATCAGCGGATTGGCTTCTTTCGCGAGGCCGGAGGCGACCAATACGATGGTGAGTAGGGTATCCGCAAGGCATATCGCAATCAGGCAAAGGCTTTCTCTGCTAATAGTAAGTCTCATCCCGCCCACGGCTGAACAGGAGGCCGCTTTCCCCTGTTCTCCTTTCCGGCAGTTCTCGCCTGACTGGGGTTTTAGGCTCTTCCAAAGTAGGAGACTTCAAGAACTGTGCCAAACGTACCGGGAATGCTACCGGATTTGACCGCCCCCACGCCCCCTGGTATACTTGTGAAACGCCGAATCGCGAAGGTTTTGCTGGTGGATGACCTCGACAGACGGTTGCTAGAGATCGTGCAGGGCGACTTCCCCATCGCCGAGCGTCCTTACCGCGTTCTTGGTGAGTGCCTGGGGATTAGCGAGAGAAACGCGCTCGATCGCGTCCGGGCCCTGGCGAATTCAGGGATCATTCGAGAGATCGGGCCCTCCTTCGATGCCCGCAGGCTGGAACATGTGACAACCCTGGTGGCGGCGAAGGTCCCCGCAGACCGCCTGGATGAAGCAGCGAACAGTATCAGCGCCTTCGCGCAAGTAACGCACAACTACGGGCGCGACCACGAGTACAATCTGTGGTTCACGCTTGTCTGTCGAGATGCTGAGGAGCTCGAGCGCACGCTCGAAGAGATCAAGACAAAGACAGGAATCTCGGATATACACGAGCTTCCGGCAGAGCGGACTTTCAAGCTGAGAGTGAATCTAGGGTTCTAATGACCGAGGCTCAGATCGGGATAATCAAGGCGCTCCGGGGCGGGCTGCCTCTCTGCGAGGAACCGTTCCTGGAGCCCGCTCAGAAGGCGGGGGTCTCGCAGGACGAACTGCTGGCGCAGTTGAAGGCGTGGAACGCCGATGGGACCATCAGGCGCTTCGGGGCCGTGCTGCGCCATCGTCGGGCCGGCTACTCCGTGAATGCTATGGGCGTGTGGAACGTGCCGGATGACAGGATCGAGGAGTTCGGACGAGCAGCCGCAGCCTCCGAGGCCGTGAGTCACTGCTACCAGCGGACGAGATTCAGCAACTTCAGGTACAACCTATACACCATGATTCACGGCAAATCGCGGGAGGGCTGCGAGAACGCCGCTCGGCGGATTTCGGAGGAAACCGGGATCGCCGATTACGCGCTCCTCTACACAACAAAGGAGTTCAAGAAAGCCCGCCCTGTGTACTTCGCAAGCACGTCGGAGGCCTGAAGTCAGCCATGAAGCGAGTTGTGAGCGTTAGTCTGGGATCGAGCAAGGGCGACAAGACTGTCACCGAGACCCTGGCAGGCGTGGAGTTCGAAATATCCAGGATCGGGACGAACGGCGACATGGCGAAGTTCGCGCAGCTCGTCAGGGAGTTCGACGGCAAGGTTGACGCGATCGGGCTGGGCGGGATCAATCTGTACTTATGCGCGGGCAGACGACGATACATCATACGAGACGCGGCGAAGCTTGCCGCGAACGCCAAGGTGACGCCGGTCGTTGACGGCTGGGGCATCAAGGACACCCTCGAGCGTGAGATGATTGATTGGCTTCAGCGCGAGGGGATTGTTGACTTCACGGGCAAGAACGCCCTGGTCGTGTGCGGAGTAGACCGCTTCGGGATGGCGGAATCCATCGCACGCCTCGCTAAGTCGGTGGTCTTCGGCGATCTGATGTTCGACGTGGGCGTACCAGTTCCTATAAGATCGTGGCAAGCGCTCATGCTTGTGGCGCGGACTCTCCTGCCGCTGATCTGCGTCGTCCCCTTCCAATGGCTCTATCCCACCGGCGGAAAACAGGAGAAGATCACGCCGAAGCACGAGAAGCACTTCCGCTGGGCCGACATCATCGCCGGCGACTACAAGATCATCGGGAAGTTCATGCCGCCGCCGGAGTCGGGCGCTATGGCCGGAAAGACCGTCATCACGAACACGCTTACGCCAGCCGACATCGAAAACCTGAAGGCCCGCGGCGTCAGGACCTTGATAACGGCCACACGGGAGTTCGACGGGCGGACTCTAGCCACGAACGTCCTTGAAGGGATAGTCATCACGCTGGCCGGGAAGCGCCCGGAGGAGATGTCTCCGCAGGACTACCTCGACACGCTGAAGAAGATGGACCTCCAGCCGACGGTCAGGAGGCTGGGGTAAGCTTTGACTATCGTTTGCGGATGACGATAGAGCTCGCTTCGCGCTGCCCGGCGGACACGGAGACTATTAGAGCGCCTCTACCTGGAATCGTCAACTTCTGCAAGGCGGTCGTGCTGTTCCCCAACGAGACAAGCCCTTCGGGGCCGAAGGTCTGTATTGTGAAGCCTTTCGATGCGCTGATGCCGACTCTTGCCAGCGGAAGATCAAACTCTACCTCCCGGACATCGTCGGACATATTTGCCAGCACGACGCCCAGGCTCCCATCTTCGGCAAGCCATGCGGATGCCGGCACGCATGGGAGGACGATCCTGTAGTTGCCACCGAAAGAACCCGGAGCATCACTGCATACGACGCGCGGGTTGTCGCCGCGAACGTTCAGCATGCCCAGGAACCGGCCGTACACGAGAAACTTATGGCCGAAGCGGCGGCAGCGGACTACGTTCCGCAGGAACTCAGCCTCTTTGGTCGCTTCCGGCCTTGTAATATCCACGAGGCGAACCCAGCCGGGTTGCGCGCCCCAGACGAACGACCGCGCCACCTTCGCCCGAAACGGAACCGACTTAACGATGTCGTCCCACGCCGGATACTGAAATCCGAAGGTCAGCGAACGGCCGGAATAAACGGACGGGAACAAGGGAATCGGCTCCGGTTCGGAAGTTGGAGTGTTTGCCATAAGCTGAAGATCGAACTGGTCAATCCAGCACTCCGCGTTTTCTTCGGTGGCAAGGATAGCATTCTTTGGGAGCTTCTCGCGCGCCTCGGCCACGAGCTTTCGGTAGCCGTCAACCCACAGCGTACCCCCGCCCAGAGGATGGCCGTGATCGGGATTGAAGCATCTAACGGGTCCGGCTGCCCCGATCTGATCAATGTATACCCCGTCCACGCCGAACTCGCGCAGCAGGCGCTCCACAAGCCCGGCGACGGTTTGCCGCCACTGGGCCGAGTACGGGCACATGACGTTCAGCGGGACGTGGGCGACGTAGGTCTCAGGGTATGGCTTGCCGTTTTCCCGCCTGGCTGCCGCTTTGTCCCCACGCTGTTGTGTCCAGAACTTCGACTTGGGATCGCTCAGCCGGCCGTTGATATAAGGCATCACATGCCAGCCCACCCCCTGAAGCTCCCTGACGGCCTCTGCAAACCCCGACTTGGCTGGGAAGTAGTCAGGATATAGGGTATCGTAGGGTATCTCGTGCCAGCGATACCAGTGGAAAGAGATCGGAATGCCGAAGATGTCGGCCGCCTTCTTGTAGAGGGCCAGGTTCTCACCCGGCGTTAACTCTGAAAACAGCCAGAGGTCGGTATCCTTTACCCACTGTGGGATCGGGCGCTCGGACACCGGGCCGCCTCTGCCCCAAGGCGTCTTGAAGGTGAATTTGCGATAGATCTGCGCGGCATCGTAGTAATCCCCGTTGAACACGCCGATCGCCGCCTCGAACGGGACCTTATACGTTCCGCCGCCCGACTTCTGAAGCGCAGGCCAATTCATGCACAGATACCCGACGTTGTCCCGCCGAGCCGCTGCTTTGAACGTCTTGTGGCCGCCCCGGACGTCGTGCGCTCCGATGTAGAGCCCGTGGCCGCCGTGATAGAATGCGAGAAACTGCATCGCAGCCTGGCACGACGGATAAGAACCGTCGTACTGCGTGCCGGGCTCCACATCGTACTCCAGGCCCCAGCCCCAAGGGACGGCCATCTTCAAGCCCTTGTGCCGCTTGATATTCGGAACTATGGGGAAATCGGCGCGCGAAACCTTCCAGCCGTCCGGGAGCTTAGCCCGAAGCGACCAGTAAGAAATCGGATTCCCAGGCTCGACACGGACAGCCATCGTTACCTCGGCTGCCTGTTCTGCCAACGGAACCGTCCATGCGAAGTCAGCTCGGTCGCGGCGTCCCGCTGCATCGGACAGGATGGCATCACTACTGCCCAAGTCTTTGGCCATGCCCTCAGGCCCTTGGAACGCCAAGCGCCAGAGCGAGCCTGCGTCGCCGGAGTTGCCCAGCCACTCGCGCCCGTCGGCGGCAGCTAGCCCTTGGAGCGAAAGCCTGCCGCCGGACACGTTGAAGGTCAATTTTAGCTTGCCGGAGTCGAGGACTACGTTCTGCCCGCTCGGAGATATGTTGCACTGGACTCGCACGGACGCACCCAGCAGCAGAACGCCCACCCAGGCGATTGACACAAGGGCAACCCTGTGAAAGACGTTATTAAGCGCCATTAGCACGACCTCCGAAGAAGATTCGCGCATATGGTAGCACAAAAGCGGGGAACCGACAGGGGGAGCAGCCTGCGAGAGGCTTAGTAGTACGTGAGATCGCTCCCACGCCTCGGGCGGACTACCGGGCGGATCGTAGAGCCATCAACCTCCACCGAGCTGATTCCGACCACGGCGGCATACTGATCGGATCCGGGCTTGGAAAGCACCCCTGTGATGACCTTCAGCCCCGTATATCCCGAAGCGCCTGCGAGATTGGAACCATCATCCAGGTAGAAGTAGTCCGACCCTACCGCAGTCACGCGGCCCCACACGCAGATGAGCAAGCCGACATTGTTGAGTCCGGTGCCTCCGGTAACTCCCGGCGTATAGATGTTCAAGGCGGAGCCGCCTACGTCGCGGTTGACTACGCTCAACGCCGTGGGTTGGTCGCCGGAGCCCGTGACCGTGACTACCGGGTTCGTGATCGTTCTCTCCCCGGCCAACGTCTGAAGAGTCCCGCTGACAGTGACTATGCTGCCGATGATCGCGTCTGTCTGCGTGGATCCGAGCTCGACCTTCAAGCCGGACGACCTGTCCGGCTCCTGAACGTACATGATGCCGGGGAACTGCGCAGGCCCGGCGCTGACGACTTTGCCCGTCAAGATGACGGAGTCGCCGTCTTCGCTGTTCTTGACCTGGTAGATGCTCGTCTTGAGCACATTGACGGTCACGGTGTCCGCAGCGACGCCGCCCTCAGTATTTCTCGCAGTGAGTTTTACAGTGTATGTGCCGTTCGACAGGGCCGAGGTATCCCAAGTTCCCAGCACGCCGTTGACCACCGGCGTAGTCTGAGGAACCCCTATGGGCGACCATGACGACGGCGACTCTCCGATGCCGTACTCCAACGTATACTCCTGGAAAGCACTGCCGGAAGCGGTGCCCTTGATCCTGACAGGGCCGAAGAGCGTCGTCCCAGCCGCAGGCAGATCAATGACTGCTGTAGGAGGCGGCGGACCGATATCGCCTGACACGACCAGTGCGAACGCTTGAGGGCCGTCTGGGATGTTATAGCCGCTGATGGTCACCGTATACGTTCCCGGCATCGGGGAATTGATATCCACTCCCTCGACGTTGTTTAGACGGTCGGTGGTCCCATTGCCTCTTCGGGTTGAGCTGTCCGGCAATGTGACTACCAGATCGAGATCGTTCACCAGCGCCGGTGAAGCCGAGACAGATGCCCAATAGTCCGTCCACACAAGCGTGATGCGAAGGGGATCCGTGCTCGCCGAAATGGGATACGTATAGACAGCGGAGCCTCCGGTGTTCAGACCCGCTGTGTTGTCAGCAAACTCCATCGTCCTTGGAGCGGTAGGCGTGAGGTTGTAGGCCAGATTTACCAATCCCCAACCTTCCACATTGTTAGGGCGAGTGGTCGGAATCTCCTTGAAGCTCCCTGTGCCGTACTGCCCGGGATACAGCTCTGCGGCGCCGTTAATCAGCGTGGCCTTAATCAGAGCCGCACTGGGGGTATGGCTCTTCGTTGTGCGATAGTACTCCCGCACAAGTGCACACGCCCCGGCCGTCAGCGGCGTTGACATGCTGGTGCCGCCGCAGTAAACGTAATCGGCATTGTATACGCCCCAGAGAGTGCCAGCCCCCGCGACATGCGACCTGCAGGAGATGATGTTCGTCCCAGGCGCGCAGATGTCCGGCTTGATCCTGCCGTCGTCGCAGGGTCCGCGACTGCTAAATGCCACCATGCCGGAGGAGTTGTTGCTGACCTTGTCGCTTTTGATCGGTTCGGCAGGATAGTCGTCAGGCCAGTAGTTCCAATAGGTGCCCTGAGCGCCGCCCGACAGGCGGTAGTTCTCGTTAGCGCCTATTGTGATGCAGTTCTTCGCTGTTCCGGGCGAATCTAAGGAATCGAGGTCAACGACGCCGTCGGCGTTGGCGTCTACCCCCCCATTTCCAGCGGAGAACAGTATCGTCATGTCCTTGTGGTTCCACATGAACATATCGAGGTTTCGCGAATCAGTAGTGTACGCGCCGGCATAGGCTGCGCCCCAGCTATTGGTATGCACCCGCGCCCCGTCGTCAGAATACGGCGGCAGGAAGAGATCGTTGAGGTTGGAGGGAATGCCTCCCAGGCCGCCCGCGTTGTCCAGCACCGACTGAAATACGAGCTGCGCCTCGGGAGCATTGCCGGCAAACGAGGAGGTATAGTTGTGAGTTGCCGGATTGGCGCCGGAAAGAGCGCCGCTGCCGAGAACCGACCCGGCAACATGCGTGCCATGGCCGTGCGGATCGTCCCACTTGTTTTTCCGCCCAAGCGCATAAGTCCTAAAGATGCGCCCGGCGAAGTCAGCCGAAATGGTTGACAAGCTGCCAGTGTCAAGGCCGGTATCACAGACGGCAACCAGCTCCCCACTTCCAAAAAGGCCGATATTCGTCCACACCGGTGGAACATTCATGATGCCGCGAGCCACATTGTTGCTCAGCCTGCGCTCCAGCCGGGGCTCGATCCAGTAGACGCCTCTCTGGACGGCGATACGCCGCACCATCTGCGGAGTCAACGACGCTTCCACATGTTCACCGCCCGGGCCGGACGCGCTGGCGTGCACCGAGCCTCCTGCGCGCCTGATCTCCGCCTCAACGGGCAATCTCGATTCACCCGGAAACATTTGTATGACCACCTTGAAAGACCCGTGCTTGCTCATGAGTCCCGGGCTAAGGCGGTACGCAGGATGATAGAATGCAACCCCCTGCACCTCCGGCAGCCTCGATACGTTCTCCGCTGCCTCAGGCGTCATGCGCACTATGAATGCAAAGTCCGGGAGATAATCGAATATCTCCGCCCCCAGCGAGCCGAGATCCGCCTTCCAGGAAGGCTCGATCGGCCCATTGAATTGCACAATGTAGTAGGCGTACTCACGGGAAACAGCATGTGCCCGAAGTTCCGCGGGTATTTGAGGCTCACCAGCCGAGAGGTCGAACGTGGCATACTTGAGGTGAACATGCGGCGCACCGGAAGCGCCTGTTGCCGACAAGAGGAGCGCCAGCCCCGCCAAAACCAAGATCCTCTTGCGGATGAACATAGGTGTGCATCTCCTGAGAAAGGGCCTCGACGCCAGCCCCGGGAACATGGTGCCCTTAACCCAGCGTTTAGATTATATCATGCTTGTCACAGATTCGCAACAACTATGTTAAGGGCCATGCGGCGACTTGCATCCGCGGGTGCGGTCAGTCTAGACAGTTATTCCACACTCCGGCCCTGGAAAACCCACACCCGGAAGAAAGTAGGCATTGCCAGCTAAAAAGACCGCTTCCTCCCTCCGATAATTCCAATTGACGCGGGCGGGCCTTAGACCCCACCGCAACCGCAAGATAAGGAGGGCGTCATGTCGGAGTGCCATTTCTGGTGGCGAGCTGGAGACACACAGTGGTGCGATATGCTGGGAGACGCTTGTGATTGCTACGGGTGGGACGAATCCTGCGATCTGAAGAAGGGCAAGCACCGGCAACCGCAGGCCCGGCTCGTCGCCCAAATCCGCCACAGCAGCGTACAGAGAGGGCAGAAGAGACTACGGCGCACTGCGTGACGGCATCCGACGCAGGACAAACCGCATATGACACAGGCTAACACAGCCCCGACACGGCCATCAGACCGAGCGGGGCTGTGGACATTCCCAGAGGGCAACGCGCCATGCCCCGGCATGGACAATAGCCAAGGGTGCGCACATGGCCTCGGACTGAGGCGCCTTGTATCACAGATGCGGGACTTCGGGCCGGATAGCCCACTCCCCTTTGCCACCTTCCCCCTCACGACTTACAATGATGCTTGACTTCAATATTTCAAAAGTGCTATAAACTACTGGCGACGGCGGGGCCGTTTTAATCGCGCGCCGCCTTTTTGTATGTGAAAGGGGCTACTGATATGTCGTACCGGCTGTTGTGGATCGTCCCAATTCTCGCCGCCATGCTCATCGGCCAGGAGGCCGCTGCGGCAAACGCGAGCGCACCTCCTAGTCACAAGATTGACCCGCAAGACCTGAAGAACATCATGCTCGTAAAGGACATCAAACCGGGCATGAGAGGTTATGGCAAGACGGTATTCCAGGGCACGAAGGTGGAGACCTTCCAGACAGAGGTGCTCGGTATACTAAGAAAAGCCATTTTCGGCGCGGACCTCATCATAGTCAAGCTTTCCGGCGGGCCGATAACGAAGAGAGGGGCCAACCTGATCTCGGGCATGAGCGGCAGCCCCATCTACATCAATGGCAAGATCATCGGCGCATTTTCATATGGGGAGCCATTCGGCAAAGAGCCGATAGGCTTGGTGACGCCCATCGAAAACATGCTGGAAGCCTGGGACCCGACCCTACCCTCGAAGCCAACAACCTTCTATCCGTTCAGCACGGTAAGACTCGACAAGCCGATTACGCTCAACGGGCGGTCCTTCGGCAAGGTTGCCATAGGTTCGGACACGTCGAGGCGCGATTCCTACGACCCAAGCACTCTGGTCTTTGAGCCGCTCGCCACGCCCATCATGGTGAGCGGAATGTCACCCAGGATAGTGTCTCGGCTGCAGGAGAGTCTGGAGCCCTACAATGTGCGCCTCGTTCCCGGCCCGGGCCCCGCGGCCGACAAAGCGAACCTCAACGTAGATCTGCAGCCCGGCTCAGCCATCGGGATGTCTTTGGTCACTGGAGACGTGGACCTGACCGGCATCGGCACATTAACTTACCGCCGTGGGAACAAGGTCATTGCCTTCGGGCATCCGATGCTCGGCCTCGGCTCAGTTGACGCCGGGCTGACCACCGCCTACGTGTACGACATATTCCCAAGCCTTTTCGTATCGAGCAAGATATCGGGTCCCCTGAAGCCGGTCGGCCGCTTCTACCAGGATAGGCCGTGGTCAGTAGCGGGCGAGATCGGCAAGCAGCCCACCATGATTCCCGTTACCGTGCACCTGAAGAGCCAGTCACCGGGGAGGGAGAGGGTTTTCCGAGTCCAGGTGATGAGCCACCCGATAGTCACGTTCCTTTTCCTCTCCCTCGTTGCCTCTGAGGGAGTATCCGAGATGGTCGGCGCCCCGACCGATGCAACCGCAAGAGTGAAGGTCGCCGTGACCGCCGATGAAGTCGGGACTATTACGCGAGAGAATGTGTTTTTCGACACTATGCAGATAGACATGGCCACCGTCAGCGAGCTCCAGCAGATCATGACCCTGCTGCAGTTCAACCCCTTCTATCCGGTGAGCGTCAAGCGCGTGGATATGTGGGTGGATATGGTGCCCAAGCACCAGACGGCAAAGCTTGAGCGCATTTTCCTCAAGGAGAGCAAGTTCGAGCCGGGAGATACCGTCGAAGTCGGAGCGGTGATCAGACCGTTTAAGGGCGACAGGATCACGAGAACTATCAAAATCAAGCTGCCGAAGAACATGCCGAACGGACAGATGTCGCTCCAAGTAACCGGCGGAGCAACCCCTCTTACTTCAGGGGCGATGTATTCGGAAGAAGAGCCGATGCCGCTGCCATGGCTGATGCTGCGGCCACCAGGGGCGGGTCAGCCCCAGCCGGCTTTCGACAACCTCCAGCAAATGATAAAGAAATTCCTGGAGCGCGAGAAGAACAACGAGCTTGTCGCAAGGGTCACGCTCCCGAAGCCTGTGCCCACCATCGCTGGCGAGAAGCTTCCGGGCCTGCCGCCCTCGATAGCCGGCGCCATGAGGTCTTCAAAGGCGACCACGCTCGCCACCGACCGCGACGAGATAAAGGAGATAATGCCGACCGATTGGGTCATGTTCGGCCGGCAGAGGCTATCCATCACAGTAGAGAAAACCGAGAAGGGCGAGAAGAAATCAGCGGCGAGGAAAGCTCCGGAACCCTCGATGGACGAGGAGTCTGAGGCGGAACCGGAGGTTCCCGGCGTCCCCGATGGAGAAAGCGAGGAATCCGAAGAGGATTTCAGCATGCTGACAGCCCAGCTCGGCCCGGAACTCGTGGAGCTCCCGGACAAGCCGGCCGCCGGTGACAAACCTGAAAAGGCCAACGGAGAGGCCAAACCGGCAAAGGAGGGCGAATCCGGCAAAGCTGAGGAGAAGCCAGCGGATAAGGAAGGCGCGAAACCGGCAGCGGCGGACGAGAAGCCGGTGGGAAGAGCCCCATCCGTCTGGAAGCAAACCGCCAGGGCCGAGTTCCTTCAAGGCACGCTGACCGATGTCGCCGCCACGACCGGTGACCTATTGACACTCGCGGGTTCTCTGAAGCCCATGTATGAGTCAAGCGAGACGTACATCTGGTGCGTTCTGCCGGATGGCAAGGGCAATGTCTACGCGGGCACGGGGAACCACGGCATTATCTACAAGATCGCGGCGGACAACAGCGCATCCGTTGTCTACGATTCGCCGGAACTCGAAATCCACAGCCTGGCGACGGACTCCGCCGGGAATGTGTATGCAGGCACATCGCCGAACGGCATGGTCTACAAGATCGGCCCGGACGGCAAGGCAAGCACTCTGTTCGATGCCGAGGAGAAGTACATAGTCGCCCTCGCGCTCGACAGCAAGGGCAACATCTACGCAGCGACGGGTGACAAGTGCAGGGTCTACAAGATCTCACCCGACGGCAAGGCGAATGCCGTGCTGGATTCGTCCGAGCAGCATGCCCTGTCGCTTGCAGTTGACAACGATGACAACGTCTACGTGGGCACCGGGCTCAACGGCTTAATCTACAAGATTTCCCCGGCCGGGGCGGTGAGCGCACTTTACGATGCGAAGGAGGATTCTGTCACCGCCTTGGCTGTCGATCCGAAGGGGATACTCTTTGCTGGAACGTCCCCCAAGGGAATCATCTACAAGCTGGCTCCAGGCGCAACGCCGAAAGCAGTATACGAAAAGGCTGGTCAGGGCATCACCGGAATCTCCGCCGACGGCTCAGGCAACGTCTACGCCGTAAACGCCGCCAACGTGTTCGAGATCATGGCGGACGAGACCGTATGCACGCTTGAGAATAAGGACGATGTCCAGTTTCTCTGCCTGGCTCTTGGAGACGGCAAGCTGTACGCGGGCACCGGAAACATCGGGTCGGTTTACAGCGCCAATGTCGGGAAGACAACCGTGGGAACATACGAATCCCCTGTCCACGATTGCGGGCAGACATCGAGCTGGGGAGTCATTGATTGGACAGTGGATCTTCCGAACGGGACGTCGCTCACGCTGCAAACCCGAACCGGGAATGCGACCGAACCCGGTTCTACGTGGAGCGAATGGTCGGCGGCGTACACCGCGCCAGGTGCGAAGATTGCCAGTCCGCCAGGCAGATACGTTCAGTATCTCGCCGCGCTGAAGGCGGCAGACCCATCTTCGAGTCCCAAGGTCAAGGACATAAGCGTCGTCTACTTGCCCAAGAACCAGGCTCCGAAGGTGAGCGTTACCAGCCCGAAAGGCGGGGAGAAGTGGGCCAGGAAGAAAACCATCAAGTGGACAGGCTCGGATCCCGATAAGGACACGCTGGCCTACGAGCTCTTCTACTCCACCGACGGAGGCAAGACCTGGCAGCCGTTAAGCGACAAGATCAAGGCTGCCGCGCCGGAGAAGAAAGAAAACGAAGAGCCAGCGGAGGAAGAGGAAGGCCCAACCGAGGATGAGGCACTCAAGCCAGAACCTCCGAACCCTGAGCAGATACTCGCGGAGATGACCGCCGAGCTTGAGAAACACCCGGAAATCCCTCAGGAGTTCAAGGACAAGATGGTGGCCGAGGCCACTGCTGTGGTGGAAGAGGCCCCATCCGACGGTCCGCCTGTCGACGAGGAAGCAAAGAAGCCGACGGAAGAGCCGGAAGCAAAGCCTGCCGGGATCAGCACGAAGCAGACCACCTTCTCCTGGGACACCGCCAAGTTCAAGGACGGCACATACCTGATAAAGGTGGTCGGCTCGGACAGGCTGTGCAATCCAAGCGATCCACTGCAGGGTGAAGTAATCTGCGACCCGATAACGGTATGCAACAAACCCCCGAAGGTCGTCGCTTTCAAGAAGACGCTCACCGTCCAGGCCGACAAGAGCGTGAGGGTCGAGGGCGTTGCGTATCACGATATGGTCGGCATTGCGGGCGTGCAGTACAAGGTTGCCTCAGAGGACTGGGCGGCGGCTGCGCCATCCGACGGCATCTTCGATACGCCGTTTGAAACCTTCGTGATCACAACGCGGCCCCTCCCAAAGGGCAATCACAAGCTCGATGTGAAGGCAATAGACCAGGCGGGCAACGCCGCAACGACCAAGGTGAAGGTGAAAGTGGAGTAAGCGGGGATAGCCGCTGCGCCACGGCGGAAACTTGAAGTGTGAAACTTGGAACCCAGACACCTTACTCGTTACGCATCACGTACAGCCTGGGTATTCTGCTCGAGGCAGTGGCTCTGCGGGCGGGGACGACGACCTCATCGCCGATCTGAACGTCAGGGATATCCGTCACGTCTATCGAGCACATCTGCATGGAAATCCGCCCGATGACCGGCGCCTTCTTGCCCCGCACGGTGACGTAGTTTTTCTCTCGGATGCCGAGCAGCCGATTCGCCGCCAGCCTGAGAGGCCGCGCCGCGCGGCGTGCTGCGCTCTCCGGAATAAGAGTGAAGCCGTCAGCGTAGCCGATCGGGAGGACAGCCGCCAGAGTTGGCCGCGAAGCCGTAAACTCGCTTCCATAGCCCACTTCTGTGCCCCGCGACAACCTTCGAATGGCAACAATCCTCGTCTTGAGACACCAGGTTTCCCGAAGATCGAGCCGCTTCTCCGAGCGCTGCGCGGAGAGCTGGCCGTAAAGGATCGTTCCGGGACGGACCATGTCGTAATGCGAGTCCTGCAAGTTCAGGATCGCCGCACTGTTGGCAGCGTGGCGCAGGCCAACGGGTATGTCCTTCGCGGCTAGCTCCGCGAGCAGGTTCGAAAACCTGGCGTTCTGCTCCCGCGCATGGCTGAGGTTCCACGCGCCCGCGTTGGCGAAATGGGTGTATATGCCGACCATCTGGATGCCCGGCAGGCTCAGCAGGCGGTAGAGGAATTCCGGGCAGTCATCCACGGCGACCCCCAGGCGCCCCATGCCGGTATCCACCTTCACATGGACGCGAGCCGTCTTTCCGGTCTCCGCCGCCAGCTCCGAGACACGCTGCACCATTCCAAGATCGCAGACAGTCTGCTCCAGGCCCTCCGACAGAGCAGCCTCGACCTGATCGGGCAGGAGCGGACTGAAGATCAGTACGGGCGCATTGACGCCTCCCTTCCTGAGCTCCAGGCCCTCTTCCAGCATAGTTACGCCGAGGCAATCCGCTCCGGCTTCCACAAACGCCTTGGCCGATTCCACCACCCCGTGCCCATAGGCGTTCGCCTTCACGACCGCCATGATCTTGACCGACCGCCCTACGACTCCGCGTACTCCGGCCAGATTGTGCCTCAAAGCGCTCAGGTTGACTTCAACCCAGACTGTATGTCCCTCGGTTTGCGCAGAACCCATATGTTGTAGAACTATCTCTTCCGCCTTGCGGCAGACCCTTTTGCCTGTCTGGGCGCCTTCTTGCGCGAGGCAAGCAGCACCCGCTTTCGCCACGAATCGTGCTGCGCTATCCGCTGTCTCAGCTCGTCGCCTTGCCCGGCCAGGTACTTCGCGACCGTCATGGTGCCGACTATGTGAAGCCTCATGCGGTATTGAAGTTGATACTCCCGCATCCCGGACTGCCGCGTCTCAAAGAGGAGCGTCGTCGTGTTCCCGTGGATCGGGAAATACCTGTGCGCTAGACGAGGAAGGTGGTTCTCGCCAGTCTGGTATGACACGACCCCCATATCGTGCGTGCGCAGCATGCCAATCACAAGGCGCTGCAGCTCCAGGCATTCGGAGACCACATCGGCCGATGCCCCGCTGGCCGTCCCCGCCGTCTCTACGAAGTCGGTCCGGTTGGCGCCGGGGCCGAGCTCGTGCTGGTCAATGAGCACATCCGGGGCGATTGCATCTATCGCTGCGCGGACGCATCTCGTCTCCGGCTGGCCGAGCGTAAGCCAATCCCGGTTCAGATCGGCCTTGTTGGCGTTTCGCCGCTGGTACCGCCCTGCGCCGTCCGGATTTACCATCGGCACAACAAAGAACGAAACCTTCGACATGAGGTCCGCAGTCCGCTCATCAGCGGCGAAGGCCAAATCCTCAATCAGGTTCAGCATTGCCTCGGTGGACGCCGGCTCATCGCCGTGCTGGCGGCAGATGATGAAGAGCCGTTTGGTCAACTCGATCGGCACGTTTGGATCGGATACCGCCACCATCGGGATGTCCTTCCCCTTCACCGACCTGCCGATGCACACCACTTTGATGCGATGAGAGCCGGAAAGGAAACTGACCGTCTCCAACGTCGCCAGTCTGCTCATCATCTCTGCGTGCGACGTCAGCCTGGCTTTGTCGGCGCTTGCCGCTGACATACCCAGCGTCACAGCCAGGATCGCTACCGCGCACACTACTCGCTGCTTCCTCAATATGCTACTCCTGTTGTCCCCTGGCCTCATAGGCCGTCGCCGGTGACGCCTGTTCTGCGCCGGCCCAATGACTTGATGATCCCGGCCACTAACGGCTTGCCGACGCTCCATGCCCAGTACCAAACACGCGAGAAAGGAAGGTCAAACTCGCCGATATACTCGACGAACCTGGCTCCGAACCCCTCCTTGAACCTATTCAGTCCGGAGAGGCGGTCATCGGCATCCCAATCCTTCTTCGGCGACACTCCCCGGAAATCGTAGAGAACACAGCCGGATTCCTTCGCCCATTCGATCATGCGCCACTGCAGCAGGTGGTTCGGCATTACGTTCCGGTGGCGATTGCTGGATGCGCCGTATGTGTACCAGCACTTATTCCCGAAGACAAACGACAGAGCCCCGGCGATCGCCTTGCCCTCGTACTCGGCAAGAAAGAGCTTCGCATAGCCGGCCTCCACCAGTATATTCCATATGCTCTCGTAGTAATCGTAGCCCCGGATCAGAAACCGGTCGCGCCGGGCCGTCTCCCTGAGCAGGTCGTAGAAGACTCGTAGATCATCCTTTGTGCAAGACGACCTCACGCGGACGCCTTTCCTCTCCGCCAGGCGAATGTTGTACCGCCACTTCGGCTTGCAGTTCGCCAGAAGCTCGTCCGGCGATGGCGTGAGGTCGAGCTGCATGACGCAGCGGGGCTGCACACCGCCGAACCCATGGGGATCTGAAATGCTGACAAAGCCAGTCTCTCGCAGGAGACGAACAACCCCGGAGTCCTCGGTCGTTACCGGAGGATCAATCTTGAAGAGGATAGCGCCGTCGTGCCGGGCGCGGTCCCTTACCGCATCTATCAGCAGCGGAAGCGCCCGCTGATCGGAGAAATCGCACACCGGCCCGCGCGGAGCGTAGAAAATGCACTCGTTCAAATGAGGGAGCTTGCGCTTCAGAATGGAAGCCGCCCCTACGATGTCTCCGGCATCCTCGACAGCCAGGCGGATCGGCTGCCATCCCCCGCTTCTCCGCTTGAGCTCGCCCCACTCGAACGACTGAAGCAGATCGCCGGTCGGGGACTTCGCAATGAATCCATTCCACAATTCGCTCTCGCGAACCTCCCTGACCTGCATGAGGATACCTCTCGCTCCCAGCGGCAATCGGTTGGCATTGTAGCATACCCCTCCTCAGGTGTCAAAGACGAATCCGGCTGGGAAAGTCTTCGCTTACCATACATGTGTTACACATTGGGGTTGCGGGAGAGGGACGCTCTTTGGTATCAGTTATATCATCAAACAAAGCATCCAAGGAGGTGTCCTCATCCCGCATGCCTAGTGTACGACAA
>Ga0307379_10000332_pt1 | contig 81536 bp, 67 predicted proteins | sample UN2MG_FD_202237 | JGI IMG/M metagenome (GOLD analysis project Ga0307379, IMG submission 202237) | Soil microbial communities from Risofladan, Vaasa, Finland - UN-2 | ecosystem: Environmental > Terrestrial > Soil > Coastal area > Acid sulfate soil | place: Finland: Risofladan, Vaasa | collected... | reverse complement strand
GAATGAATTCGAGTAAGAGTGTAACCGCAGTGTTCGTTCCAGCTTCAATTCCCGGGGTGACCAGGGTCGACTTCACGAGCGATCACGACTTGCTGACGGATGAAACAGAAACGTTTGCGGGAGAGGGCACTCCTTATACGGCTCCGACATGGGATCCATCTCTCGGCCACAGCAATCCCATCAGCCAGGCCAGAGACACCCCTCTGGCCGCCAACGTTACCCTCACCCTCCCGCCCTGTGTCGGGCCTTTCACCCTGGAAGGAGCGTTTTCTGGCACAATTACGCTTACCGGCACGGGCCAGGGCTCAGGTTCAATGGAGACTGTCGCCGTACAATCCAACACAAACCTGCCCAAGGGCTTCGAGTATTATAACCAGTCAATTACCTGGACACTCACAAACGAACAGAGCACAAGTTTTGACATGGGCACCAGCGGCCCGCACCGCATCTATGTCCTCTGGGGCACGCCACATACACCGACGGTTGCACGTCTAAACTACCTGCTGCCTAAGGTTGACGGCATGGGGCCTAGCCAAGCTGGCCAGATTGGTGAGGCCATAGCTCATGCCTTGTCTGAGGATACGGGGTTTGGCGGACCTGGCGCCTTTGTGCCCCTGTGGCTGGCTCTCGATGATCCTTACCAGTATCTCATAGACTGCGATGCTGGGCAGAGCCTGGCACGGATGTGCTTGCGTGTGCTTGGCTGGGACGAAAGTGACACCGAACCAATAGTGGCATATCCCTCGACTGATAATTGCAGTTGCGACTATACGTCGGATTGCAGTCAATCCGAGACGAGAGAAGGAAAGACGCTACATTTCAGGTACGATGATGAAACTACGAGCACCGACGGGTGGTATCCCGCTGAAAACGGCTTCCGGTTGAGAGCGCAATACGGCGGAACTTGGTATTACTTGACGGTGCACGGTTTTTCCGGCCCGTTTTCAAGCAACCTTTCTGACGAAACCAGCCGGCACAAACATTGTTTATATAAGATAATGGATAATCAACGGGACAATACAGACTATGGACAGTATTGGGGACGCTTACCTGGCGGGTTTACAGTAGCAGACCCGCTCCCTTAGTCGCAAGGAGCTGTGCATGATGCAAGGGATGTTCGTTGTTGCAGCGATGTATCTTCTGGTGGCGTCTTCGAGTGAAGAGGGCCTAACCAGAGTCACTAACGATCAAGGGGCCGAAAGAGCCAACGCACAAGCTGTCGAAAGTGAAGTGCCTGGGCTTTCAACAGCGCGCAAGAGCGAACTGGACCTGGGAGAAGAAGGCGCGCGAGGTGAGGCGCCTTTTCGACAGCTTACCGTGGACGCAGCGACAGTCTTGGAGCACTTCGAATTGCTTAAGGACTTGGCTATTTCCAAGGGGGGCCCGTGCGTTATTAACAGAATGGCTCTAGGTATCTGCGAAAGCGCACCGAGCATGGTGAAACAGCAAGCCATTGAGAAGTTTCTGGCCTTCGCCGATGACCTCATGAAGAAAGGGTCCCCGGCGATCAGCGGGAATGAAGTGGTAAGAGCGGTCGGATCTTCACTCGTGGGAGTTCAAGGAGTAACACCCAGCTACGGAGTACAGGAAGCCAAAGACTTTTTCCTCAGACATTTGAAGACCGGCGATTACCGAGTTCGGGCAGAAGCTGCACGACAGCTCTTTGTGATGGCATCTGTTGTAAGAGACCAATCTGAAACTATACTTCAAGTGCTTGAAGCTCAGTACGAAAAAGAAAACATGGCCCAAGATTATCCCGCTGAGGGAATGCCAGAGGATGCCCGTAAACAAGCAGCGCTCGAAGACCTCGCTTCGTTGATTGAACGCCTGAAAAGCGCTGCCGGTTCGGACATGAGTTGGCGGCTTGCCTCTTGGAGTCCCATCAGCGACAACGAATATGCCGCATTGAAGGCTCTGGATCGAGAAGGCCAGTTTAGAGTCGCGGCTGGTGGTGGAATACCGCAGCACTATGCGCTCAAGTTCCTCCTTGAGAATGGATGTAGTGATGAGACAATGGACCGATTACTTGAAATCGCACGGGGGAAAAGTGGACCGGAGGTCAGTACGGTTATTGACGGTATGGAATATGGCCTTACGCGGCCATTTAAGGACAACGTCGCTACGGAAGAAAACCAGCGGCAGCTTGATCGCTTTATGCGTATCATGCTCGAAGAAGTCCGCAGTCAAGATGAGGGCATGCGAATGGCCGCCCTGAAGGTAGCCGTGCGGCAACTTAAGTTTTGGTCGACGCCTGTGCCCGACAAGACCGTGGATTCTGGAGGAGGAACCCAGTTCGGCGATAAATGTGAGCCGGCTATAGATATTCTGCTAGCCGCACTAGACAGCGACTACTATGTACTGCGCACTGCGGCCACACGCGAACTCGCGCGGGTCGCAATTGGCGACCTCGAGAGGGCCAAGGGAATCATCGCCGTGTTGAGCACGCTCCGCGAAAGGGTATCATCTTCGACCGCGGTCCTGGAGCCGAGATTCAACCAAATGGACGATCCCGAGCAAGTCAAGCGGAACCATGATATGGAATTGTCGGATATTGACAGACTCATCAAGCAGATGGAACAACTTCTTCAGCACGACCAGCAAGCCGAAGTTGACTTGAAGATTCGGGACAGAAAACATGGAGAAAAGGGGGGAAAGGGGAGCTGGTGAAAAAGGGGGTGGTTTAGAGTGGCATAGGTAAGGCTTGTCTTTGAGTCGCGGTCAACGTGTGCCGGGCGTTGCAGGAATCCCAATGTTAGAGACAGGAGGCGTGACACCCGCCAAGGTCGAAATAGCACGGCTTCGACCAAATCACTGTTTTTGCGACTCCCCTGGACGGTTTTGTATTCTCCGAATGGATAGGAGACGTCCCGGCCACCAAAGCCACGTCCGTTACTCTAACCATGACTGCCAGCCAAGATGTCACGGCTGTCTTTACGCTATTACCGGTGCTACACGTTGACGAGGTGACCTTCACAGGATCGGTAGGTCTAAGCTGGGATGATCCCAATTGGGCCAACGACACTTTTGAATCGGATGGCGTGCCTATAGGCCCGCCGCACTGGAAATACACCGAAAACGATCCCAAACCGGTTGCGTTCATCCGGAACACTCGCCCCGGCCTGAACATCAAGCTTGCAGGAAATATCCCGAGTTGTGGCGCAAAGCTCCGGGCTACGCTCACCGTCGATGCCGTCTCAATCGTCTACGAGACGCAAATCGTTTCCACCCAACTAAACCTCACGGCTGATGCAGGACAACCCTCCCTGCCGAACTACGTCAAAAAGACCGGCGCCACCCTGAAAATTGAAATGGCCACAGCCATGCTCGGCGGCGCCTACGGCCCCTACATCCCCCTCGAAACCTGCACTTGGTCCGCCAACTCCAGCCCAGTCTTCTTGTTGTACGGCACGAAAACCGCGAATCCCGCGCCCTTCACGGATGTTGACTTCCCTTTCCCTATCTCATATGAGCTCACAGTTCGTCGCCTGGACTTGTTAACCCAAAATGTCAACTCCAGCAACAAAAGACAAATAGCTGAGCGCGTCGCCGAAACGATCTACGGCCAAGCACCGGGAGGCGGTGGAGCGAATCCAGATGTTCCCATATGGGGACATCTTGATCCACCTCCTCGGATCGAATGCTACTCGGGCAAAGTACTTGCCGGAGTTGGACTCTATATGCTTGGGATTCCCCGTGATGATATAGAGACGAAGAATGCGAACGGTTGTTGCGCGTATCCGTCAACTGATGATGCCCCTCTTGGCTGCGGTTATGGATCTGACTGTACAGATCAAGAAGGCCCCGTAACAATGTGTCCTGACGGGGTAAACTGTTCCCTATATGAAGGAGATGGCTCCTGTCATCCCGCGCATCCAGAGACTGTATTGGGTGAACTGTATTACGCACCGAAACACTGCGGCTGGCATCTGAACTTCGATGGAAGTGAGGTTGAGAACTTCTTCAAGATTAAGAACGATGACGGCACATGGTACTATATAACTGTCTATATATATCAGCCTGGAGTGATAGGTTCAGGCGGCGTCCTTGACGAGGCAGATAAGGTGGGACGGTATTGCGTTATGCGTCTGACTAATGCTACAAACGATCAGTACTGGTTCAAGCCCGGTGCCCTAGACACTATGCCAACAATTGGGTTGCCTTCACTCTAGAGGTGGTTCATATGCACATATTTTCCCGAATGATTCTCCCAATTGTCTTGGTGATTATACCGGGCACTGCTTATGGCATATCGCCCGCTGACTTTACCTTGTATGTGGCGACATCATACATCTCTGCGGCTGACGAATCCAGCCGCCTTTTGCAAACAATATCGACGGGTGAGCCAAGAGATGCAGCGGTTGCTTTGCTGCGCGTTGTTGGGGATCCGTCTGGCCTTCCAACCCACTATGATGATTTGATACAGGCTGCGCGACTTGCGCGGGGCAGCATTGATTTGCAGACTCTAGAGCAGGCGTGTGTAGGCTATCACGCATGGCACGCCACTACTATAGACGCGACTGATCGCAAGACAGCCATCCTTCAATGGATTTGTCAGAAGATCTGGGAGATGCCCGTTGGCACCTCCAAACAGCAGATGATCAACTCATATGCAGCCGACATGCAGGGTCTAATCGATGACGGCAGCGTGAACACTCTCGGTGGGCTCAAGTTAGTAGTTGAGTCTGTGCTGATAGAAGGGATTATGCCTGGAGTAGATCTCGAAGCCGTTGCGTCTTTAGTCGCGCGATATGCCGAAGTACCTGACAAGCAAGTTCGTCAGTATGTTTTTGAAGTACTCTATAGGTTAGGCCGCGTGGTAATATTTGATGATCGGTCTCTGGCTGGCCGACTGTTCGAGGTCCTAAAGAGAGACTATCCTGACCGCATTCGTAGTGAATCAGCGGATAGACTGTTTGATCCCCCTCACTGGGTACGAGAGATTAGGCCGATTTCCTGGACCGAGTACGAAAACCTGGGTGTTGTGGGTCTCGGGGAACTTGGCGATCAGATTCGCAAACATCGGTGCTGCCCTGAGGACCTAAGCGCCTTTGCCCGTTTTGCCTTGTTCCGCCTAATTGCAGACTACAGAACGCGCCCAGGAGAGGTGGTCGCGTTGCTTAGCTCACTCTTGGCAGAAGGCAGATTGCTTCCAGAAATGATGAACGCCGTAGATGCATCTGCTGTCTTAAACAATACGACAGGCCGGGATGCATATCATCATCTCCCGCGAGAGTTGTTTTTTGTTCTGCTGGATTCTTTCCAGCAAAACATAGACAAGGTTAGCGCCGGTCAATGCCCTGCAAACTCAGCATTCAGGCGCAGAGTGCTAGGATGTTGTGGCTGGATTGAGGAGTTCCACAAGGCGGATCAAGGAAGGGATTCGGCAGAATGTAGGGAAATTCAAGAACGATGCGTTCAAACGCTTGTTCAGGCCGTCGTACCCTGGGTTCGATATGGCGAGAGTGAGATGTTCAACAAGATGACCAAGAATCCATCAGTCCTATTGCTTGAAAAGCAGCAGTTCTTGTGTGATGATGCGAAGAAAGCGGCGACTGAGCTCGCTCAAAACCTCCTAGACGACACCACCACATACGGTGATCTTGCCGAGAACGATCTTGCGACCTTAACGGAATCATTAAAGCGGGTCTTGACGCTCAAATAGGGTTACGTATCAGGGCGAAATAGTGGAAAAATCGGAGCAGAGGGTAAACGGAAGGTAAACGGCTTCTTTTAATGGTTAATGGGTTAATGGGGGTTAATGGCGACAGTCACACTATATATTAACCGGCCTTGAACTCTGTACCGGGCTCACCGAACTGTTCATCGCCTACAATCCCATTACGAACTTCAACGTGCTTGCATATCTAACCAATCTCACGAGCCTGAGCATAATCGGGTGCGGCATGCACGACGTCCATCCGCTCGAAAACCTCGTTAACCTCGACTACCTGGCGCTGATGGACAATGAGATCACCACGCTCGGCGGCGAGCCATTCTGCGGCTCGTGGGGCATCATGGCCAACGCTGGAATCGGCGCGGGCGACACCGTCTACGTGGACGGCAACCCGCTCACCGTCTGGGCGATTTGCGGCGAAATCCGGGAATTGCGCGACCGCGGCGTCTACGTCTCCCCGGACATTGTCTGTGACGACGACCCCCAATCCACCGGCGACTGGGACGGCGACACATTCACCAACGCCGAAGAACTCCGGTTCATCCAATACTTCTACAACGACCCGGAAACCGTCAACGACCTGTTCCTCTGGTACATCATGTTCGACAACCTTCCGGCAGTAACGCGGGACTGTTACGAAAACGTGGACAAAGCCAACATTACAGTCAGCGTCGGAGGTGGCGGTACGGTGTGGGTGGGTGACGGTGCGGCGTTTGACGGTGAACTCGAGGCGCCGCCCGTCAACGGGGCGAAGATGTGGGAGTTTGCCTTGTGGAGCATGGACAACCCGTGTCGCGATCCCACGGACCCGATAGTACATAACACTACCGTGAGTTTTGTTGCGGTGCCCGATGAGGACTGGGTGTTCCATCGCTGGATCGGGCCGTTTGGCGAGATATTCTCGCCTGAATTGCCATTGGAAGACGCCATGTTCGGATCGTGGGGAGATACGGGCGCGAAGGCCGAATTTCTGTACCGGCCGGGGATCGCGGATCTGGGCTTCATCGCGGATCTCGATACGTTCCTGCTGGCTATCGGCTACATCACGGAATCGATGGCGCCGGAATTGTTCGAGTACGACACCGGCGAGACGGAATGGGTGCCGGACGGGCAAGACGGGTCGACGTTGGAACTGCGGCCTAACGGCATCCCGGACGCCGTCGAGTTGCTCGTGTTGCAGTACGTGCTTCAGGACGTGCAGTACAACAGGATCCCGAGCGGCGGCGCCTCTCACATCCACACGTGGAGGAGTTGGGAAAGAAACCTCGCGACGGCACAGTCTCAGATCAACAACCCGCAACTCGATTACCTTTCCCGGCTCGTGGCCGCCTACATGACCATCGGCACACCCGGCCACCGCCAGACAATTACCAAGTTGCTCGACGATTTTTACGCAGTCACCCTGGATCCCTCCGTCTACGACACGTCCGTCACCACCTGGTTCAACGAGCACGGCGACCCGGACGCCGACGGCGTGTGGAACATCGAGGAGTGGGAGAACGTCGAGGAGGCGCTGGAGGGGACCGTCACACCCGAGGAACTGGTCGAGGAAACCGCCGAAAGCGCCACGGATCCAGAGGATTCCTACACGCCGCCGCCCCCGGCGCCAGGCACGTTCGAGTATAATGACAACGTGATTCAAGAAGGCTCCGCGGAACATCAGGCGCTCATCGCTCAGGCCACGGGCGCGAACGGGCCGCTTGCCAAGGGCACAATCACCTTCATGAACAACAGCCCGGTAACGATTGAGGCGGTGGTTATTGACCCGCCAGGCTTTGATTCTGTTCCGATGCCGGTTGGCGCCGCCATCACGTGCGCGTTGGGCCGCAAGTTCCGCGTCAGCGCGAAAGGCGACACGCGGTGGTTTGACACGTGGGCCGCGGAACACACACTGATACACGGCAGCGCCGCGCCCACTGAAACGTTCACGTTCGGCGCTTCGACCCAGGTCCAGCCCGGCAAGAGACTCGAGAGCACCGTGACAATCGGCGATCATGTCGAGTGGTCCGGCGTCGGCCCGCTGTGGGATGAAATCTGGACCTCACAGGATTACCTGGGCCGGACGGTCCTGCACGTCGCCGAGGGCACGTACGTGAGGGTCATCCTCGGCGAAAGCGCCCCCCCCACCGGAACTTGCCTCGTACCCGGTTCCACGCTTTCCTGGAAACTGAATGTCGACGGCCAGGACACGTACAGAGAGTGCCTTACGGTCCGGGGCGGCCACGCATGCACCGTCGAGCGTGTCCCGCTATGCTCAAGGCCTACTTGGACGCATGAGCTGCCGGGCGATGGCGGCGTGAGCGTCTTTGGGCTACAGGGCGAGTCTGGCGACATCCATGGCTACATTCCCAATGCTATCACGGACGTGGGACCATGGCCGGATGATGAAACCTTCGACGACACGTTTGTGGCCGAGTTAGTGGTTCAGCCAGGCTATCAAGTCGAGACGGTTTCGCTTCCTGGAATGGGTACGCAATGCGCCTTTGGATTGGAGTACACCGCACAATGCAATTTGACTACTGGCCCAGGAGGCATTGCAGCGTCAAGCGAAAAGAGGTCGACGCTGACGGTAATACCAGAACTAGTGGGTGACTCCGAAGGCTCTGTCGCCGAAGCAGGCTACTTCACCGGCAGAGTCAAGCCTGACCTCCAGTGGAGCAGTTTGCGGAAATACTTCACAAGGCTTACCGACTGCCATACTTCAACGCAACTTATTGAGCTCACCGCGGTCCCCCATGACGGCTATTTCTTTGCCCGCTGGAAAGGGGATGGCGAATACTTCATAGATGAGCAAAAGACCCCCGGCACGGGAGCGCTCGACGCATCCGACGACGATGGGAACAACTGGGCGACGGAGTCAACGATCTACATCGAATGCAGGGAGGACCGCACACTCAAGCCCGTCTTCCACCCCTGCATCCACTGTGGCACAGTCCATGATGGCCGATTGAGGGGTAGTACGCTGTTGCCGGCGGGAGACGGGTATGCGCTAGGCGGCGAGGGCAATTACTACGCGTGCTTGCACCATGTGATCCGGAAAATCCAGAGGATCGGAGCTGCATGGAATGAGGCGTACCCGAACCGCAATTTTACTATACAGCGAATTAGTCCGGCTGAATGTGAAGATCCGGGAGAAGGTACTTCACATCACAACGGACTGGACGTCGATGTGTGGTACGTACAGACGCCTGGCAGAGGCAGAGTGTACCTCAATCCATACCCGCAGAGTACTCCTAATTATGACCAAGCCGCTTCTCAAGCCCTAATAAACTTGTTCGTAGATGAACAGCCGACCCTCTTTGTTTTCGACAACATTGGACAAGAAGGTAGTCACGTATCCGGGCTTAACCCAGGAGGCATCCCTGTCGACCACGTAATAAACCACCACCATCACTTCCATGTTCGTTTTGCAGATCCTGATATAGGGCCCGAGAATACTCAATTATGTCCTACGTGCCCTCCATGAGTACGTCACGTATGCAGGGCCAGCACGGAACAAGAAGGTTTTGACAACATGAAAGGCACTGCCATGAGATACGCTCGTATGGTAATGGTTCTTCTCGTTTGCACAATCATGTGCCCAATAGGCGCGGCGCAACAATTGCGCAATCAAGTGTGTCTGAGCGAAGGCAAACAACAGCCCACGTACGTTCATCTCTGCAGCAAAGGGCAATGGATGCCGAACCCGCCAGATGGAAAGCAAGCCAGAGTGGCTATATGTGCTTGGAACGCAGCAGACAAGCAAGAAACCATCATATCTGAGGATAGCGGTAGTTACCTCTGCGTATCCGCCCGCGGCCTGATCGCGTTTATGAAGATTGCAGAAGGGTATACCGGCGGGCCCAATCCCAAAACACTCCTGCGCGTCATCAATAGTTCTGGAAAGGAACTGCGAACTCTGAGCACGGTCAAGACAATACGAGATCTTGATTGGAGCCCCGACGGGAAAAGACTTGTTTTTCTGGTGGGCCTGGAGGCAGAAGAGTTTGGAAAGTATTTTGAGGCAGAAATTTTCATTTATGATGTAGAGAGAGGCGAAGCGCAGAAGATTTTTGACGGCGGTTATCAGGTTCAATGGGCACCGTTTGATGGAAGGATTTACATCTACGATCTGGCGATGACACCCCATGTGCACGCCTATGATCCGTGTTCGCGAAAGGTGCAACCGACTGAATATCATGGCGTCTACTTCAGCCCGGGCGGCAGATACTACTATGTTCCGCAATACGATCCTTCGGGAATGGAACTATATGTGCGGGCAACTAATGAACGTGTAGCGAGTCTTCCCAGTTCACCTGTAGCCGGTGAAGCTCTCAATCTAAAGCCGAGGATGTGGCTTAACGATGAATGGCTTATCGGCATGATAGAAAATGGCGAGCAAAAACCACCATATTATCTCCTCGATGCGTCCACGGGGGAAGTGCTTAAATGTACGGACTCTGTAGTCAGTGCCTATACTGCTGACAGTGTGGTCGTGCAAAGGCCAGATGGAGAATATGATACGGAGAGCATTCAGGATATGACGTCCGTAAAGCCGCATGCCCTTCCCTTGCCGGTCGATCACATGCGGAAGTGAGGCAGACAATTCTTGTGCTGTACATCCGCGCAGACGATCAAACTGGCACCTCTTTAACCGCTCTCCAGTCGAAACTTGTCCATGATAAGGTGATACTAATGACAGGACCATGCGTGCGTTATGCTGTTAGCTTTGTTCTAATCTGTGTGTTCATCAGCCCATTTTTGCAAGCTGCCGAACAGCAGTTGATCATCAAGGAGAATCCGGACCGATCTCTGTTCGTGTTTGGAGGTCCGACCTGGAACATGATCAGAAAAGATGGTGGGAAATACATCTACTGCTGGGACGCGAGCGCAGGAGTGGAAACTGTCATCTACTCCAGCCCGGTCGCGATACGTCACGTTATGGCGACCAAAGCTGGGTACATCGCCTTTACAGACTATAGCAGAGAATCCAGCTCATCTGTCACATATAGACTTCAGATACTAAATCCCGAAGCACAGATCGTGCGGACAGTGAGTGCTCAAGATCCAATATTTTCCGTCTCTTGGAGCCCCGATGGCAAACGGTTGTCCTACATTACAGGAAAGTCGTCCGAACAATTAAGGGGACGAGGTTACGACGACGCACAGACTATCATTTATGACGTTGAAACCGGTACCAGCAAGCCTGTTTTCGATGGCGGATACCAGATCACGTGGGCCAGCTTTGATGGAAACATTTATATCTATGAGCCGCTGAAGAGTCCAGCGGTGAGCATGTACGTTGTCAAGACGGGCGAAGTGGTCGAGACCGAGTTGAAAAGCATCCAGTTCAGTCCGGATGGCGCCTATTATTTCGAGCGTGCGGAGGATCAGATCGAAGGTTTCGGGCTGTATCGTCGCGCGGCCAATGAACCTTTCAGCGTGGGAGGCGAGGCGGCTTCCTCACAACTTGCAATAAAACGTCTTGAAGCGGTACGTTGGTTTGACGATCAGCGCATTATGTGCATTCGGCAAGTAGACGGGACCAAACCCCTGTATCAACAGCGGAGTTTTCTCTTCAATGTGGAAACCGGGGAGATACTGGAAAGCCAGGGTTTCATCCTGCACCATTACATTACAGGTGAGGCAATAATTGTTAAACAGGACGGCCGGCTCAATCTCGAAACACTTGCCTCCATGCGCAGGATTATGCCCGAGGATCTCCCGCCTCCTCGTTGAGAATAGAGAATAGGAATAAACGGGGGAAAATTGGGAAATTGGGAAAAATTGGGGGAAAAATTAGAAAAATTAAAAAATTAAAAAATTAGGAAAAAAATTAGGAAAAAAATTAGAGAAAAATTAGGAAAATTAGGAAAATTAGGGACAGTAACCAATTTTTGCTTTCCCTGATTTGGTTGTGATAGTCTCTGGCGTCATGGCTCGACAAGCACGCATTGTTGTTCCGGGAACGGCGCATCACGTGACCCAGCGCGGCAACAACCGGCAGGACATTTTCTTCGTGGACGGCGACCGGCGCACCTATCTCGCTTATCTTAAGGAAAGCTCGGCTCGGTATGGGTTGGCCGTTTCGGCGTACTGCCTGATGACGAATCATGTTCACCTTGTGGTGATACCGGAGCGGGAAGATTCGCTTTCCAAGGCGCTCGGCCGCGCACATCTGATGTATGCGCAATACGTCCACCGGCTGCACGGCCGGCTCGGCCACTTCTGGCAAAATCGGTTCTATTCCTGCCCGATGGACGAGGCCCGCGCGCACAACGCCGCGGCCTATGTAGAGTTGAACCCGGTGCGTGCCGGCATGTCCGAACACGCGTGGGACTACGCCTGGTCGAGCGCGGCCGCCCACTGCGGCAAAGGCGAACCTTCCGGGCTGCTGACGTTGCGCGAGTGGTTTGAACAGACGCCCGTAACGCAATGGAAGGCCACACTTGAAGCAATCGCAACATCCGGCGACACCATCAAACGCCTGCGCCTCCACACCCGGACCGGCCGTCCCCTCGGCGACGATTCCTTCCTGAGCAAGCTTGAAACGCTCCTCGGCCGCCGCATCCGCGCAACCCCCGCAGGACGCCCCAAAGGAAGCAAAGACAGGTACAAAAGGACACGCCGCGCCAGACCAAAAGGTGATGCCACGAGTGATCGCTAAAATAGGTTACTGTCCCCAATTATAATTATATAGCTACTTGGATAGAGACCGGCGAGCTACTCGGAGGGTGCGTGTGTGGGCGCATTGTGCGGTGCAGGGCAAGAAAAATAGACTACTCGTGCTTGTGTTTTATGGGATTTGTCTGGCATTTTTCAGGGGCGGAAATTAAAGAATCTGAGAGCATCTGGAGAAATCTGGTGCGCGAGCTTTTCTGGAACCCTACGCCATTTAATGTGGTGGGACGTGAGATCGGAGTGATTCTCTTTGGGGCTGCGGAGTTCTAAATAGGTATTACTACGCAGTATCTGTAATAGTGACGAAGAGATGGAGATAGAAAGATGGCATGGGACAGCGTTATAATTCGGAAGAGAGCAAGTGCGAAACACGTGCCCCTTCCGCACTCTCTTCTTGTGCTGACAACGATGGTATCACTACTTGCGCTTTGTCTGGCAGGCTGCGCTGAGAGAAGTTTCACAATCCTTTTGCCAAACGGCTATATTCTCTCAGTTATGCCCGAATACGCCAGCAATATTATCGACAAAGACTGGGTGGTGGTCGTTGGAAGCAGGATCAGGGAATATGCAGTCGTTGGGAAGATTGTTACAGGTTATGTTACTCACGAGAATGTTCCTAGTGGTTTTGCGAAAGCAAGAACTGGCTACTTTCTCTTCGACACGGCAAATGGAGATTTGTTGGAAGGCCTGAATGACGAGGAGTGGCGGGAAGTCCTTGCCTCACGTGGGATTTCCCCGCCCCCTCCCCTCAGAGAGCCTTCGCGAAAGGATGCAACCACTGTCAAGCCCCCATTCTTTGGGATAAACGGGGATAAACGGTGACTGTGGGGCTGTTGAAAAAGTCCTTGACAAAAGGCTGGTTCAATGATAGATAAGGGCGGACGTAGAACACTAGGGACAGTAACCAGTTTTAGCGAACAGCGTGTTCCGCATCGACGACATTATGGTGATTGACGGGACTATGCAGTCGACGTACACGTTGGCGTACAATAACGGCAATAAGTTGACGCAGATGGCCAACAGCACGCAGGGTACAACCGTGGCGTTCACGTACGACGCTTGGGACCGTATGGTCACCAAGACGCAAGGCGATCACCAGGCCGCGTATCGGTTCCGGTTCGGGGAAAACTGGGAAAACTGGAAAACTGTGGAAAACTGGGGACAGTAACCAGTTTTAACCGCACCAAGGTGATTGACGCGATGGACGTGGAGACCAACTACGTCTACGACTCGATGGGGCGCGTCATTACGATGATTTCGCCCTCGGGCAGCGCGAACCTGATGCGGTACGAGTACGACGGTCTTGGGAATATGACCAAAACGTACGACTTCAACGGCCGTGTGACGAATTTCAAGTACGACTACATGGGCCAATTGGTCACCAAGTCCATTGGAACCGGCGGGACCGAAGACGTCATTTACCTGGCGGAGTACGACGAGGACGGCAACAAGACCTTCGAAGGCAACGGATTGGGCAGGGGCATGTCGTATTCGTACAACGCGGACGGGGCGCTGGACGTATCATGGACGGACCATCTGATCGAAGGCTACTACTACGACGGCGCGAAGAGGCTGACGAAAAAAGGGTGCGGGTGGTACCTGACGGACCGGGTCGAGCTTTCTTACCACCCCACCTCCGGACAGGTAACGAAAACAACCTACACGAACGGCGCCAATGTGGACGTGGTCAACTTCGCGTATGACGGCCTCGACCGGCAGACCAAGGTCACCGACTGGATGGGCGGGAACGGGTTCCGGTACGAGTTCGATCCGGGCGGCCGGCTGACGCGGCTGAGGGACTACAACGACCAGACGCTGACCTACACCTACGACAACAACGGCAACGTGATCACCATGGTCGACTGGCACGGAACCACGACTACCTACTCGTATTACGGCTCGGCGGACGTGTTGTCCAAGATCACGGCGCCCGGCAGTAAGACGTGGCAATGGGCTTCCTATAACGCCCTGAAACAACCTATGAGTTTCACTTGCCCGAACGGCACAACCAAGAGCGTGGCCTATGACACGCGGCACCGGTTGACGCAGATCTCCGAGCTTGGACCGGGTTCAACAACCTTGAACCAGTGGACCTACACGCTTGATTCCGTCGGGAATATCGTCACAACAGATCATTCCGACGGTCCTCGGTGGAAGTACACCTACGACCAACGGTACCGGCTGGTAACGGCGGTCCGGGACGACGCGCAGTCCAGAGCCCGACCATTTCGGCGGTCTATAGGTACACCTACGACGCGGCGGACAACCTGCTCACCAAGGTCGAGCCGTTCAGTGACGACTTCAATGACGGAAATTACACGGGCTGGAACGTGTTAGTGGGCACGTGGGATGCTTCAAACCACTACCTGACCTGTACGACTGCCACCGGCACACTCACCAAACAAAACTCCGATGCCAGTTGCGATCTCTGGTTCTCCTATTACGACGGTGATACCTCAAGCGCATCCTATAACTGCGAGATCTACCTCCGCAAGTACGGATCTGACTATCTCCATCTAACCATATATCGGGATAGGATGCTGCTCTATGAGCATCTTGACGGGGGCTGCAATGAGGAGGATATAGCCACAGTCCTGGATACAAACAGCAGCGCGACGACCTCACAGGGGGTCTGGTACGATGTGCGCGTGCATTACCATGGGGCTAATATTACCGTCTGGCGCGCCCAGCGAGGAAGCGGCAATATGATGTCGCAAGTGTTGACCACTTCCAGCGCCACGTCGAACTCAACTACCTTCTTCAATATCACAACCAACGGTTCCTGGCGGTTCGATGACATTCGTCTTGTCTCAAGCAGCCTTACTTCAAAGTCCGCCTTTACCTATGATACGTCGGACCGCATGACCACAATGACCGACAACATGACAACCACGTTCTACTACGACTATTCGGGCCGGCAGAAATCGAAAAATGCCCAAAGCGGCGCGCATACCGCATCCTACACGTACCGCTATGACAGCAAGATGTGTACCGCCTCCAGCAGCTTCCCCGACGAGTCCAACCTGACCCTTTCTTACGACGGACTCGGAAAACTGCGGCAATCCGCCGGCACGGCAACAAACAAGTACCGCTGGGACGCGGGCTGGAACCTGATCAACATCGAAGGCGGCGACGGGATGTTGCAGAACACGGTCTGGTACCAGCCGCCACAGAACGCCATGGCCCCGCTCGGGATGGCCGCGGGCACGAACCCGTCGAGCGGCGCCACGTGGGGCTATTTCCTGTCCGACCATATCAACTCGATCCGCGAGACCCGCCTCGACGACCGCACCCTCTCCAGCGAATACGAATACACCCCCTACGGCAACGACTACTTCCGCAACGGCAGTCCGCCGGCGTTTGGCTTCAAGGGCAATCGACACTTCGACGAGTTATATGCGGACTACTCTGCCAGCGGCCTATACTTTTCGGATCAAGCAAATTCGGACACGCCGGCCCAAGCGAATTCGGATAGTGATACCAATCCAACCAACAACCTGGGAAAGAACACGGGGATATACGTCTGTACGCGCCCAGCGTGGGGTTTGCAGTTTGATTTTGACCTTCCGGGAATCCCTGGTGTAAATGTTCATAGATATCACATAACACCGAATCATGTTTATTTCTATGATAGCAGACCTAACGCTCGATACAAGACGTGCAGCACGGGTAGTTCGATGGGATTTGGCAACCCCAGGGACAGAGATGATGACATAACTGATGGTCATAGGCCTAGTAACTGCACTAGAATCGAGAAGAGCGAAGGTGATGAGAGTTCACTATTGAGCTGCTGCAGGAGTACTGCCAACAGTCCCGTGTGGGTACCCGGAACTAGCGATTGCCACACGGCACTCAAGAATTGCGTAGAGGATGAAAACCTCAAGTGGCCACCGGGAATAAAACGCCTTACATATACAATAACTGACGTGCCATGGACGGATGAACACTGGTGTCGTTTCTTCGGTATTAGATGCCCCCCATCACAATGAACTTTTCTTAATGGAGGTAATATAGCGGTGTGTATTCTTAATCTGATAACTGCGTTCTTAGTCACTGGAGTTGTAAGCGCAAGCTGTGGAAAAGCCAGCCTCCACGGGGACAAGCATCTCGCGAAAATGACCGTTTGTGCGTACGAATATGATTGCCTTCAAAGCTTCTGTTCCAGCGCGGGATATGACTGTATCGCATCGATGGTTCGGCGCAATGCCGCGGGCACAAAGCTCTACCTGTACTGTCTCAAAGGTGAGAAGTCAAGTGTCTTAGCCGTTGACGGCACAGGTGCAATAAACGAAATTGCATGTCCTGAGGGACCATTTACCTATTTGGTGCTTGATTCAGAGGAAAACCCTGTCGGCGTTTACAACTCATCGTCCGAAGTACTCACAATTGAAGATGGAGGCCCCTCACTTACAGACGTCATCGCTTTTGAGTATGACCGCAAGGGAAAGTATTTTGCATATGTGTCCAGTAACGAGCCAAAGAGCATCCGCATAGGTTCCTTCAATGCTCCCAAGAACGTGCTGGCCCGTACAGAACGTACAGGCTCTTTTGACATCTTCAGCAACGACAAAGAGATATTCTTAACTGTGGCAGAAGGACACGGCAGACCGCTCGATCTTTTCCGTTACGCAATAGAACCCAATACGATTGCGCTTACAGAGAAGAGAGCGATCCGGCATCCCAAAACCAAAGGAATTATGCGCCCTGTGCTATATGTAGTAGATATGGATGTTGATGCCGAAGTACTTCTCTGTACCCTCGAATACGACAAGCCGCTTGAAGCTTTTAGCCGCATGTACCTCTTCGATCTTTCAAGCGGTGAGTTCACTTTATGGAGCAAGAAGCGACAATTGGATGTCTTTTTCTTGCATCAGTGTGTTCCTCTGTGCGCTACTGACTCTTCTTCGCCAGAAAGCCCTGTCCGCTGAATTCTGCAGAAAGTTCTTATGCTGATCCAGTTGCTTCGCCGTGTTCGGGCCGGCTGCATATTCCGCCTGAAGAGTTATCGCGCACTTTGGGTATAATTGGTTACTGTGGGGCTGTTGAAAAAGTCCTTGACAAAAGGCTGGTTCAATGATAGATAAGGGCTGACGTAAGGAGGCCCGGAACAATGGTTGGTGAGCAGGATCGGTGGCAAGAGGATTTGTTCGTGGCAGGCCCGTTACGGGATTTGATTCCCGAGGACCATATCCTCAGACGGGTGGACAAGGTGCTGGACCTCTCGTGGCTTCGCGGCGAGGTGCTGGATTGTTACTGCGCGGATAAGGGGCGCCCCAGCATTGACCCGGAGTCGGCGGTCCGGCTGATGTTGGCGGGGTATTTTTCGGGGATCGTCCATGACCGGAAACTGATGCGGGAAGCCCAGGTGAACTTGGCGATCCGATGGTTTGCCGGATATCGTCTCCACGAAAAGCTTCCCGACCACAGCAGCCTGACGCACATCCGCCAGCGGTGGGGTGCCGAACGGTTCCGCCGGATATTTGAGCGGACGGTGCAGGCGTGTGTGCAGGCCGGGCTGGTGAGCGGGGAGACGGTTCATGTCGACGCCACGCTGGTGCGGGCGGATGTGAGCTGGGAAAGCCTGACGAGGCGGCACGTGGAGCAGGTGCTCGAAGAGAACCCGGAGCAGACCACCTCGGAGGAAAAAGAACCGCCGCGTGGTAAGCCTGGTCGGCCACGCTCACAAACGCCGGGGCAGAAACGCTCGAGCACAACCGACCCGGATGCCACGATGACAACCAACAACAATGCCTGGCGATTGGAACCCAGTTACAAGCAGCACACGGCCGTCGACGACAAGGCCGGCGTGATCATTGATGTAGCGGTAACCACGGGGGAAACCAGCGAAGGGCAGCAATTACCGGAGCAGTTGGCACGCGTGGAAGCGGCGACGGGCATTCCCGTCCGCATCGCCACGGCCGATGCCGGGTACGCGCATAGCGCAAACTACCAGCTACTCGAGGAAGGCGCCATCGACGCCGTAATCCCACCCCAAGCGGCGCCACGCAGCGCCCAACATATTCCGGCCCGCCGCTTCAAGTACGGCGCCAAACACCAGACGCTCCGATGTCCGGCGGGCAAGCCGCTTTACCGCGCAGGGCGCAACAAACAGCCCAAGGGCTGGCGTTACCGTGCGCGCGCCTGCGATTGCTCGACCTGCCCCTTGCGCCCGCGGTGCCTGCCCGAGAGGGCTCGCGTGCGCGCTATCGTGATCGTGGACGGCTACGAAGCGTTGCTGCGCGCCAGGCGTCGCAAAGAGAAAGGGTGGGATGAGCAAACCCGCCGCCATTACGACCGGCACCGGGGGGTGGGGCGAGGCGGCTACCGGAGCACGAAAAAGCCCAGGTACATCATCGCGATGCCGAGGGCCGTCGTGAAGATGCCTGCGCCGGTAACCGTCTTCCCGCTTCGTATGAAACCGCGGGAGACCTTGATGAGCAGTTGGGGCCGGATCATGGCCGTAAGACCCTTGAAGAGCGCGATCCACCCGATGATGGTGAGAATGAGGCGCAGGTTCACGCCCCACGTGCTGTAGAATGCAATCAGCAGATAGCCGACGGCGAGCGTCATGAACCCGCTGACGTAGATGATCGCGGGGCTGTCGAGCATTTGATCGATCATGCGCTTGTAGAACGTGGGGTTGACGAGTATTCCGAGCCCGGCGGCCAAATACGCCAAGCCCACCAGTTGGAACACTTGGGCTTCGGTCATGGCGATCCCTCCCAAAGTAGACCATCAAGACCTGCACGGCCAACAGGCCAAACAGGCCGTATGGATTCAGGGCTTCGGCTTTTCCTGATCCGGCGTTTTTGGAGGTTCCGGAGTAGGGGCCGCGGCGGGCGGCAGCAACTCCAGCAACTCGAGTTCAACGACCAGGAGTTGGCTGGGCCCGACCTTGGGCATGGGTTGCATGCCGTAACCCAGGTTCGACGGCACGTACAACTCCCACTTGTCGCCCTCTTTCATGAGGAGCAGGGCCTCGCGCATTGCCGGCATCATGAGCTTGTTGACCTGCGACTCAACAGCGCCGCCGCGCCTTTCCGAACTATCGAATACGGTGCCGTCGAGCAGCCGGCCCGTGTATTGAACCTTCACCCGGTCGGTTGCGACGGGCGTTTTGCCGCTGCCGGACTTGATCGCCTTGTACTGAATGCCGTTTTCCAGCGTGGTGACGCCTTCTTTAGTCTTGTTCTCTTCGAGAAATGCCTTCTGCACCGCCATGTTCTCTTCCATCAGCTTACGCTGCTGTTCCATTTGGCGTTTCTGGGCTTCCTGGTAAAGGGTGCGGGCCTGGTTGCGGATTTCTTCGTCGCTCATCAGGAGCGGTTTGGAGTCGAGCACGTCCTGGATGCCCCGGAAGACTATCTCCCTGTCGATGTCGGCGCTCAACCCCTTCAGGCGTTTCCCAAGTTGAACCCCAATGCTGTAACTGGCGGATTGCTGCGGGGTGAAGCTGGGTTCTGGCGCGGGTTGGGCGGCGTCCTGAGCCATGGCACCTGTAACAAAGAGGATGCAGCCGACTGTGACTGTAATTATCATTATTCGCCAATTCATTTCGGGAACTCCTTCATGCTCAACGGCCGCTCGTTTTTTGTATGTTCAAACTCCGTGCGACGACTTCATGATTGAGTTTAGTATTTTGCAGGTGTGACCGCAAGTTTTTGTGGGCGTGTTACTTGAGAGGATTTCCGCGGTTGCGTGAGGCCCGGAGACCGGTGGAAAAATGTTGACAACATAAAACCGCCATGCTAGACTCAACCGTCAGGGTTTCGAGGTCGTTACACTTTTTTTTTAGGGAGGGTCACCCATTGGGAACCAACAGTCAGGCTTGGGCAAAACCGGTCGCCGCAGTGGTTATCCTGGCCTTGCTGGCGGCGAGCGCACCCGTGGCGGCGCAAGTTTACTACGATCCTTTGCTGGATGTGCCGCGTCCGACCGGGTTGGAACTGGCACTTACGAAACTTGGCCGTGGGTTTTCGAACATCATGCTGGGCTGGGCGGAAATCCCCGTGACGTTTGACAGGGGGGTGAAGCGGGGCCGCCCGCTGGGTTACCTTATGGGTGTTGCACCGGTGCTCGGGGTGGCGCGGGCTTTTATGCGCACCTCGACCGGCGTGTTTGAAGTCGTGACCTTTCCAATCAACATTCAAGCGGTGAATTACCGGCCCGTGCTCGAACCGGAGTTCATCTTCTGAGTTCCCCCGTTCAATGGAACAAACAAGAGGCGGCCTGGGTGGGCCGTGTCACGTTTCTGGATGGCCATGTGGGCAGCGTCGTGCTGGTGGGCCCGCGAAACAACCCAAAAGGGGCCGTGGCCGTGCTGCCAGCTGATAATTCTGGATCCGTCAAAACTCTCCCCCTCCCCGAAGTGGTGGACAGCTTGCACCCGGCGACGCTCGTTGAAGTGCTGGCCGTGCAGGAGCGCGCGTTCGGGAACACCAGGTTGCCGCCGTTTTCTTAGCGGCGTGTGGCGCCGGCAATGGGCAAAACATACGATATTGACAGAATACTCGACGAGGTGGTGACGCTGCCGAGCCTTCCCGGCACGGTAGCCCACATCATGCGCCTGGTCGACGATCCCAACACATCCCTGTCGCTGGTGGCAAAAGCCATTTCGGCCGATCCCCCTCTGGCCATAAAAACCCTGCGGCTGGTGAACACCGCCTATTACGGCCTCCGCCAAAAAGTCACCACGATCGAGCACGCGGTCGTCCTCCTTGGAACCAAGGTCATCAGAAACCTCGCCTTTACCGCAACGGTCCTCGACATCATGAAAGACGAGATGGACAGCTTCTTCCTCCACTCGGTGGCGTGCGGCGTCGCCATGCGAACCATCGCCATGACCGGACCCGGCGGGTTGGCCATCGAGTCACCCGAGGAAGCCTTTGTCTATGGCTTACTGCACGACATCGGCAAGGTGCTCTTTAAAAAGTATCTGCCCACGGAGACGGAGGAAGTGCGGCGGCTCGTGATGTCCGAAGGGCTGGCGACGCACGAGGCCGAGCGCAGAATCATCGGCGTCGACCACTCCGAAATGGGCGCCAGCATCGGCGTCAAATGGAAGTTGCCCGAGATCCTCGTCAGCTCGATTCGCGGCCACCACGATATTAGCCGCTGCCCCTCACCCGAGGAAGCCCGGCTCGCCGCAGCCACCGCCGTCGCCGATTTTATCTGCACCCAATGCGGAATCCAGTCCGACGGCGGACCCGTCCGCGTCAGCCAGGACGCATGGGACGCGTCCGGCCTGTCCAATTCCCACATCCCATGCATCATGGAAGCGTTCTTCACGGAACTCCCCACCATCGACGAACTCGTCAGCGCGTCAGAGTAGGCGCCCGCTTCCCAGCCGCGGCTTCCCAGCCGCAGCTTCCTAGCCGCGTTTTCCGACTCGCACCGTCCAGACCACAAACCCCAGGTCAACGTGCGCAGCCGCGCGTTACTCTTCCACACCTTCCCGATCATGCCCCAAATCAACAATCGGCAATCGCCACTCCCTTCCATCCCTCTCTTGCCCTTCATTTCCTCCAGACTGCGGTCTCCAGACTCCAGTCTCATTTGACTTGTTTCGGTTCCACTTGGTATCATTTCGTTGTCCCAAGTGGGGGTGTAGCTCAGCTGGGAGAGCGCTGCGTTCGCAATGCAGAGGTCGACGGTTCGATCCCGTTCACCTCCACCACTTAAACCATTTAAAGGCGCATGACTTACAAAATATGGTCTTGCGCCTCTTTCTTTGGGTGTCGGTGCTGTCACCCGAGACGAAAAGAAGCAGCCAATCAAAAGTTGCACGTTCGAGCCGCTGCCTGCGCAGTAGACCCGACTTCCCTACCCCTCAACTAGAGCGCTAACTAAAGTAGGGGTCTAGAAGATGGGGAAGTTCTTTAAGCAGACCATGATATTTCTGCGCGAGAACTGTACCAAACCCCGGTTGGCGATTCTTGCCGGGTTAAGCATCAGCCTGCTTTTCCTCTGTATTGTCCTGATTGCCCATGTGATAGAGTTTGCTCTGCATCACGCGAAGGCATGTCTCGATGTCGCGCAGGCTCTCTCGATACGTCAGTTGGGCGAAGGCCATGCACAGGAATTGGCTCCAACATGAGAAAGTCTGAACTTTGCAGTTGCCGTGGTAGCGCTCGACGCACTTGGTGAATTCGTACCGTGGCAGGAGGTCCATCAATTGCGAGAAGATTGTCTGAGATCGAAGGTCCATGGGGCGTCTCCTTACAGCGGAGACTGTAAGGAGTCCCGGAATGGACTGTCCATCTCACTATCCAAAAACGAGTTTTATATTGTAAATCCAGCAACATCAGAGTCTTCTCAGCCTCATTTCAAAAACGTTGGGACAGCAGTGACTACTTTATTAGAATCTAATGTTTTTCTTTGACTCTACATAATTGAGCGTATATAACACTTACTAAAGATTCATAAGGCAATTTGCCCGGAAGGCAGAAGCCTGGAGGGGGTTGCCTTTTGTGTTTACGTAATGCGCGGCGAACAAGCCAGGGAAGGAGGCTGAAGGGTAACGACCTGTTCAGGCGCTGTCAGGCGGTATTGAGGCATTTTTCGTTCTTGATGCTTGAATGGGACAAAAGAGAAAACGAAAGGAGAAATCTGAGATGAAGACGCTTGGAAACGCAGTATGGATACTGATGGCCGCGGCGGTGGTTGCGTGGGGAATTGCCGGGGCCGCGGGCGCCGAGGGTTATCCCTCCGCCAAAGCGACGTGCAAAGTCGCGAACATCACGTTGATTGACGGCAGCACGCAAGAAGACTGGACCACGTTGCTGTCCAATCAAATAAAGACCGCAAACCAGAAAGACCTGTTTATTGACGTATCATTTGAATGCGGCCTTTACACCCAAACGTTAGTACGGAGCAAAGGGGCCGTTAAAGACACCTCGATGGCCGAAGCGATTGTGAAAGTCCAGGTGCTGGTCGACGGTGTCGCGGCGTTCCCGGGTGAAGTGGTTTTCTCGAAGCGAACGCAGACGCTCTCCGCGACGCTGCAGGGTATTATCAGCGGGGACGCGTTGGTACTCGTGGACACGGATGACGACGGCATCCCGGACACGATACAAATCGACGAAGAGTTGCTTACCCCGGAAGAAATCGAGCTGATTCTTGACACGATGGCGGCCAACTCGTTCAATTTTGTCCTGAACGATCTCACTGCCGGCGTCCATACGGTCGAGGTTCAGGCGAGGATTGACACCACGACCGACGTTGACGAAGGCACGGCTTCCGCAACCGCCACAATCGGAAAAGGGACCGTGACGGTTGAATCGGTCAGGATGATCAAGGATGAAGACATTATCGTCGAGTAGATTTACGAATGGAGCAGGCGGGGTGATGCTGGCCCCGCCTGTTCCATGTTCCACGACCTATTCTCTTGTTGTCCCTTCAGTCCGTCCCTTCTCGAGCCTTTCCAGTTACGGCGGCGCGTGATAAAGTTTAAGAGGGCGGAGGCATCTTAGCATCCCCGTCGGTTCGTCAGTCCCCTGACGGCCCGTCCTCGAGAAAGTCATCGGCCGAGGCTAACGAGTTCTGCCTGCTCTCCACAGGCCAGGATCCCGTTTCGCCGTTCCCAGGTATTCACCTGAATCCTTCTGAGCTTTCTCTACCGCATTTGCCTTGTCAAGGGGTTTGCGCTTCTTGCGCGGGCAGAACACCGGCACGGTGTTTGCGGAAATATGCACGCTGGGGGCTGTTGAAAAAGTCGAGCAGTTGGTTCATGGCCGCGAAAAGCAGGGACAAACACGATTTTCAAACTGCCGAAAATCGAGTCAGTCCCTGTTTTTCCCGTAGCGCCGCGGTGGGGTCGAGCTCCTGCTCGACCGTGGCCTCCGACCGCAGACCCGCGGCATGTCTGCCCCACCGTCACCGCCGCCGGCCTCGGCGATTTGCACCTCAACGCGGTTGCCTGGGGCGTGCAGATCCTGCCGGGTGAGAAAACGATCAAGTCGCCCAACGAACTGCTGGCCCCACTCGGGTTCGACAGCGTGACATCCTACGTCTGGGTGCATCACCAGCCGCTCAACAATTTCCCGCGCACCTCTTACACCCGCGTGCGCGATGCTTCGATCGATGATTGGCAGAAATTGTCGGACAAGTTTGACCTGCCGTACGCGCCCAACGTCACGATGGGTTGGGATTCGAGCCCCCGCACGATCCAAACCGACGTCTACGAGAACGTCGGATACCCTTACACGGCTATCCTCGACGGCAACACGCCCGCCGAGTTCAAAAAGGCGCTCGAGGCCGGAAAAGCATTTGTCCTGCGGCCGGACGTCTCGCCGAAAGTGGTCACACTCAACGCCTGGAACGAATGGACCGAAGGCAGCTACCTCGAACCCGACACCGTCAACGGGACGGCGTATCTCGAGGCGATCCGCGACGTGTTTGAGGGAAACTGATCAGCGCGCAATGAACTGCGTAGAAGCGGCGTCCTCGCCGCTTCATTGCTGCGACACTTACCCCGCCTCGGTATTCCCTGCTTGGAAACTCCTAAAAACCTCGAATCCCTATTCTCCAATATCCCGTAGGGATTAGATAGTTGTCAGCCCAGCGTTGCTCCCGGCCCGCACCATTCGTTCGGTGACTGTCACTTACCTCAGGCGCGTAACAAAACCCGGGTATCGCTCAATACCTCGATCAGGCCGGGAGCTACGCTGGGTTAACATCACACCACGATGAACCCCGTTAGGGGTTCGACAAGCCTAGCGTTCAATGAACAGCGCCGCCGCGTCGCGCCAACCGATGTAGAGGCTGAGGGCGACGGCGAACACGTCCGCGGCGATGATGGCGAGCCCGCGCCAATTTCCCAGCGACCAGCGGAAGTAGCCCATGTCGGCCCGCGTGATTCGCCACAGCATCACCAGCCCAATCACGGGGAAAACCACCGCCAGAAACGCGCTGAACAAAAGCATCTGGTATACGGGGTTCACCCGCAGCAGCAGCAACATCGACGACGGGACGTAGAACAGCCCCAGGCAGATGCGCATCGGCTTTGAGTCAAGCCGGATCGGCAGGTTGAAGATGTCGAGGATCGCATACGAGCCGCACAGCCACCACCCCAGGCCCGACGTCCATGCCGCGAGAAACAGCCCCATCAAAAACAAGTGCGTGCTCCACCGGCCCGCCAGCGGTTCGAGCAGGATCGACAGGTCCATGTAATTCCTGGGAAGGATGCCGAACGGGAGCGCAACCGCCGCGGCCGCGGCGATGATGGGCAGCGCGATGAGGCCCGCCGCGAAAATGCCCCAGGTGTAGTCGAGCCGCGCTTTGTGCAGTATGTCGACTTTTCCCTGGAGCCCTTCCGCGTACCACCGGCGCTCGATCATCGTGTAAGGGTAAATGAGGATGAGCCAGGCGTTGATGAGGCTGCCCGCATTGCTCATGAACAGCGGGAACCACGGCCCGTCGGGCGCATTCGGCACGAGGCCCGCCGCGGCGGCTCGCCACGAAATCCCCGCCAGAAGCGCCGAACCGAAGAAACACAGGATCAACGCGAGCAGGCCGATCACGAAATAACGCTGGAGCCTGTCGTAAACGCCGACGAGGAGGAACGCCAGTCCGGCGGTCGCGGCGACGATACCGCCGATTTCGATCGGCAGCGACGGGAAAAACCCCGTGGCCACCATGGCGCACGCCGCCCATTGGTTGTACGAGCCGAATGTCGTGCAGACTACTACCGCGAGGAACATGTACGCGACAAACACCGGGTGGACGTCTTTGAACATCGACATCGGCGTCTTGCCAAACCGCAAGAAGTACCTCACCGACATATCGACCAGTGCCCACGCCGCAATCCCGATGACGAAATACGTCCACCACAGCTTGTACCCGAACCGTGCCCCCATGTTGGTGGCGATCGAAACGTCGCCGGTCCCCACGTAAAACGACGCGATCACCGACCCCGCACCGAGGACCAGTATCGCACGCCAGCCCAACCGCGCCGGACGCAGGCTCCACGGTTTCGGCGAAGCGTTATTCATGCAAAACCTCGCCACTGGAGAAAACCGCGGGTTCAGCCCGTCGCCATGCACCACGTGAAGAGAGCCGCGGCAGAATGAGCGCGAACAGAACGCTCCACACCAGCGCCACGATCACGGGCAGGTACAGCGCCCACGTCGCCGACGTGACCGCCGCGCCGCGCACCGTTCTAAGCGGGTACGGAACCCGGAGTGTCTCGCCGCCGCCATGGATCGCAAACGCAAAATCGTACACCTGCCGCGGCACATCATCCTTGGCATAAACATCCGTGATGGCTTTACGGACCGTTTCCCCCGGCCCCACATCGAGGTCCAGTGTCGTGGCGCGATTGAATTCAAAGTGCGCTTCTTTGCCTGCGGGAGCCACCAGTTCAATCTCAACAGATCGCGGCGCGGCGGACTCGTTTTCCGCAACCACCAGCACGTTCACGTTCTGCCGCTGCCACGTCCAATCCGGCGCATAAATCGTGACGCGGACACCGTCAATCTCGCACCGCTCCGTCAACCCGCTCGCAGCGACAGGAAAGAGCAGTGCAATGAAAAGCAAAATGCGCAACATGACCAGAGAATATCAGAGAGGCGGCTGCAAAGACACGCCGCAATCGGCAATCAGGAGACGGCAAGCCCGATCCCGCGTATCTCGGAGATCTTCACATCGCCGTGTCGTTTCCCATCCGCCGGGGCCACGGCGCAGTAGTAGTGGTAGAGGACGCCGTCTTTGAAAAACACGGCCGGTTTATGGGCGTATCTCGAATCGAGGGTTCCTTCGGGTCCGGGCTCGACGAGGATCTCGCCGGATTTTTCCCAGTGGATAAGGTCGCGCGAGAACGCGACCGAATCCCGCGCTTTGCCGTCGGCCGACGAGAGCGTGTAAAAGAACATCACCCAAATGTTGCCAGCCCGCAGCACGCAAGGGTCGCTGCAGAAGATATCGTCGAACGAGCCTTTTTCCCCGACGCGCAGCAGCGGGTTGTCCGGGTGGCGTGTCCAGTTCTTCAGATCGGTTGAGGTGGCGAGGCCGATCTGCTCGATCCACGGCGAGTCAACGGTTTTTGCGTTGTAAAACATGTAAAACGTGCCGTCGTGCTCCACCACGCACGACTTGTACAGCCCGCCTCGCTCCCACTCCGTGGCGTCGGCGTCAGAGGCGCGCAGCGACGGGTCTTTCAGGTTCCACTTGTGAAAATCTTTGCTGTACGCGATGCCGATCGCGGCGGGCCCGGTCTCGTATCCGGGCCTCGGGTAGGCGTGGTAGGTGCCGACGTAACGCCCGTCGAATTTCTTCAGCGTGCCGTCGCCGAACAGGTCGTTGTCGCGGACGATCCACGTCAGCGCCGCGTTGTATTCGGTGGGCGACCCCGCGGCGCCCCTATCGAGGATCAGCCCTTCTTTTTCCCATTTGACGAGGTCTTTCGACCACGCAATCCCCGTTCTGTACCCGGCGCCGTCAAATCCAATGTGCGTCATGTAATATCGGCGCTTGTGCCGGAACACGAACGGGCAGTCGACGGCCAGCGAATCATACTGGCCCGCCTCGAACGACGGCGCCAGCACGAGTTCCGGGTATTTGTGCGGGGTTCGGAGGCGCGCCAAGAGTTTCTGGTAGTCGTCGGGCATGTGTGGGTTCTCCAGGGTGGTAAGAGCGGCGGGTGCGGCGACGGCGGCAAACGCCCCGGCCGTAATGCGGAGGAAGTCTCTGCGGGCAAACTCGCTCATAACGTCTGTATGGCCTGCGCGATTTTTCGCCCGAGTTCGTGGCATTTCATGAGCGCTTCCTGGTCGGGTACGTATTGTACGGCGAGCGGGTCGGCGACCATTTTGATTTCGAGGTCGTTCATGGCGTAGACGAGTTGCCTCAGGGCCGCTTCGCTCCACCCGTAGCTGCCGAACACCGCGCCAACAAGATTTTTCGGCTTGAGGCCTTTGAGGTAGGTGAGCATGTCGGCGACGGACGGAAACATCTGGTTGTTAAGCGTTGGCGAGCCCACGACGAGCGCGCCCGCGCCGAGCATCTCCGTGGCCACGTTGCTGCGGTGGTTTTCTTTGAGCCGCATGGATTTCACGCTCACGCCTTCCGCCACCAGCCCGTCTTCGATGGCCTTAGCCATGGCGCCGGTGCTGCCCCACATGGTGTCATACACGATAACGGCTTTGCGCCCGGGTCGTTGCGCGGCCCAACTGGCGTAGAGGTCGACGATCAGGTCGATGTCCCGCCGCCAGACCGGCCCGTGATCCGGTGCGATCAGTTTGAGCGGGAGCATATCGGCCTTTTTCAGCGCGAGCGACACCATCGGCGCGAACGGCAGCAGAATGTTCGCGTAATATTTCGCCGCCTCATGGAGCAGCACGCCGCGGTCGATTTGGTCGTCGAACCGTTCCGTGGATGCCAGATGCATCCCGAACCCGTCCTGGCTGAACAGGACCTCGTCTTCAACCAGATAGGAAAACATGCTGTCGGGCCAGTGGAGCATTTTCGTTTCTATGAAACGGACCGTTTTGTTGCCGAGTGAGAGTTCCTCGCCATTGGCGACGGGCGTGGCCGTGACCGCCCCGTGGAAATGGGCCTCGAGCGCCTTCACACCATTTCCCGACGCGAAGATTCTCTCCGGCCTAATCCAGGCCCCGGCTTCGGGCAGGCAGCCGGTGTGGTCCATCTCGCTGTGGTTCGAGATGATGTACCTGATCTTCGACGGCTCGATGATCGATCGGATGCGCGCAAACATCTCGTCGCGGAACGGCGCCTTGACGGTATCGACAAGCGTGACGTCGTCGCCGAGGATGAGATAGGCGTTGTAGGTGGTGCCGCGGTCGGTGGCGTAACCGTGGAAATCCCGCAGCGACCAGTCGATCGCGCCCACCCAATAGACGTCTTCAGTGATCTTGATGGCGCTGAATGGAGCGTTCATGGCAGAAGGTTCCTGATTGACTGAAGGTATTATACGAAAAGAGAGAGGGGCGGGGAAAAAGCGCGGCTGTAGCCTGTAGGAACTTGCGGAAGTGAATCATTCCCCTTTTTTCGCGGTGAGGCGCTCGATCTCTTTGTTGAGCAGCATGATGTGGCCCATCTCCTGCTGGATGATTTCGTCGACGCGGGCACTGCCGTACTTCTCGGGCACCATGATCTTGATCGCTTCGTAGAACACGACGGAGTCCGACTCGCGCACCAGGGCTTCGTTGAGAATGTCGAACGGGCCTGCGCCGGGTTTGACAACCCTGTCGCGTGCCTCGTTCGGGTTGAACACGTACTTGTCGGCCATGCCTTTGAGGAATGCGTAAGCTTCGTCGTGCGGGTCGTAGAGGGGTTGTTCGGTCTCGGCGCCCGAGAGACCCTGTTGCATCGAGGCAAACACGGCTTCGTGCTCGACCTCCATTTCGGCGAGGCGGTTCATGAGGTCGCGCGATTGCGCGTCGGCCATGACTTCCGCGGCAGCTCTGTAAAAAGCTGCCCCGTTGCGTTCAATCCTCTTGGCGATCTCCAAAACGTCGTTGGCGTTGTACATTAGGGTGCTCATCGGGACCTCCTTTACGGGCCTATAGGACCTACAGCACAAATAGGACGAATAACCTACACGGTTTTTAGGGGTGTCACTTCGCCCAGGCGGCGGCTCAGCAGGGCCACGTGGCCCATTTCTTCGTTGATGATGGTATCGACCTTGGCCTTGTTGGTCGTCGAGCGTAATAGTTCCTTAAGGCCGGTGTAGAATAGAATCGAATCGTTTTCTCGTTCGATGGCCCATTCGAGAATGGCCTTGAGGTCGGCGTTGGGGCCGACGAGTTCGGCGGGGGCGGGCCGTTCGAGATCGAACACCTGTCTGTCGATGAACGTTTGCAGGTAGAGGGCGGCTTCGCCTTCCGGGTCGTACCATTCGGCGCTGAACGTATCCATTGCGATTTGTTGGAGCATGTCCTGGAACACGGCCTCGTGGTTCTCTTCCATGACGCTGAGCAGGCCGAACTCGCCCCGGAGACGATCCGCTTTCACAGTATTGGCGGCCTCACGATAAAACCGTTTTCCGTTCCGCTCGATCTGGACGGCCATCTCGAAAATCTCGCGTGGGTTGAAAAACACGCTCATGTCATGCCGGGGCCGCGGCGGGAGGCGTATATACGCGCGCGGCGAGTTCGTTGTCGATCATGAACAGCGCGCCGGGGTTGTCGCCTGCCAGCTTGAGTTTCTGGACTATCGCGTCCGCATTGGCTTCTTCTTCGATCTGTTCGGTGACATACCACTGCAACAGAATGCCGCTGGCAAGGTCTTTTTCTTCCTGCGCGAGGAAGGCAAGCTTGTTGATCAGGCTGGTGACGTGCTGCTCGTGCTTGAGCGTTTCCTCGAACGCGTTAAGCGGCGATTTCCACGTGGTGGGAGGGGCGTCGATGGCGGCGAGTGCGACAGCGCCCTGACGGCTCAAAAGGTAGTCGTAGAACTTCAGGGCGTGGAACGTCTCTTCCTGGTACTGCACCCGCAGCCAGTTGGCAAACCCTTTAAGGTTCATCGAGTCGAACCACGCCGACATCGACAGGTAGAGGTAGGCGCTGTACAGCTCCGCGTTGATCTGATCGTTAATCGCCTTTTGGACTTTCTTGCTCAGCATGGTCATTCTCCTTTCCAGTATCCGTGCACGTTGCAGTATTCACGGGCGACGGCTTTCTTGGCCTGAACGTCAAACACGGCCTCCGCCGCGTCGCCGGGTTTCAAACAGCTTCGGCAAACACTTCAAAATACCCTTGGGGATGTGCGCACGCGGGGCATACGGACGGCGCTTCAAGTCCTTCGTGCAGATAGCCGCATTTCAGGCAGCGCCACACAACCGGCTCGCTCCGTTTGAACAGCGTGCCCTCCGCCAGATGGCCCGCCAGTTTCGAATACCGCGACTTGTGGTGTTTCTCGATCAGGGCGATGGCATCCAACGCCCGGGCGATGTTCTTAAACCCTTCCTCGCGCGCGATCTCGGCAAACTGCGGGTATACCACGGCCGACTCCTCATGCTCGCCGCCCGCGGCCGCCAAGAGATTCTCGTGGGTGGATTTGTTGCCCGGCACGCCGTATACGGCCTCGACCTTGCACTCGGGCCCCGGCAAAAACTTGTAGTAGACGCTCGCATGCGACCGTTCTTCCTCGGCCGTGCGATCGAATACGGCGGCAATCTTCTCAAACCCCTCCTTGCGGGCCTTCTTGGCAAAATAGGCATAGCGCGCCGCCGCCTGGCACTCCCCCGTGAACGCCGCCATAAGGTTCTTTTCCGTTCGTGTACCCGACAAACTAGCCATTGCGAATCCCCTTCCTAACGCAGCCAAAAAGCACCAATCACAACCGTTGTCCGCAACCTTCAGCCCACATCTAAGCGGCGCGTACAGATGTTGCGAACAAAGATTCTAAACAATTGGGTTCCAGTTTTATTCCCGGCAACCCGGGCATATTCCCAAATACTCCAGCCGGTAATCCGTTATGACGAAGCCGGGAGGCGCTTCCGGTAACACAACTCCTTCCACAGGGGCCGACGGGACGTCGTGGACCTTGCCGCAACTCACGCAGCGGACGTGCTCGTGGCGGTTAATGTTGCCGTCGTACCTGCCATGGCCGCCACCCATGCCCAATCTCAGTATAAGTCCATGTCTTGAAAGGACATCCAAGTTTCGATACACGGTGCCGAGGCTTATGTGCGGCAACCGGCGCCGCACCAACCCATACAATTCATCAGCTGACGGATGGCTAGACCGCTTCCTGAGTTCTTCCAGGATGATCTCTCGTTGTTTAGTGATTCGCACAGCAAAACTCCGAATTAGTAATAATTACCATTATTATAAATCAAAGAATTCGGCTACTCAAGGGACGTAATGACCAAGGGGGCTTCGAGTCCCGCAATCAGGAGTGTAGCATCGGCGGTTTCGATCATGGCGCCGGCGCCGGTTTGACGGATTTCGATTGCGTATTCGGCGGGACCTTGTTGTTCAAAGACAAAGTCGTATAGGCTTGCTCCAACGGAACGGGAGCGTGTTTGTGGACGGTCTTGAAAACATCCTGAAGCTCCAGATTGCCTATTACGGGGCCCGTGCAAACGAATACGACGAGTGGTTTCTCAGAGAAGGGCGCTACGACCGCGGCGAACAGCACCGGAAGGCTTGGATGGCGGATGTGGCCCAGGTTCAGGCCGCGCTCAAACAAGCCAAACCCGGGGGAAGGATCCTCGAGCTTGCCTGCGGCACAGGGCTATGGTCTCAGCGGTTGTTCCTTTTTTCGGATGATCTTACCGTAGTCGATGCTTCCCCGGAAATGCTCGACCTGTGCCGGAAACGATTGGGTTCGGACCATGTAGAGTTTATCCAGGCCGATCTCTTCGAATGGCAGCCCAACAAAACCTACGACTTCGTGTTCTTCGGTTTCTGGCTGTCGCACGTTCCTTTGGACAGATTCTCCGCCTTCTGGAAACGGGTTGCCAGCGCCCTTAGCCCGGCCGGCAGGGTCTTCTTTGTCGATAGTCTGTATACCGATTCCTCCACGGCCCTGGACCACAAACAGATTGGCCGGAGTGGGACTGTTGAGCGAAAGCTCAACGACGGCCGGAGATTCGAAATCGTCAAGGTCTTCTATGAACCGGCTTCTCTCCAGGAGCAGATCCTTCAATTGGGTTGGGAAGGCGCCGTCCATTCAACCGCTCAGTTCTTTCTCTACGGCCACCTATGGCGAGCGAAAACGACGTCCTGAACGCAGTCACCTCAGCCCGGTACATGCCCAACAAGGGAATACAACTGCAGAGTGGCGAAAAAGACCTCCAACGTGCTTCGTAGCCGCCTTAGGCATTATGGCGGGGAGTCTTCGCCTCCCAGTTTGCCGTGCGCGCGGCTTGCCCCAGACCTCACCGGACGCCGTTGCCCCTGAGGAACATCTTGCCTCCAATTAGTTGAATCACTGATTCTCAGTTCTTTCTCCGAATGATTTGCCGAAGACTACGGCTAAGGGAACACTCTCATTCTTGTCCTTGAACGGAATGATCCGCACATGGGTTTCCCTGCAACCGTCCTGGGCGGGAAGCTGAATCGCAACGCGTCCTTCCCAGGGAGACTTCTCGTCTTCAACGGTCCGGAGAAGCATTTCGACAAACGGCTTATTGGGCTCCAGGTTGCGCAGCGCGCTTAGTGGTACCGTCTGTTTGGCGGCATCGAGAATGCCCACCATGGCGGCGTTGAACTCCAGCGTGCCCTTTTCCACGTCGAACAGCATCATTGGTTCTTCGGTGTGTTCGACAATAAGGTCGAGCGTCATTCGCAACTGGCGAATCCGCCGCGTGCGGAGTTCGTCGTACGTCCGCAATTGTTCCGCCAACTTCCCGATCAAACTCTCAAGTATCGAGACCTCGTCGCGCCAGCGGGCCGGAACCGGCAGGCCCACATCGTAGTCTCCGGCCACGAGCCGCCGCAGCAATGTGAAAAACCGGCCGCGGAAGCGTGCCAGGCGCCATGCAATAAACCAGAGAAGCAGGATGCCCTCGACAAACAGAAGCAAAGACACCGTGCGCATAACCGGGCCGTGGGCCGGCATCCATTCCTCCAGGGCCACCGTGGCGACAAGAGAAACCAGCGCGGCCAGGAACAACACGGTCAGTGTGCGGTGTCTGAGATGTTCAGGCAGCTTTTTCATGTCTTGCTGAACTTTGCGATATCGCTGTCGCGTCCCACGAGGATCAGCACATCGTCTTCTTCGAGCCGCGTGTCCGGCGAAGGCACATTCTCCGTCACTTCCTCGAACGTTCTTTCGCCATCCTTTGTGATCTGCGGAACTTTCTTCTTAATTCCAACCACATTGAGATTGTGATCTTTACGCAGCCCGCTTTGGCCGAGTGTTTTTCCAATGAGCGCCTCGGGAACTTTCATTTCCGCAACACTATAACCGGGGCTGAGATACAAGTGCTTAACCACGTTTTCAATAACAAGACTGCGGGCCACCATGCGGCCCATATCATGTTCAAGGTTTATAATCGAGTCGACCCCGAGCGCCGTCAAGATTTCCTGCTGCAAAGGGCTGATGGCCCTTGCCCAGATCTTCTTCACCCCTATCTTTTTCAGCAGTACCGTGACCAGCAAATTGGCCTCGATATTATCCCCGATACAAACCACCGCCGCGTCAACCTCATGTACCGATACGGACTTCAAGGCGGCCTCGTCGCCTGCATCAAGCGAGACGGCATAGGTGACGCGATCCTTGATGGCCTCGACGCGTCGCGGGTTTCTGTCGACGGCGATGACCTGGGCGCCCTGCTCGATGAGTTCCTCTGCGACCGCACGCCCGAAGTTACCCAACCCGATGATGGCGAACTGTTTCATACAAGCATCTCCCGTTACCCAATCATAATTCGTTCTTCCGCGTACTTGTAGTGCACCGGCATTTGGGCGGGCAGCATGGCATAAGCGATGGTCAGAGGCCCCAGCCTCCCAATAAACATAAGGATGGTTATCAATACCCTTCCAATGTTGGAGAGTTCCGGTGTCACGCCCGTCGAAAGTCCGACGGTTCCAAACGCGCTGACAGTCTCAAAGAGTATGTCAAGAAACGGCAGCCTTTCCAAGGACAACAATGCCAGAGTGAATACCACTACCACCGTGAGCGAGACACACAGAAGGGTCAGGGCCTTATAGACGGTTTCGGTGGGGATCGTGCGTTTATGCACCTCGACGTGGGGACGACTGCGAAGACTTGCGAGGACGGCTGCCCACAACGTGGCGACAGTCGTCGTCTTGATGCCGCCGGCCGTGGACCCGGGGGAAGCCCCGATGAACATGAATATGATCGTCACAAAAAGGGCTGCCGAAGACATGCGGCCGATGTCCAGCGTGTTGAACCCTGCCGTTCGGGCGGTTATCGATTGAAACGTTGCTCCAAGAACGACGCCATGGGCCGACAACCCGCTGAGCAAGCCCGAACGTTCCGTAAGGTAGACCGCCAAGGCGCCCACAACAATCAAGAAAAAAGTCATGCGCAGCACGATTCTTGTTTGTATGCGGGCGTTGTTATGGGGGTTTCGCAGAGTCCGATTTCGAAGTGTTTGAAGAAGGTTCTGAATTACCACAAAACCAAGGCCGCCAAATACAATGAGGCTGCAAATGATCGCGTTTACACCTACGTCGGCTTGGAAGCCCATAAGGCTGTCCGGAAACGTTGAAAAGCCCGCGTTACAGAATGCGGAAATGGCATGAAAGATCGCGTGGCAGGCCGCCGCAGGCACGGACGCAAAACGGTTGTGCCAGGAGATGAACAGGCAGACGGCGCCCACTAGTTCAAACCCGATAGTCATGAGTACGATGAAACGAATCAGGTGCCTCACACCCGCCAGTGTTTCGTGATTCAGGGAATCTTGTAGCGCGGCCCGCTGGCTGACATCCATCGGCTTGCCCAGTAGTACGGAGAGGGCTACGGAAAAGGTCATGATGCCTAACCCGCCGGCCTGAATGAGCCCCGCGATTACTACTTGGCCGAACACGCTGAAATAGGTTGCGGTGTCCTTTACGATAAGCCCCGTGACGCATACGGCGGAGGTTGAGGTGAAAATGGCGTCGATGAGGGGCAGCCGCTCACCGGTGGTCGTGGCCGCGGGAAGCATCAGTAGAATGCTCCCCACGCCGATAGCACCAAGAAAACCCGACAGCATCAACTGGGTCGGTTTGAGTTCCAACAACCGGAGCAGGCCCGTGGCCCTGCGGAGCCTCGATACGAGCATTACGACGATGACTATCTGGCGGACAATTGTGAAGGCACTTGGATTGTGGACACCGGGAATGTACTGGATCAGCGGTATAAAGACAATCAGTTCCAACCAATGCCGTCTAAGATACCCGCCCTTTTTGTCGCTTGTGAAAAAGCGGAACGAGACATCAGAGATGAAAAGCAACCACACCCCCAGGTTCATGGTGCGGAACACTCGAGGATGCGCATCGCCGAATTCCGTATTCTCCACAAAGAGCAATACGAGAGCTGCCATAGCCACGACCCCGATGAAGTACGTTGCCCGTTTGTGCTTCGGGATCCGATGCGCACGGTTACTCACAAGCTCATTCTTTCTCTTGCGACAAAATAACTGCCGTGTAAGGCGGAACGACGAGCCGTCCCTTGACAGGCCCGCCCTCCTCCGTTGCTGCGGCACAATGGACTATGGGAACGCCATCACCTCCGAACTCACTGTCGTAGCGTTTACTGTCGCCGTTAAAGCGCACAATCCACTCGCCCGCTGCGGGAAATCCTATCTCATAATCGGTGTGAAGTTGATTGGCGAAGTTGGCCAACACCACCACACTGTCGCCCGGGCCGCTGTTTGCCCACCGGTGATAGGCCAGAACCTTGTTTTGATGATCGACATGATAGACGTCGGCTTCCTGGCCGCAAAGTCCTGCCGTCCGGCCGCCCCGATTGAGCCGCAACGATATTAAATCTTGATACAGCCGCCAGATGCCCGCAAACCGTTCTTTCTTTGACCAATCCAGGGGGTCTTTGTCATGAAACCAGTCATCTTCCAGAAATTCTTGTCCCTGGAAAATCATTGGAATGCCCGGAGCCGTAAAAACGAGGGCAGCCCCCAACCCGGATTTCTTCTTGGCAGCCCAGGAAGCCGCCTTGCCCGGGTCTACTTCTTCGGGGATGCGGGCCTTCCCATTGGCGACCTCATCGTGTGATTCCGTGTAGATAATGCGCTGGAATGCATCCAGGTCATAGCGGTGCATTATGGCATTGCGCACGGCATCTATATCTCTGCCGGCATCATCAGCGCCTATCAGGGCTTGCCGGACCGGATGCACGAACTGGGCGTCCCATTGCGCGTCGAATCCGGCGCCCCCATCTGGAGAGGATTTCGTGATGGCGGGATTGCCCCGGAGATCTTCCGCTACGGAGAACACGTTTGGCTTCATCCGTTTTGCCTCGTCGTTTATCCACTGCATGAGGCTCCAGCCGTCTGGCAGATCGCCGGCCGGATCGCCGTCGTGCCCGTGAATATTCCGAATAAACGCCGTGGCGTCCCAGCGAAATCCGTCAAAACGGTATTCCGAAAGCCAGTACAGCGCATTGTCCCGTATGTACTCGCGCACTTCCTTTCGCCCGTAGTCGGGGCGTGTATCGCCCCAGGGCGTGTGGCTGCGGTCGTCGTTATAAAAGTAAATCCCCCCTTTCCCGTTTTCATACCACCCATCGAACTGCCACAAGTCGAGGTCACTTGGCCCGAAATGGTTGTAGACCACGTCAAGGATGACCGCCATGTCGTGCTCGTGAGCGGACCGGATAAACCGCCGAAGGTCCTGAGCGGAGCCATAGTCACTCTCAATTGCAAAGATGAGCGCGGGGTTATATCCCCAGGAGTAGCTGCCCGGGAACTCCATAATCGGCATGACTTCGAGCACGTTCACACCCAACTCGCGCAAGTAGTCGAGCTTCGCCGTCGCATCCTCGATGGTGCCGATTTTGTCCCCGGGAGCCTTGGCAAAAGTGCCCAAATGCATTTCATAGACCACCATTTCGTTCAGCGGTGGAGGTTGAAACGCAGTCTTACCCCAATCAAACGAGAGGCCCGCGACTATGGATTGTCCGGCGGAATGGCTTGCGGCCCGGCTGTAGGGGTCCAGACGAAGGAACTCTTGGGCATCCGTAACAATGCGATACCGGTACGGGTTTCCCGGTTTTACCCCGTCGATCCGCCCCGTCCAGTAGCCGTCTTTCTCACGCTCCAAGGGATTGGCCGTGTTTGAGAAGTCGTTGAAAGAACCAACCACGTAAACGTTTCGGGCATTCGGCGCCCAGACACGGAACTGACATCCATTCTCGTCAGGCATTGCGCCTGACTGAAGTTTCCATGAAGTCGCCATACGTTCATCCCCCATACGTGTGCATGTCATCAATAAGTCGATGGGTTAACGCTCGACGCCTGCCGTAACCGCAATTCTATCGCAAGTCGCTATGCGTTCCAATCAGAATTTTTCCCCGCGGATGCGCAGTCGTTGTCGTCGCCGCACCGGGCCCAACTGAAGGCGCCATACGATTGCTACTGGCGCGTCCATCGAGTGGGGCCTCACCGGAAGCCTTCGCCTCTCAGGAACATCTCGCCGTTCCAGGTCGCGCCGCCTCTGTAGCGGACACGCAGGCGCAGGGCGGTGCGGCCTTTTTCGTCTTCCGTGACCTGGTCGGTGCGGCGGATGCGCCATGCGTTGGCTTGATCGAGAGGCGTGATAAGCCGGGCCGCTTCGACGCCGGCTATCAGCAGCGTCGCGTCTGCGGTTTCGAGTGTGGCCTCGCCATTGGTCCGGCGGATCTCGATGCAGTATTCGCCGGGTCTGCGAATGGCCGGTGTGAGATCCACCTCCACCCTCTGCCATCGTTTGGACGGGGCGGCACGTCGCCAGTCCTCAACCGGGACCCATTGGGAGGGTGCTGTGGTTTGCGGCGGCGCTTCTAAGTGGCTCGTTTCATAGGCGGCAAATTGGACGATGTTCGGCGTACCAACGGATTCAATGACGCGCAGGCGCAACGCATCGAGCGTTGTGGCGGGAAATCGTTCGATGCGTTTGTAGCCAATCGAGGCGCCCTCGGAAAGAAGGCGCCACTTCCCATCCGCCAGCCCCTCGACCCGGTAGCCGCGCACCGTATGGCCCTGCCGGATGTCTTCTTTGATCACGACTTGCGTAACCGCGGCCGGGGGCTCGAAACGCAGTTCCAATGCGGCGCCGGCGCCGGCGGTAGCGCCTTTTTTGTTCGCGTAGAGTTGCCCGATGGCTTCGCCGAACTCCCGGTACCGCTGCATATGCGACTCGGGAATCAGCCCCGTGGTGTCCGGCGTGGCATTCAGCAGCAAGACGCAGCCCCGGCCCACCGACTTGAAGTAGATGTCCATCAGCTTGTCCAGCGGTTTGATCATGTGGTCGGTGTCGGGTCCCCAGAACCACTTGTGATCGAGCAGCGTCGTGTCCATTTCCATGGGCAGCCACACCTCGCCGTCGGGATCGGAATGCGCCCCCGTCGAAACGCCCGATTCGGCGTCGGCTCTGCGCACGGTTTGCCACACGGGTTCCGGCGCGACGCCCTGCTCATTGCCGGGCCAGCGCAGCGTGGCATACGGCCCCTGAAATACCATGGCCTTGGGCGCGTACTGCTTGATGATGTCGCCCAACTCGATCACGCAACTCCCGTCAAACCACAGTTCCGAGATTTCACCGTACCGCGATAGCACTTCCGTCCACTGACGGCGCAACACCTCGTTGTACGCTTCCTGTTTGGCGGGATCGCTCGTTTTCCCGCCGCTGCCGATAGCCGCGCCCCACTGGTCGTCGCCGGGGTAGATGTATATGCCCAGCTTCAACCCGTGCCGCCGGCAACTCTCCGCCAGTTCGCCCAGCACGTCGCCCTGCCCGTTTTTCCAGCCGATATTACGCACGCAATACTCCGTCGTTTCCGTGGGCCACCAGCAAAACCCGCCCGTGTGTTTCGCCACGAACAGGATCTGTTTTGCGCCAAATGATTTCGCCGCCTCGCACCACTGGTTCGTATCGAGCTGGGAAGGATTGATCTGATCCAGCGGCGTCGAGTGGTCGTCGTATTCGCGGCCCTGCCACGTACACGGATCGAGGCACAGAAACATCTCGATTTCCATCTCATGCCATGCGATCTGTTCGGGCGTCGGCACGCCGCGCTGTGGTGACGCGGGCGCCGCGGTCGTGGTCAGGTCGCGAATAAGCTTCGTCTCATCGGTGTCGTAGGGTGTACCGTTGTTGCGGAAAACATCGTGGAACCACCGCTCAGGCTCCTCTTTAAAAGGGTTCTTCCAGGAGTCCCACGGGTAAATCGTCTGCGACCTCCCGCTCACAAGTCCCCAATTGATCGCGCCGACATGCATCTCCTTCAAGTAAGGCAGTATCTGCTGAAACGTGCTCCCCGTCCCCCGCGACATGTATTCCGTGCAAACAATTGGGCGCCCCGCCTGTTGCAGCCACTCGACGGCTTTCCGGACGGCGGGTAGCGGCCCATAGCAATGGAACGTGATGATGTCTGACTGCTCGATCGCCAGCTTGTCGATCGGATGAACCCTCCGGCCCGTCGCGTCGATCCAAACACCCACCGTGACCGGCTGCGACGGATTCACCGCGCGCGCCCACGCAAACAGTTTCTTCATCAGGGCCAGGTGGGCTTCCCGCTTTTGCGCGACCGTCCACCCTTCCTGATAAGAGTCCGAGTTCGGGTTGCCGGGTTCGTTGATGAGATCCCAGCCAAGCACCCGCGCATCATCCTTGAAACGCGTCAAGATGGCGGTGACGTACGCCTTGAGTTCGTCATAACGCGCGGGATCCTTTTGCAGGTCGATGTGCGGCGACTGTACCCACCGCGAGTTGTGAACCCCTGGCACGGGCTCGTCCTGCGGCCCCAACTTCGGCCGCGGATCCCAACAACTGTCGAGTAGCACGAAAAGAGTGCGGACAGAATGCTTGGCCGCGATAGACAGATATTGGTCGATGCGCCGCTCAAAACCCTCCGGGTCCGCTGCCCACACCATGTCATGCAGGAACACGCGCATGGTGTTGAAACCAATGCCCGCCGCCCAACTCAGTTCACGATCTAGTGTCTCCGGGTCGAACGTCTCGGCCTGCCACATCTCGAACTGGTTCGACGCGCTGCTCGGGACGAAATTCGCGCCGGCAAGCCACGGCTGCTCCGCATACCAACCCTTGACGCGCGACATAATCCACCGGCCCCCCTCAGATTTCCACGCAACGTCACTCTCACCTCGAGCAGATCCTGCACCCAAAATAATGACCGTTAAGACCGACGCGGCCAGAAAAAATCGCGGTAAGGCGCCCCTCATATTCAACGCTGCTCCTCCTTTCCCGGATCAGATCTTACTGTTTTCGCAAAGCATATCATAGCAGCCCGTGGCAAATGGCCGCGCGCAGACCGCGATGACTTTTACCACGGGCTGATAGGCGTTCGCCAAAACAGAGACGTTACTCGAGTGTTCGCAATGTAGAGGCACGGGTGGGGCTCGGCAAGAATGTGGAGGAATTGACTTGACAGTTGCAGGGACATAATGGTAAACCGGGAATCGGAAGGATGAGCATATGCGCGTTAAGACAAGTTTTGTTGGTGCACTGGCCTGCTGCGTTGCGGTGAGCGCCGTATTAGGTCCCTTCAGCGCCTCCATCGGTCGCGGGGATGTCAATGGCGACCGGCTTGTCAATGTTCTCGATGCACAAACGGTTGTTGCAACACTGTTTGCGCACATTGTGCCGCCGAATGAAGCGGCCGCCGCCGACGTTAACAACGACGGTCAAGTGGATGTTCGCGATCTCCAGTTCATCTTGGCGCACATGAATGGGGCCGTGCCTTCAGAGCTGCCTGTTCCATCGGAAACAGTGACGCGTCGCGCGATCGTCACGGCTGCCAACCGGTTGTTGATACAGCGTGACGCAGGTGTTATTGAGATCGTTCCTCCCCAAGACGAGGAGACGCGCGGGGCGTTGCGTTCCCGGTCCGAATTCCCCGCAGTTCTTTCCCGTCACACTGAACGATATCTGTTCACTCTTACCGCAAACGCACCGCCTTCCTTCGCCTGATCCTTCGCTGAATTTCAACTTCACCTGTGTCGCAAACCAAGATACTGCGCGCCTGCGCAGTTGAGAAAAGGAGTATGTAGTTATGAGAAAGTTGATGACTGTGTTGTGTTGTGCGTCTTTGGCATTGGGCTTGTTTGCGAGTGAGGCGCTCGGCGGCGCAAGAACGGACGACCCGCTCGGTGTCGCCGTTTCCCCACAATGCTTTATTCTCAGCATGGACCAAGGCGGAGCGGTCACCGTCCACACGAGCATCCCTTACGTGAATGTGGACTGTGCCTCGATGAAACTAAACGGCATCGCTCTAAGCTGGTGGCACGTGGACAACCGCGGGAACGTGGTCGGCGAATTCGATGAAGTAGCCGTGAAGGCCCTCGTCGCTCCACCTGGGGCTGTACTGACACTAACCGGCAACATGAACTCCGGCGAGAGCTTCTCGGGCTCTGATACAGTCCGCGTTATCCCTTAATTGTAAGTGTAAGCCTTCAACAAGGGCTGAAGCCCGGTGAGTTTGCGTGCTATATGAAAGGCGCCGTGCCAAGGTGCACGGCGCCTTTTCATGTTGAAGCTTGCTTCCGCATCACGAACAAGTCAAAATGCAGTGGGATTTCGCACCAACCTAATCCGTCAGAAAGGAAACTCACCTATGAGGCGTGCACGGCTGACCGGACTGGTAGCGCTGACAATCGCGACAGGCGTATTTGCGAATACGGGCGTATTCGGCGCGGACAATGTATTAGTGGAGCGCGTAATCGGCAATGAAGCGCCCGGCCAATACAAGCACCCTTGCACGATCACCCAGTTGGACAACGCCGACCTCTATATCGCCTACTACGGCGGGTCGGGCGAATACGAGGGCGACTCGAAGGTGTGGGGGATGCGCAAACCGGCAGGATCGGATTCGTGGTCGCCGCCCGAGTGCATCGCCGACACACCGTTCCGCGGCGAGGGCAACCCGGTCGTCTGGCAGGCGCCCGACGGGCTGGTGTGGCTGTTTTACGTCCAGCGGTACGGCGACACATGGTCGGACTCGCGCGTCAAGGGAAAGATCTCGAAGGACGGCGCGACCACGTGGTCCGACTCGTTCATGATCACGTTCGAACAAGGCATGATGGTCCAGGGACTGCCCATCGTCCTCAAAAATGGCGGCTACCTTTTGCCCGCATACTACGAAACCGGACACGACCAGGAAAAAACCGATCCCGACACGACTTCGTTGTTCTTCCGGCTCGATCCGCGGGCAAAAAAATGGGCCGAAACCGGCCGAATCGTGTCCGACAACGGCAACCTACAGCCCCACGCCGTCCAACTCACCGACTCCCACCTGATTGCCTATTGCCGGCGCGGCGGCTCGTTCGACCCCCTCCCCGACGGGCGCATCATCCGCGCCGAATCCCACGACGGCGGAAATACATGGACCCGCGGCGCTCCATCACAGTTCAAAAACCCCAACGCCGCTATCGCTTTCATCAAGCTGGCCAATGGCCATCTCTTGCTGGTCTATAACGACAGCATATCCGGCCGAAACCCGCTCACTGTGTCCGTATCCACCGACAACGACAAGTCGTGGCCCTACAAACGTAATATCGCTCAGGCCGACAAACGCCAGACCTTCGCTTATCCCGTGGCCATACAAACCCGCGACGGCAAAATTCACGTCGTCTGCACAACCGACAACCGGAAAACCATTCTCCATTTCACGTTCGACGAGCAAGCCATCCTGTCGCATCCGGCGCTATCGGTCGCCCGATAAAAGCCGCACCGCCACCCATATTCGCGTCATCGCTTGGAGAACCTCCTCGATGGGGCCCTCGATTGCCCCCCTGTTGACATACGGCCAAACACCTGTTAGGGTAGCTCCAACTTCAAGGGCTGATCTGTTTTGCGGCGGGCACATCGTGAGGGCAAAAGTCCATGGACTTCCATCTTTCAAACGAGCAAAAAGACATTCAGCAAACTGTGCGCGATTTCGCACAAAAGGAGATTGCTCCGCTCGCCATCGAGATTGATCGTGACGCGAGGTTTCCCGCCGAGACGTTCAAGAAAATGGGCGAATTGGGTCTCCTCGGCTTGCTGGTTCCCAAGGAATACGGCGGACAGGCCCAAACAGTCTTGACGTGCTGTGTCGTGGCAGAAGAAATCGCCGCCGCCTGCGCCTCGACTTCGATGTCTTACCTGTCCCATGCGGTCTTGTGTTGCCACAATCTTTCAAGCAACGGTTCGGAGGAACAAAAGCGCAAATACCTGCCGGATCTCGCCTCCGGCGCCAAGCTGGGCGCTATCGCCATGACGGAGCCCAATGCGGGGTCTGATGTCCTTTCCATTGAAACGTTTGCCGAGAAGCGCGACGGGCAGTACATCATAAACGGAAAGAAAACCTTCATTACCAACGCGCCCGTCGCCGACGTGTTTCTCGTGTATGTCCGTACCGATAAAACCGCGGGGCCGCGAGGCCTCAGCCAATTTATCGTGGAAAAGGGCTATCCGGGATTCTCCGTCGGGCAGCCCTTCCACAAAATGGGCATGCGCGGTTCGCCCACGGCCGAACTCTTCTTCGAAGACTGCCGCGTCCCCGCCGAGAACTTGGTGAAAGGCGAGAACGAGGCACTCGGAATCCTGATGGGCGGGCTCGACGTCGAGCGTACAGTAGGTGCGGCCATGGGCCTGGGATTGTGCCAAGCGGCCTTCGCCCGGGCCTTTGATTATGCAAAGAAACGCCAGCAGTTCGGCCAGCCCATCATCATGTTCGAGATGATCACCGAAAAACTGGCCAACATGAGCATGGAGATTGTCGCCGCACGGCTGTTGACCCATTACGCCGCCTCGCTGTGCGACGAAGGGGTCCGCTGCTCTGCGGAAGCATCCCATGCCAAGCTGTTTGCCTCCGAAACAAGCGTCCGTGTCACATCCGAGACCGTTCAAATCCTCGGCGGGTACGGGTATATGAAGGAAAACGAGGTCGAGCGCATGATGCGCGACGCCAAACTGGGTACAATCGGCGCCGGCACTTCGGAAATCCAACGGTTGATAATTGTCCGCGATATCGTCAAACGCTCGATGTGAAAACATGGTGATTCGTCAAACACATTCAAAATCGGCGCGCAAACGGCCGCGTTGATTTGATCGCATACGGCAATGGCGAAAGGAATGATGGCGTGAACCCCACTGATGGCAGATACTACGAGGACCTCGAGGTTGGCGAGGAAGTCGTGTCCCCGGCGAGGACCATCACCGAAACCGATATCGTCAACTTCGCCGGGTTGTCCGGCGATTTCAACGTCATTCACATGGACGCCGAGCTGACCAAGAGTACGCCCTTTGGGCAGCGCATTGCCCATGGGTTGCTGGGCCTCGCTATCGCCTCCGGTCTCGTGACCCGCACCCCGGGAGCCGAGCAGCTCCGGCTGGTTGCCTTTCTCGGAACCACATGGGACAATCGCAAGCCGATCTTCATCGGTGACACCATTCACGTCGTCGAGACCGTCGCCAGCAAGCGCGAAACGTCAAAGCCCGGCTTAGGCATCGTCGTTTTCGACGCAAAGGTCATCAACCAGCGCGGGGAAGTGTGCCAAGAGGGTCAATGGAAAGTCATGTGCATGATGCGCAAGGTCGCGCCCGCATCCGCGGAGTGATTGATGCAGAAGCCTTCCCTGGACGTCCCCACGCTGAAGGGTGCGCTGCACACGCACACCTCGTATTCAGACGGGGAGCTCTCGCCGTTGAAAGTGCTCGAAGTGTACCGGGACCTCCACTTTGATTTCATTGCACTGACCGACCACGATTTCCTCATGAGGCCCAACGCCTACCAGGATGTACCCAACGAATTTGACGGCCTGCTGGTTTTCAAAGGCGTCGAGAAGACCATCTTTGCTCGAGGTTATTTTCACATCAACGAGATTCACGGCGACCAAGAAGTGATCCAGATCTTTGACCACCCTGCCGATTACCACCTTACGCTCGACAGGGTCATCGAACGGATCAACGACATTCAAAATATGACGCCGATCCACGCAATCGAAGTCACCTCAAACGGGTACTATACCCCCGAATACGATATCGAGATGATCCCCTACCCAAAGGTCGCGTCCGACGACTCCCACACCGCTGATGGCTGCGGGCGCGCCTGGGTTGAAGTGGCATGCGCCAAGGAGAGGGACGCCATTATCAGAGCCATCAAGAACGGCGGCGCACGCATATGCTATAAATGGGTCGCGGGCCAATCGGCATGGACAAATAAGGGAGAGGCGGTCGGTGACTAATCGTGTTCCCTCGGAAAACCGCGTGGCCATTTGCGCGGTCGCACAAACAAAGTTCGAAGCCTGCAAATGGAACATCCGCATGCAGGGCATGTTGTGGGAGGTAGTCGACAGCGTCCGGCGGCAGACAAATCTTCGCTTCGGTGAAGGCGGCATCGAAGCCGCTGTTACCGTTTCCGACGACTTGTTTGACGCACGCACCATCTCGGACGGCGCCATCACGGACGTGGTCGGCGCTCACTACGGAAGCGAGGAGAAGGTCGCCGCAGACGGCGCACAAGGCGTTTACTATGCCGCCGCTACGGTCCTGTCGAATCGCCACGACATTGTCCTGCTGGCCGGCCACTGCAAGGAGTCCCAGGCCGCCAGCCGCAATAGGATTACTCACCTCGCCTTTGACCCGTTCTACACGCGTCCCGTGGGCCTGGATTACCTGGCCGCGGCCGCCCTCCAGGCCCGGGCCTACATGGCCCGAACAGGCGTTACGGAAACTCAGCTGGCCGATCTCGTCGTACGCGCGCGCCGCTGGGCGCGCGATAACCCTGTCGCACAAGACGCGGAAGCGCTCGCACGCGATGACGTATTGGCTGCCCCCATGATGGCCGACCCAATCCGCCAGTCCTTTAGCTACCCCGTATCTGACGGCGCGATCGCCATGATCCTGGCCAACGAGAAACGTGCGCGCGACATCACCGACCAACCCGTATGGATAACCGGCATGGGCAGTTGCTACGACAGCTTTTTCCTGGGTGAACGCGACCTTGCCGGCAACTTCCCGCTTGAACGTGCGGCAAGTCGTGCTTATGCCATGGCCGGCATTGCCAATCCCGCAAGTGCCTTTGACGTGGTCGAGATCGCCGACCAATATGCACACCAACTCCCGCAATACGCTGAAGGGCTCGGCCTGTATGAAGCAGGCAAGGGCGCAAAATGGCTGGACAACGGCGGACCGGAGAAACACAATGTGAACCGTTCCGGCGGAATGCTTGCGGGAAACCCGCTGATTTTGGGCGGCATGGCCCGTGTCGCCGAGGCCGTCATTCAACTCCGCGGAGACGCCGGCAGCCGGCAAGTGGCCAATGCAAAACGCGCGCTGGCGCACGGCGCCACCGGCCCCGCGGGACAACTACAGACAGTCATGGTACTGACAAGCTCGTAAAGTGATGCACAATTGAGGCTACTTATGCACAAATCAAAAAACAGCGAAATACGGGAACTGACTCAGAAAGCGGGAAAAAAGGGGACGCTGCACTTATTTCCAAAGCCGATGGACTTGAACCGACACCAGCACTGTTGAAATAAGTGCAGCGTCCCCTTTTTTCCCAGAGGATAAGATACAATCAGCATGACTCAATACACTAGAAAGGACGCCGACATGGATAGCAAGAACCGAGACGTTGCCATTATCGGCTGCGGCATGTCGAAGTTCTCAAGCCACCGCGAGGAAGTCAATCAGCCCGAGATGGTCCACGAGGCCGTCATTGAAGCCCTCCAAGACGCCCGGCTTTCCATGGACGACGTCGATTGCGTGCTCCATGGGAACATGGAACTGTTCGAAATGGTGCACCAGCCCGACATGTGGCACGTCCTCGGCAGTGGCGCCTGGGGCAAGCCGGGGATCCGTATCACCACCGGCGGTACTACCGGTGCGACGCTGGCCTGCGCCGCCGATAACCTCGTCGCCTCGGGGCTCCACGACGTCGTGCTCGCCATAGGGTTTGAGAAGTTGCAGGAAGGTCACGCCACCGGCGGCATCACCAACATGGCCGACCCGTTATGGGGCCGGAGCCTCCAAACGGGCGCGCTTACCGGTACGACCGCGCAAAAACTGATCGAACAGTTCGGTGAGGAGCGAGCCAGGGATGCGGCCATGAAAATGCGTACAATCATGGATGAAAACGCCATGCGCAACAAGAAGGCCCATCGCCGGTTGAAGCTCGACCGCAAACATATGAAGGAAACAGCGGCCGGTTCACCGCCCCTCGTGGGGGAACTGCGGCTGATCCACATGTGCTCGCAAAGCGACGGGGCCTGCGCCGTCATCTTTGCCTCGGGAGAAAAGGTAGCGCAATTCGGGTCCAACCCGGCATGGGTGGTCGATCACGAAACGGTTCACCGCGAAGAAACGTTGATCTTCAGCACAGGCAAAAGCACCCACCGTGTCGCCGCCGAACGTCTCTTCGCCCGCAATGGCATTACCGACCCTGTTCACGAGATCGACGTGTTCGAGATGTATGATCCGTCCGCATGGTGGGGGGTGGATTGGTTGGGCGAGTTTATGTTGTGCGACGGAGACGAACACATCAGGATGGTCGAACAAGACAGCATCGCTATGGATGGCGAGTTTCCGGTCAACCCCTCGGGCGGCGTCCAGGCCAGCAACCCCATTGGCGCCACCGCACTGGTCCGCGTGGCTGAGGCTGCTATGCAAATCCGAGGAACTGCCGGCGACCACCAGGTGGCCCGACCGGTCAGGCGCGCCATGGCCTCCGGGTTTGGCGGCACCCTCTGGACCGTGCTGATGTTGCTTTCAAAGGAAAAACCATGAGTGGCAAAAAACAGAGCGGTCAGGAATTAATCGTTTCACGGCAGATCCTGTCCATCCCGCAGCGGTTCTCAACCGGACCCGTTATGGGCCGGTTTCTCCAAGAACTGCGTGACAACCAACGCATTATGGCCAATAAGTGTCCCCAATGTGGCCGGCATCAATTGCCGCCTCGAGAAGTGTGCGCCGTATGCCACGTCCTGGCCACTGAATGGGAAGAACTCGGGCCCGAAGGTACCGTTCAAGACTTTGATATCGTCTACTACTCGAGTCCCGACCCACTCACCGGCGAAACCCGGGAGACGCCGTATGTCCTGTGTTGGGCCGAGCTCGACCGAACGCAGGGAGACGCGCCCCTTTGGCACCTTCTCGACGCCCCCGACCTCAGCCAGGTGCACCGCGGCCTGCGTGTCCGGGTAGTATTCGCCGAAGAGCGCAATGGGTCCATGGCAGACATCAAACATTTTGAGATCGTCAAATAAGACAAAGGCTTTCGCAAGAATACAGACGATTCATCCAGCGTTAGCGCCCCTCTCTCGTGAGCCGGCTGTTACGCTGTGGCGTGCGAGAACATAGAAGGAGGGAAACAATGGAGGCCCCTGCGAAGTGTTTGAAGTGCGGCGGAACAGACCTAAAGCCAGGCGAGCTATGCGTAACGTATATCTTTTTCCCTGTTTCGGTCTTTCGATTCAAAGCTCAGCGAAGCTTCGGGTTCGGAAACGCTGCTCTCCCGATCAAGGCAACAATATGCCTTGATTGCGGGTTTGTGGATATGTCGGGCGATCCCGTGGCCGCCAGGGCCTTCCTCCAGAAAACCGAAGCGCGATGAGGGGTAACAGCATGAGTGAAGAGACCGATTACTCGTTCGTCGTCGAAGGCAAGATGGCACTCCCATACCAGTATTTCGCGGGTGCTGTCGGAAGCAAATTCATCGTGGCCCTCCGCGACGAAAAGAAAATCCTGGGCGTCAGATGCGAGAAATGTCAGAAAACCTTTATCCCTCCGCGCCAGACCTGCGAACGCTGTTTCTCGGATCTCACCGGAAATTGGGTCGAGCTCCAACCCACGGGTGAAGTCGCCAATTTCACCGTGATCCATTACGCCGAGCCCTATCAGCCCAAAGAACCGCCGTATGTGCTCGCCCTCATCAGGCTCGATGGCGCCGATACGCCTGTGGCTCACATCCTGGACTGCGGCAACGCGGCAAACGCACGAATCGGCATGCGGGTCCGGGCCGTCTTTGCGGAAGACCGAAAAGACAATATCCTCGGAATCAGCCATTTTGAACCCATAGAATAGGGATAGTCGGGGTATTGATCTTGTGGACCAGACTATGTCGAACAAAACGAAGACGGCACTGATTACGGGAGCATCGAGCGGAATCGGCGCAGCCTTTGCCCGCCTCCTGGCCGCCAACGGCCATGACCTTATGTTGGTAGCGCGGCGGCAGGCAAAATTGCAGGCGTTGGCCGAAGAGCTTGCGCAGAAGCATTCGGTCACGGCGGAAGTCCTGGTGGCCGACCTGTCAAAGTCCAACGACGTGCAATCCATCGAGGAACGCATTCGCGCGATTCCCGGTCTTGACATACTGGTCAACAACGCCGGATTTGGCACCATGGGGTTCTTCGCGGAAGTAGACTTGGCCAGGCATCTCGACATGATCAACGTCCACGTAATTGCCAGCGTCCGTCTCACTCATGCCGCCCTGCCGGGAATGATCGCGTGTAAGCGCGGCGGCATCATCAACGTGTCCTCCGGCTCCGCCTATCTGGCCATGCCAAACGCCGTTACCTACTGTGCGACAAAACGGTATCTCATCACGTTCGCCGAAGCGCTTGCAAAAGAACTCGCCAACACGGGCGTACGGGTCCTGACGGTCTGCCCGGGATTTACCTACACGGAATTTCACGACACACCCGACTTTCAAAATTTCAACCGTACCGACGTCGCCAAGCGCCTCTGGATGAGTGCCGAAGACGTAGTCAAAGAATCCCTGGCGGCGCTCGACTCGGGCCGGCCCGTCTTCATTCCGGGTCGTAAGAATCGTCTTCTGCTTGGATTCCAGCGTACGCCGTTGGGTCCGATTTTGTTGCGCATGCTTGCCAAGAAACGCTGGAAAAAATAGCCTTTCCACCTGCGGCGGAACCGAGAGATGAACCAACTCGTGCATGAAACCTGTGGTTCCCGAAAACTCGTCCTTATTGGTAGCCAAGAACTTACGGCAAAGGGCGCCGCTCGCTGAATTAGCCAAAATCATTGCCCATTTGCTGCGCTAACTACTCCGAACAAACGCCGGGCTTCTTCATTTCGTTATCGGAGCCGTCATTTTGAAATTCATCAGACTATGCCCTGGTTTGTTGTGGTCGGTTTTCAAGTCCCGCGAAGCTTTTCAGACAGAGAACCGGTTCAAAGAGCATTAGAGAAGGCTATCCTGTTCTGGCGAGCCGAATCGTCCTCCTGTTCCGGAGGATGTGAAAGAAGTAATCTGGCATTCGCGGAGCAGTTGATCGCGCGCTGGGCGCGAAGCATAATGCCGACGTCTAGTTTTAAGTCATATGCCAATGGAAAACAGAGAACCTCGCCATCATGTTGTCCAGACAAACGATCATCGACCGCGCTCTTGAACTAGGCTTCGAGGACGTCGGTTTTACTACCGCTGAACCTTTTGCGACTCAGCAGGAAATCCTGAGGTCGTGCGAAGAATCCTATTCGTGGCTGAAGAATGTCGGCATCGACCTGCTGGATGGAACCGATCCCAAGAGCATAATGCCGGAGGCCGGTTCGATTATCGTGCTTATCGAGGGCTATTGCCGCGAGGCGTTCCCGGCGTCGCTGGTTGGGAAATTCGGACGATGCTATCTCGACGACGACCGGATTACGCGGGATGGTCTCACGTGCAGGTTGAAAGCCTTTCGGGCTTTTCTCCGTGAGCACGGCGTCCAATCGAAGGTTCCGTTTCACTTGCCGCACCGGCTCGCGGCGGCGCGTGCGGGGCTTGGGGATTTCGGCAAGAACTGCCTGTTCTATTCGAATCGGGTGGCGCGCCACAGTTCATGGGTATTGCCGCTGGCCGTTGTCGTCGACCACGAGTTCCCGCCCGATGAGCCCACGATCGGCATCGGCTGCCCGGCATGGTGTCGCAACGCGTGCATCGCGGCGTGTCCGACGGGCGCGCTCGAAGGGCCCCGGCGAATCGATCCGCGAAAGTGCATCTCGTTCCTCACCTATCACGGCGACGGGCTCACGCCCATCGAGCTCCGCGAATCGATGGGCGTGTGGATGTACGGGTGCGACCATTGCCAGGACGTCTGCCCGCGCAACCAGGCGTGGCTCGCCCAGGATCTCCCGATGAACGAGAAGGTGTCGGCGCGTGCGGCCAATTTCGACCTGACGCGCCTGGTGCACATGGATGCGGCATATTATGAGAAACACATCTGGCCCCACATGTTTTACATGCCGCCTTTGGAACGGTGGCGCTGGCAGATGAACGCGGCCCGGGCCATGGGCAATACGCGTGACAGGCGTTACGTGCCCGAACTGATCCGGGCCTTGCAGGAAAATGACGACGAACGAGTCCGAGCCATGGCGGCTTGGGCGCTGGGACGCCTCGGCGGGGCCGAGGCCCGTGCAGCCCTCGAAAAGGTCTCGATCACGTGCGCCGGGATCGTTCAGGAAGAAGTGCTCCGGGCACTGGCTGCGGCGTAAAACGATGCGGTTACAGGTCGGCCGAGTTTCTGGACCCTAAGGCGGCTAAGAAGCCGCATTCAGAATCTTTGTTCGCAACCTTGAGCCAACATCTACGCGTCGTGCGCAGATGTCGTGAACAAAGATGCTAAGCAATCGTAATGGAAACCAAGAAATCACCTTTTGCCATACCCCAATCCTTGGAGCAACTCCGCGATCTCGTCCAAGATAGCGGGGTCGTCAATCGTGGAGGGCGTCGAATACGGAATGCCATCCGCAACCTTTCGCATGGTTCCACGGAGAATCTTGCCGGACCGCGTTTTAGGCAGGCGTTTAACCACCAGGGCCTGTTTGAACGAGGCGACAGCGCCGATCTGCTCCCGCATCATCCGGACAAGGCCCTTGACCACTTCCTGCGGGTCCTTCTTAACACCGGCCTTGAGCACAACGAGACCAAGCGGGACTTGGCCCTTGAGTGGGTCGGCGACGCCGATGACGGCGCATTCGGCAACATCGGGATGCGCGGCGATGACCTCCTCCATCGCGCCGGTCGACAGCCGGTGGCCCGCGACATTGATAACGTCGTCCACCCGGCCCATGATGTAAACATAGCCGTCCTTGTCGATATAGCCGCCATCCCCCGTGAAATAGTAGCCGGGGAACGGGTGCAGGTAGGATTCCCGGTACTTCTCATCGCTTTGCCATAGGGTGGTCAGCGTGCCCGGCGGTAGGGGCAGCCCGAGGCCGACGATGCCCTCGCATTCGTTGGGCAGTTCCTTCCCCTCGGGGTCCAAAATCGTCACGCGATACCCCGGCACCGGCTTGGTGGGCGAGCCCGCCTTGATGGGGAGCGCTTCGATCCCCATACAGTTGGCTGCAATCGCCCAGCCGGTCTCGGTCTGCCACCAGTGGTCGATTACGGGGACCTTCAACATCGCGCTGGCCCAGTGATACGTGTCGGGGTCGAGCCGTTCGCCCGCAAGAAACAGATACTTGAAATGGGCGAGGTCGTATTTCTTGAGATAGGCGCCATCCGGGTCTTCTTTTTTGATGGCGCGGAACGCCGTCGGCGCGGTGAAAAGCGCCTTCACCTTATGTTCGGAAATGACGCGCCAGAACGCGCCGGGATCCGGCGTGCCGACCGGCTTCCCCTCATAGAGAACGGTGGTGCAGCCATGCAGCAACGGCCCATAGACGATGTACGAATGGCCGACCACCCAACCCACGTCCGACGCGGCCCAGTACACATCGCCCGGCTCCACGTCGTAGATATGCTTCATGGTCCAACACAAGGCCACCGCATGGCCGCCGTTGTCCCTCACCACACCCTTCGGGATACCCGTGGTGCCGGACGTATATAGGATGTAGAGCGGATCGGTCGACGACACCGGCGTGCAAGCGGCCGGCTGGGCGTCGCGCATCATCACACCCCAGTCGTGGTCGCGGCCGGCGATTAGACTGGCCCTCGCCTGGTCCCGCTGGTAGATGATGCATTGGGCCGGTTTGTGACGGGCCAGTCCAATGGCCTTGTCCAACAGCGGCTTGTATTCGATGACCTTCTTGCCCTCGATGCCGCACGAAGCGGACACGACCAGGTTGGGTTTCGCGTCATCAATGCGGATGGCAAGCTCGTGCGGCGCGAAACCACCGAACACCACGGAATGAATCGCGCCGATTCGCGCACAGGCCAACATGGCGATCACGGCCTCGGGCATCATAGGCATGTAAATAATGACGCGGTCGCCTTTGGCCACGCCGCTCGCCGCTAAGACGCCCGCAAATCGGGACACCTCGTCCAGCAACTGGCGATACGTGAACTTCTTTATCGTATTTGTGACGGGGCTGTCATAGATGAGGGCGGCCTGGTCCCCCCGGCCCTGTTCGACATGGCGATCGAGCGCATTATGGCATGTGTTCAACTGCCCTCCAGGAAACCAGCGGTAGAAAGGCGCCCTCGAATCGTCGAGCACACGCGTGTAAGGCTGGTCCCAGTGGATAGCGTTCGCCGCCTCACCCCAGAACTTCTCCGGGTCCTGAATCGACCCATCATAGACTTTTTGGTAGGCGCCACCCATCGTTGCCCTCCTGCTGGCCTTGGGCCTATCGCATCCGCCGCCCCGTGGACAAAAACCGGCCCGCACATACTACACTAACCGGACCGTGTCTTACACCGCTGTGACCGGTGTGCTTCCCGAGCGGGGAGATTCGGGGACACAATACCTAATTTTTTGTCCGCGAGCCTTTGGTGCCCGGTTTGCGTTTCCTCAAGAAGCAGGCCGAAGCTTCTTCCATCCGCCCTTATGCAGGTTCTTCTCGATAAAAAGACTCGTCCTCATTCCTGTAAAACTGACTCGTGACAAAAACAACCGAAAATTAAATTGTGGCGCTGCAATGACTTGCAAACTCTTGACGAGGTGGAGGGTAGTCCGGGGAAAAGAGAGAGTCAGAGAGAAAACGGGGCAAGACGGGCGGAAATGTGGGTTTTGGGGGAGGATCGAGTCCAGGGCCGGGGCGGACTCGAAACGGGAGCTACATTCGTAAGTTCTGGCGGAATAACGGCTAACCTCGGGGGTTCGGCCGGGGGTGGTTTACGGCCGTGGAACCGGCGAGAAATCGCGACAAAAAATGATTGGTGGAGGCGGCGGGAATCGAACCCGTTTGACTGGATGGGAGCGATCTCCTCAGAAACCGACGAATTCGCGACTGAAGCCGGACATAACGCCAACAGTTCCGGTACGTTAGCCAATTCCGCCAAAGAACCGAAAAACACCACGAATGACACTTCTCAGGCACAACCCGGACAGAAAACGGACACTTCTACCGGCGAAATTCAGGTCACATGCAGGTCCCGCCTTTCAGAGTACCCGGACACAGAAGAGGAGAACCGGAAGGCCTACACCAGAGCCATGACGGAGACTGCCGGACCAGAATCAAGGGGCATTCCAGACGATCTCTTGTTCATCATGAGAGCTTGGTCTCGACTTTCGGCGGAAGCAAGGGCCGGTGTCTTGGCGAGAGTGCGAGCCGAGCTTGAGTGAGAGCGTGTGGGACGACCTGCAAACCCACGCCGTGTCCGGCTCCCGCGCGATGCAGCAGCGCCAACTCATCAGCCAGGTGTTCGGTCCAGAACCCATAAACCTTCGGGGTGGTACGACAAAGGTAACTCGGGGTCTGTTGCGAACCTTCTCGGGGTGCAACGGCTGGCTATAGAGGGCATACGGTTATTATGAATCCGCCTCGCACATACGGTGCGATGACGTGAATCCTCACACTTGATGGTTCGAAGGCGCCGCTCACTGGCCGGACCATCCGACACGCCGTCCTTTTTGCCAAAGAAGGTCCACTGTCACTTTTGCCACCTCACCTACGAAGACGTGAACTTACAGGCATCGCCCCGCATACCCCGGCGGCGGGTAGAGACCCGCATCCCAAGATCGTAAGCGCTTGATATTTATGACTTTAGCAGAAATAGGGATGCGGGAAGAGCCTTGCGAACCGTGGGCCTGCACAGCGGACTCGCTTCTCAAGGAACGCGGATGAGAGCACCGCCCAACGCAGCAGGACATCCTAAAGCATTTGAATATAGTGAGTTAGGTGTTCTTGGAGGGAGACATAGGCTGCTTTCGCTTTGCAGTTCGGAAGATCCAGTGGATGGCACCCCAGGAGGACCTTCAGGTCTGAATCTAGGTCACATCTAGGTTCCGGCTGATTTCCTGAAAGCGTTAAGGCCTATAAGTCATTTATATACAATGACTTATAGCGGAAGAAATGGTGGAGGCGGCGGGAATCGAACCCGCGTCCGAAAGTGCGTCGGCGGGGGCATCTACATGCTTAGCCTTTCTTTTGAGAAGTCGCCGCCCGGGAACCCGTCAGGCCCGGTTTCCCAAGTCGCCAGGCGAAGGCAACGGCTTTTTTGGCCCGAGGGCCAAACAAGACGCTTAATCGCTTGCCGGGAGCCTTACGCCGTAGGCCCGAGGCGATGCCCGCTGTCGTCGCCTTAGCCACCTAGCAGGCGGTCAGTGGTAAGACGCGCAGCCTATTTAGGCTGCGAGAGCCAATGGTTGGTTGGCAGTTGTCAATTCCCGGTTTTTTTACGAGGCCAACCGGGGACCTCGGCATGCAGCCCGCGCTTCTTTCACCCCCGTCGAAACCTTGTCGCCCCCACGTTTGCAGCGTTGCCTTGCGCGAGGATAGGCACCCGGTTCCAGGGTGTGTATGGCGCTGGAGCAAAGAGGATTATACCACGGAACGCCGGCCGCGGGCGAATAGGCCGGCGCGCGACAAAACCAGCCGCGTCGCCCGTTCCCGCATGTGTAAAACTTACCCGCCGGCCCCGGCTCGCTGACGGCCCCCTAAGGCGGCTGGGAAGCCGCAATCAGAATTTTTGTTCGCGACCTTGATCTAACATCTACGCGCCGTGCGCAGATGTCGCGAACAAAGATTCTAATGCGGCTTCTTAGCCCCAGCGACGGCCTTCGTCGAGCATCGCCAGGTAGTTGTCCAGCGGGATGTAATTCGCCACGCTGTTCCCCGTGCCCAAAACGTACCCGCCGCCCGGCATGCACGCATCCAGCGTCTCCCGCACCCTCGTGCGCACAGCCGCCTCGTCCGACCGGCACAGAAAATCCACGTCGATGCCGCCCAGCAGCGCCATCCTGTCCCCGTATCTCGGTTTGAGTTCCACGACCCGCTCGATCGTGTCTTCGAACGAATGCTTCGCGTCGATCTTCACGTCTTCGATCAAGTCTTCGTAGATCAACTCGAGATTGCCGCACGCGTGAAGCAGGTACGGACGGCCCGCGGCGTGCGACATCTGCGACATCTCGCGGTGGCCGGGCAACACAAACTCCCGCAGGTCATCCGGGCTGATCAGCGTGCCGCCGCGGAAACCCATATCGTCGCTGCCCCAGATAATCTTCACCCGATCGTACTTCAGCAGCCTGCCAAGAAACTTCCGGTATATCTCGATCAGCCGCCCGCTGATTGCGGCCACCAAGTCGCGCTGCTCGAACAGCGCCACGCAAAGCGTCTCGTACCCCATCAGCCAGCAAAGATACTCCGCGTAATGGGCAAACCCGCCGCTGCCCATCACGCACATCGTTTCCGGCAGGTTTGCCTCATACCAATCGAGCGCCCGCGACGACGCCTTGTCGAGGTCCGGCCACGGGTATTGTTCAAACTCGTCCCAATTCGTGATCGGGCCCTTATGCTCGTCCACGAAATTGCGCCCCTGCTCGCGGCGCAGCCCCGCCGTGTCTTCCGCGCAAAGGTACCGCAGCGGCATCTCCATTCCCGAAAAACTGCACCGCACAAAGTCATACCCCAAAAACGACTGCACCGCCACCTCCCGCTTTTCCGCAAAATACGGGTCGGCCGGGTCGATCCCGTCAACGATGCCGTACCGCCGGCAGATCTCACCGATGACTTCCGGGTCCAGAAACAGCTCGATGAAATGGACCCGGCGAGGCCCGCCCAAACGCAGGATCGTATCCCGCAAACCTTGCCAGTCAGGCATTACCAAAACTGAAAACGGCATTTTCACTCGCGTTCATTCCTGTTTTATCTCACACGCAGCCGCACAGAGCATAGCATGAAGCATGAAAGATTGCCTCGCCTTCTTTTTTGCTCACGCAGAGCCGCAGAGCGCGCAATAGCATGAACAAAGAACGCCAGATTCCAGGGGGTGAGGTCTAACGCGGCTAAGAAGCCGCATTCAGAATGTTTGTTCGTGACCTTCAGCCGGCATCTACGCGCCGCGCGCAGATGTCACGAACAAAGACTCTAATTAACAGCGGAAGCTGAGGTTGACGTTCTCCAAAAATTAATTCTATGCAGGCACGCGCTCTCAGCGCTCTGCCTGAGAAATCCTCTTGTGACTGTCAACAAACTTCCAGCTCGCCATACTAAATAATGGATGAAAAGACGCCGTGGCACTATATGCAGCCTCAAAAGCTTATCTGTAATCGCACGGAAGCACCTTTAACGATATTCGCAAACTACTGGTATAATTGTTGTTGGGAACGGAGCAACCGAGGCATGGCTGGGCCACAATGAGTAGTGGCCTCAGGGGAGCCGGGCACAACATTTTGTTTGCAAATTGGCGCAGCCTCTGCTATGATGGGCACGCTTTCATCGGGAAAACGGTTGGCGGGGTTCCTGTAAATGAGTTTCCTGTCTAAGCTTCCGACGGACCGGCACAGGGAGATTGGGGGTTTCTTTCTGCTGCTGATCACGGCATTTGTTTTCTTTGCCCTCATCACCGACGGCGACCAGGGGGCCGTCCGCCGCAGCCTCGACGAAATGACCGCCGTGTACAACCTTTGCGGCACCACGGGCGCCGTGGTGGCGGGCACGCTCACGGTTCTGCTGGGTTACGGCGCGCACGTCCTGTACGTGTTCCTGTTCATCTGGTCGCTGATGCTGTTCCGCCACAAAAAACTGGACCGGCTGCCGGCCCGCATCGCGGGCATGTTTGTAACGGCCGTCGCCGTGGGCGCCTTGCTGCACATCGATCTCGCCTCTCAGACCGGCGAAAGCTTCCCGGGCGGGGCCTGCGGCGCGTTTGTCGCGATGCTGATCGAGCCGGTCTTCGGCCTGATCGGGTCAAACGTCATACTCGTCACCATAACGGCCGTCGGCATCCTTCTGGCCACGGAGTTTCTGTTCTTGCAGGCCTTCAAAGGTCTGTATGTCATGGGCATATTAGTATTAAAGGCATGCGTGAAATTGTGCGAAAGCCTCAACGCGTTGTGGGCGGAGTTTCGCGCCGGAAACGCAAACCGCAAACGCTACCGCCAACTCGCCAGCAAGTTGCTCAATTCGCCCTCCAAAAATGCCCCCAAAGCCTCCCCGTTCCCACCCGACGACGACCTCTCCCGTATCAACGTCCGGCCCGAACCCGTCCAGGTCGAGATGCCGTTCGAGCAGAAACCCGCGCCCGCACCGCCCGCCGCATCCCCGACTGCCGCATCCAGCAAAAAAAATGGAAAAACAATCCTGCCTCGCCGAAAGACTGCCGTCGAAGACGAGCTTCCCCCCGATTACGTGTACCCCCGCCATTACACCAAGCCGTCCCGCGACCTCCTCGATCCACCACCGGCCGGCAGGATGGGCGAAGGGTTGACGGAGATGCTGCGGAGCACCAGCGTGCTCCTCGAAAACGCCCTCCAGACCCACGGCATCGAGGCCCGCGTCACCGACGTCACCCGAGGCCCCACCATCACGCGCTACGAACTCGAACCCGCGCCCGGCATCAAAGTCAGCAAGTTCCTCGCACTCGCCGACGACCTCGCACTCGCACTCAAGGCCCTCGGCGTACGGGTCGAAGCACCGATCCCGGGCAAAGGCCGGATCGGAATCGAAATCCCAAACTCCGAACGCGAACCCGTCGTTCTGCGCGACCTCCTCGAAAGCAAAGAGTTCCGAAGAAACAAGGGGCCCCTCGTCTTGGCCCTCGGAAAAGACATCGCCGGCGAAGTCGTGACGGTGGATCTTGCCAACATGCCCCACCTGCTCGTTGCCGGCGCGACCGGCTCCGGCAAGACCGTCTGCATCAAGAGCATCCTCGCCAGCCTCCTGTTTAACAAAAACCCGGACGAACTCCAACTCGTCCTCGTCGACCCCAAAATGGTCGAATTGTCCATCCTCAACGACATCCCCCACCTGATCACACCCGTCGTCACCGACCCCAAAAAGGCCGCAGCCGCACTCAACTGGCTCATCGCCGAAATGGAAGAACGATACCAGTTGTTCTCCCAACTCCGCGTCAGAAATATCGACGTTTACAACGAAAGCGTCGAAAACGGCGAAATCGAAATCCCCGAAACCGACCAGGCCGAGGGCGGCTCCGTCGACATCATCCGCAAACTCCCCTACATCGTCTGCGTCATCGACGAACTGGCCGACCTCATGATGCTCGCCCGTGCCGAGGTCGAAGACGCCATCATGCGGCTCGCCCAACTCGCGCGCGCCGTCGGCATCCACCTCATCATCGCCACACAGCGCCCGTCCGTCAACGTACTGACCGGCGTCATCAAAGCCAATTTCCCCGTCCGCATCGCTTTCCAGGTCGCCTCCAAAGTCGATTCCCGATGCATCCTCGACGAAATGGGCGCCGAACGCCTCATCGGCAAAGGCGACATGCTCTACCTGCCCGCCGGAAAAGCGGCGCCCACACGCATACAGAGCGCGTTTGTCAGCGACAACGAAATGAACGCCCTGATCTCTTATTTGAAAACCCAGGCCCCTCCCCAGTATCGTGACGAAATCGAGAATTGGGGTAAAACCTCCGAGTTCATTGAAGACCTCGCCAACGAAACCGATGAACTGTTCGACGAGGCCGTGCGCATCGTCGTTGAAACCGGCCAGGCTTCCATTTCTATGGTGCAACGGCGGCTCCGCGTAGGCTATACTAGGGCCGCACGGTTGATTGACATGATGGAACTGAAGGGGATAGTAGGACCACACATGGGGAGCAAAGCGCGAGTGATTCTCGTCGACTGCGCTCCTACCGAATAGGATGGCCATGAATCATACGCCATTTCCTGGCAACAACCTGCGGCAACGGCGGGAAGAACTCGGCCTCAGCGTATACGAAGCATACCGCAACACCCGCGTACCCATTAAGTACATTGAACTGATCGAGCGCGGAAACGTCGCATCACTCCCCGGCGAGTGCTACTCCGTCGGCTTCCTACGCACCTACTGTCAGTTCCTTGAACTCGACCCCGACCCCTACGTTGACACGCTTCGCGCCTGTTCCCAGCCCGAACCCGTCCGTTTCCCGCGATCCCGCGCCGAACTCGAACGCGGTGCCCCCGCCTGGATGCAGGACCTCATGACCTGGGCCGTCATCATGGCCGTGATTCTGCTCGGATGGGTCACCTACGCCCTGGTGTTCCGGCCACAGGCTGAGGTTACCGACAAGCGCGTCGCCGCCGGCGTTATCAACGACACCGCACCCGCGGGCGCGGTCGATTCCGATTCCGCATCCCAACGCTGATTTTTGCTACAATAAGCTCATCATGAATCTGCCCAACAAACTCACTGTAGCCCGGTTCTTCATGGCCCTCGCATTCGTCGGCCTCATGGCATTCCAGCACGTCGGCACGTACCTCATCGCGTACGTCGTCTTTACGCTCGCCGCAATCACCGACCACTACGACGGAAAAATCGCACGACAGCGAAACCTCATCACAAACTTCGGAAAACTGCTCGACCCCGTCGCCGACAAAGTCCTCATGGCCGGCGCATTCATCAGCCTCATGGCCATCCCCGCACTCTGGGTGCCCCCATGGGCCGTCGTCGTCATCATCACCCGCGAGTTCTTGATCACCGGCGTCCGCGGCCTCGCCGCCAGCGGCGGCAACGTCATTGCCGCAAACACCTGGGGCAAAACCAAAACCGTACTCCAGATGGTTTATGTCTTCACGTTTCTCGCGCTCGCCATCATCGACCAAATCATCCGCGATTACCTCATCCACCTGCCCTGGATGCCCCAAATCCTCACGTACTACAACTACGCCCTCTCCATAGCATCGTTCGCCGCAATCATCATCGTCGCCACCGTTACCGTCTACTCCGGGATTCAATTTCTCCGTGTCAACTGGCACGTCCTGAACCTCGGTGAGGAGATCTGATGCCCCTCTCAGTATCCCGCGCCCTCATCGATCTGGATGCCTATGCCGCAAACATCCGCGCACTGCGCCAGTTGCTCCCGCCCGGATGCGGCATCATCGCCGTCGTCAAGGCCAACGCGTACGGCCACGGCATCGAGCAAATCGCCCGACGCGCCGCTATCGAAAACGTCCAGATGCTCGGTGTCGCCACCGTCGAAGAAGGCGTCCAACTCCGAAACGCCGGTATCGACTTCCCTATCCTCGTCTTATTGCAGCCCTCCGCAGACGCCATGCCGGCCGCCGTCGAGCACAACCTCCGGCTCATGATTTCCAGCACCACCGCCGCCGAACGCCTCGGCGAGATCGCGCGTAAAGTCAACCGCGTCGCACCCATCCACTGCAAAATCGACTCCGGCATGGGCCGCCAGGGGTTCGACATCGAAAACGCCGAGCGAAGCATCATGTACCTCACCCGGATCTCGAACATCGATATCGAGGCCGTCGCTACACATTTCCCCGCCGCCGACCTACGCGACGACCCATTCACCCTCAACCAGATCAAAGCATTCCGCCACCTCCTCAAGCAACTCGACAAAAACGGCATCCCGTACGAGATGGTCCACGCCGCAAACAGTTGCGCCATCGTCAACTACCCCTCGAGCGTATTCAACATGGTCCGGCCCGGCCTCATGACGTATGGAATCCCGCCCCTACCTGACACTACCCCACCCGTCCCGCTCCGGCCCGTCCTCCGATGGGAAACTCGCATCACGCTCATCAAAGACCTTCCCGCAGGCGCCAGCGTCGGCTACGGAAGAACCTACACCACCACCGCACGATCCAAACTCGCCGTGCTCCCCGTCGGCTACGCCGACGGATACAAACACGCGCTCTCCAACAACGCCAACGTACTCATCAAAGGCCGCCGCTGCCCAATCCGCGGTGCCGTCAGCATGGACCAAATCGTCGTCGACGTCACCGCCGTACCCGCCGTACAGGTCGACGACACCGCTACCCTCATCGGCGCCGACGGCAGCGAGAACATTTCGGTACAGGAACTCGCCCAAAAAGCAAAAACCTTACCCTACGACATCCTCACCGGCATCGGGCCAAGGGTTCACCGCGAGTACAAATAGCGGCTGCGGGCGTCTATAAAATGCCTGGAACGCCTCCCAAAACCGCCCTGTCGCCCCCAGTGGCGCTGCTGAAATCGCGCTTCCGCATCCTCAATCCTGTTTCGGAGACTAGAAGCTATCCCAAAACCATGTTCGACCGATTTTGGAGTGCGGCCGCTGCTTGCGCAGCTTGCTCCCGCTTTCTTGCGCACGGGCTTGCCTGTGCGCACAAGAAACACAGCGCGGCGGCGCCGTAACCAAAAGGCGCCCGAAGGTGTCATTCCGAGGAGCGCTGGCACATGGCTTCTACTCTTAATGCAACAGCCCGAGTCCAGCGCGACGTGGGAATCCCCCGGATATTTTTCCCGACATCGGTATCGGAGGAGCGCTTTTATTCGGTTTTGGGATAGCTTCTAAACAAAATCACATGGCTATGCTCTTCATAAGATCACCCCTGTTTACTTTTTTGTGTCGCAATAGTAGACTCGGTAGACCCTTTAGACTCCGGGATGGTCTATATTAGGAAAGGAGACGCGGCATGCAAAAAGACGTCCACTTCTACCTGACATACGCGTTGGCGAGAAAAGCCGGGCTCAATGTCGACACAGCCAAGAGAATCGCATGGGCTGACCAGTATACCGACGAAATGACAAAACCCGACGTACACGGCATTCAGACTCAGTCCGACGTTCTCGGCGATTGGGACCACCGCCAGATTCAGCTTTCCGTCCTGGCGCCGTTCCATTTTATACCCGGCGACGACGCCACACGGCCATGGATGACCACACGCAACAGCCCCCGCGCCCGTAGCCTCGTAAAGGCCGCCGCCTGCAATCTCTTTCAGTTGGGTATTGCGTTGCACGCCCTGCAGGATACCTTCAGCCACGAAAAGTTTTCCGGCTGGCGCGAAAAGGGCAACAGGTGTTTCCCCTGGTATTACTTGCAGACCCACATCCCCAATGTCGGCCACGCCGAAATGGCCGCCACACCCGACATCGCCCACCGCGTCTGGCAGGATCCCCGCGACAACCGCATCATCGACAACAAACTCCGGGTGCTCGCCGCCGCCAACGCCACCTACCACGGTCTCCTCGAAAATCTCGGCCTTACCCCCTTGGCGCCTTGGACTCCAATCAAAAACCAGATTAAGGAATTTGTGAAGCAGGGCTACGACCAGCGCATTACCAATATCTGCAAATTCTCCGGCGACACAAAACTCCACTACAAAACCACAAACCAAAAACTCGAGGCGGCCTCCGTGCCCGAATTTGCACAGGCCGCGTCCCGCCATCTGTCCGCGGCCATGGATTCCTTCAGTTCACTGCCTTGGAAACCGTGACCCGTCGGATACAGACGCAATACAAGCCCTTTGATGTACTGTATCGGCGAAACACCGGCGGGAAGTGAGGACCGTAATGGCGGGCTTTCATTTGTTTGATAAGCTTACTTCGGGCCGGCTGCATCCGCGGCCCGTTGCTCTGCAACGTACGCATCCCGCCCCTGAACCATCCATTGCCAAAGCGCCTCGTCCCACAAGGCGACCCGCCGGTTCTCCATATCAGTCCCCGCCAGTCGCCGCGCCTCGCGTATCAACGCCCCGAAACGGTCCATGCGGTCCGCGGTGCCCAACCCTTCCCATGAGGCCTTTTTCCAGTCAATGCCGTTCTTCTTGTAAATAGGTGGCGGATAATTCTCCGGATTTTGCGCAATTTCTTCTAGAGACAAATAAAAGGCCTTCATCGGTTTGGCGGCGCTTCCAAAATACCGGTCAAAAAATTCATCCAGCAGGGCGTCCACGTCCGTTTTCGGGTCATCCCACACCTTCGCGATCACGTACGCTTCCAGCATATCCTGCTCCCCGCACACAAAAATCCCGCGCACCCCGTCCCGGATGAACATCCGCATCGACCGCGCCGTTTCATGAACCATCACATTCGGGAAACACTGCCATTTGTCTATCAGGGCCGGCTCCATCGGGTGGTGATAATAGTTCCAAAGAAAAACCGGCGCCTTCGTCTTTTTCAGCCATTGCCGGTAAAGACGCATGTCATTCTCGCGTATTTCTTTGTGGATCCCATACACGCACGTATGCAGGCACGGAGCCACAGAAACGTTCGGCTCCATCTCGAAACCCCGCGGCGGCAGCGCGTAGTTCCAATAGGCAAGCGTGGCGATATACTTGTCCGGGTGCGTCTTTCCCACTTCCCGCGCCACCGCATTGACAAACGAAAAAAAATAGTTGCTCACGGTCCCGCTGCTGAATTGGCCCGTGCGCATGTCTCTGCCCGAAGCCAAAAGCTCCTTGCAACGCGCGCACCGGCAAAAATTCGAGTTGTCGTCGGGAACGATCGCAAAGTAATCGCCCACCGCTTTCCAGCCTTCGGGTGCGTCTTTTTTGCCGTCGAAAAAGTCCCGCGCCATCTGAGCGACCTCTTGCACCAGCACCGGATTCGAATAACATAGCTGCGTGCCCCGGCCCGGCCCTTGAGCCTGGTACTCCGGGTTCGTGAAAACCGTCTCGACCGTCTTGCGATGGAACGTGTGGTTGCCCGCCCACTTCTCGCCGCCAAGCCGCAGCCGCCTCCAAAACAGGTGCGTCTCGGAAGGCGTTACCGGCCCCCACTGACCACGCATGAACGGCCAGTTGCCCGACCACAGCGCGTCGCGATATTTCAGCGCCGGCGCCCGCCGGATATCTCTGCCCCGAACCTCGAGCGTCTCCCGAGAAGGCACGCTAATGCTTGTTGCAGACGCCCCGTACCACCGCACACCGCAAAATCGCTCCAGAAAATCATACGTCGCATAGCACGTCCCCTGATCGTCATAGACACCCGGAAGCGCTATCTCCTCTTGACCCGCCCGCTCGGGCCGCCCCACCGTCTTCCAATAGTCGATCCGGTGGCGCGTGCTCGCCAGACCGTCCCCACAGCTCATCAGCCGGCCAAGTTCCCCCCGGTTCGCCTCGGTATCCTGCCAGTCCCGTCCCATAAGGATCAGCGTCTGCGGATGAAAGCCGATCAAATACTCCTGCGGCGCAAAATCAGACCCCCTGTACCCCATTTCGCGCGTCGCCGCGCTCTCCCCTACCAGGATGCGCGGCCCCTCCACTTTTTCGTTATCCGTCCGTATCGGCAGATCCGCCCCCGTAATTCTCAGCACGTGATGTTGCAGTTCCAACGCCGCCAGCCGCGCCGCGGGCGCCGGATGTTCCGACACAACAATCGTACAGGCCGCCTTGCCTCCTCGAACCAGCGAAAAGAAACTCTCATGTGCCCTTCCAGGCGTACGGAGGCCCGCACACCCGGCGAACGCCAGAAGACAAATCACCCATAACCGTCTGCGCATTTGCCAGTCTCCTTCACAACGCATACTACACGGTACAATGGATCACCGTCTATTCAAATGGCAATGACCACTTTCATATATGCCATCGTTGCAGTGCCGCCCTTCTTGAACCTCCTCGGTAAAATCCGGCATTCTGTGCATATTGGAGTGGGGATTGAGACAACATGCACCTATCCGCTGTTCGGCTCGACACATCTGCTGACGGTCGCGGTGCTGTTTGTCATGGGCGGCGTCATCGTGTACGGCACCCGCCGGCGGGTCGCGCCGGATCGGCGCAAAGGGGTCGCTCTCTCGCTGGGACTGTTCATGTTTGCCCAGGAAGTCCTGGACTGCCCCCTGCATCACTACCTGCGAAACGAGGCATGGCGGAATACGCTGCCGTTTCACCTGTGCGGGATGCCGTCGTCCTCACCGCAATCCTGTTCATCACCCGCAAACGGTTCCTGTACGACCGTTTGTACTTCTAAGGTCTGGCCGGAGCGACGATGGCGATTCTCACGCCCGACATTCAGTTTGCGTTCCCCCACGTCCTCAACCTCACCTATTTCTGCAGCCACGCGCTGATCATAGTCGGCGCGGCCTTCATGACAGTCAACTACGGATACCGGCCGTCGTTCAAGTCTTTCTTGCGCGCCCTCGTGCTCACCAACATCTACATGGCCCTCGAAATCATCGGCACCGCCCTCTTCCTCATCATGTACAGCCCATACCTCATAGCCGATCATCTGCGCGCGAGACCCAAACCCCCTTCTCAGACCCGCCCCCTTGACGGGTGAGTCAGGGCAGGGTGGGTAGTCCCAGAAGGATGTGGTTCCGAGATTACGCGATACAGAATTGAGAATGAAATCCCTCCTCAGGCAGTATTACACCGTTACCAAGTCGCCCTCTTCATTTTGGGCTCCAATCCCATGAGGGAAGAAACGAGGTGGATATGTGCGCCCAAAAAACCGTGCGGGAAACTCCTGTTGCGGAATCTGCGGCTGGGTTCCGGGGAGGCGCCGTGGCAAGCGCAATACCCTTACTGGTTTTTGTATGCGCCACCGGCGCATTGGTTATTGCGGGCGCGCCGACTGTCGAAGGAATGATCATCAGCGCGATGCTCGGCATTTCTATTGGCATGATGTTCGCGCGAAGCCCGGCCCAGTACGGCGAACGCGTCTTCTCATTGATGGTCAACCGTACGGCCGCCGTGGCCATCGTATGCTGGCTGTGGGCGGGTGCCTTTTCCGGGATCCTGGCCGATTCGCATCTGGTGGAAGCGATCGTGTGGATAGGCTGGAAACTGGGCGTAGCCGGCCCCTCATTCACCGTGGCCGTATTCATCTGCGCGAGCCTTTTTGCCGTATCGCTGGGAACCGGCCTGGGAACGGTGCTGGCTTTTACTGCAATTATGTATCCGGCGGGCATAGTCCTGGGTGCAAACCCCGCCGCCGTTATGGGCGCCATCATCAGCGGCGCCGCGTTTGGGGATAATCTTGCGCCCGTCTCCGATACCACCATTGTCTCCGCGGCAACACAAGAAACCGACGTGGGCGGCGTGGTGCGGTCGCGCCTGAAATATGTCCTGATTGCGGCTGGCCTGTCAACACTCCTCTTTTATGTCTTCGGCGGCGGCGATACGTCCATGAACCCGGCTGAAGCCCAAAAGCTGCTGGCGGAAACGGCAAACCCGAAAGGGCTGCCCATGCTGATTCCCGCACTGGTGGTTTTCATTGTGTCGATTTCCGGGGGGCACTTTTTGGTGGCGCTGACGGCGGGAATCCTGGCCGCATCGATCCTGGGGCCGTTATTGGGCGTGTTTCCCGTCTCGAACCTGTTTCACGTCACCGCAGAAGGCGGCGTGGCGGGCAGCATCGTGGGCGGGGCCATGGGCCTGGTGCCAACCGCCATTCTGACACTGCTTCTCATCACCGCCATCGGACTGATGAAGGAGGGGGGATTTCTCGATTCAATGATGGCGTTCCTCGACCGAACCTGCGCGAAAACGGCCCGTGGCGCCGAGGGTACTATAATTGCCCTCATTTCTGTCGCCAACCTCTGCGTATCGGTCAATACGGTCGCAATCATCACCGTCGGCCCCTTGGCCAACGTGCTGCGTAAACGCCACGCGATACATCCATACCGCGTCGCCAACCTGTTGGATACAGTCTCGTGTTCATTCCCCTACATGATGCCCCATGCGGCCGTACTCACCGCCGCGACGGCAATCCAGATGCAGGTCGCCCAACGCTATGATTTCGTCACCGTGGTTCCCTGGGCACAGGAGGCGCCGTATATCTTCTACGGGTGGACCCTGTTCCCAATCATGGTGCTCGCCGTCATCACCGGGTTCGGCAGGAGAACCGGTTAACCTGCTCCGACAGAATCTAGGGCTGGAACACCATCTGCCGGGCCATCTCCTGCAGGTTTTCGGCCCTGCTCACCATCCTCAGCGGAATATAGTCGCCCCGTTCCCACAGCGCCATGAGATCCGCGTAGTGCGAATCCTCCGGAAAACCGCTCTGCCCGCCGGGATACACGCCGACGCTCGTGTCCGTCGCGCCAAAATCGACAATCATCCGCCAAGATGCGCCCCCGCCGACGGGGCCGATGTTCCCGCCTGGATTGACGGTAAACGGCGTTCCGGGCGCAGGCCCGCCTGTGCGTGAAAGCTCGGGCATCCTGGTCATGGATCGTATTTTCAAAACGTTCGTGTTTCCCCATGTGTATTTTCCAATGTCCTCGCCGAATTCCGATTTCAGCGACGCCACCGCCTTTTGGAACGAGTTCCAGATGATATCGTCGCGCGTTTCCCGTTCCGGCGTCCTGCGGTCGTCGAACCATACGGCTTCCGGATACTCCCGCGTCATGTATTCAAGCACTTCAAAAACGGGATCGGACCTGTTGATGCCCGTAAACCCCCACGAACCCTTTCTTTTCTCCGCGCCCCATCGCGCCCACTCGTCGTCCCAAACGGCCGCGCGGTACACATCCAGCCACCGCAGCCAGATCAACGGCTGGACCGCATCCACATCGGCCGCAAAATCCCATTGCCCCAACGCCTCGAGGATGCGGGCAGCGAAAGGATCTTCAGTTTTCTTCTCCCTGACCACCTTCAGCCATACGGGCACAAATTCCGAGGCGGCCTTGTCGTAGTGGTCATATTGGACCGCTTTCATTTTCTCAATCGTCATATCCGTTCCCGCAGCGAGCAGGTCGTTGATCCGGCTTTTTCTGTAACGCGGGTCCCACATCCACCCGATATAATGCGGATAGCCGATGGGCGTCGGCCGACCGTTGGCGGATGCGACATAACCTTCCGGTGGGTTCACCGTCAGCGGCATCTCGCCGGATGGGATCATCGACGACCAGTCATAGTCGCCCGACGCGCCGTCCATCGGCACCCGCCCCTGCCCGCGCAGACGCACCGGAAATTGACCGCAGCAGAACAGGGCGATGTTGCCGTAGACGTCCGCATACACGAGGTTGAGGCCGGGCGCCTTGATCTGCCTGGCGCCGTCAAGCCATCCCTCAAGGTTCGTGGCGCGGTTCATTGCCCAGATACTCAGCAGTTCCCGTGTCGGGCCAAGGCCGGTCCACTGCAGCGATATGGTGCGCCCTTCGCGCGACACGACGGGGCCGTGGACGGTATAGTCGATTTCGAGCACATGCGGGGCCGCGTCGCGTACCGGAATCTCCTCCCTAATCCGCCGCATCTGTTTCCATTCGCCACGGTGCCGGTAACGCAGCGGATCGTTTTCGTCGACCGTCTCAACAAAGTAATCCACCGCATCCGCCTGCAGATTCGTAATCCCCCAGCCTAAATAGTCGTTGTGCCCGATGATCGTGACGGGACTGCCCGGGAAACCCACCCCGACTATGTTGCGGCCCCCCACACAAAGATGAGACGCATACCAGATTGCCGGCAACTGAAATCCCAGGTGCGGATCGCTGCACAACATCGGTTTGCCCGAAGCGGTCTTGCGGCCCGAAACCGCCCAGTTGTTGCTGCCCACGGTGTCGCCCAGCAACCGGTGCTGCGGAATGCTTGCCGATGCGGCCATGTACGCCCCGGAGCTATCAGGCGCCGCGGCGCTGAGCATCACCGCGTCCAGCGATTCCTCGTTCACCTGGACAGACACCGTCGGCTCTTCATAAGGCCGCTCGAGTGGCCACAACTCCTGCATCACTTGTGCACCCACCTTTTCCAACAACGACCCAAACCACAAGTCGTCGTCGTTGCCGGACTGGTCCCACGCCATGTACTTGAGGAACACCATGCAATCGACCGGCGTCCACGGCGCCGGCGCATATCCGAGCATCGGCGGCAGTTGGTTCTGCGCCTTATATTCGGCCATTTTCGCGTTGACGCCCGCGCAATATGCTTCCAATTCTGCCCGGAATTCCGCGGGTAGATCCCCCGAATCCCAAACCGCCTGACAACCCCGCCGCACGCCGAGCTGCCGGCAAAAAATATCCTTCGCCAGCGCCGCTTGCCCCTGCACCTCGGCCAACGTGCCCGATGCGCGACGCCGGTACAGGTCCATCTGCCACAACCGTTCACGGGCATGGATATAGCCCAGCGCACAATACGCGTCCGTCCAGGATCCGGCAAAAATGTGCGGCAACCCGAAAGAGTCGTACCAAACGTCAACCTTTCCGCCAAGCCCGTCCAGTTTTATCGCGTTCGACTCCAGCCCAACCGCCGCACATGCAATACAACATGCCAAAAGTGGTGCAACCAAAACCCTGCCCATGATTCCTCCCCTCTCTATCCAGTTGCCCGGTTAGAACCAAGCCCTGCCAAAAACCCATTGCCGCTATCATACGAGTTTTTGCCCGGTGAAACTACATTGCGAACGGGCGTTGGACTCCAAAACGAGCCTGGCAGCCCGTTGCACTCGAAACTTCAGATGCGAAGAAGGCGATACGCCTGTGACTGTGGAAGCGAGCGATCCCGACGGCCGGCCTCGGCCCATGGCCGTCATACATTCTCGGCCTCGAAATCATCGGGATCGCCCTCTTCTTCATCATGTACAGCCCGTACCTGATAGCCAACTTCTTTCACGCCAAGGCCAACCACCCTCCCCACGCCCCCGTCGAACTGTAGGCAAGCCGGAGGAAACAAAAAAAACCACGAAGGGCCGGCACGCCGTGCCCGCCGTGGTTAACCCGCCTGCCCATGATCAACGCACCGAATAGGGGCTCTCCTTGTTCCCTGGGCTCGAGGCCAAACACCCCTTGCTGGCGCCTCGGCCTCCAACTTTCTACAATAGGCCGAAAGGAGGGTGAAATGGAACGGAGGACATTCTTGAAGTCGTTGCCGGTAATTACGGCGCTAGCCGGGGCGGCCGGCGCCGGGTCAAGCGGCGCGGACGACCGGCCTCCCGTTGCGCCGGGGGCGAACATCCAAGCCAATCCGCCGGCCGGATTGCTTGTCGAGCGGATCGATTGTACGCAGGACTATCCGCCGGAACGGTATTTCGCCCACGGCGACGTCAAGGTGGTCGAATCTTCCGCGGGGCGGTATCGCGAAGCCGAAGCCAAACCGCTGTCGCGATTCGGATACCGGTTCCCGATTCGCCACGTCGGCCGCCCGCACGTAGCCGTGATTCGCTATCCCGATGACAAGCGCCGCTACATGTGCATCATGGATGGAACCAGCTACGACCTCACCACGGGCGTGTTCACAGGCTGGGCCCAGCCGCTTACTGGCCGCATGATCGAGATCGAACAGATATTCTGGCCGCGGTGGGAAGAGTGCAGCATCGTGTTCATGACCTGGAGCGAGGGCGAGCCCGCCGCCGCCGCGTCCATCGAGATCCGCGAGTTGGAAGACCTGCCCGCGTTGTCTATTCCGGGGGATGCAGGAGACGGCGCCGCCCGCGAACTGGGCATTCAATACGAAGACCCGTGCGGGTGTTGCGCGGCGGAAGGCGCGCTCACGCGCGAGCAATGGATTGACCATCTCGTCCAATATGCCCGGCACACCGGCCAAAACCTCCTCGTCTACCCGATGGCGTGGTATCACGGGCCGCAGTTTCCCTCGGAACGCGAACCTTCCGACGGGTTCGGCTTGGTGGTGGCGCGGGACCGCCGCCAATATTCCAGATGGACTACCCACCCCGTGGACTGGTATGCCGGGCTCCTCGATCGATTTGCCCGCGAGGGAATCGGTTTTCAGGGCGCCCTCACGCTGCTGCGGCTGGGCAGCCTGCTCCAAAAAATGAATATCGACCTCGACGCAATCCGCGCCGGCGCCGACACGTTCAACAATATGTTATGGAACGACCAGGTCCAGTCCAGTACCCAGGATTGGACCCCCATCTACAACGCCCGCAACTTCAACAGAATCGCGGAACTCTTGAAAGATAAGCCGCCCGCCGAACCCTGGAATGTCCTGTCCGAATGGGCGTATGGCGAACGCGCCGTCTCCGGTGCGCATATGGGTCCCATGTTCAATCCGTTGCACCCGGTGGTTCAGGAAGCCCTGGCGGGGTTTGTCCGCGAAATCGGCGCCCGGTACGCAAGTTATCCCGCATTCCGCGGGATTTCGTTCAACATGTTTGCAAGCGCGATGCCGTGGTTTGGCTCGATTCATTCCGGCTACGACGACTACTCGGTTTCGTTGTTCGAGAAACAGACCGGCATTAGCGTGCCCATCGATCCCAAGGCGCCCGACCGGTTCTCGAAACGGTACGAGTATCTCACCACCGTGTGCCGCCCGGCATGGGTTGACTGGCGGTGCCAAATGATCCGGCAACTGTTCGGCGATCTTCTCGCCGCGCTGAAGTCGGCGCGCCCCAACCTGCGGCTCACGATTACGCTCTGGGACGAGACGACCGTGCCCAGCGTCCTTGGTACGATTTCCGCGGCGACCCAGTTGGGCGCCCGCCCGAGCATGCTCGAATTCTACAAAGATGCGGGTATTGACCTGGATCTTTATCGCGATGAGGAGGGACTTGAAGTAGATAGAGGCATGGGCAACTCACGCGATCGGGGCGGCCATGGATACAACATGAGCGGCGGGACAAACCTTCCGGTCGAAGCGCTCACCATGTACCGCGACTTCGACGCGCTCGACGAAGATACCCTCGAAGCATTCCGCGCCCACGCCCGGCCCGGCGCGTTCATCTTCAACTGCTGGGTCGAAGCCTGGGGCCGGCACGTCTGGTTCTGCCCGGAGGCGGGCGATCCCGGCGTCCCTGAATTCTCCGTCATGGATGGCCAACCCGTCGAAGGCATTCTCCGCATCAACTCCGAATATCCCAAAGACGGTTTCTGGTGGGATTCTCAGTTGAGAATTACACCCGGATTTCCAACCGCGCTCCATTTCCTCGAACCGTACGCCTTTGCCCTCGCCGAATTCGATGCCTGCCGGATCACGCGCGGCGGCCTGTTCCTCGATAAGGCCCACACCGACGAGCTCCGCCAATTCGCCGCCGCATATCGCGCGCTTCCCCGCGTCAAGTTCGACACCGTCGGCGCCGCCACCGATCCCGCGGCCGTGCGCACGCTGGTATGGAAAGGCAGACGCTACTTCTATGTCGTCAACCGCGAGTACTACCCCCTCGAGATCCAACTGCGTTTCAGTGCCCCGCCAACCGCTGTGCAGGACCTGGCCACCGGCCAATCCCCAGATGGCGCGCTTGCGGCCCCGTTTACGCTCGGCCCCTACGAACTCCGCGCGTTTGCAATCGAGCCGCCCACCACAGAAATCAACAGCTTCTCCGCGACCCCGCCACAGGAAATCCTCGCCGCCATTACGCACGATACGCAGGCCGCATTCGAGGCGTTTGCCCGGCTTCGTGCCGCCGGCACGTACGTCCCCGGCATGGACGCGTTCGAGGCCCGCATGCGCGACGCCCTCAACCACCAACGTACCGCCTGGCTCCGACGCGCACTCACAAGCTACATCGTCCGCAAAGCTCAGGAAGCATAAAACACTGTACGTGCCATCTCTGAATGGGACCGGACTGGTCCGAATCAGAATTCGGACCTACAGCCGCCGCGAACAGACGCCCATCACAAACTGTACAAGCGCGTCGGCTTGTTCGGCGGAACCCGCTTCAATTCCGATGAAAAGGCGTGCAGGGTCGAGGTTGTTGCAGACAATTTCGAGTTCTTTAAACATATCGATTTTGCGGACGTAGTCGAGGTTGTACCAGAGTTGGACCGCTTTTCCCGCCCGTTGCACGCCATCGAGCATATCGAGCCAATGGGAGTGTGGCGGCTGTCCGTCCCCGTGTATCCACTGCACCGTATGGAGCCGGTCAATTTCGAGCAGCCGCGGCAGGTGCTTCAACGCGCCCGGCCCGTCGAGGTGGTAGAGGGCGTGGTCAATATGATTGATGCACTCGACGGTGTCCTCGAGGCAGAACCGGTCGAACATTTCCGGGCTGATCATGCACGTGAAATCGTTTTGGCCGACGCAGACAAACCGCTTTTCGCTCCACCCGCACGTCCAGTTCGTCGTTCCCTGCCCGGAAGCCCGCAACACCTCCCACACATAATCGACCACCCATTTCCACAATCCCGTCATCTGCTCCATGACGCCCAGAACCGCCTCCGGCTCTTCGACAAGGTCAACGAGGAGGTTCTCCGGCCCGCGTAGCGCGCTAAGCGCGTCGATGCCCGTGTGCAGGTCCGGAAAACACGTGGCCCACTTCCCTTTTCCCACCCGGACACTCTCCTGCAGCAAATCGCAATACAGCCGCCACCACTTGTTGGCCGGATCTATTTTCCACTCCTTCCCCGGCTCCCACGCCTTCACGAACGGGACCACCCACGATGTATTATCTTGCGGCCGCAGCGTCAGGTCGGCCCCAAGCCACCCCGCAAACTGGTCCGGCCCAAGCCATGGATTGTACGTGGGCACCGCGTCCCCCGCAAAATGCGTCCGCGCAATACGGCTCACCCCGGCCGCCATGGCGAGATCCACATTCGTCCAAAGCTCGGCCTCATCCGCCACCCGCGGCATCGGCGGGCCGGGTTTGGCATCGCTCGCAAACACCCACAGCAGCGGATACTCTTCGATCTCGCCCCGCCACCACGCCTCGTTACGCCTCAGCGCCCGCTCAAGCTGTCTTTCCGGAACGAAACTCGTGTCCATCGCGCCACCCCGCCACTTGTTCGATCATGTTCGCTTATGCTGTGTAGAATAACCCGTTGCGTCACTCTTCCACCCCGGCTAGGGGTGGGTCAATTGTCAGCCCAGGGTTGCTCCCGGCCCGTGCCGATTGCTCTGTACCTGCCACGTACCACCAGCCTCCAACGAATACCTTGGCCGCCATCTCACGCCTGTTCAGGGCCGGGAGCTACCCTGGGTATAGGTGCCGCCAACAATGAACCCCGGCAAGGGTTCGACAAACACTCACGAGAACAGGCCTGAGAAGAGGACAACAAGCGTAGCCACACCAACCGCAAACCCGCCCCACCAAAAAATCACGCTGTTGTACCACCTGTCGCCCAGCCCGGTGAAAATGTTGAGATGGCGCCAGTTAATCGTGAGCGAGTCGGTGACTTGCTCGGGTTTGGGCGCGGGCGTTGCCAGGCTGACCGCCACGCACACCACCGTGCAGAATAACCAGTTGAATATGGCCTGGTTCCCGAACGGCACAACAACCCCCACGGGATCCGCCGCCAGTTGAACGTAAACCTTCATCAGAATCCCGAAAACAAACCCCGCCACTACCGCAACACTCGCGCCAAGACCGTTTACACGCTTGAAAAGTATCCCCAGCAAAAATACGGCCGCAAATGGCGGGCCAAAAAACGCGTACAGCTCCTGAATGTACACGAAAAGCCCGCTGCCAATCGTGTTGATGACGCAGCCAAGCAGGATCGCTACGATCAGGAAAAACACCGTCGCACCGATCCCGAAATGGACGTAGTGCTTGTCCGACGCGTCCTTGTTGATCAGCCGCTTGTAAAGGTCGAGCGTGACAATCGTCGACGTCGAGTTCAGCACCGCATTGACCGTCGATTGAACCGACCCGAACAGCGCCGCCAGCAACAGGCCGCGCAAACCCATCGGAACCAGCGAGTGCAACAGTTGGATGTAGCCTTTATCGGCCTCGGGCCTCACCTTGTCCCAGGGCTGCAACAGGATCTCGGGATTCCTGGCGAACAGGATCAGGCCCGGTATGACCACGATTGCCGGCATGACGATCTTGAGGTAGCCGGCCAACACAATCCCCATCCGCGCATGGTAAATGTTCTTCGCGGCAAACACCCGCTGGATCATGAACTGGTTGATCACGTTGTACCAGATGCTGATCGACAGGAATCCAAACACCACGCTCGGCCACGGCGCTACCACATGCGTCGCCGGCTGGAAAATGGCCAAGCGGTCATAATGGGCCTGCTGCACGATCCGCGGAGCCGTCGCCGCAACCGCCTGCGCCCAAACCCCGTCCTGGGCATGGTTCGCCCGCAGCAGCACACGGAAACCCTCGACAACCGAGTGGGCCTCGCCCGATAGCGCGTACAGGCCCAGAATCGGCACGATGATGCCCCCGAGCAGCATGACCGCCATCGTGAAAAAATCCACCCATGCCACCGAGGCCAGGCCCCCGTACGCCGCCCACACGCCCGCCACAATACCCAGCGCCGCGATCGAAAAATACAGGTTCCACCCAAACAGCGCGTGCAGCGCAAGACCGCCCCCGTAAAGGACCGCCGCCAAAAACGCCACCACGTTGCTGATTACGGTCACGACCGCGAAGAAGATCCGGAGAAATCCGTTAAACCGCTGCTCCATGAATTCCGGCGCCGTGAACACGCGCGCGCTCAGCAAAAACGGGATGAATATCCAGATCAGGATGCTGAACGCCATTACGTTCCCCCATTCCCACTGGGCTATACATATGCCATACAAACACGCTGCCGCCACCATACCGATGAAATGCTCGGTGCTGATGTTCGACGCAACGTACGACATCCCGATCACGTACCATGGAAGACGACGGCCCGCCAAAAAGTATTCTTCCGACTCGTTCTTCTCCCGCCGGCCCACCCAGAAACCGATGACGCAGATCGCCAAAAAATAAAGGCCGAACGCCACATAGTCCAAACGGCTAAGAGGAAACTCGGCCCCGCCCATCACGCTTCACCTGCCGTTCCTGAAAGTCCGCATCCAAACATAAACGCCCCTTTCATGCCGCGCCTGGAAGCAAAACCTAACACATCGAAACAGCCTCTTGTCAAGGCGCGAACATCCATTCTTTCACGTGACGCACAGGTTCTGCTCCACCGTCTTTTGCCAGGAACCACAAATAATATATGATGGGAGCGTGTGCGGAAGCGTGTGCGGAAGCGCGCGCGGCGAAGCAAACAGGAGCAAGCCCAACTTTGGCTACAGTAACCCGAATCGGCGGTAAGACCGGCGGAAACACCGTTTTTGAGCGGGTCGAGGAATCGTTGTCTTCCCTGCTGGGGGAGGAGTACATCGAGGCGGTGTGCGCCGCGCACGCGGCACTGACGGGCACGGCGGCAAAAACACTCGAGCCGCTCGCCCGCGAGACGGTCGAGTTCTTCCCGCAGGCCTCGCACGACCAACTCCTGCGGTTGCTGCCTCGCGTCGGCACGGCCTTGATTCCGCCGGCAAGCGGCACCGCCCGGGGTGCGACGTCCGACGCGTTTGATCGCAGCACCGAGCCGGAACGGGCGCCGCTCAGTTGTGCCGGATACTATCGCATCGGCGAAAACGGCCAGTTGTTCCTCACCACCAAGAGCGCCCATTACCACGCTCCGCTGGGCCACAATTTCCCCGGCTACAAACTCTTGGAGTACGGCCGGCGGCTCGGCATACCCAACGCTACCCACAACAACATTCGCGGGCATGTGACCCGCCTGCTCGAGGAGCGCCTCGTGCGTTGCGCCGCGGGACTCCCGCCTGATGTGGCCGGACCCGGCGGGCCGGCAAAACTCAGTCGCGTGCTGAACCTCCAGACGGGCAGCCTCGCCGCAGAAGCCGCTGTCAAAATGGTGCTGGCGCGTTTCTATACAGTGCAGAACGGCCCGGTCGCGCCCAAATACCGCGGCCGCGTGCCCGTAATAGGCGTCCTCGGCGATGACGACGGCGGGCTGACCGCCAACTATCATGGGACCACCATCTTGACGCAGATCATGCGGGGCATGTGGCCTGAAATGATCGAGCGGCTCGAGCGCCACGACGTGTTTCGCGTCCGCGCGGTCCGGCCAAACGATCTCGAGGGGCTCGAGCGCCTGTTCCGCGAAAACGAGACCGGCCCCCTCAAGCTGGCCGGCTTTTTCCACGAACTGGTGATGATGAATTACGGCGCGCGCACGCTTTCGGCGCCCTTTGTCAAGCGGCTGTACGCCCTGTGCGAGCAGCACGACGTCCCCGCCGTCGTCGACGAAATACAGACCTGCGTCTGGAGCCCCGAGATCTTCATGTTCCGCGAGTACGGCGTCTCGCCCTCGGCGGTCGTGTTGGGCAAAGGCTTTCCGGGCGGCGATATGGCCGCGTCACGAATCCTGTTCACCGAACAGTTGGACACGCTCCCCCAGTTCGGTGCGCTCGTCACCAGCGGCCAGGAAGAGTTGTCCGCGCTCGCCTACTTGATCACGCTGCGATGGGCCCAGGCCAACGCGCCCGTAACCGCGGCGGTCGGCGAGTATTATGAAGCGCGTCTCTCGGAATTGGCGGAATCCCATCCGGGCGCGATCAAGTGCATTCACGGACGGCGCCACATGCAGGGGATTTATTTCGTGGATCTGGCGCCCGCAAAGGCGTTCGTCCAACACTTGCAGCAGGCCGGATGCGACATCAGCGTACAGGCATACAAGGAAGGATGCCCGCCCAGCGCGCTCACTAAACTCCCGCTCATCGCCGGCTACGAAGTCGTCGACTTCCTCATCGACCGCATGCGCCAGGCCCTCGCCCGCATCTAAGCAAAAAACGGGGACTGACACCCTTTTTTCGGCAGTTTGAAAAAAGGGTGTCTGTCCCCGCTTTTTGCGCGCCCCGCTTTTCGCGGCCTTTGTACTCCGTGCTTCATTCTCATCGTTTACGGGGGAGGCAAACCCTACTTAGCCCGCCACTGGTACGGCCTTAGATCCGGGTTGCGCCCGTAGACCTCGGCGAAGGCGGATTCGTAGATCTCGAACGCGCGACCGAACGGTTCGGCCAACTCGACAGGCGCCTCGACCCGCCTGAATTGCGACGCAGACGCCGCACGCGGCGACAACGCAAACAGCGAGCCCCGCGCCGCCGACATGTTGTAGTCCGCTTGCCATAACACCGGCAGGCGCCCGAACGCCAGCCCCGCCAGTTGCCTGAAATACGCCCCCTTGCTCGCACCGCCGCCAAGCACGACCGCGTCCACCGCGCCTGAACCGGCCAAACCCGCAAAAACACGACCCAGTTCGCAAACCAGGCCCAACGCCGTCGCCCGAAGGAAATCGGATTTCGACGTGCCCGTGCCAACGCCAAGATACACGCCCCCGCCATACTCGTCGCGACGCAGCGGGTTCTGCTGCACACAATACGGGATGCAGACAAGCCCGGGATGCGGCAACATCGCCCGTGAAAACACCGCCGCCGCCGATTTCAGCGCGCCCGCCGCTCTGGGCGGGACCGTATGCGGGCGCCCCGCAAACGTCTCGAGGGCCCAGTCCCACGTCGAGTTGCCCGCGTAGAGCGGCTGGATCACAAACGGGCCCCGCTCGAGCAGCGGCGGAAGGACCAATTGGCTCGGCGAGCCGCCCCTCATCCCGGCGGGAAGCGTAAAGTTGCCCACCCACGCCGTGCCCATCGAAACTTGCAGCGGATTCGATCCCGCGCCGGCGGCTGAAAGATAACTCGCCTCCTGGTCAATATAAGGACCTGTTACGGCAATCCCTTCCGCAATCCTGAACGCGCGCGCCGCCTCCTGAACAACTTCCGCGGTTTCGTGGCCCTGTCTCAACGGCGCCACAAACTCGAGCGGAATCCCGAGCAAGCCAAGCGCCGCACCGTCCAGCCGCCGCGTCCGCGCGTTGTACGAGCCCACTTGTATCGCGTTCCCGGCATCCTGACGCCAGATGCCCGTGAGCCGGCGAAACACGTATTCGCCTGCGCCGATGTGGATGAACCGCGCCCTGAAAAGATCCGGCCGCTGATCCCGCAGCCACGCTAGTCGCCCCAGTCCCGTCGGCGGCATATCGAAACAAAACAGCCGTCGCCAAAACGGTCTGTCATGCTCCTCCGCCAGTCTTGAAACCCAGCCGCTGGCTCGCGCGTCGTTCCAAAGGTACATCGGCGTTACAGCGCGGCCCGTGCTACGCTCCGCCATCATCGTGCTCCCGCCCTGCGCCGCCACACCAACGCCCGACACCCGTCCCCATCGCCCGCCAATCCCCCGCCGAAGTTCCGAAAATGCCCCGTCAAGCGCCCGGTCGATCAATGCCGCGTCAAGCTCCCGCCCGCCGTCCGCCGTAAACCGCACCGGCAGCCGGCGAGACACCGCACCCACACAGCGACCGCTCGCCGCCCCGAACGCCCCAACCTTGAGCACCGTCGTCCCCAGGTCAATCCCGATCAAAACATCCTCAGCCATCCCGCGCCTTTCCGTGTAACGTATGGTATGTCAGGTTTTGCCGTATTTGTCGAACCCCTCCGGGGTTCCGCACATGGGGCGTCGAGTACCCAGGATAGCACCAACCCCTCCGGGGTAGGCGCAATCCTGGGCTGACAATTGTCAAATCCCTTGCGGGATTTTTCCGTGTGATCGTTTCCCGGATAGCGGGTGCGTGAAAAGCCGCGGATGTTGAAGCTCCCGGCCCGCACCGTTTGCACTCGCCACGCGCTTCATCATAAAAACCCCGTTAGGGGTTTGATAATTGTCAGCCCAGGGTTGCGGTCGGCCCGCACCGTTTGCACTCGCCACACGCTTCATCATAAAAACCCCGTTAGGGGTTTGATAATTGTCAGCCCAGGGTTGCGACCGGCCCGCACCGTTTGCACTCGCCACACGCTTCATCATAAAAACCCCGTTAGGGGTTTGATAATTGTCAGCCCAGGGTTGCGACCGGCCCGCACCGTTTGCACTCGCCACGCGCTTCATCATAAAAACCCCGTTAGGGGTTTGATAATTGT
>Ga0307379_10000326_pt1 | contig 82149 bp, 67 predicted proteins | sample UN2MG_FD_202237 | JGI IMG/M metagenome (GOLD analysis project Ga0307379, IMG submission 202237) | Soil microbial communities from Risofladan, Vaasa, Finland - UN-2 | ecosystem: Environmental > Terrestrial > Soil > Coastal area > Acid sulfate soil | place: Finland: Risofladan, Vaasa | collected... | reverse complement strand
GCCAAAAAACTCTTGTTATGGATAAGGGAATTCTCAAAAACTACCTGTGCAACACTTACGCCGCCCGGAAGCTGAAGCTCAGATCAACAGGAAGCTCAAGCGGTACCAGTGTCAGTCCCAGTAATTTTTATCTCCAAGCTGGAAAGACCCCTCCAGAAAAAATCGTCTCTTCCCTGGAAAAGGGCTTAATCCTCGTCAGAACTATCGGGCACGGACTTAATCCTATAACCGGGGATATCTCCAGAGGAGCATTCGGTCTATGGGTTGAAAAAGGAGAAATTGTCTATCCGGTTTCAGAGATAACCATCTCCGGAAATCTCGGTGAAATCTTGAATAACATAGAAGTTGTTGGGAATGACCTTGACTTCCGGAGTCCCCTCTCCGGCCCGACAATAAAAGTAAAAGAACTGACAGTAGCCGGCCAGTAATGAAGCAAAAAATGATGAGAACTTCTAATTTTACTGCAATAGCGTTTTCGCTCTCAAGCGAGTGTGCATTTAGCCTTCGAAAACATCCCCTTTGGTTACCTTCTGTGGAATCATAAACTTTTCAAAACTTTTAACAGGCAATCAATATCTTCGAAGTTATTGAAGATATTTACAGATACTCTGATGCCTTCTCCTCGAGCGCTGACAAATATTTTATTTTTAGCAAGAGTTTTAATGCATTGTTTATTTTTATCTTCGAGTGTGAATGTCACTAGGGCTGAACGCTCCTTTTTTCTGGCAACAGGTGAGATAATCTTTATTTCCAGTTTTTTCAACCCCCTGATCAGATAATCTGTCAATTCCATGACACGAGTCCTGATATTCTGAAATCCAATTGTTTTGAGGTAGTCCATCGCAGCTTGAAATGCCAATAAAGGCTGCAGGTTGTATGTTCCAATAATGTACCTCTCGGCAGTTTCATGAAGACGGAAGGGAGTGTTTTTAGCCGTGTGGATGAGACTCCCTTCTTCGGGGGCCACAGACATCCATCCTGCCCAGGGAGAAGGATATTTTTTCCGAAATAAGGAAGATGTGTAGAATAGAGTCCCGATATGGCCGGTGAATCCCCATTTGTGAACCGAAGCAGAGAGCACTTCGATGTTCATGGATCTGACATTAATCGGGAAAAAAGGAAAGGACTGAGTGGCGTTGACGATAAAGATAATTCCTCTTTTCTTCAGTTCTTCGCCAAGAGCTTTCAGATCCTGACGGAATCCCGTGGCGTACTGCACGTGTGAAGTAACAACGGCCAAGGTGTTCCGGTCTGACAATTTCAGGATGTTATCAATGGGGTACCTTGCTTCCACGGGCTGGACATAGCGCATATCCAGGTCCTGGTATTCAAAGCCGATCGTCGAGGCGGGAAACTCATCCTCCATCGAGACAATATTGAAGGGCTTCCGGATATGATTTTTAAAGGTCATGGCCAGAAGCGACATGACGGATGAGGTGTTTTGGACAAAGGTGACATCATCTCCTTTGGTGTGGATCATTCCCGCCAGTTCTGAACAAAGCTTACGGATTTTTTTCAAATCCTTCGTCCAGTGGGTATCTCCTTGTGTATGGAGCTTGCGGTATTCTTTCCGAATGGCGTTGAAGACAGGAGTGGGAGAAGGAGACATAGCTGCGCTATGAAAATAAATCATGTTCTTGGTGATTGGAAAATCGCTCCGGATTTTTTTCCAGTCCATCATGTTTTTACCTCTGTTTTTTTGATTTCAGCATAACTCCAGGTTTGTGCATATTTTTTTTGGTTTACCTATTTTTTGATTTCAATGAATTCGATGGGCGTACCGTTGTGGACGATGAAGGCGACTCTGACTCCTTCTGAAGGGCTGTTGGGCTCGATCAGCACCTCTTTTCCCTTGAGTTCAGCCTCGAGGTCATCGACTCTAAAGGCAACATGCGGGACAGTTTGAACCAGTTCGGGCAGCGGCGACTCCGTCTCAAACCTCATCCATTCCACTCCATAAGGACTTTCCTCGTAACCTGAAACATAGACTCTGTGATCTTCGAGATAGGTTTCGTTTTTTCGTTGAGTCTGTGTGGGGATGCCTATATGATGGTATTCTCTCATGACTTGCTCCCTAAAGAATCGGTCTTTTTAAAATCAAATTTACTACTCATTTTATCCTCTGCCTTCAGATATTTTGGCCATCCTGCGAGTCTGCGTCTGCAGGAAATCCAGCCCGTTAAACGACATCTCTGATTTCTTAGAACCTCATTTCTCGACATTAAGCATCTCCTTGCATAAATAAGCATCTAGTTTATAGAAGATAGCTCCACGTGTAAACCATCTCTGTCAGTTTTAGACAAATATTGACTTTGACCGATAATACTGGTATCAACCGTTAAGGCAGCGATATTTGCTGCAGAACGTAAAGGGCAAAAAGTGGATGGTTGCGACAAAACGGATTATATTCAATAAGTTATTCCCTGCTTCGTTCAAACTGGACAACGCAATAGACTGCGCTAAATGCCGTATTTGCACAAGCAAAACGGCTGTATAATATATGTTATGCCAAAAAAATATTGAGGAAGGGGGAATAAATGAAGTCTCCACATTCGCTTTCCGATAGTGAACTTTTGCACTATGCGGATGAGCACATTCAATACGAGATTGATATGCTTACATGGTCAGCAGGCATTCTTGCTTTCCTAGCCGTCCATAAGGCTGAGGGATTTCTTCCTTGGGCAGTAAACAACGGTTTGCTTAATAGCTTTGCACTCCACGCTCGAAATCTGGTTAACTTCCTATATTCTTGCTCTAAAGGAAAAGATTTTGCTATTGATATTGTGCTTGAAGATTACGTTGACGCTGACACTATCACCAATTATCTTCCTGCGATTTCCCCACTTCTCGAAGAGGCACTTACAAAGGCTAATAAACAGGCTGCACACCTATCGATGGAGAGGATTCAATATGAACGAGCAGGCAAGGAATGGATGTTTATCAAATTGTCCAAGCAAATCTTGAAGGTTTTTGCTTCAATCGCTCCCAATATTCCAGATAGCAAGATTAGTGATACTCTAAGGCAAAAACTGACTAAATCAGGATTCCGCATTCCTGTAGTTGATATTTCGATAGGAAAGTCACAAAGCGGAGATCCTATTTCTATCAGTTTTTCTCTAAGGATCTCGCAAGATGGGAAAAAGATCGAAGGCGTTTCGGCATAACAACTCGCTGCATCTGACCAGGGATGCGAGGCATTTTGATGTCGTTTGATCTTATCCCTGGCAGATGAGCTCGACGCCGTTAGCTGTCAAATCTTGATAAAAAAACTTGATATTCGGTCTAAATATGGTATCATAAAAAGACCGGAGGTTGAGACATGAATATTTCAGAAGATATAAAATCTATCACTTACCTTAAATCTAAAGCCGCTGATCTATTAAAACAGATTAACGACACGCACAGACCTGTGATTATTACTCAAAACGGTGAGCCTAAAGCAGTTTTGCAAGACCCCAAGAGCTATGAGAATATGAGAAATGCATTAGGCCTACTTAAATTGATAGCTCAAAGCGAGGAGGAAATTAAAAAAGGTAAAACCAAACCCCAAGCAGAAGTATTCGCAAATCTCAAGAAAAAATTGAAGAAAAGTGAATAATAAATATGAAGTTATTTGGGCCAGCATTGCAGAAAATGATCTTGCCAGAATAATTGAATACATAGCCAATGACAGTCCTGCGAATGCGTTAAAAGTACTAAATAAATTAAAGGAAAAGGCCGCAAATCTTCATCATTCGCCTAAACGTGGTCGGATCATTCCTGAGTTGCAAGAAAATGGAATTTATCAATATCGTGAATTAATGGTAGCTCCATGGAGACTAATGTATAGGGTACAAGAGGACAAAGTATATGTTTTAGCTGTTCTTGATTCTAGGCAAAATATTGAAGATATTCTTCTGAAAAGAGTTCTAGATGCTAAATTATAAGCCAGCTAACAGGTCATTGCACCCGGCGTCAAACCAAAAGGCTGTTTGGCGCCGCTCAATTCAGCCGCTAGGCTTCCGGCATACCTAATCAGGGCAAAAACCTCTCCGTACCACACTCTGAACACCAGATCCGCGCAAACCCATTCTTCGGATTGCTACAATCGAGGTACTTCTCAACCATCTCCGGGAACTTTGGTGAAATCTTAAATAATATAGAAATGGTTGGCAATGACCTTGACTTCCGGAGTCCCCTCTCCGGCCCGACAATAAAAGTAAAAGAACTGACAGTAGCCGGCCAGTAATGAAGCAAAAAATGGGAGAAAATCAGCGCAACCTAAAAAAGCAAATTCCTACAAATTAAAACAATATCATACTTCCGGTTTATTATCAGGAAATAGAAAATAGTCAAGCAGTAAAGAAATAAACACAAAAAGCATGATAATATAATCAATACCTCCAAGCTTCATAAATACAATCTTTACTAAAAGAAAAATCGCAGCAAGAGCAACAAGTCCTGACCATAACTTATACCAAAGAGGCTTTCCTTTGAGCTTTCTAAGCATTCCAGGAGAGCTTCTAATTTTTTGAGACATGTTCATCACAGTAGGAATTTCCTTCTAGTGTTCCCCACAAATCCCTCATAATTTTCTTCTATTTCTATCCACTGACATCCTTGGATGACAATATCACACACAAAACAACGATGTCAATTGCTTACAAATAAACCCAGGGCGCTCCACAGACCTAAGGGATAAAAATGAACTTCTATCTACATCTACATTTTCTAAGAAGATAATAATCTCCCAATTATAGAAGAAGATTTACGACCAGTCCCCCTCAAAGGCCGGGCAGATAGGATCAGGAAGGTTTGACTGTCTAAAGGGATTTGTATAAGAAGGCAGAATTTAATATTATAAATTATATATAAACTATAGATAAAATTATGGAAGAAATTGCGTTCCTTTTCGTCTAAATATGTAAGTTGCTTAAAGTACAATTCTACCTGTTCAAGAAGAACGGAGTGAAAAATGAAGGCGTCCAGATAGCTACCGTTATAACCGAGCTGGGAAGAGAAAACGTACCGCGAAAAATAATTTATCATGTATCGTTAGGTGAGTGATTATGCGAAAATTATCCATCATCATATTGATCGTGTTCCTGGCTCTAGCTGTGAGCTGTGGAAAATCGGGCGACAGCGGCATGGACAAAGGGACAAAGCCGGCAGAAAAACAACAGGCTGAAAAAACTCCAGATAATAAAGGCACTCCAGGCAGGCCTGGCCAAAAACCCGGAGCCAAATCTCAGGATGGCAAAGAGATCGATGTCGATAAGCTTGATATTCCCGACCACATGAAAGAGGCCATAAAATCAGGGCGCATCCCGAAGGACCAAATCCCGGAGATCCTTGCCCGATATCAGGGCGGTGGAGACCCGGCAGTTCCGGTGAGTGTGACGCCAGTCCAGCGCCAAAACCTGAACTCCTACCTTGTCCTCAATGGCATCGTCGAGCCCGAAAGGAAAGTCGAGATTTACTCTCATCTTTCCGCCTATGTCAAGAAGATCGTGAAGGAAGAAGGAGATTATGTCAAAGAAAATGATGTCCTGGCCCAACTCGATGATAAGGAAATCATAATCAGCTACAACCAGGCAAAGATCCAACTGGACCAGGCCAAACTAAACCTTGAGGAAGCAGAAAATAACTACATCCGCAGTCAGGAGCTTGTCAAGCGTTCGCTCGTTTCCGAACAGGATTTCCAGGCTACCGAAGCGCAGTTCAAGCAAAGCCAGTTGGAGTACCAGGGCCGTATGGAGAATTTCAATAATCTCAAGCTCCAGCTGGACTGGACTAAAATTCGGGCGCTTTCCGAAGGCTACATCACCGAGCGGCTCATCGAAGCCGGAGATCGCGTTAACGCTAACACACAGGTGTATACGATCGAAGATTTCAGTCCTTTGCTTATCCGTGTGTTCGTGCCCACGTCTGATGCTATCAATCTCGCTCTTGGTATGTCCGCGGAAGTGACCACCGAGGTTCTGAAGGGATTAGTGCTCGAAGGCAATGTCAAGCTGATAAACCCTCGGATCGATGTCGAGACCGGAACAGTCAAAGTCACCGTCGAGGTCTTCGACAATTCCCTCCGTCTGCAGCCGGGGATGTTCGTGAAAGTCCAGATAGCCATCGGGATGAAAGAGAACATCTTGATTATCCCTCGGAAAGCCATCCTTTACAAGCAGAACAAGAGTTATGTCTTTGTCCTGAATCGGCGCCAAGTGTCCCAGCGCGAGGTCCTTCTCGGCCTCCTCGAGGAAGACCATGTAGAAGTGACAGAAGGGCTGAATGAAGGCGAAGTCATCGTAATAGTTGGAGTCGAAGGGCTCAAAGACGGCCAAAGAGTTGACGTAATTCAATGAAAATCGTTAAGTTTTCCATCAATCGTCCGGTATCCATTATTATGTTCACTGTCGCCGCAATCATCTTTGGCTTTATCTCCTATTCCAAACTAAACCTGAATTTGCTGCCAAAGATTTCCTATCCCACTCTTACCATCCAGACGGAATACCCGGGCACCGCCCCCCCTGAAATCGAGAACATCATCTCCAAGCCGATTGAGGAGACCTGCGGAGTTGTTGACAATGTCGTGCGCATCTCTTCGGTCTCCCGTGCGGAGCTCTCCGAGGTCACAGTCGAGTTTGCCTGGCACACCAACATGGATTTCGCTACCCTGAAACTCAGAGAAAAGCTGGACCTGCTTCGCCTTCCCAGGGACGCAACTAAGCCGGTCATCCTCAGGTACGATCCCAACCAGGAACCCATCATGAGATTGGGTTTGACCGGAGATACTGATCTAGCCCGCATCCGTTATATCGCAGAGAGGGAAGTTAAACAGGCCTTGGAGAGTATCGAGGGGGTTGCAGCTTGCTCCATATCAGGCGGTCTGGAAGATGAGATCCACATCGACATCGACGAACAGAAACTCAGCCTTCTCAACATCCCCATCACTTCTGTGGCCAATCGTCTTGCGCAAGAAAACGTGAACCTCTCCGCCGGGATCCTAAAACAAAAAGACAGCCAGTTTCTGGTTCGGACTGTCAACCAGTTCAAAACTGTGGAGGAAATTAAAGATATCATCATCGAAAAACGGGGCGATGTTCATCTCACCCTGGGAAGCATTGCGGATGTGTTCCGTGGCCATAAAGAACGGAAAGTCATCTCGCGCATCAATGGTCGAGAATGTATCGAAGCTGCCATCTACAGGGCCGCAGATGCCAACACGGTTTCCGTGGCGAATGCTGTCACCGACAAGCTGAAGGCAGTTCAAACAAATATCCTGAAGCCCAGGAATATGGATTATCTGATTATAACCAACCAATCCAAATTCATCAAAAACACCATCCAGGAAGTCAAGCAAACCGCCCTTATCGGGGGCATACTGGCCATCCTTGTTTTACTTTACTTTTTGAAAAACTTCCGCAGCACCCTGATCATCGGGGCTGCTATACCCATTTCCGTCGTCATCACATTCTTTCTCATGTATTCCTCTAATATCACCTTAAACATAATCTCGCTCGGAGGATTAGCGCTCGGGATCGGGATGCTGGTTGACAACTCTATCGTTGTCTTGGAGTCTATCCAACGTTACAGGGAAAAGGGAACAGACTCGTACAAGGCCGCCTTGCAGGGAGCATCCGAGGTAGCTGGAGCCGTAACCGCCTCCACTTTCACAACGGTAGCGGTATTTTTTCCGATTGTGTTCGTGGAGGGAATTGCGGGGCAGCTTTTTAAAGATATGGCCCTGACGGTGACTTACTCTCTGCTGGCTTCTTTAGTTGTGTCCCTGACTCTCGTTCCGATGCTCAATGCAACCCTGCGCCGTGAAAATTCTAAGGAGCGGCTGACCGGATGGCTGAAGGTGCTTTTTAAACCAGTGGATAAGATTTACAGCCAATTTTATCTCTCTTATAAAAAAATCCAGGATTTCTCCTTTGGGCATAAAAAAACCATTTTCATTACTGTGATAGTGCTCTTTTTCACAGCCATCTTCATGACCCGCTTCATGGGCCAGGAATTGATCCCGGTCATTTCCCAGGGAGAATTTTTAATCAATGTCGAGTTTCAGCCTGGAACCGCCCTTAAAGAAAACACCGCTATAATCACAGATATATCTGAGGTCTTGAAAAAACACAAAGAAATAGACAGCATCTACGAGCTCATAGGAAGAGGCTCCAGGGGCGGCATCTCCTTTCAAGAAGAGCGGGAAAACCTCTCCGAGTTCACCCTCCGCTTGAAACCGGGAATCCTGGGAAAAAAGGAAGATCGGATCATGGACCTGGTCAGAGCCGACCTGGAAAAGTTCCCAACAACCAAAGTCAAAGTCTACAAACCCCGCTTGTTCTCTTTCAAAGCTCCTCTCGAAGTAGTAGTCTCAGGAAACGACCTCGAGACGATCAAACAGGTCTCAGACGAACTCCTGGAGAAAATCCGGGGTGTGGACGGAATCATCGATCTTAAATCCAGCATGGAAGAAGGCTATCCAGAAATCCAGATCATCTTCAACCGGGCCCTGCTTGCTTCTCAAAACATGACCATAAACTCGGTAGGAACCCAGATCAGGAATAAAATCGAGGGAAATGTCGCAACACGCTTTATCGAAAGCGACCGTGAGGTAGACATCCGGGTTCGCCTCTCGGAGGGTTTCCGAGACCGCGTGGATAAGATCAGCCGGATCAATGTCCGCAACGGTTTGGGCATGATGGTGCCGCTGAAAGCGCTGGCAGAGATCCAAATTAAAGAGGGTCCGGCAGAAATCCGCCGTATTCTCCAACAAAAATCTGCGGTCATCACCGGGAACATCTCCGGAACCTCCCTGGATACCGCCAAGGAAAAAGTCATGGCAGCAGCCTCAGCCATAGACTGCGGTCCCGAGTGCTCGATATACATGGCCGGACAGAGCGTGGAACAGGATGTGGCTTTTTCCTCCATGATCTTCGCCATTTTTCTAGCCGTGTTTCTGGTCTATCTGGTCATGGCCTCCCAGTTCGAATCCTTTAAAAAACCGTTTATCATCATGTTCACCATCCCACTCGGTATTATCGGAGTCGTTATTGTCGGACTAGTGTTCAGCATGTCAATCAACGTAATCGTGCTCATCGGCCTGATCATTCTCTCCGGTATCATCGTGAACAACGCCATTGTACTGGTTGATTACATCGGAAAGCTCGAGAAACAAGGAATGTCTAAGATGGAAGCCATCAAAACAGCTGCGCAGGTAAGGTGGCGGCCGATTATCATGACCTCGATCACGACAGTGCTGGCACTTGTGCCGATGGCACTGGATTTTAATGAGGGATTCGAGATCCGTATCCCCCTGGCCCTGACATTGATCGGAGGTTTGATCTTCGGGACCTTTCTAACCCTGATCTTTATCCCCTTGGTCTACAGCATGGTGGTCAGGGAGACTAAGGTTACCGAAGAGAAGCAAAGCCGTCTCGGGGGTCTCCTAAAAACCTTCAAAATAACCCCTTCTTTAGATAAGGCTAAAGCGAAAAAACCATGAATTTACCTGAATTTTCCATAAAAAAACCTGTTTCCATCATTGTAGTCATGCTTATTTTCATCACCATCGGAGTTATATCCATACTCAAACTTCCCCTGGAAATGATGCCCGACACTTCCTTCCCAGGACTTATGGTGCAAATCCCCTATCCCTCCTCCTCTCCCGAGGAGGTGGAACGCACCATTACCCGACCGATTGAAGATGTTCTGGCCACTATCAACAATCTCGAGAATCTCAGCTCCTCCTCGTCTTCATCTTCCTCCCGTATCCATCTTCAATTTAAGGGAAACACAAACATGGATCTGATAACTATGCAGATCCGCGACAAAATCGACCAAATCCGGAACAAGCTCCCCGATGACATCGAAAATATTCGAATCCGCCGCTTTTCGATGAGCGACCGACCTGTGATCCAATTCAGTTTGGCTTTGTCCGGCGACCTGGAAAATTTGTATTATTGGTCCGAAAATTACATCATGCAGCAGTTGGAACGGATAGAAGGCGTGGCCAATGTGGAAACCAGGGGAATCCGCAATAAAGTGTTGACCATCTATCTTAAACCCGAGGTTTTCTATTCTTCATCTATCCGCATCATGGATCTGATTGACACTATCCGTAACAACAACATCAACATATCAGCCGGTTATGTGGAAGAAGGACCCCTGCGCTTAGTAACGCGCATTCCGGGGGAACTGAAGATTCTTGAGGATGTGAAAAACCTCCCTGTTAGCGACAAAGGTCTTACTATCGCCGACGTTGCTCGCGTGGCCTACGATTACCCTCCCAAAGAGGAATATAACCGCCTGGACAGAAAAGAGACTGTCCGCTTCCAGGTCTACCGTGCTTCCAACGCCAACATCGTGGATGTTTGCAGCAATGTCAAAGCGACTATGGCTCGGATCAAAGAAACGGAACCCGAACTTAAAGACATGACCATAATCTTCTACCGCGATCAATCGCGGGATATATTAAAGAGTTTGAAAGATCTTACCCTTTCCGGGATCGTCGGCGGCCTTCTAGCTGTATTCGTCCTTCTCTTCTTCCTGAGAAAATTGCGCTCCACCATCATCATCGCCATGGCCATCCCGATGGCCATAGTATTTACTTTCAGTTTTATGTACCTTTACCGCGACATTTTCCGGGCTGAGGTCACCATCAACATTATATCCCTCAGCGGACTAATGATGGCCGTGGGAATGCTGGTAGATAACAGCGTCGTGGTCCTGGAGAACATCTTCCGGCTTCGTCAGGAGAAGAATTATTCCCCGATAAAGGCTTCAATGATTGGAGCCAGTGAGGTGGCCATGGCTGTCACCGCTTCCACTTTGACAACCTTGGTCGTTTTTATCTCACTGGGTTTCATGTCGCAATCGGGATTCGGGCGCTTCATGAAGGACTTTGCTCTGACTATCTCCCTGGCCCTGATTGCCTCTCTGCTGGTTTCTCTGTCATTCATTCCGTTGGCGGGAAGCCGATTGCTGGCCGGGAAAACCAAGGAGAAAGCTCGTTGGTTGGTTAAATTAACAACGATTTACGAGCGTATCATCAGTTTCACTATTAAAAACTGGAAGACCAAGCTTCTTGTTGTTGGTCTCGCCATCGGGATCTTTTTCGTCTCCTTCCAGATTTTTAAAAACATCGAGCAGGAGTTCATGCCGAGCAGTGACCAACGGGAAATAGATATCTCGGTCTATATGCCGCGCAGTTTCACGCTGAACGAGATGAAATCTCTTTTCTTTAATTTCGAGGATATCCTCCTTTCCCGAAAGGACGAACTTGCCATCAAATATCTTGAAACCGATTTCGGCGTGCGAAATTGGCGGCAAGGACGGTTCCACGGGTCAATAGAACTAGAATTGGAAGATAAAGGACCGTCAGTAACCGAAATTAAAGAAAAACTTAAGAGCCTGCTTCCCAGGCAGGCCGGCATCACCTACGAATACGGGCAGCGTTTTGGCCGTGGCGGACACCATCATGGAATTTCCGTGGAATTGATCGGTCTGGATTACACAAAACTAACCGAGCTGGCCCCGATGGTAATCGAAAAGCTGCGGGCGGTCGAAAACGTGGAGGATATTACCAGTGACTTGGAGGGTGGAGACACGCAGCTTTTGGTCGAGGTGGACCGTGCCAAGGCGGAAAGTTCAGGTGTAAGCAGCCGAATGGTGGCCCAGACCATTTCCTCCTCTATCTCTGAAAGGGCTATCGGAAAATTCAAAACAGAAAACCGAGAGATCGACATCATCTTGAAAATCCAGGGAGAGGATGGATTTACCGAAGAGGACCTCCGGAATATCAGCCTGCGGACCCGCTCCAAACGGATTCCCCTCTCAGCAATATCGACTATTTCTCACCGTTTAGGATCGACTTCCATCCAAAAAGAAAATAAAAAATCCAAATTGAACATAAGCATCAACACAAAAACAGAAGGCATGATGGCTATCTCCAACGACGTTAGCCAGGTCATGAGTACCATCCAATTCCCAGAAGGCTATACCTGGAGCCTGGGATCCGGCTGGAGGCGTTTCCGCGAATCCCGGGGAGAATCCAATATGGCCATCATTCTCGCCCTTATCTTCATCTATATCATTATGGCCTCCCTATTCGAGTCCTTCGTGCATCCTTTTACAATTCTTCTGACCGTTCCCTTGGCATTGTTCGGAGTGGCTGTATTTTTCTCACTCACGAATATCACCTTGAACACGACCTCCTATTTAGGACTCTTGGTTCTGTTCGGGATTGTGGTGAACAACGGGATAATCCTTATCGATCACATCCGGATACTTCGAAAATCCGGAATGGGCAAGAAAGAATCTATCGTCCAGGGCGGTAAAGATAGAATGAGGCCGATCGTCATGACAGCCATCACGACTATTTTCGGGGTGCTGCCGTTGGCGCTCCCCTTCCTCCTGCCCCAGTTTTTTCAGGCTGCAGGACGGAGAGCACAAATGTGGGCACCTATATCCGTGGCCATTATCGGCGGACTGACTACCTCAACTTTCTTCACTTTGATCTTTCTGCCCACTTTTTACTCCATCTCGGATACCGTGAGGGCTAAAGTCAACTCCTTCCTTGGATTTAAAAGCGCCAAAATCTAATTATTTTCGGGGACATCCCCGCAGAAGCATTCAGCTTATGGATTGAAGCAGGAGAAATCGTCTATCTTGTTTTAGGAATAATCATCTCCGGGAATCAGGGGACATCCTCAATGATATGGGAATGGCTAGAAATGATTTCGGCTTTTGGACTGCCCCCTCCGGTCAGATAATTAAGACCAGCAAAATGACTGCAGCCGGGCAGTAAGAATGTAATCTATTATTTTTTTCTTTTTTATTTTTTCTTAGTCAAATAAGAAATAATAACAATTACAACTCCCAAACCCATCAATACCCAAGCAAAGATGTCCATGGATGCGGACTGGGTAAGTATTCTTACGAGAAAGCCGCCGATCAGTAAAACCAGGCCAAAAATACGCATTTCTTCTCCTCCTCCTTACCTCTTTATCCCTTAATACCCCCTGGTATAATAATCAATTCTGTATGGGCTTGATTTATCATGCCCATCTTTTTCTTTGTGTAGGCGCTTGATTTATCATGCCCACTTATATTTATGTAGGGGCTTGATTCATCAAGCCCATCTGTATTAAATCTAAGAAAGCATATCATGAATTCATCCTCACTTTTTTAGGATGATGAAAGCACCATGCGCAATTAATACAAACACAATTATTCCAGTGTCATCGCGAGGAGCGAAGCGACGTGGCGATCTCGTTAATTCAGCTTAAGAGATTGCCACGCCCTTTCAGGGCTCGCAATGACATTGTAAAAATATATATTTCGTTTATATTAGTCAAAAAACATTAAAATGAATGATATCCTCTAATTTTCTCTTGGGGACATGAAGACATTCCTGCTTATCTTTCCAATATTTTAAGGAGCCCTCTATATCCTCCACTACAGGTTTCTCATCAGGATATCCCAAAGCCAACACAGAGTCAATTTTATAATTCAAGGGAATTTTTAGCATTTCCTGGACTTTATCTCTTTCCACAGATAGGAGCCAACAGCTCCCGATTCCTTCCTCCCAAACAGTAAGGATCATGTTTTCAACTGCTGCTCCCACGTCCCTTTCATACCCTTTATCTCTCACCTGCAAATTGACCAGGACGACAATGTAAGCGACGGGTTCATGCCCCTGTTTGGGGTTACCTTCTGGGACAATATATCCTGCCCATTTTAAGCAGGGAAAAAGCTGCTTTCTGAGCTCGGCTTCATCGACGACGATAAACTCAAGAGGTTGAAGATTAGAGGCTGAAGGAGCTAACCTTGCAGCGCTGACAAGTCTTTCTAGGATTTCCCTTGAAACAGGTTCAGGCTTGAACTGACGTATCGACCTTCGTGAAATAATCAGCTCGTATAAGCTCATCTTTTTTTATATATCTCACAGATTTTTTAAGATTCTGCTTATTTTTTTACGGATATTAATAAAATACATTCAAAATGTAAAGGAAAATAAAAAGGTTTTGGAACCATATAGCCTGAGCCTTTCTTCAATGGTCGCTTCAGCTATTTCCCAAAACCTATGCCTTGAATATAGAAATCAGCTATCAAGGATTTGGGAATGGTTCCTGCAGGAAATCAGCCCTGGGCAAGGATTGATTTTAATTTTTGGGCATACTCGCGGCTTGCTCTATCAGGGGTAATGAACTCAATCTGATCCGGCTTGCTTATCCCCAAGCCTAACTCGACTGCTCTTTTAATTTGCTCTTGTTCAAAGATTTTGCGCTCCATTATGGCTTTGTTCGAGCCCAACTCTTTTAAAATAGCCACGCCTGCTGCGTCTACAGCAATACGGTCCCCTCCTCCTATGAAAACGTTGGCTTCTCTTCTGGTTCCTCTTGAAGGACCTCCATCAACAAAAGTCTCTATTGCGTCAAGAACAATAAATTGAGGCTTATAGCCAAGATTTATCTCAGCTATCATTTTCCTCATGGCATTATCCCTTTCACCATGAAGCTCTCTCATCAGCTTCTTGGGTGTTAATCCTACCGCTAATTTTATTGACATAGAAAAGACACCTCCGTATTGATGTGTCTTCAGACAGCAGGTAGATACAACATACTCAGACTCTACAGCTGGGCGAGCTACATAAAATCCTTCTTTCCAGTGATTTCCAGGCGGATTAAAGTGAACCCAATCCTTTTCTTCCAGTTCTTCGAAATTTATAATCTTGAAGCTCAATTCTTGGGCCAGGTCGAAAATCCCTTTGTCTTCTAAAACACTCTTGGTTGAGGGTGGGCCGCTTCTTTCGCCGATTGTAATCTCCGAAGCTCCTCTCTCTTGGAGCTCTTTAATCAACTGGCTCAAAGTATCGTTATGAGTTGAACCAGGTGTCGGATCAGCCGTATTGAAATTAGGTTTCAGCATAACTTTTTTACCGTCTACAGAGGCGAAATCTAAAAGTTCTAAAACTTTCTGAACTCCTTCCTTCCTATCCTTGGTTTTAAAAAGTGCGATTTTAGCTTTCTTGCTGGTTTCTTTTGCCATCAGAGGTTTAAAGCTTAAGGCAGGCAAGCTTGCCAAACCTATGACAGATCCTTTGATAAATTCGCGGCGATTTAAAGTCAATATTTTGCTTTTTCCCATATTTTCCTTCCTGAATTTGTCTCATAATTTTTTCTTTCGTGACATATATTATATTTGGAAATTTTCTCTTTTAAAACTTTTTTTTTACTTTTTTTCATATCCTATTCATATTTTACTCGCGACCCATAGCGCAAAATCTGCCTCAGGAAGAGCGCCGCTTGTTCGGCCCCTCTCGTAACCTTTATGAAGAATAACAAATGTCGGAACACCTTGTACCCTGAATTCGGCCGCCATTTGAGGATGCTCGTCCACATTAACCCTAACCACCATGATTTCTCCCGCCCTTCTCTTGGCAAAGCTCTCCACCACAGGATTCATCAAATGGCAAGGCGCACAAGTCAGCGAGAAAAAATCTACAAGAATAGGGAGTTTAGAATTCTGGAAAAAGGCTGAAGCCTGGCTTGCAGGAAGTTCAAGGACACTCCCTGGCTCTGGAAGGGGATATTTGCAGCGGCCGCAGACAACCTTTTTCCCGCTAACACCTGGAGGATAGTTGTTCGTGGCCCCACAATTAAGGCAACTTACCTTTACTTTTTCTTCCAATGCTTCATCCTCTGGGGTCAGACTTGCAAAAATTCAAGTTTTGCAAGTCTGACCCCATTTATATGTTCGTATCTTTTGATTTATTAAGCCAGGATTTAATAAATTAAGTTCGCACAAAATAAATCTGCGGGCTTGATGAATCAAGCCCCTACATTAATAAAGTATTTATTTGTCCTTCTTCTTATAGGGAGGAATTGGAGGCAGTTCTTTTTCTTTGGTTTTCAACTCTTCAAGAATAACTTCAATGGCTTTGTTCAGTTGTTGATCCTCTCCTTCAAATTCTTTAGCTGGATCGTTATCCACATAAATATCCGGATCAACACCATGCCCCTCAATGATCCACTCTTTTCCATCAACACTGTAAGGGGCAAATTCGGGTTTCATGAGAGAGCCACCGTCAACCAGCGGCAGAGAGTTACGAATTCCGACAACACCACCCCACGTGCGCTTTCCAATCAATTTGCCGAGCTTATGCTTTTTAAAACGATAGGGGAAAAGGTCTCCATCAGAGGCAGAAAATTCATCTATCAAACAGACTTTAGGTCCTAGCATCATGGCTTCAGGATCGGGTCCGGGGATTGTATCACGGGACATATCTATCATCGCTATTTCTCGCCTCAATCGCTCTATAAGCATTGGTGAAACATTTCCACCGCCATTACCGCGCACATCGATGATGAGAGCCTTTTTCCGCAGCTGAGGATAAAAATGCTTGACAAATTCGTTCAATCCTTGGCGCCCCATATCAGGAAGATGGATATAGCCGACTTTCCCTTTTGTTGCTTTATCAACCTTCTCCATGCTGTTCTGGACCCAATTGTAGTAAATGAGCGAGAGCTCCTCCTTAATAGGAATAACTACCTCTTCTCTGCTTCCTTTTTCTGCAGGCTTCGAGTTCACCCGGAGTGTCACCTGTTTCCCTACAGTGTTAAGCAGAACTTTATACATGTCAGCCATCTTGTTTGTCGGTTTTCCGTTGATGGCAATCAAATAATCTCCGTCTTTTACGTTAACACCAACCTCAGTTAGGGGAGATCGCAAGGATTTATTCCAGTTTTCCCCTTTCAGGATCTTCTTGATTTTGTAATAGCCAGAGTTTGCATCACGTTCAAACTGAGCACCAAGCATCCCCACAGGAACCCGTTTTGGCTGGGGAATATCACCACCACCAACATAAGTGTGACCGACATTCAATTCACCTATCATCTCTCCAATAACGTAAGTTAAATCTGCCCTATGGCTAACAGCCTCTGCTAAGGGTTTGTAGCGTGCTTTCATCGCCTCCCAATCCACTCCGTGCATATTCGGTGCATAGAAGAAGTATTTCATCTGACGCCAGCATTCGTTGAAAATCTGGTTCCACTCCTGCTTGAGGTCCACTTTGGTCTCCATGTTGGATAAATCCAGCTTGTCCTTAATTTCTAGGGGAGCTTTTGGTAGGTCGATGATAGCATAGGATTTCTCTTGAGAGACTAACATCTTCTTTTGATCGTGGGAGATTTCATAATCGTTGATATTTCCAAGGTCTATCTCTTTCTGCTCTTTCAGATCATACATTTTCAAAGAGGACTTCCTATCCTGGTCATTTCTCATCATGTAGTAGATTTTCTCTCCAACAGAGGTTATGTGCTGGTAATCAGCAACTCCGATTGGCAAACCGATGATGCGATCCTTTAAGCCGGAAGGGTCAACTTTTATCTCCGCCTCTTTTTCCTGGGTACTCGTCTTTTTCTTATCTCCCTTTTTCCTGTCTTCTTCTACTCCTTTTTCAGGCTTTCGACTATTATCGCTTTCTTTCTCTAAAGTAACCTCATCACTCTTCGGCTCGAAAGGAGACTTCACATCTTTAGAAAGGGTAACCAGGTAGACTCTGGCCATAGATAAATAGGCATGATTCCATTCTGTTTGGCTGTAGATAGGACTGAAATCTCTGTCTGATACAAAAAAGAGGTACTTTCCATCCGAACTAAAGGAAGGTGAATAGGAAGAGTACCACCCCTCTGTGACTTCATAGGTTTTTTTTGTCGTGCAGTTGTAAAGATAAAGTTTTGTCATTGATTCAGCTTCAGGCTTTTCGTAAGAAATCCAATTACTATCAGGAGACCAGGCATACCTTCTTATTTCCCTGCGTTTTGCCCTTGCGACTTCAACAATCTTTTTCGTCTCAATATCAACATACTTGAGACGAAGCAGCTTATCACCCCAGAGAATCTTCCTGGAATCAGGAGACCAATAAATCTGATATTTGTATGTGTCCCCACCTATTGTGACTTGCTGCGGTGCTCCTGAGCCATCCTGTAACGTGATATAAATTTCATCTTCGCCACTTTGATCGGAGATATAAGCAATCCACTTCCCGTCAGGAGACCATTTTGAATTCCTCTCATGAACCCCAGAAGTGTTTGTCAGGTTTCGTGTGTTTCCATTTTTAGCCGGTACAGTAAAAACATCTCCGCGAGCACCGAATAAGGCCCGTTTTCCATCGGGAGAGATTTCGAAATTTGTAATCCTATCACTGACCTTGACAAATTTTCCCCGGCTGGACGTCATATCATCGGAGATACTAACAGGAACTTTTTTAGCCTCTTTTTTCTCAAGGTCAAAGCGATAGATAAAGCCTCCATTTTCAAAAACAATTGCTTTCGGGCCAAGGGAAGGAAACTTAATATCGAAATCTTCGAAACTTGTCAGCTTCCTTGTTTCTTTGGTGGTAAGATCATAGACAAACAGATTCATCTTTTTATTCTCATCCCTGTCTGAAAGAAAATAGATGCTGTTGCCGCTCCACATGGGGATAATATCCTGAGCGGAATTATTGGTGATGTTTTTGACTTTCTTTGTCTCGAAATCATAAATCCAGATATCGTCTGCCATGCCACCACGATAACGTTTCCAAGTTCTGAATTCCCGGAAAATTCGATTATAGGCCATCATTTTATCATTGGCAGAAAACGAACAGAATCCGCCCCGAGGCAAAGGAAGCTGCTCGGGTGTTCCCCCCTCAACAGAAGCCAGATACAACTGGCCGTTAAAGCTGTTCCATTCCCTCATGCGTGAACGAAAAGCTACATGTTTGTTATCATGTTTCCAGGCCATCACTATATTATTGGGACCCATCCTATCTGATATGTCATCACGGCCGAGAGCGGGAGTGTAGGTTAGTCTTTTGGGTATTCCACCCGAGCTAGGAATCAAATAGACCTCACGATTTCCGTCATACTCACCAGTAAAAGCTATGTGCTCTCCATCAGGGGAAAACCGGGCAAAAACTTCAAATCCTTCATGGCTGGTGAGCTTTCGGGCAAGGCCTCCTGTCGAGGAAACTGTATAGAGATCGCCAGCATATGTAAATACAATCTGATCATTGTGGATAGATGGGAAGCGAAGTACGCGAGCTTCTTGTGGAGCATAGGCAATACCCGAAAACAATAATAAAATGAAAAATAGAAATAAATACACTTTCGTTTTCATCTTTCCTCCTTATTGAACAATAACTTAATATAAAAGAACTAGAATATAGCACACAGTTTTTTTCAGGGCAAGCTTCATAGCCAATATAACTGATTGCTAAGGCATAGGTTTTGGGAAATAGCTGCAGCGACCGTTGAAGAAAGGCTCAGGCTATATGGTTCCAAAACACGTTGCTTTTGCCCCAGGGAATAAATGGGGCCAGGCCCCATTTTCTGTATGAGAATGTCCTCTTTCTTACAAAATGGGGCCTGGCCCCATTTATTCTCATCGACCTGTTGATTTTTCGAGCGGAGGGAATTAGAATGTTTAAAAATGAATAGGAAGTAAATATATGGAAATATTAAACAAAGAAGTCGTAGAAGCGACAAGGAAAAAATTAGACGAGGAGATGAAAGGAAAAGTTTGATCCCTCAAATGATAAGTTAGCGAGGTTTAGGTCAATGGAAAAATCAAAAGCACAAGATAAGACCGCCGGCAAACTTAGCTCGATTTTCTATCCTAAAACCATGGCTATCATCGGTGCTTCAAGACAGCAAGGCTCTGTTGGCCAAGCTCTTCTCGCCAACATAATCGACAGCCGCTTCCAAGGAATCGTCTATCCTGTTAATCCCCGAGCCAAAGGAATTCTCGGAATAAAATGCTATGCCAGAGTGATGGATATTCCTGATGAAGTGGACCTGGCAGTCGTCATAGTTCCTTCGCGCTTTGTCCCGGGTATTCTAGAAGAATGCGGGAAGAAGAAGATCAAAGGAGCCATAGTTATTTCAGCCGGATTCAAGGAAATAGGAGGAGAGGGAATAGAACTGGAGAAAAAGGTCCAAAAGATTATCCAGAAGTATGATATTTCCCTCGTAGGACCGAATTGTTTGGGCATTATGAACACCGACCTTGAGTCATCTATGAACGCTACATTCGGCACACCGATGTCCAAAGAAGGAAATATTGCTTTCATCTCTCAAAGCGGCGCCCTCTGTGTGGCAGTGCTTGATTATGCCAAAGAGTCCAACATCGGATTTTCCAAATTTATCAGCATGGGGAATAAAGCAGGTTTGACTGAGAATGAGCTTTTGCTCTACTTAAAAAATGACCCGAAAACAGACGTCATCTTGATGTATCTTGAAGACCTTGTCAACGGAAGAGAGTTCATGAAAATAGCCCGCGATATCACCAGCAGCCCTACGAATCCCAAACCTATCATCGCCCTTAAAGCAGGGCGCACTCTGTTAGGTGCCAAAGCAGCTTCTTCTCACACCGGCTCTCTGGCTGGTTCGGACAGAGTTTATGATGCCATCTTTAGCCAGTGTGGAGTGCTCAGGGGAGATACTTTGGAAGAGCTCTTCGATTATGTCAAGGCTTTCTCCAGCCAGCCTTTGCCAAAAGGAGAAAATGTCGCCATCATCACAAACTCAGGAGGACCCGGAATATTAGCCACTGATTCCTGCATTCGCCACGGGCTGAATATTGCTCCCCTTAGCCGAAATACAGTAAAAATTTTAAAGACGATCCTGCCTCCCCAGGCAAGTTTAAATAATCCTATTGATTTGATCGCAGAAGCCCAACATGAACAGTATGAGGCAACTCTGAGGGAAATATTGAAAGACAAAAACGTTCATTCTTCCATCATTATCCTGACTGCTACTTCCTTCACCAACGTGGATAAAATTGCCGATTCCATTGTCAAAACAGCCAAAAAATCCCAAAAACCGGTCTTATGCAGTTTTTTAGGAGTTTATGATGTATCTTCAGGAATCAAGATCCTGGAAGAAAACGGAATTCCTTCTTATAGGTTTCCTGAATCAGCAGCCCGGGCTCTTTCTGAGATGACCAAGTTTAACAGGTGGCTCAACCGGCCAAAAACTGGGGTTAAAAAATTCAAGGTGAATAGAGCCAAGGCCAAAAAAATCATAGATTCTGTCAAAAAAGAGGGCCGATTTTTCCTGTTAGAGCATGAATCTTACGAGGTTCTTAGGGCTTATCAATTCCCTTTAGTCAAATCCTCTCTTGCTAGAAACAAAACAGAAGCAGCAAATGCAGCTCAAAAAATCGGCTTTCCTGTAGTCCTGAAAATCGCCTCTCCTGATATCCTCCATAAATTTGACTTCGGAGGAGTCAAACTCAACTTAAAGAATAAAAACGAAGTCCGTGAGGCCTACCAAGAAATCCTTAAAAATATCAAGTTTAAAAAACCTAAGGCAAAAATTAGAGGTATGCTTGTAGAAGAGATGGCCTCCCAGGGAAAAGAAATTATTCTGGGAATGAGCAGAGACCCTCAGTTTGGCCCCATTCTGATGTTTGGCCTGGGAGGAATTTATGTTGAAGTCCTGGAGGACGTCAGCTTCCGCCTTGCTCCTATTCGTGAGCTCACAGCAGACATGATGATCGCAAAAACAAAAACTCATAAAATCCTGGAAGGATTTAGAGGTGAGCCGGCTTACGACATAAAGGCTGTAGCTGAATGCTTGAAAAGACTATCTCAGCTCGTCACAGACTTTGAGGAAATTAAAGAACTGGATATAAACCCGCTTTTTGTCTATGAGAGAGGAAAAGGCTGTGCTATCGTCGATGCCAGGATCATCCTCGGATCCAGTTAATTTAACATGTCGCTTTTTAAGAAAAAAAAGAAAGAAAGAGTTTTTGTGATAGGCCTGGATGGAGTTCCCTACTCTCTCCTACTAGAACTCGCTCAAAAAGGTATCATGCCCGCAACTTCAAAGCTTATTGACTCAGGCCACATTCAGCGGATGAAGGCAAGCCTTCCTGAAATTTCTGCTGTAAGCTGGACAAATTTTATGACTGGAACAAATCCCGGAACTCATGGCATCTTTGGCTTTACAGATTTTAAAAGGGGCTCTTATGACCTTCGCTTCCCGAATTTCCTAGATCTAAAAAAAGAGACATTCTGGGATAAGCTGGGAGACCAAAGGAAAAAATGCATCATCATCAATCAACCCTCCACTTATCCCGCCCGCAAGATTAACGGAATTCTGATTTCAGGTTTTGTAGCCATTGAACTCTCTAAAGCAGTTTATCCTCCCTCTTTCAAAGTTCCTCTAGAGCGGGTGGGCTACGAGATCGATATTGACACCCAGAAATCAACAGAAAATGCTGAATTTCTCTGGAAGGACCTGGCTAAAACCCTTAGTGCACGCCTGAAGGCTTTTAATCTTTTCTGGAAGGAAGATTGGGATTATTTTGAATTTGTCATCACCGGCACGGACCGCCTCCATCATTTCCAGTGGGATGCTTATGAAGATGAAAGCCATGTGTATCATCAAAACTTCCTTGATTACTACAGTCAGATCGACCGAGTAATCGACGAAATCGTAACATCTTTTCGGAAGTTAACTGACAATGATAAAGGCCTCTATCTTCTTTCAGATCATGGATTTGCCAAGATCGAACAGGAAGTCTATCTTAATGCATGGCTGGAGGAGCAGGGCTATTTAAAGTTCAAAAATCCTTCTCCCGAAAGCCTGGCCGAGATCTCTCCTTCATCTAGAGCCTTTGTCATGGAACCAAGCCGTATCTACTTGAACTTGAAAGAAAAATTCCCTGAAGGTTGCGTTGAACCATCAGAAAAAAAAGCTATAAAAGAAGAAATCAGTAAGAAATTGGAGAAGCTTGAATACAAAGGGAAAAAAGTTGTGAGATGTGTGTTTGATGCTGAAGAAATTTACTCCGGTCCCTATCTTGCCGAGGGCCCAGATTTAATCGTGCTCTCAGAGTGTGGCTTTGATATGAAGGGCTCAGTCAAGAAAAAGGAAGTCTTTGGCCGCTCGAAACTGCAGGGCATGCACACATGGGATGATGCTTTTTTCTTATCAAAAAAAGAACAAAACCAGGACCTCTCCATCTCTGATTTAGCAAAGATAATCCTGGATGACTTTTCAAAAAAATAAAATGAGGACAGGCTACTTTTTCTTCGCGCAATTTAAATCTTGGAGAACTCAACTTTTTCCAAGAAAAAGAAAAAAAATGGCACAGGCCGCTATTTCTATGCGGAGCCTGCATCTTGATAAACTAAAACCTTTACAAGAAAAAGTAGCCTGTCCCCTTTTCTCTAAAAGTAGCCTGTCCCCTTTTTTTCTTTTTTTCATTCTTTTACTTGCTCTTTCTCTACCCCTCCAAGCTTATATTGGTCCAGGAGCAGGGTTTGCCTTTCTTAGCTCCTTTTTTATCCTTTTTCTAACTTTTTTCCTGGCTCTTTTCTCCTTTTTTTCGTGGCCTTTTCGTTTTCTCTTGCGGATCATAAAAGGGCAACGAGTATATAAGAAAAGCAGTATCAATAGATTTGTAATCATCGGGCTGGATGGCCTGGAGCCGACTCTTGTCGAAAAATATATGTCAGAAGGAAAACTTCCCAATTTTTCAAAATTAAAAAAAGGAGGAACATACGCCAAACTTCAAACGACTATTCCGTCCATATCCCCAGTCGCCTGGTCTTCTTTTATGACAGGTTCCAATCCTTCCAAACACAACATCTTTGATTTTCTAAGCCGCAACCCAAAGACATATCTTCCAGCTCTTTCCTCGGCGCGGATCGGAAAGCCTAAGAAAACTCTGTCTCTAGGAAAATACAATATCCCCCTTTCGAAGCCCGAAATCAAAGGCCTGCGCAAGAGCATTCCTTTTTGGAAAATCTTGGGGCAGAAAGGCATTTTCAGCACTATCCTGAGGGTACCAATAACCTTTCCTCCAGAAAAATTCAAAGGACATCTCCTCTCTGGCATGTGTACTCCTGACCTAAAAGGAAGCCAGGGAACCTTCTCCTTTTACACCTCAGATAAAGAGAGAATAAAAAAGCGGGAAGGCGGAATGAATATCCCTGTGACCTTAAATGGGGATAAAATTGAAACCTACATATCAGGCCCAGAAAATAACCTTCTGCAAAATGACGAAGAAACTCACCTCCCTCTTCGAATTTCCATCGATAAAAATAAAGAAGAAGCATTGCTAGAAGTCTCTGGCCAAAAATTCAAGCTGGAAAAGCATACATTCTCAGGATGGAAAAAACTGACATTCCGCCCTGGTCTGGGAATAAAAATAAAGGCAATCTGTCGTTTTTATATTTCTCAAATTCATCCTCATTTCGAGATGTATCTCACTCCGCTAAATTTAGACCCAGAAAAACCAGCTCTGCCTCTTTCCCATCCATTTATCTATTCTGTCTATTTGGCGAAGCTCCTGGGAAGCTTCATAACGCTTGGAGAAGCAAACGATACCTGGGCCCTGAACGAAGGAGTTCTCAGCGAAGAAGCCTTCTTAGAACTGACTTATTCAAACCATAAAGAATGGGAAAACATGCTTTTCAATGCCATGGATAAAACAAAAAAAGGCTTGATCACCTGTGTTTTTGAGACCACGGACAGCATCCAGCATATGTTCTGGCGGTATCTTGATGAGAGTCATCCTGCGCTTGAAAGCGGACAGGCTAAAATGAGCGCCAAGGTCATCGAAGACCTCTATCAAAAAATGGATGAACTGGTGGGGAAAGTTCTCGACAAAACAGATGAAAAAGACGTTGTAATCATCATGTCAGATCATGGCTTTAAGTCCTTCCGCCGCGGAGTGAATCTCAATTCCTGGCTTTATCTGAATGGCTATCTCTCCCTTAAGGAAGGAAAAAAAGGAAGCGACGAGTGGTTTAAGGATGTCGACTGGGAACACACCAAAGCATATGCTTTGGGTCTTGGGGGAGTTTACATAAACCAGAAAGGCAGGGAAGCAAAGGGGACGATTCATGCCGGTGAAGAAACAAAAGGCTTAAAGAGAGAACTCATAAGAAAGTTGGATGGTCTAAAAGACGAAGAAAAAAACTCTGTAGCCATCAATAAAGTTTTCGACCGGGATGAACTTCCATCTGGTCCTTATCTAGATAATTGTCCTGATCTTGTTGTAGGATACAACGAAGGATACAGGATTTCCTGGGATTCAGTCACTGGAAAAGTCAATAACTTTGTCTTTGAAGATAACATCAAAGCCTGGAGTGGAGACCACTGCATCGACCCCAGGATTGTCCCCGGCATATTTTTCTGCAGCGAAAAAATAAACACAAAGAGTCCTTCTATAATGGATATCGCTCCTACAGCACTCGAATTATTTGGCCTCCAGGTGCCCTCGCACATGGATGGGCTTTCACTGCTAGAAGCCCAGAATTTTTCCTTGGATAAAAATAGAAAGGAAGAGAAAAAATGAATCACATGGACCGAAGAAAATTTATTAAATTAGGTTTGGCTGCTGGGTCTCTGCTGACTTTGGGAAGCTCAGACCTGGCTACAAAAGCTTTTGGAAAGAGGGAGACTCCCCAAAAAGTCCTTATCCTTGGACTTGACGGGATAGACCCTCGCCTTCTCCAGCTATGGATGAAAGAAGGAAAACTTCCTTATTTCCAGAGGCTGGCGCGCCAGGGAGATTTTCTGCCCCTCCGAACAAGCATTCCACCTCAGAGTCCTGTGGCTTGGTCGAATTTTGCTACCGGAACGAATCCAGGTGGGCATGCCATATTTGATTTCATCCACAGAGATCCTGAACGCTACTTTCCTGTGTTTTCTGCATCCGAAACTATGGAGGCAAAAAAAACAGTTCGAGTCGGAAAACTTATTCTTCCTCTTTCAGGAGGAGAGGTAAAGAATATGCGGAAAGGAAGAGCTTTCTGGCAGATTCTCGAAGATCATGATATTCCGGCAACTGTTTTTAAAATCCCGGCTAATTATCCTCCATCCTCTACAAAACAGAGAACAATTTCAGGTATGGGAACACCAGATATACTCGGAAGCTACGGTATATTCAACTACTACACAACAGAAGCCAAAGAACTCAAGGAGGATATAGGTGGAGGAAGAATACATCCGGTCAATGTCATCGCCAATAGAGTCGAAGCAAAGCTTCTCGGGCCTGTGAATGCGTTCAAAAAGGATAGACCGGAATCAGCAATAGAATTCAAGGTCTTTATCGACCCGGTGAATCCGGTGGCTAAAATTTCGTTCCAAGATCACGAATTTATCCTCAAAGAAGGAGAGTGGAGTTCATGGAAAAGAATTAACTTCAGGATGATTCCCACCCAAAGTGTAAACGGAATCTGTATGTTTTACCTTAAACAGGTTCGGCCAAATTTCAAGCTTTATATTTCACCCATCAATATTGACCCAGGTCGAGCTGTCCTGCCCATCTCCACTCCCAAGGGATACTCTGAAGAGCTGGAGAAAAGGTTCGGTCCATTTTTTACCAAGGGTCTTCCGGCTGATACCAAGGCTCTTGACAATGACGTTCTGGATGATGGCGAGTTCCTTGAGCAGGACGATCTTGTCCTGAGAGAAAGGCTGGAGATGTTCGATTATGAACTGGCGAGGTTTTCCTCCGGGCTTCTTTTCTATTATGTCTCCAGCACTGATCAACGCCAGCACATGTTCTGGCGCCTTATTGATAAAGAACATCCTTCTTACGATCCAGCCCTGGCAAAAAAATACGGAAACACGATTGAAAATATCTATAAAGAGATGGATAAGTTACTGGCAAAGGCCATGGAAAAGGTGGATAAGGATACGGTGCTCATCGTCATGTCTGATCACGGGTTCTCTCCCTTCCGCCGTTCTTTCAATCTAAACACATGGCTTAAAGAAAGCGGCTATCATACCCTGATTAATCCCTGGAAACAGGGTCGAGAAGATCTTTTCATGAACACTAATTGGTCTAGAACCAAAGCTTATTCTTATGGTCTGAACAGCCTCTACATTAACCAAAAGGGAAGAGAGGCGGAAGGCGCTGTCAACCCAGGACCAGAAAAGGAAGCTCTCGTTCGAGAAATCGCTTATAAATTAGAAAATTTCCGTGATCCCAAAACAGGGGGAAGGCCTGTTTTGAGAGCTTTTGTTGCTAAAGATGTTTACCAAGGTCCGTATGTGGAAGAAGCTCCAGATATCATTGTCGGCTATAACCATGGCTACCGCACGTCCTGGGCTGCTCCATTAGGAAGAATCTCAAAAGAAATTGTTGAGGACAACACAGAAAAATGGAGTGGTGACCACTGTATGGCTCCAGAAGTTATTCCAGGAATTTTACTCACGAACCGCAAGATAAAGGCCAAATCTCCAGCTCTTTATGATCTAACACCGACAATACTCAAAATCTTCGGTATAGAAATACCAAAGGAGATGGTAGGAAAACCGATATTTTAGATTTCAGGAGATAAAAAATGGGAAAAGCCAAAATAAAACTGGATAAAGATTTAATGGATAAAGTTAAAAAATACTCCAAAATGGCTGGCTATTCTTCTCCAGAGGAGTTCATCACCCATTGCCTGGAGAAAGAGATTGCAAAACTCGAAGAATCCGATTCAGAGGAGGAAATCAAAAAAAAGCTTAAAGGACTAGGATACATTTCTTAAGGAATAGGCCTTGTCCCTAAGTTACTTGATTATATGCGTCATTGCGAAGAGCAAAGTTACATTGTCATTGTGAGGAGCGAAGAAGATTCCTTCATTATGTTCGGAACAGGCTGCGCAATCTCATGTAATATATTGTCATTGCGAGGAGCGAAGCGACGAAGCAATCTCAACCTTTTCTTATGAGATTGCCACGCTCCTTCCAGTCGCCCGCAATGACATAATTCTCGCAATGACAGATTGAAGAAAACGGATGATGTGGATATTTAATTCTGGTTTCGGCAAAATCTTTGATTTCATCTTTTTCCTTTTCCGAAACATGAACCCCTGGATTGGCATGATACTAATCTCAGTTTTAACAGCGCTCTTGATGCTTTTTGTCTTTCGCTTCACTTCAAACCAAGAAGGAATAAAGAGAGTCAAGAATAAAATAAAAGCCCATCTCCTCGAGCTTCGCTTGTTCAAGGATAGTCTGAGCCTCTCTTTCAAGGCGCAGGGGAACATTCTCCGCTATAATTTAAGATACATCAGCTACTCTACAAAACCGATGCTGGTAATGATCATTCCTCTCATTCTTATACTTATCCAGCTTAACCTCTGGTTCGGCTACGAGGCTTTAACTCCCGGACAAGAAACAATCTTAAAGGTTAAGCTGGAAGAAGGTCACAACCCTCTTGACATCGATGTTGTTCTCGAACCCTCTTCAGGTTTTGACATCCAAACTCTTCCCCTTAGGATTGAAGAAGGAAGGGAGATAAATTGGCGTCTCCAGGCAGGAGAAAAAGGTGTTCATGATTTAACGTTTATAGTTAACGGCCAAAGACTCACAAAAAAAGTGGCTGTCGCTCAAAGACCGCTGAGTAAGATTTCTCCTCTAAAAGTTAAACGTAACTTCATCAATGAGCTTGTCAATCCAGGAGAATCTCCCATTCCAGGAGACTTGCCGATAAAATCTATAGAAGTGAATTATCAAACCAAGGATATGAATCTTTTTGGCTGGAACATCCCCTGGCTTTTGGGTATCCCTCCCTGGCTTATCGTTTATTTCGCTCTTTCTATTATCCTTGGCTTCGTCTTAAAGGGCATTTTCAAAGTCGAAATCTGACCTTTTAATCCTTTTATTGTAAGGTTTTATCTATCTGCCTCTTGCTTTTTGCCGAATTTGAATTCAATTTTTCCCTATGATATAAGCCAAAGAGGCAGGTATGGCGGAAGATCTCAGGCCTCAGCTCGCTATGATGAACGGAATGGAACTCGACAAGACACCTGAGAGGAATCATCTTATAAAGGTATTTAAATAAATCTTCAGTAACGGAGGATATCATGAAATTGAAATCCGTTGAGCTTGTATTGTTTCTATCAATCTCTTTGGGAACGTATGTTTTTGCACAGGAAAAACCAAAAGTGGAGCCAAAATACGGTTGGCAAAAAGAGATGGTTGGAGGGATCAACTTAACTCAATCCAGTTTAAGCAATTGGACCCAGGGAGGTGAAAACTCATTCGCCTGGCAGCTGAATTTTAATTTCAAATTCATAAATAGCCAGGAAAAGTTTAATTGGGCTAATTCTGGAAAGTGTACCTACGGTTCAACTAAGATCGGTGATCAAGAATTCCGCAAGTCCCTCGATGAGATTAAATTAGAAAGTGTCCTTACCTATAAGCTTGGGAAACTTATTAATCCTTATGCTGCCTGTACTGCTGAAACTCAATTTGCACCTGGTTACAATTACGGTACGGAGCCAAAAACACAAATATCGTCTTTTATGGACCCGGGATATTTCCGAGAAAGTATTGGTGTCGGCTATCAACCAAACGAAATCGTAAAAACTCGGCTGGGTCTTGCCCTTAAACAGACCATCACCAGTGATTATCCCCTACCGTATGCCGATGACCCGGATACCGTAGATAAAATCGAGAAAACAAAGAATGAATTCGGAGCTGAATCGGTGACTGATATAAGCTGGAAAATAACTAAAAACTCACTTTTTACCTCTAAATTAGAACTTTTTTATGCATTTAAGGCTTTTGATGAAACAGACGTAAATTGGGATAACGTTCTCACCATAATGATCTCCAAATACATTAATGTAAATATTAATTTTAAGTTATTCTATGACAAAGACATCTCCAAAAAACGCCAAATTAAGCAGGCTATTGCGTTTGGTTTTACCTATAGCTTTTTATAATCACAAAGCTATAGAGACGACTATCTGATGAAAATTATATGAAAAATGAGAAAGAAGAATTGGAAACAGTTCTAATTTTCCCTGTTTTAGGAAACGCATCAAAAGAGGATGAGGGTCAAACCAAGTTTTCCCCCTAATCCTTTTCTTTAATCTTGTTGAACCAGGCTATTTCTTCGAGTTTCCTCCTTTTCTTTTCTCCCGAAGGTTTTTTCTCGTAGTAGCCCATGGCCATAAGCGAGACGATCTTATATTTACGAGGAATTTTTAAAAATTTCCTGGCTTTTCTGGGATTGAACCAGCCAATCCAGCACGTGCCCAGACCAAGTTCCTCGGCCTGAAGCACGATATGTTCACCAGCTATTCCCGAATCAATGTAGTAATAGTGGATGTTCTGTATTTGTTTACCTATTCTGTTGGCAATTATATCCAGCCTGGCCAGTATCAAAATGATAACTGGAGCCTTGGCTGCAAATTTTGTGATGAAATATATTCCTGAGAAAACCTCTTTAGCAAATTGAGCCTTAAGATCTGGATCGTCAATAATTAAAAACCTCCAGGGTTGGACATTATCTGCAGACGGCGCCAACCGGGCAGCTTCGATGCAGGTCAGGATCTTCTCTCTTTCAACAGGCTTTTCCAGGTAGCGGCGGATACTCCTTCGGCCCTGGACAAGCTGCTGAAAAGGATTTTTGGATTCTTGTTTTTTTTCTATCATCTAAGTTTTTATTTTATTAGGTGGAGTTTGGTCTGACGTCCGTCAATGAAGTAAACTCCTTTCCTGGTGAAGGCTCCATCCTGCTCCAGAGCAATACGAACTTCCTGGCCTCCCCACTCTGCAAGGTTTGTTCTGATGTTCAGTTCGATTGCATAGCAGGTATTATAGTAGAGGCGGTAATCTCCTTTTCCAGGAACGTTAACCTGGTTATCCCACAGGCCGATGGTTGGTCCTGCTGCATGACCATGGAAGCCCAAGGGATGGCTGTAGATGCTGGCTTTCAGGCCAGCTTCCTTGGCCTTTTTCAAAGCAGCAGTAAGAATTTCATTTCCGGTTCTTCCCTCCTTGAATTCCCCGATCAAAATATCCTGGAGCCGATTTCCCAGTTTCAAAGCCTCTTTTAAGCCGTGAGGAGCATCAGATTCTCCCTCCCGCAGGACATAGGCGTGTTCCTGGGTATCTGTGTTAAGTCGGAGATAAGTTATTCCGATGTCGCAGTGCAAGAGATCTCCTCTTAGGATAATATCTCCATTATTATTGCTTTTTTTAAAGCGCTGTATAGACACCGAAGGATGAAACCAGTTGCCTAATTGCAGCTCCCGGAACCTTTCCCTGATCCACCAGGAGACATCCTGAGTTGTCGTCACCCCGGGCGTGATGACTTCTCGGGAGAAAGCATCGGTGATGATTTGATGGGCTATAGCTACAATATGGGGATAGACTTCAAGCTCTTCGGATATTCGCCTCTCCAGCCACCCGACAGCAAGTTCCTCTGCTGAATGAAGTCGCGAAGAGTATTCTGGTCCAAGAATTCGAAGAAGCTTTTTTTTCAAGGAGGATGAAAGACCATCACCAAAGGCAAATGTATCAGACTCGTTTATCCCGATTCTTTTGGGATTTCGCTCCTTTATAACCTTTGCCAGGCATTCCCACTGCTCAATTTTTTCAGGTTGCCATACTCCTTCGTAGAAATTTCCGATCCCATAACGGCTAACAGCCAGCCTTTCCACACCTTTTTCTCCCCTGTCATAAAAGACTAGCATTGTCAGTCGACGGGCCGCAAAGGAGTTATAAGGGACTAAGGAATAAAAGACAGGGTCCTCATTGTACTCACGACAGATAACTACCCACATATCAAATTTCTCCCGCCGCATCAGTTCAGGAAGAACTGTTTCAAGGCGAATCTTTAACCAGTTATTAACAACGGCATTTCTTTCCTGCATACTGAGAATCGAAGGCATCTCTTCCTTTCCAGATAAAACGGGAAGAAGCGCCAAAATAAGAAAAGATACGAGAAGAACGGTTTTTCTTTCTTTAGACATAATTCCTCCTTTCCAGTCCAAACTTCAATATACTATTTCCCTCAATTTATAACAGAAAAAAGAATATTTTAGAAACTTTTGAGTCTTTTTTTCGTATTACACTAGTGAATACAGGCTAAAAGCTTTCGAGCAAGCTACAAAAAAAATTGATTAAGAACAAAAGGAACCGTCACCAAATCCGCTATTGTCTAATAAGAGCATTTGCCCAAGTCAGGAATTTTTTGATATAGTGCTTAAAGCTTTAGGGTTTCTTAAAAAAAATTTTAGTTAATAGAGGAGGAAGAACAATGAAAAAATTTGCGGTGATCGGAATTACGGTTATTTTCGCTCTATGTTCTTTTACATCTTGCGAGAAAGGTTTGTTTGTTTCAAAGGCTGGCCCTGCCAATGCTGAAAACGCGCTTAAGCTCATTCCCAAAGATGTAATGGCTGTCTTCTTTATCGATATCCACAGAGTAATGACAATAGAATTTATAAATAATCTAATCAAAGAGAAAGAAAAAGATGAGACGTCAGATGAATTAACGGATTTTCAGGAATTTAAAGCAAAGACAGGAATTGATCCCGAAAAGGATATCAATTTCATCGTTGGGGCTATAACAGGAAAAACGGAAAAAGGAAAGGAGGATGGCGTCGGAATCATAAACCTCACCTATAACAAAGATCTTTTGCTATCTACGATTAAAGAAGAATTAGCAAAAGAAAAAGAAGAAGAACATGAGAAAAAAGCTGAAGAAGAAGAACACGCTGAAGAAGAAGAGGGAGAAGAAGAACATGAGCTGATCGAAGAAGAATACAACGGCTTTACTATTTACACAGTTAGAGAAGAAGAAGAAGAAGAAGAAGAAGAAGAAGAAGAAGAACTCGGGGAAGAAGAGAAAGAACATGGAAAAAAGCATGAAAAAGGAGGGAGCTTTTCATTCCTGGATGAGTCGAACATCGCTGTAGGAAATGAAAATGCAGTCAAGTCTGTGATAGATGTTTTACAAAAAAAGAAGGAGAATGTTTTTAAAAACGAAGGATTTTCTTCTTTGCTCACGAAAATTGATAAAGATGCTATCTTCTGGGGAGCCGCGCTTATCCCCCCTGATGCGATAAACGAAGTTATATCAGAAAAGCCTGAGCTCATCATCCTGGAAGCCGTCAATGCTGCCTCTGTTTCTCTTGGTTATAAAAATAAAAACATCATTGCTGACATAAAAATCATGAGCAGCGATCCGATGAAGAACCAGGAGCTGGCTGATAACTTAAACGGGTATAAAAGCATGGCAGCTTTGATCCAGATTCAGGATTTAAACATAGCAGAGATCTTAGATAGGATAGAGATTACCTCATTCCCAGATCATGTGAAAATTTACACCAGTTTTCCCGAAGATCTCCCTCAGACCATCATTGATAAGCTCAAAATGGAGAAGACGAAAGAAGAAAAAAAGGATATTTAGTCTGGATTATATTCTTCTATTAATCTTCAAGAATATATTCCTTCTGAGAAAAAAGAATGCAGGCTAAACAGAGAAAAATGACCGTAATAAGAAAAAGCATGAAGATAGCGGTCCCTATAGGGCTTGGCTCCAGCCTGAACATCAGAAAGGAAAACCTTCCTGAGCTAAAAGTTGGAAGTAAGGATTTGAGATAATGAATGATGGAAAAGCGCTGGGTGGAACCTGGAAAATATTGGATCACGTTTTCCCAGCCAAAGCTGAAAACAAGCCCGACTATGATAGATTTCTTCAGAAAAACCCCGATAAAAGTAAAAAACGCTGTATAACAGATAAGGCCCAAGCCTAAAACAACCACATCTCTCAGAAGAATCTTATACAAGGAAAAATTACCCAAGTTATTGACGTTCAAGATAAGAAACGATAAAAGCACCCCAACACTCATCATCAATGTAACCAGAGTCGTGTAGGCCGAATACTTTCCGAGAACGATTGCGGATTTAGAAATCGGCCGTGTTGTCAAATAGACCAGTGTTTGTCCTTCTGTTTCCTCTGAGGCAACCGAGGTCCCGAAAAAAAGCGCCAGGATTAGGATAAGAAATTGAAGATAGAAGACCACAATCAAGTTGGAAAAGACATAAATACCCTGAATTTTACCGCGGCCCGAAAAAATTTGATTAAATTTAATAATAAAGGCAATCACAACTGGCAAAAAACTGAATAAGAAAAAGATTTTTGTCTTTTTCGCCCTTCTTCCCATTGAAAAGAAGATGGAATAAACATTTTTCACTGAGTCCAGGAAAAAAGACAATCTCCCAGTATTTTTTTGATTCATCCTACTTTCCTACTAAATAGTCAAAAACGGCCTGAAGGTTGTCATCAGGTGATGTAATTTCATCCACCTCGATTTTGTTCTCTATAAAAAGAGAAGGCAAAAGGCTGAATAACTTATCCCTGTCATTGGTCTCGATAAGAAGAGAATCATTCGACGAGCTGAAATGAACTTTCAAAACATAGTCTTGCTGAATGAATTTCGAGGCGAGCTGACGGGCATTACTGCACTTAATAGAGATAATATGGGGATGGGTATCGATCAGATCCCGGATGTAATGAATATCACCTTGGGCAAAAATATTACCCTGATGGATAAGAATAATCCTCTTGGTCATAGCTTCGATTTCAGGCAGGACATGGCTTGAGACGATGATTGTCCTTCCCTCTCCCTTATATGATTTTATAAGGTGAATAATCTTCCGCCTTCCCAGAGGATCAAGGCCGCTCAAGGGTTCGTCAAGGACGATAATTTCTGGATCATGAGCGATGGCCTGCGCAAATTTTAACCTCTGACGCATGCCGCGGCTGTAAGACCTTATAACCCTGTCTTTATCTTCAACCAATTCAACGATTTCCAGAGCCTTTTGAGCTCTGGTTTCTACCTCAGATTCAGAAAAATGATGAAGTTTTAAAAGACTGGTAACAAACTGCAAGCCCGTCATCTCATCATAGAAGAAATCCTGTTCTGGACAGAATCCTATGATGGAGAATAAGTGGTAATTGTTCCTAATTTTTTGTCCTTTTATTCTGGCAGTACCGATGTTTGGCTTTATCTGTCCGGTTATGAGCTTTAAAAAAGTGGATTTTCCTGCACCGTTCGGTCCCAGAATTCCTGTAATCCCCGGCTCAATCTGGAGGGTGACATCACTTAGCCCTAGAACATTCCCGTACCATTTGGAAAGGTTCTTAGTTTCAACAATCGGTTTCATTTTACAACTTCAACTCCCTTGACTTTACTTTTCAAAACAAAGCCAGCAAAAACACAAATGCCTAAAAGAACCAGGAAAGAAAAAATCCAGGAGATATCATACGGAGTTTTCTGACCAAAAATATGGGCACCCACCTGCTGCAGATTCGCTCTCAGGGAAACAAGCGAAAAATAATGACTCCTGAATTCCGAGCGAAAAATCAAATAAATAATGTCAGAAAGAAAGTAAATTCCAAAAATAAGAATAGCCACTAATCTCCTGTTTTTACTCAAAGAGGAGAGGAGAAGTGCATAAAACGAGAAAAATCCAGTTACAATGAACGAATAGCCGATGATCGAAAGAGGAAGCCACGGGTAGGAGATAAAAAATTTGAGGCTGCCTGAGAAAACAAGCTTCATGATAAAAAAGACGAGGCCGGGAACCAGGGTAATAATAAATAAGAAGAAGACAATAACAGCAGTCTTTCCCAAAAAATAGTCTTTTTTCTTGAGTGGCCGAGAAAAATACAGTTGAAGAGAATTATGTTTGAGATCATCGCTAATAAGACTTGCACCACAGAAAATCACTATCATGAGCATAATAAAAAGCATAAAACCTTGAGTAAAATAAATTTTAAAATAGCCCGGGTCAATCTGAAGAAACTGTGAGGTTTCTCCTCTTAAGAAGGGGAAATCCTCTAATCTCTCTGAAATATATATCCCGGTTAGAAAGAATACGGCAGGAAGAAGACTCATGGGGAGAGTAAACTTAAAGAGCCTTCTCATAAAGGTTAACTTAATCCCATACCTGGTGATCGGCCACCAAGGGAACTTTTTGACAAGAAACTCTCCGTCCCAATGGCTGTAACCTTTCTCTTTGATAGTCATTAATCCACTCCTACAACTTCAGCAAATAGATCTTCGAGTGAAGTCTCACTTTTTACAAAATGTCTTAGTTGAATCTTTTCTTCAGCAGCAATCCTGAAAATTTCCTGCCTGTCTTGATCAGGGGGCCAGTAAACCTTAAAAATTCCCTCTTCCGTTTCTTCCACTTTACACTTCATATCCTTAAGCCTACGGAGGAAACCGCCTGCTTCACCTTTTATTTTCATTTCATAAAGATCTCTTATTTCTTTCAGTTCGCTGATATCGCCCTGGGCTGCAAGTTTCCCTTTGTTTAAAATCACTACGTAACTACAGGTCAATTCTATATCGGGGAGAATGTGAGAAGAGATCAAGACTTGAATATCTTTCTTTGAAGAGATATCCATTATAAGTTCCAATACTTCCCTTCTTCCATTGGGATCTAAGCCGGTTGTGGGCTCATCGAGAAAAATAAGTTTAGGATCATGGACAATTGCCTGGGCGAGCTTGAGCCTCTGTTTCATTCCTGACGAATAAGTCTCTAACTTACGGTAACGGCTCTCCTCAAGACCTACATAAAAAAGGACTTCGTGGGCGCGCTTCATGGCCTCCTGGCGCGGCATTCCCGATAACTCACCAAGATAAGAGGTAAAAGAAACTGCATCCAATCCGGGAATAAAGCAGTCATCTTCAGGCATATAACCTACATAGCGCCGTATCTTAGGCTGTTCATCTTTGATGTCATAGCCAAGAACACGACCACTACCCTTATCTGGAGAAAGAAATCCAAGGAGGATACGAATTAGCGTGCTCTTCCCGGCCCCGTTGGGGCCCAAAAGACCAATAGCTCCTTGAGACAAATCAAGGCTTACTCCTTCCAGAGCTTTCACTTTTCCGTAGCTGAAATGGATGTCCTTAATTTCAATACTCATCTTCTGTTTATTATCCTAATATATTAACCTTAATTCTTTTAATAAATACGATAATTTACAAGAAAAAGTTTCTTGAGGCAAGCATTTCTTTTTCTAAAAGACATAATACTTGATCAGGCCGGGTGTCTCGAAAACACGCTAGCTTTGCCCTCGCGAAGCAAATAATTTACTTGGCGAAGGCCAGTGGATGAAAAAACCGTTTGAAGGCTGAGCGGGCACGGTTCCTCTCCGAGGGAGAGGAGAGCAAAGCCTGAAACCGAACAACTTTTGCCTCGCTGGGGCAAAAGTTCTGTGTTTTTGAAGCCACTGGCCTGAGCTTCCCTTTCTCACGGTTTTCTCAATCACCCAGCCTGATCCCTTCATATTCTCGGAATTGGGAATCCTTCCTTTCTTGAGTTAGCTCTTTCATCTGAACCATACTTTATTTATTGTAATGAGAAATACGAATTCCCTCACCATAAACTAAAGCTCTGTAAGCCTTTTCAATTCGATTCCAGTTCTCCTCTCTGTCTAATGCCCAAAATCTTCCCATTACAGTGACGACTTTACCTATGGAAAGAGATTGGCACATCTCCTCCACTTTGGCTACATAAGCCGCACCGCTCTCGGGTTTCTCCCCTCTTCGACCGATTAAAGAATGAACGAAAACGGGCTTCACATCGAGCTGTTCAGCCAAGCGAAGCAAAGCAAAAAGATGCTTGATAGTACCGTGGGAGCTATACTTAGAAACAATTCCCAAAAAATGAAGAGACTTATGATCTTTTTTTGCCCCCTGCATAGCCCAAAGAAAAGCCTCTTTGCGGAAAAAACTCCCCTCCTCTATGGCTCGGTCTATCCTCACCCGATCAAGCAGGATTCGCCTTCCAGCCCCGAGATGAAGATGCCCAGCTTCAGAATTGCCCACAGTGTTGGATGGCATTCCCACTGCTTCTCCCGAAGCTTTAAGCAGAGCCCGGGGAAAATGAGCCCACAGTTTATCAAAGTTTGGAGTCTCAGCTTCAGCAATTAGATTTGCTTCTTTTTCTTCTCTCATTCCCCATCCGTCAAGAATCAGGAGGAGCACTCTTCTCTCTTCGTTTTCCTCTTTGGGAGAATGAAGAATTAAGCTTTCACCGCTCATCTCAACGGGCTTCGCCAGGCCCAGTAGGACTAATAGAGTTGGAGCAACATCAGCAAGCTCCCCTTCCTGCTTTAAATCCCAGCTCTCTTGTGCTTCAGCAGAAAAATCTGCAAGCACAAAAGGAACTGGATTCTTCGTATGGCCGGTGTTTACCGTGCCATCCGAATAGAGCCATTCTTCTACTGTTCCATGATCAGACGTGACAATAAGTGTTATGCCCTGGGTGCGGCAATCTTCGATGATCCTTCCTAACTGGCGGTCAACTTCTTCCACAGCCTTAAGCGCTGCAGCTTTATCCTCAATGTGTCCCAAAACATCCACATTTGCCAGATTAGCAACAATAGCTCGATAAGAGGGATCATTAAGTTTTAAAGAAATTTCTCCTGTAACCTGACTGGCACTCATCTCGGGCTTGAGAGCATAAGAGGAAACAGCCTCGGGTGAAGGGACGACTATCCTTTCCTCTCCTGGAAAGATCTCATCACTTTTGCCGTTCATGAAAAAACCGACATGCATTTCTTTTTCAGATTCGGAGATCTTGAGGAAGCTTATTCCCGCTTCAGAGAGAACTTCAGCGAAAGTGTTCTTGATTTTCCCCTCCGAAGGAAAAGCAACTCTGACATTGAGGGAGGAACTATACTCAATCATTGTCACAAAATTCAGGTGCAAATCTTTCTTTACGGGGAAGTGAGTGAAATCCCTGTTTATAAGACACTCGGTTAGCTCAACTTCTCTCTCTCCTCGTATGTCATAAAAAATGACATAGTCTCCCTTCCCAAGCCTTCCCAGAGGCCGGCCTGAAGGATCAACCATGACCATTGGATCTAAAGCTTCATCTTCTTGACCAGCCTGATAAGCTTTTTTTATACCTCGCACTAAAGGAGAATTCTCGGCGAGATTTATATCCTTATCCATCCATTCTCCTCATATTAAGCCTATACTATAGAAACGAAGCAAGGGTATGTCAATGAGGTTAGGTTTGCAAAATTTGAGTTTTACAGAATCACTGTCAATGAGGTTAGAATTAGAAAAGTTGAGTTTTATGGGAAGTTAATTAACCTGGATTATTCACGGATCGAGTTTGCCAGATTGCCACGCTCCGCTCGCAACGACGATGTTATTTAAAATATATGTCGTCGGATGCGAGGCACAGGGTATGCGGCTGTGGTTCTCCACCGCAAATGCCCTGTAACGAAGCAGACGTCGTTGCGAGGAGCGAAGCGACGCGGCAATCTCATGCCTTTGGCGAATCATCATGAGATCGCCACGCTTCGCTCGCGATGACAATTTTATCATAGCACAGGTCGTCAAATCGGCCCGCCCGAAGGGTAAATTATGCCGACATATAATAAAAAGAAACGTATTTGAGACAGATTGAACGTTCTGCTAGAGATGAAATCAGCACAACGAGTAGATATCAATGAAAATAAATATTGGTGCCGGCATAATTTATGAATAAATCAGGTATAATAAGCCACGCCTTAAAAGAAGGAAGAAAACCCCATCTTATGATCTAAGCCCTATTGAAAATATGCAAGAAATTATGTTAAGTAGGGATATCTCTTGAAAATGAAAAAGAGGAGGAATAATGAAAAAAACAAACATATTCATCTTAATGCTTTTGCTGATAGCCCTTTATATCCAGAGCGCTCCCAGCACCAAGCCGCTAACCTTTGATGACTTCATTCGCCTCAAGCAAGTCAGTGATCCTCAAATTTCCCCGGAGGGAGATCTAATCGCCTTCGTAGTCACGGAAATGAATAAAGAGGGAAACACAAGCAATAGTGACATCTGGATCATTCCTTCCAGGGGAGGAGAACCGTGGAGACTCACCTCAAGCCCTAAAGCCGACTACAATCCACGCTGGTCTCCTGATGGAAAAAAAATTGCTTTTATCTCCACAAGAAAAGGCTCCCCCCAAATATGGATGATCGACCCCAAGGGAGGAGAAGCCTATCAACTTATGACTATTTCTACAGGAGCCAGTGGTGTCATCTGGTCCCCAACTGGAAAAAACCTGGCTTTTGTCTCTTCTATCTACCCGGATTGCAAGAGCGATGAATGCAACAAAGAAAAAGAGAAAAAGAAAGAGGAAAGTCTGGTCAAGGCCAAAATTTTCGACAAGCTGCTTTTTAGGCACTGGAATTCATGGCGAGATGGAAAAAGAAGCCATCTTTTTGTCGTCCCGGCTGAAGGAGGCAAAACCGTCGATGTCACACCAGGTGACTACGATACTCCCCCTATCTCCTTAGGAGGCAGCCATGACTACGCCTTTTCTCCTGAAGGCGAACAAATCTGTTTTGTTCGAAACATTGATCCGGAATTTAAAATCTCACTCGGAACCAACAACGATCTTTTCGAAACTTCCGCCCAAGGAGGAAAGATTGAGAGAATCACAGAGAATAGAGCTAACGACAACTCTCCTCATTTCTCTCCAGATGGACAGTTTATTGCCTACAGGGCTATGGCCAGGCCAGGGTTTGAAGCGGATAAATACAGCCTTATCCTCTATGACCGAAAAAATCAGAAGAAAATAAACTTAACAGAAAACCTGGATCGATCAGTGAATGAAATTCTCTGGTCTCATGATAGTGCTTCTCTCTACATAACTTTTCAAGAAAAAGGCCGAATATCTTTAGCCCGAATCTCGCCTAAAAACAAAAAGATGGAGAGAATTCTGGAAGGCAACTACATCGGTTCACCCAGCCTTACTCCTGACGGAAGAAAGCTCGTCCTCCTCAAACAGGCCATCAATCAACCTGCAGAAGTTTTCTCCTTTGATTTAAAAACGAAAAAACTGAATCAACTGACCAGGATGAACAGCATACTTCTCTCAAAGCTCGAAATGAATCATGCTGAAGAATTCTGGTTTGAGGGTGCAGAAGGAGATGAAGTGCACGGTTTTCTTGTAAAACCTCCTTTCTTTGATCCATCAAAAAAATATCCCCTGGTTATGCTCATCCACGGGGGCCCGCAAGGAGCCTGGTCTGATAACTTCCATTTCCGCTGGAATGCTCAGATGTTTGCCGCACCAGGTTATGTGACGGCTATGATCAACTTCCACGGCAGTACCGGCTACGGTCAATCATTCACAGATTCAATAAGCGGAGACTGGGGAGGAAATCCCTATGAAGATATCATGCGAGGTTTGGATTACCTTCTCGCAAAGTACGATTTCCTCGACAAGAACCGGCTGGGAGCTGCGGGAGCTTCTTACGGCGGGTACATGATCGACTGGATTGAAGGCCATAACGACAGGTTCAACTGTCTCATTTCCCACGCTGGAGTTTTTGACCTACGCTCCATGCACGGAGCGACTGAGGAGCTCTGGTTTCCGGAATGGGATTTAAGGGGAACTCCCTGGACTAACAAGGAAATGTATGAAAAATGGTCGCCCAGCTCCTATGTCAAAAACTTTAAAACTCCATGCCTGGTTATCCACGGCCAGAACGATTTTAGAGTTCCTGTCACCCAGGGGTTTCAATTTTTTACTTCCCTCCAAAGGATGAGAGTCCCGTCAAAAATGCTTTACTTTCCTGATGAGGACCATTTTGTCCAGAAACCACAAAACGCAGAGCTCTGGTGGAAAACTGTTCATGAGTGGCTCGCTAAATACTTGAAATAAATTAATGGTAAATTAATGGGGTCAGGTCTTGTTTTTTGCTTTCGTGGGAGTCAGATCTTAACTTTGGACGTCCTGGTTATGTATGTAGTAAATCACAAAAAGGAGAATGCCCGAAGCAAAAAACAAGACCTGACCCCAATTATTGACTTTATTCAAATGTGAGGCTCAAGATAGAAAAAGGGTCTACGCTAATCCCAGACACTTTAATTCCCCAGTGAAGGTGTGGCCCTGTCACTCTGCCTGTGGCTCCTATTTCTCCGATAATTTCTCCCTTCTTGACCAACTTGCCCCTCTTTACCCTGATTTTTGAAAAATGACAGTACATAGTAAAGACACCCATTCCATGGTCGATAATGACTGTTTTTCCAGCAAAGTAGAGATCACTCGCCAGAACAACCCTTCCTGAGTTCGAGGCTTTAACAGGTGTTCCATAAGGAACTTTGATGTCAATTCCCCTATGGGAAGAACGAGGCTTGTTGTTAAAGATTCTCCTTTCGCCAAAATTGGGCATGGCTTTTCCTGAGGAAGGAAGGATAAAAAAACCTTTGCCCAGCCATTGCTCAGTGGTTATTCCATAAATAACTTTTAGGATTTCTCCTTCCCTCCTTATTCTCTCATGGAATTCTGCTGGAGGAGTTACGAATCTCTCATCTACCCACAATTTCTTTAAAGGAAATTCCTTGGCAAGAATAGAAATTTGCTTGTTTATATACTCCCTTTCGCCCAGTGTTTTATCTATGAAAATTTCCATCTCATAAGAGCCCGGTTCAAGGCCAAGGTCAAGGCCCATGAAAGCCAAAAGCCCGGGGCTCGTTTCGCTTTTTCCCATAGGATATCTTCTTTCTAAGAACCGGATCCAGGCATCCTTTACACTCGAATCATCTTTTATGGCCACAACAATGATTTCACCCGGCTCGAAAGCTCTGCAAACAAGATCTACAGTCACTCCGGAGGGAGTCAAGAGCTGCTCTTCATGCAGAGAGAAAAGACAAATCGGATTCAGATAAATAAAAAGGAGAAAAAGCAAGAAGACTTTTTTCATTGCTTTACTACTCCAAAAAACCAAGCTCTAACTTGTTAAATTTTTCTGGGAGAGGGCATCCATGTCGACCTGCCACGATTCCAACGATCCGCCCAAGCCATGAATGAGCAGAAGAGGAGATCCGCTCCCCTCTTCTTAAAAAGCGGATCTTGTATCCGCCGATAGAAATAAATGATCCTTGGAATGGAATCGAGAGTATCAAACCTTCTCTTTTCTCAAGACTTTTCCAGGTAAATCTCCAGTATGCTCTCCTTCTTTGATAACTACCCTTCCGTTGACGAGAACATACTCAATTCCCTCTGGATATTGATGAGGATCCGTCCAAGTAGCTTTATCAATAACTTTATCTTGATCAAATATAACGATATCAGCAAAATACCCGCTTTTCAGAGCTCCTCTCTTCCCAAGGCCAAACTTTTGAGCAGGTATAGAGGTAATTTTTTTCATCATCTCAGGCAGGGGAACAATTTTTTCTTCTCGAACGTACTTTCCCAACACCCTCGGAAAAGTTCCATAATGCCGTGGATGTGGCTTTCCTCTATGCAAGAGGCCGTAGGGAGCAACAGCCGAGCCATCTGTTCCAACTCCCACAAGCGGATGTGCCAGAATTCTCTCTAAATTCTCCTCTTTCATCATAAAGATAACCATATCAACCCGGCTTTTTTCTTCTATCAGGAGATCTTTCATAAAATCATAAGGATTTTTTCCTGTTTCTGTAGCTCCTGCCAGAACATTCTTGCCCTCAAATTTTTTGTTTTTCTCGGTCACTACCGATGAAATGACTACTTTGTCCCAGGAACCTAGTTTCTTTTCCTGCTCGGCGAGATGAGCCCGGAGGCGGATTTCGAGAGCAGGATCTTTTAGCTTGGCCAAAAACTCATCAGTTGTTCCCTCTCTTGCCCAAAGAGGAAAATAAAAGCTGAGCCCGGTTGACCCAGCTATATAAGGATATCTGTCACAGGATATCGAAATGCCATTTTTCTTTGCCTCTTCAATCTTGACCAAAGCAGCATCAATCTTATGCCAATTACGAGGATAAGCAATTTTAAAATGGGAGATCTGAAGACTCACACCAGTCTTGCGGGCAGCCTCTATTGACTCATCGAGACTCTCGATCAATTCGTCTCCCTCATCCCGCATATGAGTGGCATAGACTCCACCATTTTGGGCAACAACCCTGCATAATTCTGTTATCTCATCAGCTTTAGCATAACTCCCTGGCGTATACTCAAGACCGGTGGATAATCCTACAGCTCCAGCCTCTATGTTTTCGGCCACAATCTTCTTCATTTTTTCGAGTTCTTCCTGGTTTGGCGGGCGGTCATTGAATCCCATCGCAGCTCCCCTGATTGCACCCTGCCCGACCAAAGTGGAATAATTCAAGGCCATGCCCTTTTCTTCGAGTCTTGAGAAAAAACCCTTAATATCCCTCCATGTTAAATCAAGCTGGAAAAGTTCTTTTAAATTCTCCTTGGATTCTTCATAAATTTCCTCAGCTACAGGAAAAGGCGAACTACCACAGTTTCCACTGACGAGAGTGGTGATGCCCTGACGGATTGAACTCTCTGCTTTGGGATTGACCAAGAGTTCTACATCAGTATGATCATGAGCATCTATAAAACCAGGGCAGACAACAAAGTCTTTTGCTTCGATCACAGACTTTCCTCTAACACTCAATATTTGTCCTATCTCTTTGATGTAATCTCCGCTTATTCCGATATCAGCTTCGAACGCTTCTCCTCCTGATCCATCTAAGATAAAGCCTCCCCTTATGATGAGGTCAAAATCCTTTTTTAAGGCACATCCTTTAAGCAGGATCCCGCAGCCACCAAGGCCGGCCGCCGCAGCGAATTTTGATGATTTCTTAAGGAAATTCCTTCGAGTGATTGTCTTTTTCATCTCTTCTCCTTAAAAACAGAAGTGTCTGTAATATATAAAATCAGTAAAAAGATGTCCAGTGGGATCATTATCGGGGTTTAATCCCACTTTTTCCAGGCTTAGTTACGGTTGGATCTAGCTTAAAAATTGATCTAAAAATAATAAGTAAAAGAGAAGGCTTGCCTTTGTCGAGAAAATTGGAAGCTAAGCTTCACTTTCTTTGAATCCCGGTTCCTGTCTAGGGCTGATATTTTTTTGGCGACAAAGTAGCCGATAGCAGAGCCTACAAGAATATCGGATGCCCAATGTTTGTCAAGATGAACCCTTGAAAATGCGGCCATGGTTGCCAGACTGTACGCTAGAATGTCGATATAAACTTTCTTCGATTGATCGGCAATTACAGTTGCCACTGCAAATGCCGAAGAGGCATGACCCGAAGGAAAGGAAGCAAACCTTGACCTCGTAGAAAATGGATGAAAACTGTGACTGGACTCACCTGTCCAGGGCCGAGCTCTCCCTGCAACAGACTTTAAGCCTCTGACAATTAGCCCTGAAGTCAGCCAGCTTTCCAGGCTCAACAGAGCTGTCTTCCTCAGGTTGTTGTTATCAGAAACCTCGCCAGAAACATATAAAGCTGTCATCAAACCGATTAAAACGACTCCGTTGCCAAGATGACCAATAGCTTTAAAACTATCTTCTGATGATGAACTGCGATGATCCTGGGCCCATTGCTGAATATCTTGGTCAACAGAATAAAGAAGGAGTCCTGCCCCCAGGACAGCTGATAAACTTAAGAAATCTCCTCCCTTCCAGTTTTTTGGTGAAGCAAGAACATCGACAAAATCATCCCCAAAATTTAATAAAAATTCCTTGTTGAGTTTGTCCTCAACATCAGAAGATGTCTCTGCAAAGAGAATATTTTGAGAGGGAGAAAAAAATAAAATGCCCAGGAGGATGAAAACACACAAATTTTTCGGAAGATTATTCATCTGACGTGTTCGTTAAGAATCTGCCATCATAGCTTCGATAGCCTTGATTGTTTTTTCTGTTGCTCCCTGTAATGAATTTAAGGTTTCCTTGGCGCTTCTTCCCATTTTTTCCAAGGATTCCTCGTCTCGAATCAGGAACATCTCATCCAAATCTTTATTTTTATTTATTATTCGAGCCGCTCCGGACTGAACAAATTTCTCCGCCAAAAAGGCAAAATTTTCCATATGAGGTCCAAAAAAGATGGGCTTTTCGTAAAAAGCGGGCTCGAGTAAATTTTGACCTCCCCAGGGCACCAAACTTCCTCCGACAAATGAAACATCAGAAAGAGCATAAAAATGAGCCAGCTCACCTATTGTATCCAGGATCAATATATCCCATTGTTCATTCGGCGAAACCTGCGTCCTCCTCATCACTTTAAAAGGAAAATCCCGGCAAATTCTTTCCACTTCATCAAACCTTTCCGGGTGACGGGGCGCCAAAATCAACAGGAGATTTTCTTCTATACCTTTTGCTCTTGAATACGCTTCAATCAGTTCCTTCTCTTCTCCCTTCCGAGTGCTTCCGGCTACGATTACTCTATTTCCAACGGGAATGCTCAAATTACTTTTTAATTTTAGAAGATCCTCTTCGGTCAAGATGGGCAGATTAATCTCGGATTTCAAGTTTCTGACTACTTCAACCACACCTGAATTCACACCTATTCTTTCAAGGTTTTCCTTATCTTTTTCTGTTTGAACAAGGAAGAGATCTATGTTTTTTAATATTTTTTTCGCTACAAACTTAAACCTGGAATACCTTTTAAAAGAGCGCGAAGAGATTCTGCCGTTAATAAGGAGAACACCTTTTGTCTGTCTATTTGCTTCTTTTAAAAGATTGGGCCACAATTCCGATTCAGCCAAAACAAACACTCTTGGTCTAAGTGTATTAAAATATTTACGAACAACATGTTTGAAATCTAAAGGAACAAAAAATATATTATCCGCATCAGTCAATTTCTCCTTGGCTACTCTCATGCCTGTGTTTGTAAGAGTAGAAAAATGAATGGTCCAAGCAGGGTGCTTCTCCTTAATTTTTTTGATTAAATTCTGGAGCGAGAGAACTTCCCCTACTGAAACAGCATGGATCCAAAGTGACTGTTTCTGGGCACCATCAACATTAAGCCTTCGCCCTAATCTATCTCTCAAAAAAAGGCTCTCTCCTCTTAGCAGCTTTATTCGCACAAAATGGACAGGGATATAGATCAAAAGAGATATCAAGAGAAGGAATGAATAGAAGACGTACATGTTCAATGACTATACTAAATTCCTTATTCTTGCGCAATATTCCTGGGGGCGTTCCCCGAGGTCCCATCCTTTTCATCTTAAAATGGGTTTCCTTAATCGATGTTTTTTCTTATCGATTTAATCAAGGAATAAAGGATGGCACATCGGGAAACACTCCCTTTCACTCTAAAGGGTGGCACTTTGGGGAACGTCCCCAAAAAAGATTGAGAAAAAATCTATTTCTCGTACGTTATAATTATGAAGTTAAGTTAAACTTCAAAATTTAATTAGATAAAGGAGGCTTCTATGAAAAAAGTGTTTATTTCCTTACTGGTCGTGGTCGCACTTGTGCTCGCTTTGTTCATCCAGAACACCAGCGCAGTAACAAGCGATATAGGCGGCCTAATTGGCAGCAAGCGGGGCACCAGGGCCTGTGTAATCGGTGGGGCTATAGGTGCCCTCGTCGGATTGATTGGCGGTGCAGCACTTGGAAATGTGCTCTTCCCTGGTCCCGGGACTCTTCTGGGCCTGAAAGGTGCCAGCTGGGGAGCAGCCCTCGGGACGATTCTAGGAGGTGCGTGAGCCTTGGAGCCATTTCGAACCATCAAGCAGTTGCCGGGGCATTTTCTTGTAGGAATCGCTCTTATTCTCCTGGTGGTCTTCGCGATTTATGAACTGCTCGGTGACCGCAACTTTGGCCTGTGCATAGGACTTATTATCGGCTTTCAGGGGGGAGCGTACCTGATTCTCTACGAATCAGCCCTTCGCAAGCTGGAACGACGTGGCCGCAAGAATCACTCTCCGGAATGACATCAGGGCGGCGGTGGCCGATGCTTGTCACCGCTTCCCTTTTTTTGTCAACCATAATTACTGGCTGGTATGTCCACCCGGCTACGATTTCGTCTCCTCTTGTCCCCCAGCGCGTGGCTTTATTGCCTACCTTCTTTCATAACCTCCGTGTAATTGTCTTCCTCGGCGCAGGCGGTCTGCTCCTGGCCGTACCCACGGTAGTCGTGGCGGCGTGGAACTTCTTTATGGCAGGCGCGCTCTTCGCAGCTGTGGCCGACTATCCACTCTGGTGGGTCTCTCTTTCTATCCATGGATTGCCGGAATTGGCAGGCCAGTTCTGCGGTACAGTCTCTGGACTGAAAGTCGCTGCTTCCTTAATCAGGACAATAGCTCATGATGGCCCTTTCCGCCTTGCCAGCCCACTCCGCTGGTTCGGATCTGCAGTAGTATTGACTCTGCTTGCGGCTGTGCTCGAGTCCGGAGTAAGTCCGCTCGTGGTGGATACGATAGGCGGATGACTCTCTTTAACCTTCTTTTTCAGCCTGCGCGTGCCTACTCTGATATGAGTTCCACGAATCGAGGTCTGGTACAGGCCATTTTGAGTGTTGCCGGTTTTTCGGCCGCTAACGTCTCTTTTATGTTATTGTTTGCCGAATTTCCACCGATTCAGCCTGGATTCGAGTGGGCATGGAAATTGGGCATTCTCGTTGGAATCCTCATAGCACTGGCCGTAGCGTTTCTTCTTTGGCTATACTTCGTAACTGGGATTTTTCTTATCCTCTCGCTATTAGGTACCGTCCCGAATTTCGCGCCGATCACCCGCGTGGTTGGGTTGAGCTTCTTCTTTCTCTTTCTGGGACGAAGTCTTACCATAGTTCTGCAATTCGCTGGGCTCTCTCCTGCGGCTTCCCCTTGGATTTATTCGGTTTTTCTAATCTGGGCGCTTCTGGCGATGGCCTACGGTCTGAAGTCAGCCCTCCGGATTCCTGTGACAAACGCAGGAATAGCCGTCGTCGTGCCGATGATCATGATCGAGCTTCTCTCACTGTGGCTTTTCACCTAGATGAAGCTCATTGCTTTTATCCCTTGCTTATAAGCTCTCCGACAAAGCGAAGCACTTTGGGGAACCACCTCAAAAAGTAAAGGGTGGCACTTTGGCGAACGTCCCCAAAAAAAAACAATTGCTCTCCTGCCCCAAATTTTGATAATCTACAAGAGAGATATTCATATTCGTTAATATACACTGAATGTAAAAGGATAAAAAATGACTGAAGAGAAAAAGGAGAACAAGAAAAAAACCAAAGAGAAAAAAGGATCACCTGAAGCAAAAAACAAAAAAGATCTTAAACAAGAAAAAGAAAAGAAGAAAGAAGAGAAAGCAAAAGCCGCAGTTTCCGCTAAGGCTGAAAAAAAAGTAAAAAAGGAAAAGCCTAAAAAAGAGAAAAAAGCAAAAACCAAACCTGAAATAAAAAAGCCAGCGGAAAAAGCAGAAGAAAAACCTAAACCAGAAGCCCCGCCTGAGCTGGAAAAGCCGCTTGAGCCAGAAGTACTTCCTAAGACGGAAAAATTACACGAGGTAGAAAAACCGCCTGACATGGAAAAACCATCTGAGCCGGAAAAGCCTCCCGAGCCTAAAGAACCAGCTGAAGTAGAAAAACCGGCAGAACTAAAAGAACCAGCCGAGGTAGAGAAGCCTCCTGAGGAAGAAGCGCCTCCTGAACCAGAAATGCCACCCGAGACAGAAAAACCGGAAGAACCAGAAAAACCTCCCGCGCCTAAAGAACCTGCCGAGATAGAAAAAGCACCTGAGGCAGAGGCGCCATCAGAGCCTGAAAAAAAGCCTGAGGCAGAAGCTCCTTCTGAACCAGAAATGCCACCCGAGGCGGAAGAACCAGTATTGACAAAAAAGCCAACTGAGGTAGAAAAACCTCCAAAGCCAGAAAAACCTGAAGGTGCACCCTCTGCTTCCCCTGCCAAGAAAAAAAAGATTAATAAAATGACTCTTGCCGAGGTCGAAACAAAATTAGAAGAGGTCAAGATTAAAATGGGAGGCTTTGAGTCTAAATATGCACAGCACCTTATCCTAAGAAAAAATTATCTAAACTCCTTAAAGTAAAACATACAAAGTGTTAGCCCCAGTTTAATACTGGAATCTTCAAGAAAGAATAAACAAATAAGGGTTGCCACTATTTTCCCGCTCACTTAACTAACCTGGATTATTCACGGATCGAGTTTGCCAGATTGCCACGCTCCGCTCGCAACGACGATGTTATTTAAAATATATGTCGTCGGATGCGAGGCACAGGGTATGCAGCTGTGGTTCTCCACTGCAAATGCCCTGTAACGAAGCAGACGTCGTTGCGAGGAGCGAAGCGACGCGGCAATCTCATGCCTTTGGCGAATCATCTTGAGATCGCCACGCTTCGCTCGCGATGACAATCTTATCATAGAGCAGGTCGTCAAATCGGCCCGCCCAAAGGGTAAATTATGCCGACATATAATAAAAAGAAACGCATTTGAGATCGATTGAATGTTCTGCTAGAGGTGAAATCAGCGTAACTAGTAGATATCAATGAAAATAAATATTGGTGTCGGCATAATTTATGAATAAATCAGGCTAATAGATATGTAAGACCTTGAAGAGCGGGCAATGAGAGCTTTATAAAACTTCTCATATTTGCCGTTTTGTCTTTAAAGCTATAGATAAATAATAATTTACATTCCTTGGCTTTTTTGCTAATATTACAAAATAATTCCTAAGGAGTGGCTTTTGACACTGAGTAAAGAAGAAAAAACAAAAATCATCAAAGAAAACAAAATTAAACCTTCTGACACAGGTTCACCAGAGGTCCAGATAGCTCTTATAACCAATAGAATAAATTATTTAGCTGAACACTTTTCAACACATAAAAAAGATCACCACTCCCGGACTGGCCTTTTGAAAATGGTCGGGAGGAGAAAAAGACTCCTGGAATACCTAAAAAAGCAAGACCCCAGTCGCTACGAAAATCTGATCAAAAAGCTTAAGCTCAGAAAATAGGCTAAGGTCTCGGAGTGAAAATGTCTGACAATAAAACCAGTATAGAAATAAATAACCGCACTCTATCTTTAGAAATAGACAAAATCGGCAAACAGGCTGATGGTTCAGCTTTTCTCCGCTACGGAGATACAATCATGTTTGTCACCGCAACCTCCAAGAAAGAAATGAAAGAGAAGAAGCCTTTTCTTCCCTTGATAGTTGATTACAGAGAAAATACATATGCGGCAGGAAAAATACCTGGCGGCTTCTTTAAAAGACAAGGGAGACCTTCAGAAAGGGAAATTCTTGTCAGCCGTCTAATAGACAGACCAGTAAGAACTCTTTTTCCAGAAGGCTATCATTATGATACTCAAATTATTGCCCTTCTCCTCTCTGCTGATTTAGAGAATGAACCTGACACTCTCGGTATTATCGCAGCCTCGGCCGCCCTCTATTTCTCTGACATTCCGTTCACGACTCCTGTTGGAGCAGTGAAAATCGGCTATCTCAATAACGAATTTATCATTAACCCCACTGTGAAGCAGCTCGAAGAAAGCCCTCTCGACATGGTGGTCGTGGGTACGGAAGAAGGAATTGTCATGATAGAGGCAGGCGCCACAGAAGTTGAAGAAGAGAAAATCGTAGAAGGTATTATCTTAGCTCAAAAGACTATAGATGAAATTATCAAAATGCAGAAAGATCTCTACAGTAAATTAAACATACAAAAAAGAGAATTCAGTGTTAAAGAAATTGATCAATCAAAGCTGGAAAAGATCGAAAAGGAAATTTCTTCTTCTCTGCTCAAAGCTACCCTGGCCAAAGATAAAAAGGAAAGAGAAAAGGCAACAAAGAAAATCCTGGATGACCTGCTAGAAACCATTCCCGAGGAAAACGAAGACGAAATCAATGAAACTAAAGAAATATTCCAATCTATCCATAAAAAATTAACCAGAGATTTGATTTTAAATGAGAAGAAAAGATCTGACGGAAGAGATTTCAACGAAATAAGACCGTTGTCTATTGAGGTCGGGATCCTGCCTCGTACGCATGGCTCAGCACTTTTTACACGAGGAGAGACTCAATGTCTTGCCACCGTAACCCTAGGCACGTTTGAAGACGTCCAGAGATTGGATGGACTTGGAGAAAAGACTGAAAAAAGGTTCATGCTTCACTATAACTTCCCTCCTTTTAGTGTGGGAGAAGTTGCTTTCTTAAGAGGCCCAGGAAGACGCGAAATCGGCCACGGTGCTCTAGCCGAAAAGTCTATCCTCCCCTCTATCCCTGATGAGGAAGATTTTCCCTATACTATCCGTATTGTCTCCGACATCTTAGAATCGAATGGCTCTTCCTCGATGGCCACTGTTTGTGGGGGCGTCCTCTCCCTGATGGATGCAGGAGTCCCTCTCCCTACAATTATCGCAGGAATCGCCATCGGGCTGGTTAAAGAAGATAACCGCTATGCTGTGCTCACTGATATTGAAGGCCTTGAAGACCATTTCGGAGATATGGACCTCAAAGTTGCTGGGACAGAAAAAGGAGTCACAGCGATTCAAATGGATTTAAAAGTCCCTTCGATTCCGGTCGAGATTTTAAAGGAAGGACTCTTAAGAGCCAGAGACGCTCGCTTAAAGGTTCTATCCAAGATGAAAGAGGTGCTTGCGCAACCTCGACCGGATATTTCTCCTTACGCTCCCCGAATCATACATATAATGATCAGCCCAGAGAAATTAGGAGATGTTATCGGACCAGCCGGAAAGATCATCAAAAAAATCATTGCCCAAACAAACACTAAAATTGAAATAGAAGACAGCGGGAAGATCACTATTGCCTCCTCTAATACTGAGTCAGCAGAGAAAGCGAAAGAAATGATAAAGGAACTAACCCAGGAAGCAGAGGTTGGCAAAATCTATACAGGGAAAATCGTTCGTCTTGAGGAGTATGGAGCATTCATTGAAATCCTCCCCAACATTGTTGGTCTCCTTCATATTTCTGAAATCGCTCATCAGCGAACCAGGAATATCAGGGATGTTTTCAAAATGGGACAAACGGTCCGTGTTAAAGTTATGGCTATTGACGAAGATAACAAGCTCAAATTGAGCAAGAAGGCCTTGGAATCCAATTCCTATCATCGGTCTGATCCTCTCGCTCCTAAGACAAATAATCCTGATTTTTATCGAAACCGGGATCATAAAGATAAATCTTAATTCATTTAAAAGGGAATCAGCGAGCATGAGCAAATTATTCCCTCGAGCGAGAGGATTTACCCTAACCGAAATGCTGGTCACCCTTACTATTCTTGCAATTCTAGCAGCAGCGGTCATGCCTCTGGCCAAAACTGCCATAAGAAGAGAAAGAGAGATTGAGCTGAGACGGAACTTAAGAATAATAAGAGAGGCTATAGATGCTTACAAAAAGCTTGCTGATGAGAAAAAGATAGATGTTGAAGAAGACACTGAAGGTTACCCTCCAGATTTAGAAACCTTAGTTGAAGGAGTTGAATTAAAAGTTAAAGAAGAGGGAGAAGAAGACTCAGATACAAAGATTATAAAGTTTCTGAGAAGAATTCCCATAGACCCGATGATAAAATCTCATGAATGGGGATTAAGATCTTACCAGGATGAGCCTGATTCAGATGTCTGGGGAGGAGAAAATATCTATGATATTTACACGAGAAACCCGGGCACTGCCCTGGATGGAACTAAATACAGAGAATGGTAGAGATATGACAAAAAAGTTTTTGGCCCATAAGAATAGGAATAGCGGCTTTACTCTCATCGAAATGTTAATCGTCTTCGCTCTTATTGGAATTCTAGTTGGCATGGGACTTCCTCAGTATAAATATGCCACCAAACGAGCGAGAGAAGCTGTTTTAAAGGAAAATCTCTTCCAGATGAGAACATTGATAGACCAGTATTACGCAGACAAGGGTAAATACCCCTACTCTCTCCAGGCTCTTGTAGATGAAAAGTATTTGAGAGCAATACCCATAGACCCTATAACCCGCTCTTCAGAAACCTGGATAGAAATGCCAGAAATACTATCTGAGGAAGATCTGATATTAGCCGTGGAGCCTGGAATAGCAGACGTTTTATCCGGATCAGAAATGAAATCCTTGGACGGAACACTCTACAGCACGTGGTGATTTCTCCTTACCCTAATCTTTCTTTGGCATTGTCCCAAAGTAACGGAATAAAGTATGGTGCATTTCCAATTAACATTGTCATTGCGAGGAGCAAAGCGACGTGGCAATCCCATTAAGAATAACAGGTTGAGATTGCCACGCTCCCTTCAGTCGCTCGCAATGCTATTTAATCTCGCCACATTGGGACAAGTCTTACCTTTTTATGACTCATGAATAGAAAAGAAGGTTACATACTAATTATCCTCATGGTTGCTGTCTTTATTATGGTTATTGGATTTCTTATTGCCACACCAATCTGGAAGACACAGATTCAGCGCGAAAAAGAGGAAGAATTGATTTTCAGGGGGAAACAGTATGCAGAAGCAGTTCGGCTATTCCAGATAAAATACCCGGGCAGTTTTCCCAAATCCTTCGAAGAATTATTGGAAGAGAAATGCCTTCGCAAAATGTTTAAGGATCCTATGACCGAACACGGGGAATGGGATGTTATCCTTCCTTATGGAGGAGCCTCAGGACGACGAGAAGGAGCTACTCAAAAAATTCTGGTGGTGCCTCAGAGTGCTCTCTTTTCGGTCGACAATCCAAGGATTATCGGAGTTGTTAGCTCATCCCCAGATAAATCTATAAAGATCTACTTTGACCAAGAAACCTATGATAAATGGCTATTCTACTACGGCTTCGACCCTGAAAAAATGCCGGAGATTATCTATTATGGGGAAACAGAAAAGCGCTGATGGATTCCATCCTCATCGTAGCTGGAGAAAATTCTGGAGAAAAATACGGCGCTGACCTCGTCCATCAGTTTAAAAAACTCCATCCTTCTCTTTCCTTTTTTGGTATCGGTGGAAAACACATGGAGAGAGAGGGAGTTAATCTTCTTTTTCAGGTAGGAGAGCTGGCTGTTGTTGGGGCATTCGAAATCATCTCTCATCTTCCCCGTATAAAAAAAATCTTCAACAAAATCAAAAGAGAAACAAAGCGCCAAAAGCCTTCAGCAGCAGTTCTCATCGATTCTCCAGATTTCAACCTTCGTCTAGCCAAGAAACTCAAAAAACTATCAATTCCCGTCCTCTACTACATAAGCCCTACGGTATGGGTTTGGAGAAAAGGGAGGCTGAAAACCATAAAAAAAACAGTAAATAAAATGATGCTGATTTTCCCTTTCGAAGAGAAGATCTACGAAGACTACGGGATTCCGGCTGCCTATGTTGGACATCCTCTCAAAGAGAGAGTAAGAGCCTCTCTCACCAAAGATGAATTCTTGGAGAAGTACGGGTTGAGTGCTCAAAAAAAGCTTATTTCTCTCCTCCCCGGGAGCAGGCGAAGCGAATTAAAATATCACATACCAGTCCTCGCAGAGGCTCTGGAGAGAATAAAAAATGAATGGGACACGCAATTTGTGCTTCTTCTGGCTGAAAGTCTTGAGAAAAATTTTCTCTTAAGCCTCATTCCTCCCTGGCTTAAGGGCCTAAAAATTCTAGGCGAAGATCATTATGAAGCGATAGCCTCGAGCGACCTCGCTCTCTCTGCTTGTGGAACAGCCAATTTAGAAGCAGCGTTGCTGGAAACTCCGTTCGTTTCATTTTACCGCATCTCGCCCCTCACCTATTTTTTTGGACACAGGTTGGTCGCTATAAAAAATTTCAGCATAGTCAACATCCTTGCCGGAGAGAGGATTATCCCTGAACTGATACAGCGAGACTTTACTCCTCAGAATATCTTAGAGGAAACAAAGAAGATATTTGACTCTGAAGAACAAAGATCAGAAATGATAACCCAATTCAGAAAAATAAAAAAACTTCTTGGGGATAAAGCCGCTTCTCAAAACGCCGCCCAGGAACTGGAAAAACTAATAAAACAAAAACAGGATACAGAAAAAAGGCAACTGGAAAGCAAATTCTTATAAAAAAGCTTTTGATCCCAACTTTATTCTCAATCCTGGAAAGATTTTTGATCTTTGACCCAGTCAGCACTCTTCGCTACGAATAATTAAACTGTATCAAGCAAAAGGCTGATAGATCGACGGGCTGGGCGTTGTGAAATAACGGGGTCCCTCCTCTTTTATGTAGAAATCATCCTCCAGCCTGACGCCGAATTCACCGGGAATGACAAGCATGGGTTCATTGGTGAAGCACATCCCGGGTTTCATGGGCTGCTTATTCCCTTTGACCAGGTAAATCCATTCATGGCCGTCAAGTCCGATACCGTGGCCTACTCTGTGAGGGCACCCTGGAAGTTCGTATCCTCCAGGAAGGCCGTAGTCGATATAAACCTGGCGGGCAGCTGCATCCACATCCTCACACGGAACTCCCACACCGGCTTTGGCAAAGACAGCGATCTGGGCCTTCTTGGCCAGAGCCCACATCTCCTTCTGTCGTTTTGATGGCTCTCCAAACACGATAGTCCGGCTGATGTCCGACCTGTAGCCGTCAACACCACATCCGCCATCCATAAGGACGATATCACCCTCTTTCAATTCGATGTGTTTGATGCTTCCGTGAGGATTGGCTGAAGCCTCGGCAATTTGAGCTCCGATTCCGCCATCCACACCGAGGGCCCTGTGGGCGGCAGAGGAAATAGCCCGGAAATCGTTTTTGGTCATCCCTTTTTCAAGTCTGGCTATGGAGGCTTTGTAAGCCTTGATCGTGATGTCATTGGCCTTCTGCATCAATGCGATCTCGGCTGGGGATTTAATCACCCGGCATTCGATAGTGATGGGATCGGCACTGACATACTGAAGGTGTGGAGCCTCCTTTTTAATCCCGTTGTAGAGAAAAAAACGAACCCGCTCCTCGATTCCGACTTTCCCCTCTTGAATGCCTCGGTCTCTCAGAATCTCAGCAATCCTTTTGTAGGGACTTTCATCCTCCTCCCAGGTCCGGATGTCCTTCCCGAAACGGATCTGTTCATGAGCTCTATCTTCTTCAAAAGCAGGACAGACCCAGGCGATATCACCTTTTACCGGGATAACGAGGGCAAACATCCTCTCGCTGTTCCACCATCTGGCTCCTGTGAAATAAAACATGGATGTACCTGCTTCCAGATAGATAGCCCGGATGGCATTCGCGACCATGAGACGCCTGGCCTTTTCAAGTCTTCCCTGACGCTCCCCATCTGAGATGGGAACGACATCTTCCGTCATCGGACGGAGTTCACTGAACATGTCCTGACCTGAACCGGCAGAAGACTTATCGTTTTGAGTGCCACAGGCTACAGATACAAAGGCCGCTCCTGCAGCTCCGGCTGATATTTTCAGAAAATCCCTTCTGTGCATACTCACGATTCACCTCCAGTAACCTTAGGAAATAAAGAAAAAATTCTATTAAATCAGGCAATTAATTGCAACCAGAGGACTAGAAAATGGATCAAAGATAGTGGCAAGTCCAGGAGCTTTGAGTTCCAACTTCTTATAGTGCTATAGTGCGAGGGAATAGGATTTGATTTAAATTCTGCAGGTGAAGTTAATGAACAATAAATTTGAGTTTCTGGCTGGCTGTTTTCTTGGTTATTTCATCTGTTACTATAACTGTCAACTCATATTCTCCTAACTCTGGAAGAGCAGCGAGAGGAATTTGGGTCCCTTCAAGTAGAGCCGCGCTTTCGTCTATTTTTTGAGCTCTTCTTTGAGGATTTAGTTTATATTTCTTTTCTCCCTTCTGGAGTTCAAACTCGATCAGAAGAGAACAATTCTGGTCAGTATCTACGGCCACATTGTAGATGTGGTAAAGAATATTCAAAGAGTCGCTTTTGGTGTATTCCTGACCGAAGCTGGGCTGGAGAGAATAACTTCCCAAGGAAAAAACATCAAACTCTCCCTTTTTGGATGAAGGTTTCTCTTCACGAACCTGAGAAGAGGCAAGAAGAGAAGAGAGGGCGAGCTCCTGACTCCAAAAATCAGGCACTTCAATTTGATCCATCTTCATGGAATATGTTTTTCCGTCTTGAGTGGAAAAGCCGAGAAAGAGTCTGTATGAGCCAGGCATGACAGGAAGCCCCACCGGGGAGATTAAATAGTCATTCTCTTCCATAAGAGCTTTTTCCGTACGAAAATCATAGGAATAAGAATCTGATTCAATCCGGCCGAAAAAAATCGCCTTTTTTTGGACCTCTTTTCTATTTTCTCCAGGATCAATTTTTACGAGAAAAGTCAAATAGCTGCTATTATTTCTAGCCTTGGTGAATAGTGCCTTTTTTTCAAAGGGAATCTGGACAATATCTTCTTGGGAGGATTTCACTTGTTCAATAAGTTTTCCTTCAAAGGATTCAGGAGAAAAAGAGAGGACTTTTCTGTATTCAGGAAGTTCTTTTAAATCTGGGTGGAGGATGATGACTTTTGGGTAGGCATAGAATGCACTTATTGATCTGGAATCTGTCTGTTGGACGTTCAGGACATAACCATCACGATCCATGGAAGTGACAATATCTCTTGTCCGAGCTTCTGCCCTATTTACCCTGTCGCTCTCAACAGCAGTAAATACGAAACTGAAAGTATCTTTAGGAATATCCATCCAGGGCTGGGAAGGATAGACCCATATAACAGCGCGTGCATTCTGCCTGAAAACCCTGGCTGGCTGACCGAAAGAAAGCCAGACTTTCCCCATATCAGTGGCGCTTCCTCTATTGTATCCATATATAAAAGCCTTATTTACATATGCCAAGCGCCGGTAAAATTCTTCTTTGAACTCGTTTTTTTCTGTCAGCGGAGTAGGGTCTCTTTTGGCCCAGAAAAACTTAATAAAGAACTCCTTCTCTTTGTCTTTTTTTAGTTTTTTAAATTCCGCTTTCTCAGCATCGGTTATGATGTAATCCACCTCATCCAGCCATTTTTCGTACCTGTCCTTCTCTTTTGCTAATAGATTTAAAAAAACTAAAAAAATTAATGCTAGAGTAAGTATAAAAGACTTATTTTTTATCATTTGCACCTCTGGATAAGAGCTTCTATTTTCCTGCGCTCGGCAATAGTCAAAGTATCATTTTTTATTGCGAGATATTTCTTGAGATATTTGAGGGCTTGAGCCTTTTCTCCTTTTTCTAAATATGCCACTCCCAAGTTGTAAACGGGAAAATCATAATTTGGGTTCAGTTCCAATGATTTTTGCCAACATGATATGGCATCATCGATCTTTCCCATTATTTTATAAACTCCACCCAAGCCATTGTAAGCTGAAGCTAGGTCAGGATCAAGTTCAATAGCTTTTTTAAAATATTCAATTGCTTGAGAACGAGCCTCCAACTTTTTAGTCCGTAAAAAAATTGACAGGTAAAGCCCGCCAAAATTATTAAAAATTATCGCATCGGTACTATCCAAGGAAAGTGCTTTCCTGTAATGTTCAATAGCTTTTTGATACTCCCCCTTTCTCCCATAGGCAACCCCTAAATAGTGCCATATTTCAGGGTCAAAGTTAAATAATGAGATCCCTTTTTGGAGAACTTCTATACCTTTATCCAACTTCCATTCTTCCACTAGAAGAGTGCCATAAGTTGAAATAATTTCATAATTCTTCGGATTATTAATATATCCTTCCTCCATTGTCTTAATAGCTTCCTCTGTCTTTCCTTGAGAGGTATATATTTCGGAGAGTTGAGTATAAGCTGAAGCAAAATATTTGTTATTCTGGATAATTTCATTCAGTAGTTTAATGCTACTCTCTCCTCTGCCCTCCTTAGACAAAATACTCGCTCTGTCCAATTTTTCTTGTAAGGGAAGAAGAGTTTTTAAATCATCTTCCGGTCCATATTTCTTTTTTAATAGAGGCTCTGGAGAAACAATGTATCCCAAACTTCTCAGTTTCTCCCGGTCTTTCCGGTCAATTTTTTTTAGGTTTTGCGCTTTTCGGAGAGAAGAAAGCTCTTCTTCTATTTTTTTCAGCTTTTTCTGATATTTCTCCAAATTAGTTTTGTGCGTGAGATTTATCTCTTCATTAAAATCATCTTCCAGATTGTAAAATTCAGGAATGGGAGATTCTATAAATTTTTTCCTATCTTCTATGAATCCTCGAAGAGGTGCCCAACCTCTATTGTAATAAGCATACAATGATTCAAAATAAATAGCTCTTTTCTCTATTTTCTTTCCTTTTATTAAAGGCAGGAGGGACACTCCCTGGAGGGAAGGAAGTTTTTCTATCCCCAGGATATCGCAGATGGTAGGAAATATATCAATATGGGCGACATATTCATCAATTCGACCAGCATTTACACCTGGACCCACAATGATTAAAGGAGCCCAAAGAGTGCTGTTATAAGCAAAATAGCTGTGGGTTAATTCGCCATGCTCACCCAGGGACTCTCCGTGGTCTCCGGTTAATATGATTAATGTATTTTCCATTAAGTCATTTCTTTCTAAATAGTCAAATATTTTCCCTAATTCAGAATCGACATAGGCAACTTCTCCTGAATAAAGATCATCATTAAATTTGCTTTTGAAAGGCTCGGGGGGCAAATAGGGAATATGAGGATCCCAGAGATGGATCCAAGAAAACCATTTATACTCTTGTTTCTGCAGCCAGCCAAGAGCCGCAAGAATAACTTTCTCGGCTTTTCTTTCCGCATAACTAAATGCATAAGAAGGCTTAGAAGGATAAGAGTCATCATAAACATCAAATCCCTGAATCAAACCAAAGCGACTATCAAGAGGGAAAGCACCAACAAAAGCCCCAGTAGAGTATCCTTTGCTTTTTAAGTATTCGGCTAGAGTTATAAAATCTTCTGCAACAATAAACTTTGAGTTGTCGTGAACACCATGATGAAGAGGAGTAGTGCCTAATAAAATATTTGTATGAGAAGGAAGAGTTGTTGGATTATGCGCAAAAGCTCTATCAAAGACTACGCCTTTTGCTGCTAAGGCTTCAATACGAGGAGTCTGTAAATACTTTGCGCTGTAACAACTGAGTCTGTCTGGCCTAATGGTATCAATGGTTATAAGGAGCACATTGAAGCTCACTCGTTTTGTTTTCGAAGCTGAGATTGAATAGTTCGTAAAATTTATTCCTATCAGTATCAAAAATAAGAAAAGAATTTTTTTCTTCAATCTTATTTTCATTCAGTTTTTCTTTATCTCTTTTCAGTTATAGAAAAATTTTTTCGATAATTATATGTGTAGAAATTTTACCTTTTGGCTAGCCGATTTCTAGGAAATTTCATCCGTGATATTAATGACCAGGAGACATACAAGGGCAAAGACAAACATGACATTCTTTTTATTCATCTTTTTCCTTTCCTCCTCTCTTTCCTTTTCTCTATAATATCTGCTATTTGCTGCTTTTTTAAATAGTCAAGGAGTTGTTTAGCAATATTCGCCTTCTCGTGCTCAGGAGCAAGCTCGAGAAATCTTTCCAAATTTCTGACAGCTTCCTCAACATTGTTTTGACTGATGTAAATAGTGCCTATTTGGTAGTAAGCATCGGCATAGTCATCTTTGAGCCCGACCGTCTTGAGAAAAGAGTTTAAAGCTCCTTCTGAAGCACCCAGGTTGGTCAGACAAACTCCCAAATTATAGAATGCATCCGGATCATCATCACTAATTTCTGTTGCCCTCTGAAAGTAGTTTTTTGCCGCTTCAAAATTACCCTCTTTCGCCAGGATTTGGCCAAGTTCCTTGTTTATGCTGTAGCTTTCGGGATTGAGGTCGAGTGCCTTTTTGAATGAAGCAATGGCTTCTTCTTTTTTCTCTGACTTTTTGTAGGCAAGGCCCAGATTAAAATAATAGCCCCACTCAGATTGACTGAGCTCGAGGGCTCCCTCATAGGCCTGAACTGCCTCCTCATATTTTTGCTCAACATACAGTTTATTTCCCTTGAGGAAAAGCTTGTCCGCTGCGGAAAGGTTCCTCTCCATCATTTCCTGTGCTTTTTCCAGCGTTATCTCCACTTTTGTTACTCCGGCAATCCTCACCCGAATTTCCCTGGATATGGGCATGAAGCCCGATTTTTTAAAACTCACCTGATAGTACTCTGGCCAGAGCCCAATCTGAGAGAATTTCCCTTCTTTGTTCGTCTTGAGTTCAATCTTGTTGCCCGAAGATTTCACAGAAATAATAGTAACAGTTACTTTCTCCAGCGGGTTTCCCTCCTTGTCCATAACGACTCCTTCAAACTTTCCATGTTGAGACCACCCATTAATCGTGAAGAGGCTTATTAACAACAAAAAAACCATACATTTACGTATCATGCTTTCCTCCTCATTAGTCTCTCATCTCTCTTGTTAATAAATTAATTCAATTTTATTATATGACACATAGAAGATTCCCGTGCCCGAGTTCCATGATATTTAATCAAGCAACCTCACCACATCGGCTTCGTTGTAGCTCATTTGCGGTAGTTCACTACGTCATCACGAGCGATCGAAGAGAGCGTGGTGATCTCATCGTTCCTCGCCAAAAGCATGAGATTGCCAAGCCTGCTCAGAGCAAAGCAAAGAATCTTCTTCGCTCCTAGCCGCTGCAGCAATCCTGACTCGTGAATAATCCAGGTTCATAATGGTTATTCTTGATTTTTAGCTGCTTCTTTATCTTCTCTTCGAGATCTCTCATATGTGTTTGAGCGGGATTAAGCTCGAGGGATTTCCGAAGGAGTAGCAATGCCTTCTCCGGCTGCTTGAGATTGAGATAGCACTCAGCAGCAAGATTTAAGACGTTAATTTCTGTCGCCTGTGCCATGAGCTTTTCTAGATAGATGAGAGCCGAAGACCAATCTTCGAGGGCAGCATAATTTGCCGCTATGAGCTTGGCTGCTTCTCTATCACCCGCAGATTGGTATACGGGGAAGACGGCAGTAAGAGAATCTTGATACCGCTGGAGAGCATAGAGCACTTTACCCAGGAGGAGCCTCGTCGCAGGCTCATCCTTTATTTTGATGGCTTGGTCGAGATACGAATGAGCCTGCTCATACTTTCGGGTCATAAAGGACTGTGTCGCTAGAATGAAGAGCTGGGTTGGTTCAGGAAAAGGCCTGTGCTGCTTGGAATAAACCCAGGGAACTACAGGATAGGGCTGGGAAAGGAGGATAAAATTTCCCCTTTCAGAGAGTATTTTATGACCGCTGGCGTCGAGGATTGAAACATCTGCATGATAATAGCCCGGATCGAACGAACTGAGAGAAAAAGGGCCTACTTCAATCCCTCCGGATTCTGAAACCAGGACTTCCTCCAGGGACTTTTTCTGACTCATGACAGGAGTGCTTGCACTCAAAGAAAATATTTCGAGGAGAAAAATTGCGCTGGTACTTTTATCCTCTGGCGATAAGTTATGGAGCTGGCAGTAAACCCCCATCTCTCCCTGGGGAAGAAAGTTATTCTCAGTGTTGAACAGAAACTGGCGCCCCTCAAAGGAAAATGCCTTGAATGCCTGTCTCTGGTTTTCCCCGAGATCCTGGAGGCTGTGATAGAGAAGGAGGTTGCTCAGGGAAGGGCCGCTATTCTTCTCCGGAATGGATACTTCGGCCTGGAAAGAGGTGAAATCTTTGGCCGTCTTATTCTTGAGCAGAAAAAACATCTTATAATTACCCGGAATAACGGGGAGCACATCCTGAATGGAGAAGAGATGCTGTTCGTGTTCCTTGTACTGCTCTGGTGTTATCCACAGGGAAATTTCCTCTTCTCGCTCTAAAACAGGATTTCCCTGCATATCTTCAATCTTGAGAATAAGGCTGAAAGCGGCATAGTATCTGCCGTCATAAAACCCGAAATTTACCTTTTTGGGCTCCACAGCCCAGTGAATGAAAGACTGGCCGAAATTCTCGAAAACTTTTACCATATAGCTGCTCTCGAAAAAATTGTGAGAGTATTCAGTTTCAACATAATCTTTATAGGTGAGATAAGTACGGGCATACTCATCAGGAAATTTTTTCTCTGCCACGGATCGCACATTGGAGATAATCATATTAGAAGAGGAAATTGTTCCCATGTTAAGGCTGCCCTCTCCTGGAAGGTAGCTGAGAGAAGCGTTTGCCAGCTCTGCTGATATATTTTTTATTGCCTTGAAGGCTTGTTCGCGAGTTAGTGCGCTTCCGGAATAAGAAGGAATCACAAGCTTCTCCGGTCCTTCTCCAGGATAATAGAGGCGATATTCGCCAATTCCCTGGGGCTGGTAAAAGAGAAGGTAAAAGTAAGGGGGAAGTCCGAATCTTATCTCTCCCTTGTAATACCATAACTCAAGGGGCAGAAATTGGGATTGGGTGTCGAAAATCTGTCTTTCAAGGGGAGGACCAAGAAGGAGATAATAATATCCTCTCTCAGTCTGATTTCCTCTTTTTGAGCTCTGACGGCCAAAATTGAAATCCGAAAACCTGACTCTCTTCATGTAATCCTTATAAAACTCATTTTCAGAAGTATCCGGCATGGGATCACGCTGTTTCCAGAAAATTTGGATAAAACGATCCCTCTCTTCATTTGTTTTAAGCTGTAAGAAAATTTCCTTCTCCATTTTGGTAATAATCGGCTTAGCGGTCTCGAGCCAATCCTTGTGCTCTTGAGAAAGTTTTTCATCAGAGAAGAGAGGAAAAACTGAAACAATGAAGATCAGAAACAGAATAAAGTTCTTTTTCATTTTTTGTCCTGCTATATAATAAAATTACCATAAGCTAAGATAAGTTTCAATGAATTAAGAAGCCAGACTCGTTAGCATCGTGTAAGCATCAACCTCATTTCGGAAACATCTCCAAAACCTTTGTCCTGAACATAGCAATAAGTTATCACGGAGATAAGGATGCTTACCCTCATTTATAATCATCTATAATTATTTGAATTTTTTTTAAAATTTTTATATAGTTACTTTTTTAGTCTTTTACAATAAGGAGGAGAATAATTTCAGCCAATAGAAAATTCAAATTCTTGAGTTGGATTCAATATATTGGATAATCATAGAAATACTAGTGAATAAGTATTATCTTATCTTATTGATAAAAATAGAATTAACTATTCTTAAAACTTGGCATGAAATTTGCTACCTTATTTAAAGAGAGCAAATTGCATAAGGTAGGCTTAAAATAAAATAATGAATATGGTACATTATATGTTACTGATTCAGTTCTGCTTACTTATTTATATTATAAAATTCCGCTTTAGAAGGAGGTGAGAATCCCATAGAGAAAAGAAATAAAAAATCATGGAAAAAGGGAAATTAGGGAAAAAATAAAAGGAGAAAAAAGATGAAATTTAAGATTATGATTGTGCTATGTGCATTCCTTCTCGTGTACTCTTCTATTGCGCTCTCCCAGTCCAAAGAAACCGGAGCTATTATCGGTACAGTTATCGACGAAGAAGGCGCTCCTCTTCCAGGTGTTAATATCACCATATCGAGTCCCAATATCATGGGTGATCGAACTACAGTCACCGACGCAAATGGTCGGTTCCGCGTCCCCGCACTTCCCCCTGGTGTTTATTCAGCGAAAGCCGAGCTCCCAGGATTTAACACAGTTATCCGGAAAGAAATCCGTCTCCACACCACGACCAGGCTAACCACCGACTTTACGATGGCGATTGCCACCATAGAAGAAGAGGTGACCGTTATTGCGAAATCACCCACTGTCGATGTAAAAACTTCTGAGACTGCATCGGTCACACTCTCAGATGAACTGCTCCGGGCTATGCCCACCGCCCAGTTTGTAACCGGTATCGTGAACCTCGCGCCGGGAGTTACCGGGGACGTCGCCTATGGCAGTTCCGACGGCACGGGAATTTCCTACCAAGTAGACGGAGTGGACGTCTCCGATCCGGAACTGGGTACAGCCTGGGTCTTCCTTGACTACAATATCATCGAGGAAGCCAAGGTTATGGGAATCGGACTCAATGCCGAGTATGGGGCCTTCACGGGAGTTATTTTCAACACCATCACCAAGTCCGGCGGGAATGAATTCTCCGGCCATGCTGAGATTATCGCGCAGAGTACAAGTAGGAAATTTCTCGGCATTGATAATTTTTGGACCACAGACAACAACCAGGCCTATATCGACGATAATCCAGGCTTAACATCACCCATTCAAGGGTTGTGGGATTCCAGTTTCCACCTGGGAGGTCCCTTCATCAAGGATAAGCTGTGGTTCTTCTTGGGCCTCCAGTACTATCGGTCTAAAAATAGACCGACTGGACTCATAGAACCCCACTTCAGAGACTACAAACAGCCCAGGTTCTTCCTGAAGATCACTTCCCAGTTGAGCCCAAATTTCAACCTGACAGGATTTTTAGAAATAGATAGGTACAACGGAATAAACAGGAACACCGGAACAACACACCCTACTCCAGAAACCGGCGTCAAACAGACCTCTCCCGAGACAGTTGGGAACTTCAACCTGACCTTTATTTTGAATCCTTCGACGTTTCTCGACATCAAGGGTTCCTATTTCACCGGTTACTATTACCTCGAGGCCCAGGGCGAGGGAACCGCAACATGGAATGCTGAACAATGGATATGGCTCGACAATAGCTCATGGGAGTACTATGCGGACCGAAAGCGCGCCCAAGCCAACGTAGCTCTCTCTCACTATGCCGAGGACTTCATCACGGGTAACCACGATTTTAAATTCGGGGCCGAGTTTGAGTGGGGCTGGGCAAGAAGCAGATCAAACCAAACCGGCTATGTTGAAGGAATAGGTGCTGGGGTTTATATTTACGACTGGTACGGCTATCTCTACGCGTACCAGTATACAGGCTACGACTTTAACAGCAGCTACACCCGGAATGAATTATTTGCCCAGGATTCCTGGTCGATTTCCGATAACTTGACCCTTAACTTCGGACTCCGCTACAGCATGATGAGGGGATTTGTTAAGTATATAGATGGGTCTGTCTACAGTACCAACCGCATTGCTCCTCGATTTGGTTTTGCCTGGGATATATTAGGTGACCATTCAACTGTTCTCAAAGGCCATTTCGGACGTTTCACAGAAGCCATGTACACCGGTGTCCACGACCGCCTCAACCCTCTCTCTGCTTTCGGCATTTGGACCGACTGGGAGCAAGTCGGAGGCGTGTGGGAGATAACGTCCCAGGATGTACTAGTTGAAAACCTCTTTGCAGACGATATAAGACACCCCTACCTGGACCAGTGGACCGTCGGCATCGAACGGGAGCTCTTCAAAGACGCTTCAATCGGAATTTCCTACGTCAACCGCAGGTGGAAGGATATCCTCGCTCCCTACGACATACTCGCCGAGTACGAAGAGGAGATCGTAATCGATCCAATAAACGGAGCGTCCTATACAGTCTATAACCAGACAAATCCTGGTGTGAGTCAGCTCGTTGTCGACAACCTTGAAAAGGACCTGAGTAAAGGGATAATGGATGATGTCTACAGGCAGTATCATGGAATCGAAGTCCTCTTCAACAAGAGGTTCTCCAACCGTTGGCAGCTCCTCGCATCCTACGTCTGGTCCAAATGTACCGGCACCATTGATAACGGATCTGGAGATGACGTCGGTTGGGGCGGAAGCACAAATGACCCGAACTGGTGGATAAACAGAGATGGGAAGGCCTATAACGACCCGACGCACATGTTCAAGCTCCAGGGTTCATACATCATGCCCCTTGATATACACTTCAATGCCAGCTTCAGCTACATCACAGGAAATACCTATAACAGAGAATTACGCCCCAGACTCGACCAGGGGAGAACGGTATTTCTTACCGAGCCACACGGATCAAGGAGATTGGAAAATCGAACGATGCTCGACCTCCGTTTGGAGAAGACATTTGCGTTTCAAGACAGATTCCGCATCGGGCTCATGGTGGACATCTTCAACGTATTCAACGATGATACAATCACTGACTGGGGAGAAAGAATTAATTCGAACTGGTACCCTGATGATCCCACTGAGTATCCATCCTCAGACGGCCACCAAGTCCAATCGCTGGTAACTCCGCGGGCTATTCGTCTGGGCATAAGGTTCTTCTTCTAATAACAGAACAGAGATTGCATTTCAGGGAGGCTGCCGGATAAAAGGCAGCCTCTCTTCCCCTAAGTTCTGGCTAATGAGTTCAAAAACACGATGACTTAAAAAGGGAGAGTCCCTCTTATTCCAATGGGACTGTCCCTATAAGTCATCTCGATTCAGGCGTTGTTTTCCTCTCATGGGGTCATCCTTTGGGGTCAGGCCCTATCACGGGGATATCCAGAAAATCATTGGCATATAGTGTGCTCTCCTTTCCGGCAGAGTCTAACCCCGAGGAACCGTTAAAAAGACGCGTACTCTTTTTTTCCCTTTCTGATGCATAACCCTTTATGATAGAATTCTCTCATGAAAAAAACTAAAGCAGGAAAAAAAATCCCTGCTATTAAAGTTATTCTCCCTATTACATTCGTTCTGATTTTCACTTTTCTATTCACTTATTTATTTCTCCTTCCAAAGCGTCCATCATTTTCTCGCCTGAAAAATGGCAAAGAGTTGAATTACATCTTGATTACTGTCGATACTCTTCGGGCTGATCGTATCCATTGCTACGGTTTCTCCAGGATAGACACTCCCTTTATGGACCTTTTCGCTTCTCGAGGTATCAAGTTCGAAAAATGCATTGCTCAGACTCCCCTCACCTTGCCCTCCCATACATCCATCATGACAGGCATGCATCCTACTTTTCATGGAGTACGGGACAATGGAGGATTTCTTGTTTCCCCTGAACTCGCCACGCTTGCCGAGTTCTTTAAAGAAAAAGATTATCAGACATCCGCTTTTGTTGCTGCTTATGTTCTTGATTCCAAATGGGGCTTAAATCAGGGCTTCGATTATTATTTTGATCGGTTCGATTTAAGCAAATACAAATCTATTTCGCTGGGAAATGTTCAGCGCAGGGGCGATGAGGTTATAATCTGGCTGGATCAGCACAAGCATGAAAGGTTTTTCACCTGGGTTCATCTCTATGATCCCCATACGCCGTATGAACCGCCCTCACCTTTTAAAGAGAAGTATCCCAATAGACCTTACGTGGGAGAAATCGCCTACACAGATTCTCAGTTAGGGAGGTTATGGAATTACCTGGAAGAGAACGGGCTTATTGATAGTACTGTTCTTGTTTTTGCTTCAGACCATGGCGAAAGCCTGGGTGAACACAGGGAAAGCGCACACGGGTTTTTTATTTATCAGGAAGGGATTCATGTCCCCCTTATTTTCGTCACACCTTTTGAAAAACTACATGGGATACGTCGGACCAATGTGGTTTCGCTCGTGGATATTATGCCTACTCTTTTAGAAATGGACGGTATTCCGATTCCACCTCAGGTGCAAGGAAAAAGCCTTGTTCCTTTGTTTTTTGAAGAGAAGGAGTCAAAAAAGAATTTTGCTTATGCGGAGTCTTTTTATCCACGGTTTCATTATGGTTGGAGTGAATTGAAAAGTATCCAGGAGAAGAGGTTCAAGCTGATTATCGCTCCAGAACTTGAGTTGTATGACCTGGTCAATGACCCCGATGAACGAACCAACCTGGTTTCCACTCATCCTGAAGAAACAAGAAGACTCGTGGGAATAGCCGATCAATTCATTGAAGAATCCAGCCAAGGCTCTTTTGAGCTTGACTACCGCCATATCGATGAGGAAGCCCGGCAGAAACTTGCCGCTCTGGGATACATCGGTAGTTTTGCGGATCCATCTTCCCTAAAAGGCAAGAGATTGGGCGATCCTAAGGAAAAAATCGTTGTGTTTAACCAACTTTCAAAGGCCAAAGAATTGATGCTTAAGGAAAAATTCGATCAGGCCATAGAGCTAATCAATAAGATTATTGAAGAGGATCCTGACATCATTGATGCTTACTTTACTCTGGGAAACTTGTATTTTAAAAAACGGGAATTCGAGAACGCTTTAAAGAGTTTCTTTCAAGTTCTCGAAAAAAAACCGAGCGATGCTTTCACTGTTATCAACATTGCCAATTCTTACATGGGTCTGGGAGAAATTGATGAGGCAGAGAAGTTTATTTTGAGCGCCATAGATTCAATGCCTCCAGATTCGCAAGTCTATTTCATCCTTGGAAATATCAAAAATATAAAAAAAGAATATGAAGAAGCCATTAAATATTATCAGGAATGCATGAAGCTCAATCCTTCCTCGGCTTCAGCCTACAATGCTCTAGGGGGCATTAATGTTGTTCAAGGCAATTTGGATGAAGCAGAAAAGTATCTTCAAAAGGCGTTAGAGCGCAATCCTAAGTTGAGGAACCTTCATTATCATCTCGCTCAATTTTTTGAGAAAAAGGGGGATTTACTCAGAGCGGCAGATGAGTATAAGATTGAGCTTGATTATATCCCTCATAATTTCATGGCAAGTTTCAATCTTTCTCGAGCCTACCGGCTTTTAGAAGAAGTCGAGAAAGAAAAGTTCTATCTTGAGAAAACCTTAGAAATAAATCCCTATTTCCCCATGAGCTATTTTTACCTTGCAAGAATTTACCTGAACCGTGGAGAAAAGCTTGATGAAGCTATTTCGTTAGTTAAGAAAGGAATAGAGCTGAAACCGGAAAAAAAGGACCTTCCCATGGGCTATTTCCTCTTAGCCGACCTTTACAACCGGCTTGGCAATCAGGCCTTATCGCTGGAGTATGCGCGAAAAGGTAAGCAATTGGCAGAATCAAAGACTCGTAACCGTTAATTCACTGATTTATCAATTTTTCAAGCCATAGAGAATTTTGATCTGTCTCGACTTTTATTCCTCTGCTGATTTCTGGAGTTGAAATTGGCTCGATTATTTATTTTTGATCTATCGTTTCGAAATCTGTTTCTGGGGCTGAATCCTATGCTCGCGTCCGTGGCAAAAAGATCAATGTCCGCCGTTTGAACGGGAATCTTCATGCCTATAAAAGATTCGATGGCCTCGAGGTGGTCAGCCGTGCCTTCGCTGGCCAATGATATAGCCTTGCCAGAATTCCCAGCGCGGGCTGTCCGTCCGATCCGATGCACATAATTTTCGCGATCCTGGGGAATATCGTAGTTAATGACCATATCCAGGTTATCAATATGGAGCCCCCGGGCAGCAACATCCGTTGCGACCAGAAGAGCGAACTTCCCAGCCATGAACTCCTGAATGATCTTCAATCTTTGGCTCTGGGGAAGATCCCCGGTCAGATGCCGACTGCGAAACCCGTTGTGTTGGAGTTTCTTGGACAGGCGGGAAGCGACATGCCGCATATTCGTGAAAATCAGGGCATTCTGGGGAGCTTGAGCCTTAAGAATGCCCAGCATGAGATTCATCTTGATATGGCTTTTCACATAGTAGAGTTCTTGAAAAATCGTATCCACCGTCAGCTGTTCCGGAGTGACTTCGATGAACACCGGGTGGTTCATGTGCTCGACGGCAATTTTTCTGGAGACGCGGTTCAATGTCGCGCTGAATAGCATGTTCTGCCGGGCTGTACGGTGAGGCATTTTTTGAAGAAGCTTTTTGATGTCTGGGAGAAATCCCATATCGAACAATCGATCGGCCTCGTCGATGACCAGGATTCCGGTATTTCTCAGGTTTAAATGGCCTCTTTCACTTAAATCCAGCAACCTTCCTGGCGTGCCGATGGCTATGTCCAGGCCTTTTTTCAATAAATCCAGCTGGTGAGTGTAGCCCACGCCGCCGTAAAAGCTGCCGATCGCGAACTCCAGATGGCGGTTCAAAAGCTGCGCTTCTTTTTCAATCTGAACAGCCAGTTCCCGGGTCGGAACAATAATCAGCGCCATTTTTCTTTTGAGCGCTCTATCAAAGAGCATGCGTTCAAACATCGTGACCAGGAACGCGGCGGTTTTGCCGGTTCCGGTTTGGGATTGAACGGCCACGTCCAAACCCTGAAGTGTTTTTGCCAGAGTTTGTTCTTGGACCGCTGTCATTTCTCTATATCCTCTGTCCGCGATTCCAGACAGAAGACGGGACTCGAGTTTCAATTCGTTAAAATTCATTTATTTTCCTTTTTATTTGATTAAAACATGAGGGGATGAATGCCAGAGGAAATTATCGTTCGGAAGGGAAAAACAATTTGCCTTGACTATTTCCTACCAAATGTTTGATTTTGGAGTATACCCTATACTCAAATATTTAGCAAGTAAAATTATTTGACTTATTCTATCCGTTGAGCTCTCATGATAACGATAAAATGAATGCAGTTACATGAAATAGACACCCCTCATTCCAAAGAAGGCAACCTCTTTTAATGATTAATCTTTGATTAGCTCTTTTCGAAAACGAATATTGTATTTTTTTATCTTTTCGTGCAGCGTGGTGTATTTTAGGCCCAAGGATTTTGCTGCATTTTTCAGGTTTCCATTTAATTGAGATAACGTTCTGATTAATATGGCCTTCTCCACCATGTTCATCAGTTCCTTTAGAGGAACTCTTTGTGTCGAACTAAAATATTTTATGAAGAGCTTAAAGCTTTTCATCACGAATTCTTCCCTTTCCCTTTCATCCAGAAAATCTAAGCTTAATTTATCACCATTTTCAAGTTCAAAAATTACTTCAGCGTTGCGCCTCTGGTATAACAAATTGGATTGCTCAGCAATTAATTTTTCTCTAGCCATCGCTACGTCCATTCTTTTTCAGAAAATTTTATTTTCTTTTTAACCGCTTCAGCCAACATCGGGAGTTCATCTTGAATTTTAAGCTTTTCTATTTCTCCATATCCTAAGGACTCACAATACTTTATGAAAGAATGCCAGACCGGGTGGATTCGAACCAACAGGCCTTGTCGGAAATTATCAAGATCAATTTTAATTTCATTAGGCATTGTGGTTGTGCTCCTTTAAATCCAAGGGCTTAATAAGGTATCTTTTCTGGGCAAACCAGGTTATAAATAGTTCTGGGCAAAAGATTGGTATAATACGCTACAGCCCATACATCCATCTCTATTCTCCCTATTTATATAAATAGCAATTAGGGCATTCCATCTTTCTAATCTATCGTTTTACACCCTTCATATATATATATACGTAATTGAATCACTAAATGATGCATTCTTATTGAAATTCCTCGGATGAGCCCGATTGCTTTCACTTAAATCTTCTCCACTCTATTACCTTTCTTTCTGATTATTACTTCTTATTTTTAAAAAAGATGCTACTTAAGGCTCAATAAAGCCTCAAAGAGCCTCTTTTATTTCAGTCACCTGTTTCAAAATGAGCTTTAAATTGTTTCTTAATGTCATTATTGTTCTTTTCATGCAAAAAATATGCCAATTAAATCAGACTGGAACTGATACAGAACTTTCTGGCCTAAATTCCGCATAATGACCGCAAAGAAAGATTGATGAATAAAAAATTGAATATATTAGATATCAACAACTTATAAATAGAGAATAATTTTATAAAACAGAATCATCCTTAAGAAATAATCACATCAGGATTCAGCTATTTTCCTCCTTCCACAATCCCCGTTGAATCATGACTTAAAAGGATTAGATTGCCTAATTTTTTGACATTTATACGTGCAGAAAAATACAAAATTCCTGGAACTTATTGAAAATAAATTGGATAGAGGACGGAAATTAGATTTGTCTAACTTTCATACATCTTAAGAAAAAATTTCCACCAGGTTTTATCTAATGTTTTGCTGTTTTTATGTTCTGTTTCTATTTTCTGGCAATTGACCTTGCCGTTTTGGGTGTGATATATTCATCTAAGAATATCAGTGGGTGGAAATCGGGGAAAACTGAGAGGGATCTGTGACGATCACCAAAAGGAAATTTTTATAAAAAACTGCTTTTCAAAACGCCGTTCAGGAACTGGAAAAACTGATGTTTCCTTTGTAAACTATTTCACAACATATTTCGTATATCACATTGAGGATTCCTCCATATTTAAAATGGCACATTTACTGCTCTTTAAAAAAGGAGGAGTCGAAAAAACAAGGAGGTGTATATGAAAACCGTCAAAACCATTAAAGTCCTATTCATCGCTACTCTCCTGTTGTTGCCGATATTGTCTTTTGCCAAATCTCAGGTCAAAGCCAGCACGATCATCGATCAAATCAACGCAGGAAAGGCTGTCCAGTATAAAAATGCTGATATCGTCGGCAATCTGGACTTCACGTCTATAAAAGATGTGACTGTGGACGAAAAATCTAAGGCAAATAGACTCCTCAGTAAAGGTTCAACTCTTGTCTACTTGTATCATGTGAGATCTCCCGTATCTTTTACCAACTGTGTTTTCACAGGAGATGTACTCGCTTATGTTCATGATGACGATGAGAATGAAACGCACAATGCCATCTTTTATAAGGATGTCGATTTTCAGGGCTGCGATTTCCAGGGCAAATCAGCATTCAAGTACGTAAAATTTAAAACTAAGGCCAACTTCAAGAACACTCAATATAGTGATGAAGCACTCTTCAAGTACACAAAATTCTCGACCGATATCAGCTTCTCAAACTCCCATTTCAGCAAAGAAGCCAATTTCAAATACGCAAAATTCCCTAAAGCCGTTAATTTTGACAAAGCTACTTTCCAGCGGCTCGCAAATTTCAAATACGCAAAATTCCCTGAAGGAGTGAACTTTAAAGATGTTCAATTCAAGGGAAACGCCGATTTTAAGTATACGAAGTTCTCCGAGCCCGTGAATTTCGACGGCGTAGCTTTCGACAATGATGTGGACTTTAAATACACTAAAATAGACGGAAAATCGTTTACAACGTATCTGTTGGAAAAAAAACTAAAAAAATAACAGACTAATATAAACACAATTTATATTTTTACAATGTCATTGCGAGCCCTGAAAGGGCGTGGCAATCTCTTAAGCTGAATTCAGCGTAATATGGAAATTAAGTTGAAATAGCCCCTCTTAGACGACAGACTGAACATAGCCTTGTCCAAGGCCAAGGCATCAATCATTGCAGCCTTTGCCGCGGTTAAAATAATATTTTGCACAATTCTCTGTTATTATTATTTTCCCGTCAATCCCCAATTCCAAAAAGCCTCGCCACTTTTTCATCGAAATAACTGCTTTATTATTATCCGCTTCCTCTCGCTCAAAGAGCATTATCTTCCCAAGGCGTCTTATTTTCTTAAAATATTCGTCAGACTTATCTATTGCTTCTTTTAGCGAATAGGGCTCAGGATCAAAAAAAGTCGCGAAATCGACTTTTTTCCTGTATCCCCTAATAAAAAATTTCTTCTCTTCCATTCTTCCCTTCAATCATAAGAATCATGCAATCCCGGTTTTCCTTTCATGCATAAATTTAGTCGATCAAACTTAGTGAAAATTGCATTAAATCCTTTTCAAAGAATATCTAAGGGTAAAAAAATCACCTCAAGAATCACCTCAAAGGGTTATTGACCGCATAAAGGGGATATGAAATAAAAAATATTCATAACAATAAAAAAAAGTTGAACGGCTCTTGAGAGGCAAAAACCAAATCTTCTTAAGAAACAAGGTTACTAAATAAAAGGAAGCGAGGGCTTCCAAGATCTACATTAACGGAGGTATTTATGATGAGAAGAATCGGACAATTTATTTCGATTGGGACTCTTTTCCTGATCTTGGCTGCTAATATGCAGGCCACAGATTCACGAAAGATAGTCCTCACAGGGGCAATCTATCATGAGTTAACACCTTCAGGGATGGTGATCACCTCGGTTGATTCTCTGCTCAACCCTATCTACATGCTGGACAATCCCAATTATGTAAACATTGACTATGATGGAGCAATCTATAGCGGTTTCGGCTTTGCCAAGATGGAGTCTTTTGGCCTGCCCGGAGTTCTCGGTCTTCAGATCGGAAAACGCTACGGCAGCTACCGGAACAATATCTGGGCTGGTCCAGGCCAAAATATAAACAGTTTAAACGGCTTAGTCGCACCAATTTGTGGTCAAACTAATGTAGGAGTCGATGGCGTAAATGTAACTAATATAAATGGCGTAAGGTCCTTTGGCCTCTATTATGCCCTACCCCTGGGCGATAAGCTAAAGGCCGGTTTTGGCCTCAACTATGTTGGCCGGGGTCTTTCTGGCAACCGCATTACTGATCCCCAGTCAGTATCCACAGAAAGAGAAGATACGTTCAAAAAGAAGATCTCAACCATGATGTTCCGGGCAGGTTTAGGATACCCGCTACAGGACAACGTGAATCTGGCCATCGATATCGGTATAGGGAAGCCCAAATATCTCTATGAATATGCGATTGCTGCTGGCTCAACAGCAGACAATGAAAAAGCATCATTATCAGGCACAGATATGGATGCCAACATAAGGCTCGATTATAGGCTAAACGACAACACCGACTTCATCGCTACTGTTAACTATCTCTCCTATGGAGGTTCCCTTAAGGTCGATCCCGATACCGATACTGCTGATGATGCAACGACCTATAAAAGAGCCCAGAAGAGCTTAGCTTTTTTGGCAGGACCCCTACTCCATGGAGAGGGCTATAATGTTGGTTTCCAGGTGGGTTTTATGTCTGATAAATCACAGGAAGAAACAAGCGTGGAGACGGCTGATACAGATGCACAAAAGAATAATCCAAGCTTATCCTATTTCCCGATCCTGAGAATCCTGGCCGAGAAGCGACTGTTCAATTGGTTCACGATGCGGACTTCAATCACCTTCGAGACTTCTAAGGAAAAGACGCTGACAAATCCTGACACTGATCCTGCAACCGAAGATTGGAAGACATTAAGTGCTCAGGCTTCCTCTTCTTTAACTCCTGCATTCGGGTTTACCATCAACATGAAGAAGGGATTTTTCATAGAAGCTTATATGTACGACACCATCTTTCTCAGAGGGCCATGGTTCCTTACCGGAAACAGTTCAGGGCCTGATCTCAATATGGGTGTCAGCCTGGGTGTCAGGCTCTAATGGCGAGAGTTTAATAGACACGAAACCAAAAGGCCGAAGACCTCATGGTCTTCGGCCTTTTTTTTTGGTTAATCAAAAACATCCAAAGAATAAACATAAATGTGGGCTTGATGAATCAAGCCCCTACAGAAGAAGGATCAAACACCTACAGAATATGAATCAAACACATCCAGAATATTAATGAAAAGCAGGTTTGATGAATCAAGCCCCTACAGAAGACGGATCACATATCAGCAAAACATAGATAAAAGTGCGGGTTTGATGTTAAAGGACTTTTAAAACTTCTAGAGCTAATTCATACTTGCCCAGAGGAGGGCTTATCTGGATACCTTCCACCATATCTTTTATTATCCCAAGAATTTCCTGGGCAATGACAACTCCTTCCTGTCTTGCCCTCTCTGCTCCAATCTCTTGAGCATCTCTCATTCTATCCATTATTAATTTGGGGACTTGAGATCCAGGGACTTCGTTGTGCATGAACTCAGCATTCCGCAAACTAAAAAGCGGCCAAATCCCTCCCAGCACGGGAATACGGCAATGATCTATTCTCTTTAAAAAATTCTCCAGGAGCCTAATGTCGAAAACTGGCTGGGTGATAGCAAACTCTGCTCCAGCTTCTACTTTCAATTCAAACCGGGATATCTCATAGTCAATGTTGATAGCTCCTGGATTGGCCCCCACTCCAATGTAAAATCCTGTAGGTTCGGATAATCTCTTACCCCCGATATCAATACCTTTGTTCAGAGAATTTACCACGTTCGTAAGGCCAATAGAATCGACATCAAATACTGCCGTGGCGTCAGGATAGTCACCCAGCTTAGGAGGATCTCCCGTTATGATGAGAAGATTCCTTATCCCTTGAGCATACATTCCGAGAAGATCGGATTGCATACCTAATAAATTTCTATCTCGGCATGTATAATGAAGAATTGGCTCTATTTTAGTTTTCAAGCTAAGAATAAAGCTCAAAGCCATAGAGCTCATTCGAGCGCTCGCCCGAGGTCCATCAGGAATATTCACACAATCTATCCCCTTCTGCTCCAGCCTGCGTGCTATCTCAACTGTCCTGGATGGATTGTGGCCCCTTGGAGGCACTACTTCGATGCTTACGACGAATTCTTTATTCTCTACTTTTCGAGCCATTTTAGATTTATCCCTCAGCTTTACTATCTTCTCCACTTCTTCAACTTCGGTTGGCGGAAGCACCTGAATTCTTTTTCTTTCGGACGGTTGAAGAGCCTTTATAGCTCTTCTCATAGCCTTTATATGGGAAGGAGTTGTACCGCAACATCCTCCCACTACTTTTACTCCGTTTAGTATAAAACGCTTTGCATATTCAGCCATATATTCGGGTGAGCATAAATAAATATTCCTTCCCTCAACTTCGCTTGGAATCCCGGCATTGGGCATGGCTGAGAGAGGAAGTTCAGTGATTTTAGACATCTTTTCGATGCATTGAAGCATATGGGCTGGCCCCACACTACAGTTCAGGCCTATGACCTGAGCTTTCCATTCTTCAAGTTTTTTCGTGAATACTTCAGGGCTGGTTCCATACAGACTGTTTCCGCTTTCCTCAATAGTCATTTCAGCGATAATTGTTAAATCTTGACCAAGCTTTCGGATAGCATTTATAGCCTGGTGTATCTCATTGATATCAGAAAAAGTTTCAAGAATGAAAAGATCAACGCCCGCTTCCAAAAGCGCCTGTGCCTGCTCGATAAATGCCTCTTGCGCCTGTTCAATAGTGGTTTGCCCCCAAGGTTCGATCTTCAATCCCAGAGGTCCGATAGATCCAGCCACAAAAATCTCCTTTCCTGCTGCTTCTTTGGCAATAAGAGCGCCGGCGCGATTTATATCTTGGACTTTGCCCTCCAGACCGAATTTTTTCAATTTATATTTGTTTGCACCAAAAGTATTTGTCTCGATGATATCCACTCCGCTCTGGATATACTCTTGCTGAATCTCTTTCACTGTATCGGGATTGGTAAGATTAAGCTCGTCAAAGCAGGCATTGAGATAGACTCCTTTGTTATAAAGCATGGTTCCCATGCCTCCATCACAAAGGAGGACTTGTTTTTTGACTAACTCTAAAAATTTTTTACTGATGGCAAATCTCCGTTAAATATCAGAAGATATTCGATAAAAATTATCAGGACTCTCAGTTTAAAAAGTCAAATTTAGTATGTAGTATGGGGATGTTCCCATTAATTCATTAATTTATTTTAAGATAAATTCAAGTCTGTCATAGAGTTTCAGCTGATTCTTATCAGCCATACCGGCTTTTATTTCCAAGACATACATTGCTGGAATCTTGGAAGAATAGGAAGCACAAGGCGGCTTTTTACACGGGGGGACATTGCGTTCGATATAGACAATCCTTTTCTCTTTATCCAGCCAGAGAATATCAATAGATATTTTCATGTTTTTCATCCAGATAAAGTGAAAATCTTCATCTTTAAAAACAAAGATCATTCCCTGATCAGGATTCAGTTTTTCCCGAAACATGAGCCCCAGTTGTCTTTCTTCATCCGAAATGGCTACTTCGGCTGTAACAGAAAAACCATCAGGGAGAAATATCTTGATAAATTTTTTCTTTCCGCATTCTAGTGAAGACAGAACAAAAAAGAATGCCAAACAAGAAAAAAGGATGTTCCTTATCTTTTTTGAATGTCTTAACTTAAAGTGTCTGTTTTGTTTCATTTCTCTTTCCTCGCACATACTCAGTGTGTCGAAATTAAGGGGACAAAACGGACAGGAAGGAGCTTCTTCTCCTTGAATTTTTTCTTTTCTCTTATAACAAGTACCAACTCCTGAAACGCAGAGCCTACAGGAACAATCATCCTTCCTGTAACTTTCAATTGTTTTCGCAATGCCTCTGGCACTGCAACCGGAGCCGCGGTAACCATAATAGCATCATAAGGAGCGTGCTCTTTCCAACCGTAAGTACCATCTCCGACTTTAAAATATATATTTTCGTATTCCAATTTTTTCAAAACTTTCTCAGCTCTTAAGGAAAGACTCTTGACTATCTCCATGGTGAAAACTTCTTTTCCAGCCTCAGCCAGGATAGCTGCCTGATAGCCTGAGCCTGTTCCTATTTCCAAAATCTTCTCATTCCCCTTCAGACGAAGGATTTCTGACATATAAGCCACAATATAAGGTTGAGAAATAGTCTGTCCCTCTCCAATAGGAAGAGGTTCGTCATGATAGGCATTGGATTTCATATTCCAAGGAACAAACAGATGGCGGGGAACTTTTCTCATTGCTTCTAATATTTTACTATCCCTAACTCCCCTGGCTTCTATCTGGTCTTTTACCATTTTTTCTCTTTTTTCTTTGTAATCCTTCTTCATTTTTTTTTGCTGAGAACTGCGGGCTTGATAAATCAAACCCCTGCATTATTTTCCCTTCGTATCCTAAATCCCTCTCAGCGTTATATATTTAATTAATATGCTCTGCCAAAATAGACTACGGTCTCCGTCGGCTTCTGACAGAAAACACACTTTCCTCGGGCTGCTTTCTTATCTTGATCCAGAAGGATAATCCGGATAGTAGCCATAGTCTCCTCTTTGATCTTTTCTTCACAAACTTGGTCCTCACACCAAAAAGCCTTAATAAATCCCTTTTTGGATTCCATTATGGCTTTAAATTCTTCATAGTCCTTCACCTCATGCGTATTCTCTTGCTGAAACTTTAAAGCCATCTCGAACATATTCTTCTGGATTTCTCTTAGAATTTCCGGCACTTTTCTATTCATAGATGCCTGAGTCACATTTTCTTTTTTTCCTGTATCTCGCCGCACGACAACTACCTGTTTCTTCTCTATATCTCTAGGACCAATCTCAATCCTTAGAGGCACTCCCCTCATCTCCCACTCAGAGAATTTCCAACCCGGGGTGAATTCTTCTCTCTCATCCAGTTTTACTCTTAATCCTTCTTCTCCTAATTTTTCCTCAATATTTCGAGCCAAAGGGAGAACATTTTCTTTCCAGTTACCCGCAGAAATAGGAACAATAACCACTTGAACAGGAGCAATGTTGGGCGGAAATTTAAGTCCAGAATCATCTCCATGAGCCATGACTAAAGCTCCAATAAGACGCGTAGACACTCCCCAGGAAGTCTGCCAAACATACTGAAGCTTCTGGTTGCGATCCTCAAACCTGATGTTAAAAACTTTGGAAAACTGTTGACCCAGGTTGTGAGATGTTCCCATCTGGAGTGATTTTCCGTCTGACATCATTGCTTCAATAGCAAAAGTTTCTAAAGCCCCGGCAAACTTCTCCCTTTCTGACTTCTTCCCTGAAATCACCGGAATGGCTAGTTCATTCTCCACAAATTCTTTATAAAGAGAAAGTATCATCAGTGTTTCATCCTGAGCTTCCTCAAAGCTTTCATGGGCTGTATGCCCCTCTTGCCACAAGAACTCCGTAGTCCTTAAAAAAGGCCTGGTGACCTTTTCCCAACGGACTATATTGGCCCACTGGTTAATCAGCACGGGTAAATCTCTCCATGACTTGATCCATTTAGCATACATGTTGCCAATTATGGCTTCTGAAGTGGGACGTACGGCCAGTCTCTCCTCTAATTCTTCTTTTCCCCCATATGTGACCCAAGCAACTTCAGGTGCAAATCCTTCTAAATGTTCGGCCTCTTTCTGAAGGAAACTTTCGGGGATGAGGAGAGGGAAATAAGCATTCGAGTGGCCAGATTTTTTTATCCTATCATCGACCAAGCGTTGTATTCTTTCCCAAACAGCATAGCCATATGGCCTGATGACCATCATCCCTTTAACTGGAGCATAATCGGCCAGCTCTGCCTTTTGAATAATCTCGACATACCATCTTGAAAAATCAACACTTTTAAGAGTTATTTTCTTTACAAATCGTTCGTTTTTGTTCACTTCTTTCTCTTCCGTTTCGATTATCGGTCATTCTATATACAGCTATTTTTTTTGTCAAGAAAGGCAAAAAAAGGGCCGATGAGAAAGCAGGAAAAAAATTCATCCTTTATTTCATCCAAAAGGGTGATTGACTACTCTATAAAAAGGTGTAATTTTAACTTCTCAAGAAAAGGAAGCGACTATGTCAGGCAAATGCTCTTTCTGTAAGATCTTTGAAACAGGGGTAATAAGCAATGCTTTAAGCACCTTATCTCTATTTGGAAAGGGAATAAAAAAGAGGGGATTAAGCGTAATTAGCCGCAGGTCTAACCTTTCCCGATGAGAAAAAATATGAAAAAATCACCCGACAAATCATCTTTAAAAGCGATTGATACATTCTCAACCCTATGGCATAACTATAATCAACAATGAGTACATCAATATTATTCGATAAGTCTTCCATCCCAGGCGCAACCAGATATGCGAATACAGAGCGAAGCTTCGAGCTTTCTATTCCAGCTTTGGTTTCGGGAATCGATGCCATGGGAGATGAATTTAAAGAATACACTGAGCTCGCTTCTATAAGCTCTCAGGAAGCTGTGTTTAGGCTTGATTCGGGGGTAACAATCGGCTCCGTATTAAAGCTATTTTTGGATATCCCCAAAACCGTTCTCTTGGAAAATGATCTTAAACTTGAAATCACGGGAAGGGTGACGTTCGTCAAAGCCGACCAGAGCAGCGAAAAAAAGCAACTCATATCTCTCCGCTTAGAAAAAAAATATAAAATAAATCCTCTCCATTCAAAAAAGATTTAAGTTTTCACGCTTTTTATCTTTCCCTTAATCTATTCATATATTCCTGGAGTCATACTTTTATAATCTTTATAATTTAAGACTGTTCAACACTTGTAACCACTTGAATATAAACAGTTTATAAGGGCCAATTTTGG